>ERZ773260.2250-NODE-2250-length-22059-cov-5.026722_pt1 | contig 22059 bp, 19 predicted proteins | sample MGYA00511387_ERZ773260 | MGnify/ENA primary metagenome ERZ773260 (study PRJEB29015, sample SAMEA2737745) | human gut metagenome | biome: human gut; feature: human-associated habitat; material: faeces | place: China | collected 2012 ... | reverse complement strand
CGATGGGCGGTTTGTCCCGCATGGAAGTTACAGAATTGATGGCTGACTCATATGACGAAGAGGTGGAAGTGCCTGTTGGAGAAAAGATGACACTGATGTTGGTCGATGGTACAAAAATCGTAGCCAACTCGCGGACAATTGTACGCTACCCCAAACGTTTTGATGGCGATTGCCGAAGAACAAAAGCAGGTGTACGATTATGACTCGCTGTGCCTTTATATAATGTCGGGGTTTGCCGTGCTTTTGTGTGACGGGGCAGGGTTTGGCATAGCGATAGGGATACAGGGCTTTGCACACCGAAGCGTAGACGAGCCTTCAACGCACATAAATCTGAGAGCGTCAAGAGAGGGCTTTATCGAGGTGGTAAGAACCAACGTTGCTATGGTAAGGCGGAGAATGAAATCCCCGACGCTGAAAACGATAATGATGACCGTAGGAGAACGCAGCAAGACCGATGTTTCGGTTTGCTATCTTACCGACAAGGCGGATATGAATATCGTAAATGCCGTGACGGATAAGCTGAAGAACATTCCGCTTAACACTATTGCAGGGGGTGAGTATTTACAGAGCTTTCTTGAAGATGATGATTCTGTCCTTTTCTCACAGATATATACAACAGAACGTCCCGATGTATTTGTATCGAAGCTGTACGAGGGCAGAGTGGGGATAATCGTCGACGGAACGCCTTTTGCGCTTGTTCTTCCGTGTCTGTTTGCGGAGAACTTTGTAACGATGGACGATTATACGCACAAGCCGTACTTTTCGGCATTTCTTCGTATCATACGTTTCTTTGCGTTTATTGCAGGGGCTGTTCTGCCGGGTCTTTATGTCGCACTGTGCAACTTCCACCCGGAAATGTTCCGCTCGGCGCTCTTGCTGAATATTTATTCATCGGAGCAGACTGCCGCCTATCCCGTATTCGGAGAGTGTCTTATAATGTATATCCTGTATGAGATAATGAGGGAGGCGGGGCTGAGGCTGCCGCAGAGCATAGGTCACGCAGTAAGCATAGTCGGAGGTCTTGTGATAGGAGAAATCTCGGTATCGGCAGGTCTTATGAGCGCACCTGTGGTGCTTATCATAGCGGCAACCGGATTATGCTCGTTTGCCGTACCGGATCTATACGACAGCTGTATGATACTGAGGCTGGTATTTATAGTCGCAGGAGGTACGTTTGGCTTGTTCGGAATCACAGCCGTAGGGGTCGTTATATTTTTCAGATTTTGTTCAAAAAACACATACGGAGTGCCGTATACTGCACCGTTTGCGCCTGTTACGCTGAAAAGCATTATCCGTGATACGTTTCGCAGAGAAAGCTGGAAGAAGCTGTCCGATACGGATATGACGGTACAGCAGTTATCGGGCAAGGCAAAGAGCGGTCACGGCGCAGAAAGGACGGGAGGCAATGAGCAGGATAAGTAACAGACAGCTTGTTATCACGTTTCTTGCCTGCAGGCTGTCGGCGGAAATGATGACTCTGTCTGCCGAAACCGTATTATACGGACCGGATCGCTTCACGGCGATACTTCTTGCAAAGATTATTGCGGCACTGCTTTATATCCCTCTTATCCTTGTGACGCTGAGGTTCAAGGGTGACAGCCCTATAACCTGTGCTTTCAGAAGAAACAAGGCCTTCGGGGCAGCTGTGGGGGTTATTCTGGCTGTTACCCTGACGGCGGCCGCCGTGCAGACGGTCATAAGCATACAGCATTATATAACCGATACGCTGCTCAATAACATTCTTACAATATCGGGTATTGCTGTGCTTGTCGCTGTGTCGGTATACGGTGCATTGAAGGGGCTTAGTGCGGTTACGAGAAGCTCTGTGTTTGCGGCGGCGGTATTCGGTCTGTTGATTTTTCTTATCGGAGTCACTATGTGGGACAAGGTCAACCCGGATTTCATATATCCCGCCTTTATTGAGGACGGGCGGTATTTTGTGAAATGTACACTTTCTGAGATAAGTATGAACAGTGAAATTCTGATTTTTGCGGTGATAACCGATGAAATACGCAGTAAACCGCATAAAACGGTGCTTTATTATCTGCCGCTGCTGCTTGTGATACTGGAATTTCTTAACCTGCTCTACAACCTTATATTAGGTCCTTATATGAGTAAAGTCGAATACCCTCTGTATATTATTGCAGCTTTATCCGATATTGTAATATTCCGCAGGCTTGACGGAATAGACGCTATAGTGTGGCTGATGTGCGGAATTATTAAAACAGCGCTTATTATATATTGCGTAGGGCGGATATATTCTGTGTGCAGTAAGAGGCCCGACACGAAAAAGGCGGTTGTGGTATACGGAGCGTTTATATTTATGCTGTGCATGGTGCTTGGCAGTGACAGAACGGTATACGAGCATTTCAGGAGCGTTATGTCTGGCGGAATACACATATTGCTCGGCGGTGTTGCAGTTCCGCTGACAGTGCTTGTTGCAGGCAGGAAAAAGCAGAGCGGAGGAGAAAAGAAATGAGAATGATAAGAGCGGTTGCTATAATGCTTACGCTGACGGTGACAATAACCCTTGTCGGATGTGTCAGCTATGTTGACCTGTCCGACAGGGCGATAGTGCAGGCGATAGGGATAGACTATCTTCCGGACAAAAAGGTATATCGTATAAGTGTGCAGTATTTCAATCAATCGAGCGAGGGCGGACAGAATCAGATAGACAAGACGCAGGACAATGTGCTGAAAAGCGTAGGTGAGGGCGAAAGCATATTTGCGGCGGCGAAAAACGCTTCGATGCTGACGGGAAAGGATCTTCTGCTGAGCGAAAACAGGCTGATAATCATCGGAAAAGAACTGAGGAAGTATAAGCTGGGCGACACGCTTGAATTCTTTGTGGGCAATTACCATTCGCATCCGCAGGCATATGTTGCCGCCGCAGAGGATACGGCAGAGGAACTGCTCGATATACGCTTCAAGGAAGGCTCGACTTCTTCACAGAGATTGGCGAACCTTATACACAACGCATCAGTCGAAAGCAGGAACAAAAGCACATATCCCTATCAGGTGATGACTATGCTATGCACATCTACGGAGAGCGCATTTCTTCCGCTGCTCAGAACCGCAACACTAAAGACAGATGTAACTATTCCGAAGGAAACCGGAGGCGGTAAGGGCAACGGAGGCGGAGAAGAACAGAGCGAGGACGGAGAAAAGACGATAATACTTGACGGTGGAGTGGTTTTCAAGGGCGGCAAAGAGCTTTGCAGAGTTGACGATGATGGGGCAATGGCTATATTCTTTATGAATGATACGCCTTCGGAATATTCGTTTACCGTGCCTTTGGGACAAAATGCAAAGCCGAGTGTTACGCTTATTGGTGTTACAAGGAGTATAAAAGCTACAGAATATAACGGTAAGGTGAAATTTGATGTATCATTCAGCGCATCGGGAAAGATAGGGTCGAAGGGTGGAATAAAGGAAGATGATAAAAAAGCCGCCGAAAAGGTAGCCGGGCCTGCCGAAAGGGAGCTGAAGCGGAAAATAGAAAGCTCGGTGATACCGATTGCAGAAAAAGGCTGTGATGTGTTCGGGCTTGAAAATACGCTAAGAAGGTGCTGTAACAGATTTTACAGAGAGAATAAGGACAGGGTAGGGGAAATAATAGCGGAAAGTGAAATTGAGGTCAATGTGAATATTGATATTTTTTCGCAGGGGATAGGCGGTGCGTGACGGGTGACAGAAAAGCTCCCTCACTGTTTGCGAGGGAGCCGCAGACTGTCGATAAACCTTTGTATTTTTTGAAAATGGGGTCGCAGGGGCGTAGCCCCCGACAGGGTCTAGGGGCGGTAGCCCCAGCAAAATAGCCCCTTCCCACGGGGAAGGGGTTTGGGGTTAGGGATAGAGAATTCGCATTATCTTATAAAAAACAGACTTTTTCTACAAGCTGAAGCTCCCTCACTGTTTGCGAGGGAGCCGGACTGTATATCACTTACTTCAGGAGAAATCTTGTTAGTTAAATCAGAAGATTGCTACAACTGCACCGTTGTACTTTTCATTGATGAAGTTCTTTACATCGTCTGACTTGAGGGCCTTTATAAGAGCCTGAATCTTGGGGAGGTTTTCGTTACCGCTCTTTACAGCTACAATGTTTGCGTAGGTCTGAGCCGCATCGCCCGAAGCATCTTCAACTGCGAGAGCCTTGCTTATGTCAAGACCTGCGGCAAGAGCATAGTTGCCGTTGATAACTGCTAAAGAACCTGCATCGCTGTTTGCAAACTGAGCGGCAACCGTATCAGCCTGTACCGTTGTTATCTTATAGCCGTGGTCATCCTTTATGTCAAGCGTTGTAACGCCATCCTTGGCATTTGCGCCCTCGGGAAGCTCGATAAGACCTTCCTGCTGTAAGAGAAGAAGCGCTCTTGTTTCGTTGCTGTCATCGGCAGGGATTATAATCGATGCGCCTTCCTTGACATCTGTCAGCTTTTCAACGCCGTTGCCGTAAAGACCGAACGGCTCATAGTGAATGAGTGCGGCGGGAACTATGTCTGTTCCGTTCTTCTCGTTGTAGTTGTTGAGGTAGGGTGTGTGCTGGTGGTAGTTTGCATCAAGCTCTCCGCTTGCAACTGCGTTGTTGGGCAGTACATAATCATCGTAAATTGTAATCTGAAGATCGTAGCCTTCCTTAGCAAGCTTGTCCTTTACAAATTCGAGTATCTTGCCGTGCGGTGTAGCTGTTGCACCGATCTTGATAACGTTGTCTGTGTCTGCCGAACTTTCTGCGGCGCTTGATGCTGCAGAAGATGCATCTGCCGAAGAAGCATCGTTTGATGAAGCTGTCGAGCTTGTGCCGTTTGAACTGCACGCTGTGAGTGTTATACCTGCAAGAGCCGCTGTAAGTATTAATGATAAAATCTTTTTCATGTCAATTCTCCGTTTCTGCGGTTTTACCGCCTGTCAATGTTGTATTTTGTTTATCGTTTATCTTTCTTTGTTCTGCACCGTTAGTTTACGGGTTTTATCTCTTTATATACAGCATCGGCACATTCGTCCGAAACGGAAATTCTGTCGCAACAGCTTTATGAAAAGCAGTGACATATTATATCTCTCCTTACTTGTTTATACGTTTGTCTGCCTTGCGTGCTATCAGCATACCAAGCTCCTGAATAAGCTGTACTATGATAACCGTGAGCAGAACGCATATCCACACAATATCGTTATTGAAACGCTGATAACCGAATGAAATAGCTATCATACCAAGTCCGCCGCCGCCGATCGTTCCTGCCATTGCCGAGTAGCCGAGAATGGTTACAAGTGAAATGACTGCGCCGACCATGAGTGCGGGCTTTGCTTCGGGGATAAGCACCTTATATATTATCTTGAATGTTGAACTGCCCATTGCCTGAGCCGCTTCAATAACGCCTTTGTCAACCTCTTTGAAAGAGGATTCTGTCATTCTTGCCACATAAGGTATAGCCGCTATAACAAGCATTACTATCATCGCCTTATTGCCAAGACTTGTTCCGACAATAAACTTTGCCGCCGGTAAGCAGGCAACCATCAGAATGATGAACGGGATACTGCGGAAAATATTTACTAAAATACCGATTATTTTGTTGAGCCACGGGATAGGGTGGATTCCGTCCTTATCGGTCACTGTAAGCAGTACGCCTATCGGAAGTCCGAAAACGTAAGCTACAAATGACGAGATGAACGTTAAGTATATCGTTTCCCATATACCCTGTAAAAGTACGCCTTTATCCCACAGCTGTATAAGATCGCCTGACATTTTTCTTCCCCCTTACACCTGTGAATAAGTAACGCTGTTGGCTTTAAGATATGCTGTTATCTTTTCTGCCGATGTATCGTCATCGAGCAGTTGTACCAGAATCTGACCGTATGCCTTGCCGTCAATGTCCTTTGTATCTGCGTGAAGAATATTGACGGGAGTGTTGCATTTTAATATCATATCGGATAACAGCGACTTTGAAGAATTTTCGCCGTTGTAGATAATCCTTATCTTCTTTCCGTGTTCGCTTGTTACCGGAAGCTCGCCCTGCGGCATTATAAGCTTTTTGGCAATATCCGACTTGGGATTTGCGAATACCGTTCTTACATCGCCTATCTCTGCAACCGTGCTGTTATCAAGCACTGCGACCCTGTCGCATATACTGTCTATTACCTTCATCTCGTGAGTTATCACTATTATGGTAACTCCGAGTGTGCGGTTGATTTTCTTAAGAAGCTCAAGCACCGACCTTGTTGTGTCGGGGTCAAGTGCGCTTGTTGCCTCGTCGCACAGAAGATAGTGCGTTTTTGCGGCGAGCGCTCTTGCTATTGCTACTCTCTGCTTCTGTCCTCCCGAAAGCTGTGACGGATACGCCTTGGCTTTATCGGATAGACCTACAAGTTCGAGCAGACTTTCGGCTCTCTTTACAGCGTCGGATTTTTTCATACCTGCGATTTCAAGCGGATAGCAGATGTTCTTTATTACGTTTCGCTGTGCGAGAAGATTAAAGCCCTGAAACACCATTCCGATGTTTTGTCTTGTTTTAAGAAGCTCTTTTGTTTTGAGGCTTCCAAGCTCCTTGCCGTCTATTATTACCTGTCCCGAGGTCGGGCGCTCAAGGTAATTTATACAGCGGACGAGTGTGCTTTTGCCGGCTCCCGAAAGTCCGATGATGCCGAATATCTCTCCGTCGTTTATTGTTATGTTGATGTCTTTTATCGCAGTAACGCTGCCTTTTGAGGTGCGGTACGTCTTTTCAAGGTTTTTAAGCTCTATCATATATCCTCCCATAAAAATAACGGACGTTTATTTTACGTCCGTGCGTTTGAATATCCGATAGGCTCAGATTTTCTTTCGGGACAGACGTATTATATTGTTTGCACACATTCGCATTTTATTGTTTGCGGTTGTCGGTTTCATCCGGTCAGCCCCTTTCGTTTTCGTTGTTATGAGTATAACACACTAAACCTATGTTGTCAATAGGTTTAGTGGATTTAGCTTGTCGAAAATAATTACACAATCCTTATCGCTTTTGTAGGTTTTGTATAAACGAGGCTGAAATAAATATTACGGTAATTATTGACTTTTAAGAAGCGGTGTGTTATAATTGAGTAAACTCAAGACTAAACTGTTGATTATAATACTGAGGCTGATAAGGAGGATACAAATTGAAGGGATTACAGCCAAAGGGCATAGCAAGACGAAACAAGATGCTGCTTGCGGCTATTCAGCTATTTTTAGATCAGGGGTACGAAAAGACGACCACTGCACAGATAGCAAGAGCGGCAGGAATGTCACCGACATCGTTCTTTGCGGCATTTGAAAATAAGGAAGCGCTGCTTCTGACGCTGACTCAGATCATGTTTGAAAATCAGTTTGCAAAGGCGAGGGCATTTGCAAAGGATATGGAGCCGCTTATGGTGTACTGCCTTGAAACGTCATTGCAGATATATATAACCGAGCTGTCCGAGCCGCTGAGGGAGATATATGTAATGGCGTATACCTTGCCAAGCACTACGGAATATATCTTAAAAAGTACAGCCGTACAGATAAAGGCTATATTCTCGCCGTTTATGCCGGATGCGGAGGATAAGGATTTCTACGAGATGGATATAGCGTCGGGAAGTATAATGCGTGGCTTTATGGCGAGAAAATGCGATATGTACTTCACGGTGCAGAAGAAGATAAGCCGTTTTCTTGAGTGCTGTCTTAAGCTGTATGATGTGCCTAAGGAAAAACGTGCGAGCCTTATAGAAGCGGTACTTGCGTTTGATCTGCACTCGGTAGCAAAAAGGCTTATAGATGAGATAATCGCAAAAGCGGAAACGGGGCTTGAAAAAGCAATCGAAAGCACGATAAACGAAAAAAGCCAAAACGGATAATTACGGAGGTGGGTTATGTTCAAAAAGATGAAAACAAGGAAAAGGCTGGCGGCGTTAATAACGCTTATCACGCTGTTTGCGTTTTCAAGCGTGATGACGGTTATGACGGCGGCACAGGAAGCGTCGCTTGTATCCGCAACGCTTACTACGGACAAGGAGAGTTATGAAGAGGGGGAAAACGTTAATATTGCTCTTACGGTGAAGAACGGCAATATTTACGGGATTGATAAGGTAAAGTCTGAAATCGAATTGCCGGACGGACTTACACTGAAGAAGGGCGAGCTTACCGACGGTGAATATACACTTGCGGCGGGACAGAGCAGGTCAAATGAGATAACGGCTTATATAGAGAAAGCCTCAAAGCCCGGCGATACTACCGACCCTGTAAATCCCGGCAATCCCGAAACGGACGGTTCTCTGTGTCCGCTGTGGCTGACGCTGAGTATTTTGTCGGGTGGAACGCTTGCGGTCCTCAGTATTAAAAAGAAGTGCGGAAAAAGGATTTTTTCACTGTTCTTATGCGCTGTGATCTCGCTGACAGCGCTTCCGACAGATGTATTTGCAGACGAGGTCATAATGCCGAGTGCAAGCGGAAGCGTTACGGCAAGCAAGGAGATAACCGTAAACGGTGCTGAAAAGACGATAACCGCAGATATTACATATAACGAGAATAAGCCATCGGGAGAAGATGAGGTCACAGTGACCTTTGATGCGGGTGACGGTACGCCTGTAGCTCCGATAACTGTTAAAAAGGGTGAAACGATAAGCAGACTTCCCGAATCATTCGGTGCGGGCAAGGCGTTTATGGGCTGGTTTACCGATACGGCATTAACAAACGAGCTGTTTACCAATACTCCGATAAACGAGGATATGACCGTATATGCTTCGTTTGTGGAATCTGCCGATGATTTCCAATCGGGTGTGAGAACCACCTACTATGTGGAGGACTGTGCGGAATATCAGCCGATCACGCTTATATGTGACGAAGAAATAACGGCAGATAATGTATGGGAGTACATCACCTTATTTGCGTATACGGGTGATACTCCTGAAAATTTCGTTGTAACATCAAACGAGAAGGATGAATATACACTCGTTCCCGAAACCGCATACACAGCCGGCTGTATGTACCGTATGACAGCAGGCGAGGGAGTTACATTCAAGGGTCTTGACGATACGGTAAACGAGTATACATTCAAGATATACAAAGAGCAGACTAATATAATCGAGGTCAGGGACAATATCAAGTATCTCGATAAAGCCAAGCTGTTCGCTACGGATAAAACCGATGAGTATATGGTTCAGGCGGATTATTTTGAAGAAAATTCTCTTGCTGTGGGCGATGTGCTTTGCATTGACAACGGCACAAAGAATTTTACCGAAAACTGCCTGTTTGTAAAAATTACAGATACAATAAAGGACAGAAACATTTACTACATTCAGACAGCCGATTGCGAAGCGGAAGATGTTTATGACAATGTTGATGTTTATTTTGTCGAGCCTGCAAAAAACAAGTTCCTTGAGGAGCAGATCGACACCGAGGCGTTAGCGGAAGAAGTAAAGAACAGCGAGGGCGTACAGCAGCTGAACCTTGTGCTTGCGGCGCTGCTTGCAGAAGATGAAACCGTAAACGAGATAATGGAGGGCGAGCCGCTTGTTACCGATACAGTAACCGCCGCTGCTTATGCCGCTTCGGACGATGACAGATTAAAGGATTTCTCGGACTATTCACGTCCTAAAGAGGATATGCTCAAGAGCATCGCCGCAAGTCTTGCTATCGGTCTTTCCGTATCCGTAAAGGTCGGTGAAGCAGAAAATGATAACTTTACTACCGTTAATCCGGATTACTGGTCGGTCATTACATTCGAGTTGAATTATAAGACTACCATTAAGAAAAAACTCAAGGTAGATGCAACATTTACAGTAAGCGAATATCTTAATGTTTCATTCCAGGGCTATAATTCATTCGAATTCAAGTGGTTTGAACTGCCTGAGCTTGAATTCAACTATGCGGCTAATATCTATACGCAGACGGATATTGAACTTAAAGTTCTTGTCTGCTCGGTAGGCGCAAACAGCTACAGGAATATCACGAGCGAAGTCGCAAAGATGCTTGGCAGTGATGAGAAGAACGATACCGCAGGTCTTGTAAAGGATGTCAAGGATATGCTTAACAAGAAGGGCGGAGAGATAGAAATATGCCGTATACCGTTCTTCACGGCATTTAAACCGCTGTCGCTGTTCCAGCTTAACTTTGAACTTAGCCTTGTTGTAAAGATGAATTTCGCAGGCGGTATAGGAAGTAAGTTCTCGATACTTGACGCAACGCAGGTAGGTACGCACGGCAACTCAAAGGATAAAGAGTTCAGTATGTACAAGAACAAGCTGCTCGAGGGCGACAGATACAGCTTTGATCTTACGGTATTCGGATATGTCGGCGTCAAGATGGGCGTATCCGGACAGCTCACCGTATCGTTCACAGGACTCAGACGACTGGGCGAGGTCGGCGTTGAAGTTCAAGTAGGCGCATATCTCGATATATACGGTCTGGCAAAATATCACGTCGTCAAACCGGATCACCGATACAGTACGGTATACCGGACGCTGACGGGCGGATTCTATCTTGAAGCGGGAATTTATCTCGAAGTAAATCTTGTCGCAGAATCAAAGGTATTCAGATTGCGGCTTGAAGCACCGCTGATACCAGAAATCAAGTGGCCGCTGTTCTCAATGGGCGACAAAAACCTTGTTATATGCCTTAACGATATCACAACTCCGATATTATTCAGCTCAAACGGCACTTACTGGGGAGAAGTCAATATTGATAATCTTCCGGCAGTGTCCGCACAGACGCTTGATATCACGACAGGCGTGATAAATTACAATGCGTCTGTACCGTGGAGCAAGCTGTCGATGAATGTTTCGGGCGAAGGCTTCAGAATGCTCTATGACAGGAGAGGAACATTTATCCGTTACGAGCAGCCATACACCATGTCCGGCTTCTACAAGAACAGTACAGCCGAAGGTGTCGGTCAGATACACTATACAGGCACGTCACTTCAGTTCACAAAGACCGCCGACCCCGAAATGAGCCTTACGAAGTCGGTAAAGGTCATCTGGTACGATGAGTCGAGAGTTAAGGAAGAGGACGTAGGCAAGATATTCACTGTCAATTTCTACAGAGAGGTTGACGGAGTTAAAACTCTTGTCGAAACAAGAAAAGTACCTGCGGGCAGTCTTGCAGGCTCTTACAACACAAATAACGCTCCCGATAGCTGGAAGTACATTGACTGCGAGTGGAAGGACCAAGACCCGTACTTCATAACCGTTGACCACGACAACTACGAAATAGTATACACTGCAACAAGAGCGCAGGCTCTTACGGAAATAGAGTATTACGACACCGTAAACAAAGAATGGGTAGTAGAACTGTGGGCGGTAAATGCCGGCGATGTTCCCGAAGTTCCCGATAACTCCAGTGACGAGTATATGAAGCTGACCTCATGGCACGCAACCTACGGAGTACCGTTCGGTTTTGAAAAGATGTATAAGTATGCAGGTGATAAGCTCAGAGCGATAGACTCCGGATGCCGCAAGGATTACTATACAAGCGGTCAGCCTACAGATAAACCGCTTTACAAGGTTACAGGCAACACCCAGAGAGCTGCTTCCGAAAACTTCTATTTCAATCATCACAACGACTATCAGAAGGTTGCGCTCCACTTCAGTGCAAATTACGACAGAGCGCTGATGAACGTAACGTACAATTACTATAATTATGCCGGAGATAAGAAGTCGACAACCGTAAAGACACCTTACGGCACAAGACCTGAATTTTTCCTTTCAAGCTGGCCTTACGGCAAGAAATTCATAGGCTACAGTCCTGACGGCGGCAAAACTTTATACGATAAGGATACCGTATTCAATGAGCAATTGCCTTATGTATATGAGGATACCGTATACGATGCGGTTTACGAAGCCGGAATATTCGATGTTGAGATACAGTATTACGATGATGCGACCCGTGAATTCAAGACATATAAGACGCTGAAAATAGAGGGCGGCTCAAAGGTACCTCAGTCGGTATTTGACGAGGCTTGGAGCAAGAGCAATTGGCAGGAAGGCACAACGATTCAGTTCTTCGACTGGAGCGATGTTTACCTGAGTGATGTATACGGTGATGCGTACCTCAATGAGTTTATACCCGACAAGACGCTCATTTACAAGAGCATTATACTCCGTCCGAGGTTCAAACGTAATGTTACAATTAAGCTGGACGCAGGTGACGGCAGACTGATATTTGAAGAAAGCAAAGAGTTCAAGAGCTACAGCCAGGATAACTACGAGGTAGAAATTTCACGTTGGGCAACTAAGGATGCCGACAAGTACAACGATTATCAGCCTACAGGCTGGAAGGACAGCACTACAGGCGAGATTTACGCCTTAGGTCAGACGGTTAAGCTCGATTATTCGACAACGCTGACAGCGATCTATCAAGCTACGCCCAAGACCTATACGGTAAATGTATCCACACCGTACGGTGCGCTTCTGAACGGAGAAAAGACCGACAAATTCAGCGGCGGATATGATGATTATCTCGCATTCGTTGAAAAGTACAACAATTATACTCCTGCAGATGTCGAGGGCGAGGGATATACTCTCGTGTTCAAGGGTTCATCAAGCAAAGCGTCCGAGGACGGTCTGACGCTTGATATAGTCTTCGGCAACTGGCAGAAGAATGTTCATAAGCACACATTAATACTTTACGCAAACGGCGGTAAGCTGACAGGAAGCGATGAGCGCACGGCGGATTACGGTACTCAAATTAAGCTGTCGGATATGGCTGAAGCGTCAAAGACGGACGACCTGAGAGATTATATCTTCGGCGGCTGGAAAGACGAGGACGGAAATATCTACGGTGCTGACGATATAATAACGCTGACAAAGGATACGACATTGACAGCAGTATGGAAAAACGGCGCATACAAGGAATACACGATAACCTTTGTCCTCGATAGTAATACGATAAAAAGAGTGACTTATCACTATGGCGACGCTCTCCCGACATTCGGCGCACCCGAAGAAGCTGATGGATATATCTTCGGCGGCTGGTCGTGGTACGGCACTGAGGGCGCATTATCCGGACAGCCCGACACGATGCCTGCATCAACGCTTACCGCAATAGGCACAACAACAAAGTGCTATATATCTTACGAATTTGACGGTGCGGTATACGGCACGAAGGAGGTCGGCAAGATAGGCGATACGATAACCCTTATCGCAAAGCCTGAAAAGGATTATTACGATGTGACCGAATGGTCTGCAGACGGTATCACTGTAACAGACGGCAAGTTTGTAATGCCTGCTCGTAATGTTACATTCAAGGCGACCTCATCGCCTAAGTTCTATAATGTCAATATGACGGTTGACGGCAGCGCAAGTTCCGACAGCCCGATGAAAGTACAGTATATGAGTACGGTAACGCTTCCCGAACCTCCCAAAAAGAGCGGCTATACTTACTACTGGCAGTCCGATGATGTTGCTATTTATGAGGAAAGCGGCAAATACAAGTTTACGATGCCTCATAATGATGTAAGCGTTGAGTGCGTTTACACAACGGCTACTTACAATGTCTACTATATGATAGATGGCGAGGCTACGCCTTATATGACTATCACCGATGTCCCTGCAGGCAAGGAAATGTTCGCTTATATCGACCCGCCACGCAAGGAAGGCTATCTGTTCAACGAAACGTGGATATGCACGGACGTTTCTCTTGTTAATAAGGAAGGCAGATACACAATGCCCGACAGAGATGTTTACTTCTGTGGAAGATTTGCCAAGAACGATGACACTATGGTTATGCTCGGCGTAGAAGTGTATGTTGACGGCAATCCGGAAACGCATTATACTCTTTATACGAACAAAGGCGAAACCGTAACGCTCCCCGATATATTCATGGACGGATATGCAAAGTCATACGAAAGCGATAAGCTGACAGTCACAAACGGAAATGTCACAATTCCGACAGGCGACGATGTCTTTGAGGTATCGCTCAGGATAAATTTCACCAAAAGCTGATAAGCTACGGATAAAAGCCAAATAAGAACATACAGCCCCGACCGCAAGGTCGGGGCTGTAACTGCATAATCGTATAAAAAATCCTCACGTTTTACCGTGAGGATTTTTATGCTTATGTGATTACTTAACTATCGTAATATCTGAGCCGAACCACTTTGTTGAGATTTCGCCGAGCTTACCGTCAGCCTTCATCTCGCCCAGTGTCTTCTGAACTGCGTCACGCAGTGCCTGATCGTTCTTTCTGAATGCGATAGCGTACTGTTCTTCTTCAAGACCCTCTGCCAGCTTCTTGTAGTCCTTGCCGGAGTTCTTGATCTCATAGTCTGCAACTACTTCATCAAGGAATACAGCGTCAACAACGCCAAGCTCAAGCTGCTGTAATGCTTCTACATTTGTAGCGATGGGGCTGATCGTTATATCGTCCTTGATCGCGCTGTTTTCAAGTATTGTCTGTGCAGAAGAACCGTTCTGAACAGAGATCTTCTTACCCTTGAGGTCGTCCATCTTTGCAACTGTAGAATCGCCCTTTACAACGAATACCATAGCGTTCTTCATATAAGGCTCTGAAAGATTCATCTTTTCCTGACGTTCTTCGTTTATGCTAAGACCGTTCCATACGCAGTCGCACTTGCCGACATTAAGGTCGGTTGTGAGCGTATCCCAGTTGATAGGCTGTTTTACGAGCTTTACGCCGAGTCTTTTGCAAACTTCCTCTGCTACGTCAATATCGAAGCCTACGATCTCGCCGTTTTCGTCAGTGTAGCCCATAGGCTTGAATGTAGCGTCAAGACCTAATATGAACTGACCTGCGTCCTTTACCTTCTGCAGTGAGTTGTCGCCCTCTGCCTTGCTTTCTGTGACAGATGTGCTGTCGCCTGCTGTTGCACTGCTGTCTGCGGTTGAAGAATTACCGTTTGAACTACAACCTGCAAGACCGAGCGTAAGAGCGGCTGCCATAGCTACGGCAATTGCCTTAAGATTTAATTTTTTCATTTTTATTTCCTTTCTGAGCGTTTTACACGCCTTAAAAATTACTTTAATATAGTAACACACAAATATGAAAAAGTAAATAGGCAAAATGAATAAAACGGCGGAAATTTGCAGGATTTCAGCAAATTTCCGCCGTTTTTTTGTTTTTAAAGCCGATATTATCAATAAAGATATTCGTATTGCGAAATGTCGGGGCATTTTGAGGGCTGAAGCTCGTCTTCCTTGAAGCTGTATCTGATATTCTGATTATACATATACCACAGGCAGACCCTCATACCGCTCATTTCAAGGTGAGTGCCGTCCTCAAAGGCATACTTTTCCTTCAGCTTGTTATCACTGCCTTTAAGAAGGGCAGTAGGATCGACAAAATGATAGTGACTATAGTAGCAGTTATCAATCGCATACCGCAGTGCGGAATTATACTCGTCTATCTTTTCGTTCTTGCAGAACTTACTGCGGACGGGAGTTACAGCCATAATAATGAACTCGCTGTTCGGGCTTGCCTGCTTGCACTGGTAGAGAAGCCGCATATAGTTTTCCACAAACTGTTCTTTCGTGGTAAGGTTTACATCGTTAAGACCCATTGAAAAAAGAACGTATTTAGGCTGCTTGTTGTAAAGGTGAACAAGTACGTCTGTGCTTAAATTGCCCGATGTTATAAGGAACTGGTGTATGTTCCACGCCGCAATGTTTGGTCGTGCAAGGTTGTTTTGCTGCTTGAAGTATCCTGCACTTGCAAAGCCGGAGCAAACGCTGTCACCGACAAGTGCGAACTGGTCGAAATATTTGTACATAGCGTCTGTGATAGTGTAATCAGGTTCAGGCTCAGGCTTAGGTACGGGCAGAGGTTCTTCTTCTTTTGTCTGAGAAGTTGTCTTATCTGTATCGGCAGACGTGCTTTCGGTCTGCGAATATGTATTGTCATAGCTTATACCGCCGTCGGATATGTTGACGGCGTATGCGTTATTGCAGGCTGTGCATATAATAGCCGCCGCAAGCGGCAGACACAGCAATATGAAACGTTTCTTAGGCGAAACGGAACCGTATTTATTATAAAGCATTATATTTCCTTATTCTGTAGGGCGGTACAAATTACCGCAAAAGTATATAGTAAACCGATGAGGTTATGTTTCTTATTTAATTATAATGCTGATTTTACACTTTTGCAAGAATAAATTTACAAAATGTCGAAATGGGTCAAAATTTCATTGAATTGCACAACGATAAGGCAGATTTCACAGAGTTTTTATGTAAAGTGTATTTTTTGAGGATCCCGGTACAATATGTTGTGCTTTTTACACAAAATTACATTGAGAAATACAAGGAATTAAGCAAGGGCGGCGGTGATTGTTTTACCCGCTGTAAAGCACAGCTATATTTATGACGCTGAAAGAAAAAGTATGATTATCGGCGGGGAGGGCGGTGAGAGCTTGCGGTGATTATACCTTATCGGGTATAATGAGTGCGGATGAATTATAAGTTATACCCTTTAGGGTGTAAAAACTAAAACAAATGCTTGACATTATACCCTAAAGGGTGTAAAATATATTCAGATTATAAAGCGGAGATGATTTTCGGTGAATAAAATAGCACAGTTTATAAAAACTAAGAGGAAAGAAGCAGGGCTTACACAGGAAGAATTTGCGATGCGTTCCGGGCTTGGTCTGCGGTTTGTCCGTGAGCTTGAGCAGGGCAAGGAAACCGTGCGTATGGATAAAGTCAACACGGCGCTTGCAATGTTTAATATGGAAGCGGTGCCGGGAAGAAAGGAAGGCAGACAGTGATGGTACTCAGAACGGCTTATGTTTACGTCAGAAATATTTTTGCAGGAAGGCTTTGCGAAAGTGACGAGGGATATACTTTTACCTATGACAAGGCTTATCTCGAAAGCGAAAATGCAAGTGCCGTTTCACTTACTTTGCCTCTTAGTGAAGAAGCATACAGTTCGAAAACCTTGTTTTCTTTTTTTGACGGCCTGATTCCTGAGGGGTGGCTTTTAGATGTGGTGAGCCGTAACTGGAAAATCGACAACAGGGACAGATTCGGTTTGTTATTGGTTGCCTGCAAGGATTGTATCGGTAATGTTACAATTATGGAGGAAAAATTATGAAATGTCTGTGCTGTGGAAAAGATATTGACAAAAACGGTGAAAACGGGTGGCATAAAAGCTGTATAAAGCGTTTTTTCGGTGCATCAAAATTACCTGAAATAGAAATTGATGATGAAACGCTGAAAAAACTTGCCGATGAAACGGTAAATAACGGATTGACCGTTCCGGGCGTGCAGAAAAAACTGTCATTACATCTTATTTCGGAAAATAAGTCGCCAAAACTCACCATTGTGAATTTTCCTACAGGTTATATTCTCAAGCCTCAGGTGCCGCAGTATGAAACATTGCCTGAAGCCGAACATCTTGTAATGTCTATGGCGGATATAACGGGAATTTCAACTGTTCCGCACGCTCTTATAGGCAATAACGGTACTTATGCGTATATTACAAAAAGAGCAGACAGGATAACGAACACCGACAGAACAGCAATGCTTGCAATGGAGGATTTCTGCCAGCTTGATTTAAGGCTTACGCAGGATAAGTACAAAGGCTCGTATGAGCGCTGTGCAAAGGTGATAGAACGATACTCGTCAAGGGTGGGATTTGATATGACTGAGCTTTTTATGCGGCTTGTTTTTTCTTTTGTGACGGGAAACTCGGATATGCACCTTAAAAACTTCTCGCTTATAGAAACTGCCGAAAAAAGCGGAGAATATGTTTTATCCCCTGCGTATGATTTGCTGCCTGTAAATGTTATTTTGCCTGCCGACATTGAGCAGACTGCTCTTACGCTGAACGGGAAGAAGCGAAATATACGCAGGAAGGATTTTTATTCGTTTGCCTATAAATGCGGTATTCCTAAAAATTCTGCAGAGAATATGATAAAAAGGGTAGTATCTTTAAAAGAAAAGTATGAAGCTATGTGCCGTGATTCGTTGCTGTCGGATAATCTGAAAGAATGCTTTATACGTCTGATAAACGAAAGATGCGATATACTCAGCTGAAAAATAAACCCGACAGATACGTTTATTGAATCGTACCTGTCGGGTTTATTTTATAGTCCGTTTGCTCCTTTATACGCTTCAATAAATACAAGCGCATCCGAATTTGAAGCCGCAATCTTTGAGTTATATGCGGCAACAGCAGAACAAGCCTCAATATTCTTGTTTGAATCTGTTAGTGTTGAAACCTGACTTGCAATTCTGTCGGATGTATCAAGACAATCTTCAAGAGTTTCATACAGCATATACTGATTGTCTTTTATCTGATACAGACAGTTGATTGCTGTGTCGAGCTTTGAAATAATAGCATCCTGTCTTATCTCTTTTTCATATTTGTTATACGCACCGCCTGTTCCCGTGAGTGCAGTACAGCGTCCGCTGTCAAAGTACTCAAGCAGTCGGATGACAGTTATCATATTTCTGTATTTAGGATGGATAATATCCAGTGAATATAATTGATTAAGTGTTTCAGATATGTTGTTAATTTTATCTTGCATATCATTAATTTGTTGCTTCAGTTGTTGCTTTTGAATATTTTCATTATTTACACGGGCGGTATCGTTATTCACAAGATTATTGTATTGTTGTACAGCATTTTTATATTTTGAATTTGCACGCATTGCAGAAATGCTGCCGTTTAGTATTGTAAAGGCGAGTATACACAAAGGACCGATTATGCTTATCGCAATTTTTATTTGGACAGAGTTATTCATAAAATCAATAGTATCATAGGAGTTGCTGGTCAGATTGGATAAATAGGATACAAATATAGGAGAATCGATAACTAAATAAATCGGAATTAATATTGCAAGTGTAATCAGTGCTGTTATAAAAAATTTTTTTACACTTACGCTTTTCGGTGGAGTGAATTGATTGTAATATCCAAGTGTATTGATTTTTGACTGTATTTTTGCGATTGCTAACTGCAATGTATACCTTTCGCTCTCCAGTTCTTTTGCGATTGTCAGATGCTCAACAATCACGGACGGTGCGATCTTGTCCGCTGCGTGGTATTCTCCGCCTATACTTTTTTCAGCCTGATATTCGATAGGACAGCCGCAGTTGGGACAAGCATTCGCTCTGTCGGAGAATTCCTTGCCGCACTCAGCGCACTTTATCATTGCCATATTTTTAACCCCTTTAATTTTTAATGCTCGGAAAATCATATATCCGATAGCTTAATTCTAATCTGTTTCAGGTTAAAAGTCAAGACCTTCACACTAAAAGTTTATAATTTAATTATAAAAACGTGAAAGGCGCTGATAAAAATGTACAGCAGAATAAGAAACCTCCGTGAAGATTCCGACCTTAATCAGACAACGGTCGCAAAAATGCTCGGTATGTCGCAGACAGGCTATTCAAAATACGAAACAGGCGAAAATGATGTTCCCACAGCAATACTCATAAAGCTTGCAGAATATTATAGGACTAACGTGGATTATATCCTCGGGCTTACCGATAACCCAATCTATTATAAAGAAATATAAAACCCGGCAGATACGTTTATTGAATCGTACCTGTCGGGTTTGTTTCATATTAAAGCACCTTTGATAAAAAGTCCTTAAGTCTTGGATTTTTGGGGTTTGCGAAGAATTCATCGGGAGGACCCTGTTCAACTATCTGTCCGTCCGACATAAACATTACTCTTGACGCAACCTCACGGGCAAATCCCATTTCGTGAGTTACGACAACCATTGTCATACCGTCGTCGGCAAGCTGTTTCATAAGGTCGAGAACCTCTCCTACCATTTCGGGATCGAGCGCCGAGGTCGGCTCGTCGAAAAGCATAACATCGGGCTTCATGGCAAGCGCACGGACGATAGCGATTCTCTGTTTCTGACCGCCCGATAACTGCGGAGGATAAGCGTCTGCCTTGTCTGCAAGACCGACACGCTCTAAAAGCCGCATTGCCTCTGCGTCAGCCTCTTCCTTTGTCATAAGGCCGAGCTTAACGGGAGCTAAGGTTATGTTTTTCTTTATCGTCAGATGGGGGAACAGATTGAAGTGCTGGAACACCATACCCATCTTTCTTCTTATAAGGTTTACGTTAGCCTTGCGGTCGGTGATATATTCGCCTTCAACGCAGATGCTTCCGCTTGTCGGCTTTTCCATAAGGTTAAGACAACGCAGGAACGTACTTTTACCCGAACCTGACGGTCCTATGATAACTACCTTTTCGCCTTTGTAGATATGCTCGTTTATCCCGTTGAGGACGTGGAGATTGCCAAACGATTTGCTGAGATCCTTAACGTCTATCACTCTTGCCAAGCCTCCTCTCAAGCAGTTTCTGGAGTTTTGTCAGAATAAATACCAGTATCAGATAGAATGCCGCCGCAATGAGAAGCGGGGTAATAAGGTCATATGTCTTTGAGCCTACATACTGTGCCGCTTTGGTAATATCCGTTACCGCAATGTAGCCTGCTATCGAGGTTTCCTTTACCAGTACGATAAATTCGTTGCCGAGTGCGGGAAGTATGTTCTTTATTGCCTGCGGAAGCACGATAAGCCACATTGTCTGACCTGCGCCGAGACCGAGCGATCTTCCTGCCTCTGTCTGACCCTTGTCGATAGACTCGATACCTGCACGGACAATCTCCGCAACATACGCACCCGAATTTATACCGAAGCACATTACTGCGGCTACTATTGCGTTTGCGCCTCTGTAGTTGAACAGAACTGCGTTTATGAGCAACAGCTGTACAAGTACGGGTGTACCTCTTATTACGAATACATACAGGTCGCATATCTTAGCTATCCAGCCGATACCTCTCCTGCCTGCGCATAACTGCTTTACTACTGCCACGAAAGCACCGATAAGAAAACCGAGAATAACCGCAAACAGCGATATGAGCAGTGTGTTTCCGATACCGCTTAAATAGAATTCATAACGGTTTTCTCTTATAAGCGCCTTGTCAATGGCATCCCATATACCAAGAAAGAAGTCCAATTCTTAATTCCTCCGTCTTATGCCTTTCAAAAAATACGGGCGGCATTTCACCGCCCGGTAGTTTTATCAGTCAGCAGAATTATTCAGCCTTGCTGTCAGCGTCGGCACCTGCACCTGTTGTGTGCTTGAGTGTGAATTCGTCAACCTTGCCTTCGTCAATCAGCTTCTGAAGAACCTTGTTTACCTTTTCTTCAAGCTCTGTGTTGCCCTTCTTGAAAGCAAAAGCGTACTTGTCTGTGAATACCTCGCCGTCAAGAATTTCAAGGTTGTCATTACCCTTTACCATTTCCTTTGCGGGAAGCTCGTCCATAACGATGCAGTCAACCTTATCGTTCTTTAAGTCTTCTGCCGCCTGAACATACTTTGTATAACGTGAGGGTTCCTTCTTAAGATCGTCTGTTACATAGAAGTCAGCAACTGTTGACATCTGAACAGCAATCTTTGTGTCGCCGCCGAGGTCGTCAACGGTCTTTACTCTGTTTGCACCCTTGAGTACAACGACAACCTGCTTTGACTTAGCGTATTCGATTGAGAAGTCCATAATTTCCTGACGTTCGGGAGTAACCGAGATACCTGCGGCTGCAAAGTCAACCTTGCCCTGCTGAACTGCTAAAAGCGCACCGTCAAAGTCCATTGTCTGAATCTCAAGCTCCATACCGAGCTCCTTTGCAACTTCTTTTGCAATATCAACGTCGATACCTACAACATCGTTACCGCTCGTATATTCATAAGGAGCGAAACCGGGCTCTGTAGCCATAATGAGCTTGCCGCCTGTTGTGTTTGACTGACAGCCTGCCATAGCAAGACCGCAGGTAGCGGCAACGAGAATGCCTGCAATTATTCTTTTGATCTTCATAAAAATACCTCTTTTATATTTCTTTATTTTTTGTGCGCTTTCTGCGCTATCGTTAATATTATAGTGCATTTCTTTTCAATAAGCAAGAGTTTTTCGTTTTTTTGTGTAAAATACATATAAAAAATGTGCCGCAGTGAGATACTGTGGCACATCGGGTTGTAGAAAAAGTCTGTTTTTTATAAAAATAGAGCAAATTCTATATCCCTAACCCCAAACCCCTTCCCCGTGGTGAAGGGTTGTGTATGCTTTGTTGGCTCTGCATCGTGCAGAGCCTTTGGGCATACACGCCCGG
>ERZ773260.2248-NODE-2248-length-22079-cov-8.015074_pt1 | contig 22079 bp, 18 predicted proteins | sample MGYA00511387_ERZ773260 | MGnify/ENA primary metagenome ERZ773260 (study PRJEB29015, sample SAMEA2737745) | human gut metagenome | biome: human gut; feature: human-associated habitat; material: faeces | place: China | collected 2012 ... | reverse complement strand
TCCGCTATACAAAAAAGTTTAGAAATGGATTTAACTCGGCGAGTGGGAATAGTAAGCCCCGCCGCCTCTCATAAGAAACCATATAATCACAAACATAAAAGCTGGGAATCCTAAAATGCAGGAAACCCAGCTTTTTCCATTCATATTTATATGCCAATAATATTTTGTCAAGCTGAAAATGAGATAAATTTTAAAAAAGTATAAAATTAACTAAAATTCTCTAAAAACTAAATAAATAATTATTGAATTTATGGGTAAAGTATGATAAAATAAAAACAATCTATAAAAATTCCTTTTTCTGCCAGCGCAGGTATAGATTTTTTCTTTATGAATAATGTAGTACCATGCTGGAGGAATCAGGAAAACTCCAGGGAGATTCTGTGAGAGCGCGAAAGCGCAGGACAGATATAAGCGTCCATAAAATCTTCCATGCTCACAGGCAAAAGGGAGGCATACTATCCCATCTTTGGTGGGTGTCCCTATTGTATGTTTACATCCCGCTCTTTGGAGCGCTGATTACATCAGCACAAATATGAATGCCGCTATATGCGGCCAATTAAATGTATAGGGGGAATTAGGAATGGACGTTATTACAAATCTCGTAGCAAAAGGTAACAGTTTTCTCTGGAGTTTTCTGTTGATTGTTCTTCTGTGCGGCACCGGAATTTATTACACGATCCGCCTGAGGTTCATCCAGGTGAGAAAGTTTGGTGAAGGCTGGAAACTGGTATTCGGGCACCTCAGCCTTAATGGTGAGAAGCACGAAAAAGGTGAGATGACACCGTTCCAGTCAATTGCAACCGCAATTGCAGCCCAGGTTGGTACCGGTAACCTGGCAGGTGCAGCCACTGCACTTTTAGGAGGCGGACCTGGTGCTATCTTCTGGATGTGGGTAAGTGCGTTCTTTGGTATGTCAACCATTTATGCAGAGGCAACTCTGGCCCAGAACTTTAAGACTGAGGTAAATGGTGAGGTTACCGGCGGTCCTGTTTATTACATAAAGGCAGCTTTTAAGGGCACTCTGGGCAAGGTTCTTGCAGGATTATTTGCAATCTTTATTGTGCTTGCGCTGGGATTCATGGGCAACATGGTTCAGGCCAACTCTATCGGCGCTGCATTTACAGAGGCTTTTGGGGCATTTAACATAACTATCTCTCCGGTTGTCATTGGTGTTATCGTAGCAGCCGTAGCAGCATTTGTTTTCCTGGGCGGAACACAGAGGCTGGCATCTGTTGTTGAGAAGGTTGTACCTATCATGGCAGGCGTGTATATTGTGGGAAGCTTGATTCTTATTATCATGAATATTGCTAATCTTCCTGCAGCTATTAAGATGATTTTTGTAGGCGCATTTGATCCTCAGGCAGTTTTAGGCGCAGGCGCAGGTATTGCAGTTAAAGAAGCCATCCGTTTCGGTGTTGCCAGAGGCCTTTTCTCCAACGAGGCTGGTATGGGTTCCACACCTCATGCACATGCAAGGGCTACCGCAGAGAATCCTCATAAGCAGGGACTTTGCGCTATGATCAGCGTATTTATTGATACGTTTGTAATCCTTAACCTGACTGTATTTTCCGTACTGACCACAGGCGCTCTTGAGTCTGGCAAGAATGGTACCGCTCTTACACAGGCAGCTTTCATGAGAGGATTTGGTACCTTCGGTATTGTATTCGTTGCAGTATGCCTTTTGTTCTTCGCTTTCTCTACGATTCTGGGCTGGCATTTCTTCGGCCTTATCAATGCGAAGTATTTGTTTGGCGATGGCGCAGCAAAGATTTACTCCTTATTAGTAGTGGTTTGTATCATAATCGGTTCTGCTTTGAAGCTGGAGCTGGTATGGGATTTGGCGGACTTCTTTAATGGTCTGATGGTTATACCTAATGCCATGGCCCTGCTTGCCCTAAGCGGTCTGGTGGTAAAGATATGCAATAAGTACAGTGATAAATAGCATATTACGTATGAAGAATAAATAGTTTAGCAGCGGCAGCTTTTCCGGAATATCATCCGGGGGAGCTGCTGCTTTTTCTTTTCTTCCTTGTACCGAATGAAAACCTTGATTGGAGGGAATTATTTATAGTAAAAAGAAAGCAGAAATGAGGAAATATGAATTATGATAGACTCCATTGGAAAGATAACGCTTTACGTGAATAACCAGAATGAGGCCAGGGATTTCTGGACAGAAAAGATGGGATTCATCGTGCGCCTGGAACAGCAGATGGGTGCTGACCAGAAATGGCTTGAAGTGGGACCGGAATACGGAGGCGGGACATCCTTTGTTCTTTATGACAAAGAAAAAATGAAGACTCAGAATCCCGATGTGAATGTAGGCCATCCATCTGTTATTTTATGCACCGGCGACCTGGAGAATGCCCATAGAGAAATGAAGGAAAGAGGCGTCAGAACCGGAGACATCATGAAAATGCCTTATGGCAGCATGTTTCAGTTCTACGATATGGATGGGAATGTGTTTTTGCTGAGGGAGGAAGCCCGGGTGCATTAAACTTTCGCGTACAGTTCCGGGCCCTCCCTTTAAACGGATACCGGAGCCGGGCCATGGAAGTATTCCGGCTGCCGGATGGATAGTTGGCGCGTTCATGCATGTATTTGTAAACCGGTTTAAAATGTGTTAGAATGTATAGGATTAGAGCACACAGCAATAACCGGGAAAGGATGTCTTTAGGAAAATGCAGAAGGCCAACAAAGGAGAACTGTCCAATCTGAAAAATAAACTGCTGGCAGAGCAGGTTCAGGAGCAGATATACCAGTATATACTGGAAACGCCCATAGCCGTAGGCGCTAAACTTCCCAATGAATTTGAACTGGGAGACAGGTTTGGCGTGGGAAGGAGTACCATCCGGGAAGCGGTGAAACTTTTGATTTCCAGAGGAATTCTGGAAGTCAGGAGAGGATCCGGTACGTACGTGGTCAGCACTACGCCGGTGGACATGGACCCTCTGGGCCTGGGGGCGGTGGAGGACAAGATGGCCCTGGCCCTGGATTTGGTAAATGTACGCATCATACTGGAGCCGGGAATCGCAGAGATGGCGGCTCTCAACGCAACCCAGGAGGATGTTCTGAAGCTGAGGAATCTGTGTGACAGCGTTGAACGGAAAATAAAGATTGGAGACAGTTACATAGAAGACGACATCGCCTTCCATACCTGTGTGGCTGAATGTTCCAAGAATAAGGTGGTGGAACAGCTGATCCCTATTATTGATACAGCAGTCCTTATGTTTGTCAATGTGACCCACAAAAAGCTGACCGACGAGACCATCATGACCCACCGGGCCGTGACCGAGGCTATTGCGGAGCACGACCCTATCGGTGCCAAAACCGCCATGATGATGCATATGACTTTTAACAGGAATATGATCCGGCAGCTGATGAAGGATGGACGTGAGGCGTAGGAGCGTGCCGGTAGTGTGGCAGCAGTGCGGGATGTGACGGCAGTGCGGTATGTGACAGCAGTGCGGGATGTGATGGCAGTGCGGGAATGCGACGGCAGTGCGGGATGTGACGGCAGTGCGGGGATGTGATGGCAGTGCGGGAATGCGACGGCAGTGCGGGAATGCGACGGCAGTGCGGGAATGCGACAGCAACGTGAGAGCATAAGAACCATGCAGAAGTATGGTGGTAATACGGACATGGAAGAAAGACAGACCTGATAAATATTTATACCTATAAGTTTTAGCAGACCCCGGAAGCAAATAAAAGGGAATACTTAAACTTATAGGTTTTTTGTTTTGATTCATTTTAAACCAAAATACATCTGACGACTTTTGCAAGGGAATCAGAACGAAACCGGCTAAACGTGCAGAAAAATGGGGGATTCTGGAAGCGAAATAATACTGGTTTAGATATAGTGCATAAATAAATCAAATTTTTTTGACAATATAGTAGAAAACAAGTCTGATGACTTGAAAGAATAATTTAAAAATGCTACTATAAAACCATAAAGAAGTCAGACGTCAGATGTAAAGCAAAAAGAGGAGGCATTATAATGGAACTGAACAGTCAAAGAGTAAGAGCGCTGGCACCGGAGAACGACCCATTAAAAATAGGTATGGGGTGGAAAGTGGAAGACCTGGATAAACCGCAGATTATGGTTGAGAGTACATTTGGCGACAGCCATCCGGGCAGCGCCCATCTGGACCGGTTTGTGAATGAAGCTATGCGGGGAATCGCGGATGCAGGCGGAAAGGGAGCCAGGTATTTTACCACAGACATATGCGACGGCATTGCCCAGGGACATGACGGTATCAACTATTCACTTGCGCACAGGGATATGATTGCCAATATGATTGAGATTCACGGCAATTCCACAGGGTTTGACGGAGGCGTGTTCATCGCAAGCTGCGACAAATCCGTGCCTGCCTGTCTGATGGGACTGGCAAGACTTGATATGCCGTCTATCGTGGTGACCGGCGGCGTTATGGATGCTGGCCCCGACCTGCTGACCCTGGAACAGATTGGCGCCTATTCAGCCATGTGCCAGAGAGGTGAGATTACCGAAGAAAAGCTTACCTATTATAAGCACAATGCCTGTCCATCCTGCGGAGCCTGTTCCTTCATGGGTACTGCCTCTACCATGCAGATCATGGCCGAAGCTCTGGGGCTGATGCTTCCCGGCTCAGCGCTGATGCCTGCAACCTGCGAAGATTTGAAGGAAATGGCGTATAAGGCAGGCCTCCAGGTCATGGAACTGGCCAGGAAGGGGCTTAAGGTAAGCGATATCGTGACCATGAAATCATTTGAGAATGCCATTATGGTGCATGCTGCCATATCCGGTTCAACCAATTCCCTGCTTCATATTCCTGCCATTGCCCATGAGCTGGGACTGGAGATTGACGCTGACACATTTGACCGTATGCACAGGGGGGCTCATTACCTGCTGGATATCAGACCTGCCGGAAAATGGCCGGCACAGTTCTTCTACTATGCAGGCGGTGTTCCCGCTGTGATGGAGGAAATAAAGTCCATGCTGCACCTGGATGTGATGACTGTTACCGGAAAGACCCTGGGAGAAAATCTGGAAGAACTTAAGGCTGGCGGATTCTACGACAAGTGCGACGGATATCTGAAAAAATGGGGGCTGAAGCGCACCGATGTTATCAGGACCTTTGAGGAACCCATCGGCACAGACGGAACCGTGGCCATATTGAGAGGAAATCTGGCGCCGGAGGGTTCTGTGGTGAAACATTCTGCTGTTCCTGAGGAGATGTTTAAGGCAGTCCTGAAGGCAAAACCTTTTGACTGTGAGGAGGACGCCATTGAGGCAGTCATTTCCAGGAAGATACAGCCGGGAGATGCCGTGTTTATCCGGTATGAAGGACCTAAGGGATCGGGAATGCCGGAAATGTTCTATACCACAGAAGCCATCTCCTCTGATCCGGAGCTGGGAAAAACCATAGCGCTTATCACGGACGGCAGGTTCTCCGGGGCATCCAAAGGGCCAGCCATCGGACATGTATCACCTGAGGCAGCGGACGGTGGACCCATTGCCCTGGTGGAAGAGGATGACCTTATCAGAATTGATATACCGGAGCGCGTTCTGGAAATCATAGGCGTGAAGGGAGAGGAACTTCCCAAGGAAGAGGTAGAACGTATTCTTGCAGAGCGCAGAAAAGCCTGGAAACCAAGGGAAGCCAAGTATAAAAAGGGCGTACTTAAAATTTATTCCGAGCATGCCGTATCACCCATGAAGGGCGGTTACATGGTCTGATTGCCGGAAACTGGCCGGGAAATATTTGTGGGAAGTATGGACCGGAGCTATGGTTGAAACATGACCGAAAAATATTAGATGGAAATATCAGCGGAAATAGGGATATTGTGTGAAATTATAGGAGGGTAATAAGTATGACAACAACAACAGCTGCAGCTCTGGATCCGACCAGACTGATTATCGCGGCCTTGGCAGGGCTGGTGATTCTGCTGCTTTTAATCATCAAATTCAAGGTGCAGGCAATGATTTCCATTCTGGTAGGCGCAGTGGCCATCGGGCTGATTGCAGGTATGCCCTTTGCGGATATCATAAGCTCTGTAAATGAAGGAATTGGAAGTACTCTTAAGGGAATTGCCCTGCTTGTGGGACTGGGCTCCATGTTCGGCTCCATATTGGAGATATCAGGAGGCGCTCAGACACTGGCAGTCACCATGGTAAAGAAATTCGGCGACAAGAAGGCTGCCTGGGCTTTGGGAATCACGGGACTTGTCATAGCCATGCCGGTATTCTTCGATGCAGGGCTCATTATTCTGATTCCTCTTGCCTTTTCTCTTGCAAAGAGAACCAAACGTTCCTCCCTGTTCTATGCCATCCCCCTGCTGGCCGGTCTGGCGGTAGGCCATGCATTTATCCCGCCCACACCGGGGCCCGTGCTGGTAGCTACCATGCTGGGTGTAGACCTGGGCTGGGTTATTATGGTAGGTATTGTGTGCGGTATTTTTGCCATGATAGTGGCCGGTCCCATATGGGGGACTATCTGCGGAAACAAGTACGATATACCGGTTCCGGAACACATTGCCAACCAGGAAGATTTTGACGAATCAAAACTTCCAAAGTTCGGGACAATCGTGGGAATCATTTTGATTCCGCTGGTTCTTATTATCCTGAATTCCATTGCAAAGGTGGTTCCTGCCCTTGCCTCTGTACAGCCGGTGTTAGGATTTCTGGGTGAGCCGTTTGTGGCTCTCACCATAGCGACGGTTGTGGCCATGGTTCTTCTGGGATACCGTCACGGATACAGCAATGAGGAGCTGGAAAAGGTACTGACAAAGTCTCTGGAGCCTACGGGACTGATTCTTCTGGTAACGGCCTGCGGCGGCGTGCTACGGTTCATGCTTCAGAATTCCGGTTTGGGTGACGTGATTGGCAATGCAGTGTCATCAGCCTCTCTTCCGATTGTTGTTGTGGCTTTTGTGGTGGCTGCTCTGGTGCGTATTTCCGTGGGGTCTGCTACAGTTGCCATGACCATGGCAGCCGGCATCATCGCGGCCATGCCGGAAATCGCAACCCTGTCCCCTCTGTACCTGGCCTGTGTCACAGCGGCAGTGGCAGGAGGAGCAACGGTGTGCTCTCATTTTAATGATTCCGGCTTCTGGCTTGTGAAATCGCTGGTGGGGCTGGATGAAAAGACCACCCTTAAGACATGGACTATCATGGAGACGCTGGTGGGCGGTACGGGATTTGTGGTGGCTCTTATAATATCCTTCTTTGCATAACAGCGGTTAGGTGATGTCATTACATACAGAATTTAAGATGTGAACTGATATTTTTATGAATTTGGCTTTTCATGAGCCGGGATTAAGAAGGGGAGGCAGTCTTTGGGCTGTCTCCTTTTTACTGTGTATAAGCGAAATAAAGCAGTATGGACTGCAGTATAACAGCCAGATCATCCGATCCGTTTGGCAGATGTTCTGTATGTATCCTATAGGGGATTAGCCGGGCTGCCCGCCTTAATTTATTTCCATTGACTTCCTATTGACTTTTTTGTGTAAAAATGATAAAAACTATTTACATTTAACAATCTATGTGGTAGTATTATATATGTAACCGGTTACAGATTGCGCTGGCATGGTTACAGGAAAAAGAGAGGGGAAGGGTCATGAACATTAAAGAAATTGCACGCCGGGCAGGCGTCTCTTCCGCTACGATTTCCAGGGTCCTCAATAATTCAGGATACGTGAAGGAAGAGACCCGGCAAAAGGTGCTTAAGGCAGTGGAGGAGTACAATTATGTACCCAGTGCCATCGCCAGAAGCCTGAGCATTCAGGACAGCTTAAGCGTGGGAACCATTATCCCGGATATTGAGAATGAGTTTTTCTCCAAGGTCATAAGCGGAATCAGCGAAGTGGCTGAAACGTACCATTATAATATTGTTTTTCTGGGAACTAATGAGACATTGGATAAGGAACATGATTTTTTAAAAATTGTGGAAAGTCAGAGGCTGAAGGGTGTAATCATAACGCCGATTTCAGAGACGGATACGGTTACCAGGGATTACCTGCTCCGTTTGGAGGAATCCGGTATACCGGTGGTGCTGGTGGACCGTGATGTGAAAGGGGCCCAGTTTGACGGCGTATTTGTGGACAACCAGAGGGGGTCCTATGACGGAGTCATGGAATTAATAAAGGCAGGCCATGAGAGGATTGCCATTATAACCGGCCCTGAGACCTCCAAGCCGGGCAAGGACCGGTGCCAGGGCTATCTGCAGGCCATGGAGGACAGCGGACTGGCTGTCCCTGAGGAATATGTTGCCTGCGGTGATTTTAAGATTGCCAAGGCATACGAATGTACCGGACGGCTTTTGGGACTTGCGGAACCGCCCACAGCCATCTTTACATCCAATAACCTTTCCACTCTGGGATGTCTTAAGTATCTGACGGAACACAAGGTTAAGATAGGAAGGGACATTTCGCTGATGGGATTCGATGACATTGATGCCCTGCGGATGATTGATTACAGGATATCCGTGGTGGACAGGGATGCCAGGGAACAGGGGCGGGAAGCCATGAGACTTCTTCAGGAGTGCTTTGAAGATTCAGGAAAGAGCCGTCAGAGAGGAAAGCGGATTACCATTCCTTACAAGGTAATCCTGCGGGGTTCAGAACATAGGAAAACAACCTGACAATCCAGTCAGATTGTTTTCTGCACAAATCTGTAACCGGTTACACAAAAATGTAAAGCCTATCATATTTTTTTACAGAAATGTGTAACCGGTTACAGAAAATACATAATACAATTTCAACATGCAAAAGCTTCAAACGGAAAAGGAGAATGAAAATGGGAATTGAACACATGATTGATCACACGATGCTGAAGGCGGATGCCAGTAAGAATACTATCATAAGATATTGCAGTGAGGCAAGGGAACACAAATTTGCTTCTGTCTGTGTCAATACCTGCTTTGTGCCGCTGGTGGCGGAGCAGTTAAAGGGAAGCGGTGTAAAGACGTGCTGTGTGGTGGGATTCCCGCTGGGAGCCATGCTTACCAGCGCAAAGGCTTTTGAAGCATCTGAGGCTGTAAAGGCAGGGGCAGATGAGGTGGATATGGTTATCAACATAAGCGCCCTTAAGGACGGGGACGACTCCTTTGTGGAGGAGGATATCCGGGCCGTGGTAAAAGCCTCTGCGGGCGCAGTGGTAAAGGTCATCATAGAGACCTGCCTCCTGACGGATGAGGAAAAGATAAGGGCCTGCCAGCTGGCAGTGAAAGCGGGGGCTGATTTCGTGAAAACTTCCACCGGATTCAGCACAGGCGGAGCTACGGCAGCTGACGTTGCCCTGATGCGCAGAACCGTTGGAGACAGTGCCAGAGTAAAGGCCAGCGGCGGCATCCGCACACCGGAAGACGCTGCGGCTATGATCGAGGCAGGGGCGGACAGAATCGGAGCCGGCAACGGGATTGTACTGATTTAGATTGTCTGCCGGTGGAAATATGTTAATGGAAAAATGCCGATAGGAAACTGCCGGCGCAGAATTGCCGATGGGGAGCCGGCCATAGGATTGTCATGAAGCGTGTACGGAGCGCGCCGGCAAGATGGATTAAGGAGAGAGAACATATTATGGAGCATATGGGAAAAAAAGTAACAGTATTTGGAAGCTTTGTGGTGGATTTGATGGGCAGGACACCGCATCTGCCGGCAGCAGGGGAGACAGTAAAGGGGACCGTGTTTAAGATGGGACCCGGCGGAAAGGGATTCAACCAGGGTGTGGCGGCCCACAAGGCAGGAGCGGATGTGACCATGGTGACAAAGCTTGGCCGGGACGCGTTTGCCGATATTGCCCTCAATACCATGAATGAGCTTCACATGGATACGGGAAGGGTTTTGTATTCCGAGACAACGGAGACAGGATGCGCTCTGATCATGGTGGATGAGAACAGCAGCCAGAATGAAATCGTGGTTATACTCGGGGCCTGCAATACCATTACGGACCAGGAAGTGGATTCCCTGGAGGATTTGGTGGCCCGTTCCGAATACCTGCTGACACAGCTGGAGACCAATGTGTCCTCTGTGGAGCGCATCGTGGACATCGCATACAGGAAGGGCGTCAAGGTCATTTTAAACACCGCCCCTGTGCAGCCTGTCAGTGATGATCTTTTAGGCAAAATTGACCTGATTACCCCCAATGAGGTGGAGGCAGAGATTCTTACAGGCATCAAGGTGGACAGCGAGGAAGCGGCGGACAAGGCAGCGGACTGGTTCTTCTCCAAAGGGGTAAAGAATGTATTGATTACACTGGGGCAGCGAGGCGTATATATAAACACGGGAGAGAAAAAGGGCATTATTCCGGCTTATAAGGTGGAGGCAGTGGACACCACCGGAGCAGGAGATGCATTTAACGGCGGCCTTCTGGCGGCGCTGGCAGAGGGAAAGAATTTGTGGGAGGCAGCTGATTTTGCCAATGCCCTGGCAGCCCTGTCTGTACAGAAAATCGGTACTACGCCCTCCATGCCGGTCAGGGAGGAGATTGACGCATTTATGGCTGCAAATCGTCAGACTGCGGATTGCTGACGCACAGACACTTAACATAGGTATTGTCAAAGCACAATCAAAGCTCCGCAACCAGAGGAACTACAGACAAAAGAACCACAGTCAAAAGAATCACAGTCAGATGGACCACGGTCAAAAAAACCACCGTCAGATGGACCACGGTCAAAGGAATCACGGTCAAAGGAGCTGCAGACAAAAGGGCTGCAAGTCAGAAACGTCATCGTCAAAAGCATCATCAGGAAAATGATAATCGGTAGAATCATAATCAGTAGAAGGGGAGACAGACATGTTAAAAACAGGAATATTACATCCGCAGCTGGCCAGGGTGCTGGCGGAGCTGAGGCATAAGGATACCATTATTATCGGGGACGCCGGACTTCCCATTCCAAAGGGAGTGGAGCGTGTGGACCTGGGCTGGAGGCCCGGTGATCCGGCCTATCTGGATGTTCTGGAGGAGATACTTAAATATATCGTGGTGGAGGGAGCTGTGTTTGCTGACGAGGCGCTGACCGTGACGCCGGATTTCCACAAGAAGGCGCTGGACCTTCTGCCCCAGGGGCTTCCGGTGGAATACATTCCCCACACAGAGCTTAAGGAGCGCAGCAAAGATGCAAAGGCCATTGTGCTTACCGGTGAATTTACCGGGTACACCAACGTGATTTTATCGGCGGGATGCGCTTACTGATATTGCTCTCATAAGGGGGAATGTTCAGGAACTCTTAGCAGCAAGGGAGGGGTAACATGGAAGAAAAATTAGTATTGCAGATGGATTCGATTGTGAAGACATTTCCGGGAGTTAAAGCTCTGGACGGAGTCCATCTGGATGTGAGGAGGGGCGAGGTACATGCCCTGTGCGGTGAGAACGGCGCGGGCAAGTCCACCCTGATGAAAATTATAGCGGGGGCCCAGGGATATACTTCCGGACACATGTATGTCAATGGGGAGGAAGTGGTGTTCCATTCCACCAAGGATGCGGAGCGCAAGGGTATTGCCATGATATACCAGGAGTTCAACATGGTGCGGGACCTGTCTGTGGCGGAGAATATGTATCTGGGAAGGCTTCCTAAGACACCCTACGGAGCAGTTGACTGGAAAAAGCTGTACAAGGATGCCCAGGAGGAGCTGGACCGTTTGGGCCTTAAGTTTGACTGCCGCACCAAGGTGCGAAACCTGTCTGTGGCGGAATCGCAGATGACGGAGATTGCAAAGTGTCTGACCATAGGAGCAAAGGTTATCATCATGGACGAGCCAACGGCTGCCCTGACAGACGAGGAGATTCGTATTCTGTTTAAAATCATTGCAGAGCTTAAGGCGGAGGGCATTTCCATTCTGTATATTTCCCACCGCATGGATGAGATTTTCCAGATATCGGATCGTCTGACCGTGTTCAGAGACGGAAAATACATTGCGACCAAGGACATAGGCGACACCAATTACGACGAGGTGGTTTCCATGATGGTTGGACGCAGCGTGACCAACCTGTATCCTGAGAGGGATTACACGCAGGACGAGATCGTACTTGAACTTAAGGATATCTGCGGCAAAGGCGTCCACAACGTGAATATCAGGCTTCACAAAGGTGAAATCCTGGGGGTGGCCGGACTGTTGGGATCAGGCACCATCGAGCTGTCTAAAATCGTGTACGGAGCCCTCCCCATGGATTCCGGAGAGATTTACATAAACGGGGAAAAGAAAGATTGTTCCAGCCCCAAGAAGGCTTTAAAGGCGGGAATCGGATTTGTGTCCGACGACAGGAAACAGGAAGGGCTGGTGCTCATACGCAATATCAGGGAAAATGTTTCCCTGTCATCGCTGGATAAGATAACCCATTTTATTCATCTGGATAAAAAGCTGGAGACCAAACAGATTAACGCACAGGTTAAGCGGCTCAACATTAAAATCAGCAGCCTGCAGCAGCTGGCCGGTAAGCTCAGCGGCGGCAACCAGCAGAAGGTGGTATTTGCCAAGGTTCTGGAAGCAAACCCGTCCATACTGATTCTGGACGAGCCAACCCGCGGCGTGGATGTGGGTGCCAAGGCGGAGATTTATCAAATCATGGATGAGCTCACCAGGGCCGGAAAAAGCATCATACTGATTTCCACGGACCTGCCGGAGGTTATAGGCATGAGCGACCGGGTGGTCATCATGAGGGAAGGCCATACGGTCCTGGAAATACCAAAGTCAGAGATGAATCAGGAAATTATCTTAGCCCATGCATCTGGAGGTGTCAGTGAAAATGAATAGTGTAAATAAGAAAAAATTAATCGGCCAGCTCAATATCTACCGCTCCGTGCTGATTTTACTGGTAATCTGCGTATTTGCAACCATATTGTCCCCCAGCTTCTTAAGCGTGGCCAACCTGTTTAACGTGTTTAAGCAGATTACAGTGGCCGGTATTGTGGGATGCGGAATGACCTTTGTCATTCTCACCGGGGGAATCGACCTTTCCGTAGGCTCCATTCTGGGACTGGCAGGAGTTCTGGCCTCCGGTATCCTGGAATCCACAGGAAATGCGGGAGCGGCCATTTTGGTGGCTTTGGCCGTAGGCATAGGATGCGGCGCCGTAAATGGTTTCTTTGTGGCAGTGTGTGAGATCCCTCCCTTTATCTCCACCCTGGGCATGATGACCCTCCTTCGCGGATGCATTCTTGTATATACAAAAGGCTCCCCTATTCCCATTAAAGTGGATGCCTACAAGTTTTTTGGCAAGGGAACAGTGGCCGGAGTGCCGGTTCCTGTCATCATCCTTATCATCCTCTTCCTCATTGCCCACTATGTGCTGACACAGACCAGCTACGGCCGCAGCATCTATGCCTTTGGAGGCAATCGGGAGGCAGCGCGTCTGTCCGGCATTTCCGTCCGTTTTACAGAGTGGATGGCTTATACCCTTAACGGTCTTATGTGCGGCGTTGCAGGCGTGATTCTGACAGCAAGGCTTGGTTCGGCACAGTCCACCAGCGGCACCGGCATTGAGATGGACGCCATTGCTGCTGTTATCCTGGGCGGCACGTCCTTAAGCGGCGGCGTGGGCTTTGTGCTCCCCACTGTGGTGGGCGCCATGATTATGGGTATTATTGATAATATCCTGACGCTTATGAACGTAAATCCTCATGCCACCAACATTGTAAAGGGCGCTGTTATACTGATTGCAGTCCTGGTGGACAAGAAGGTGAAGGATTTGTCGGCTAAGGCAGAATAACAGTTAGAGAACAGAGTTAATACAAATTAGTATAAATACAGAGCAGTAAAACCCGGAAACGGGCCAAAAGGATAAGGTACCTGCGGTTCTGCCGGTTCATCCGGTTTATCCATGAAACGGCGGAACCGTTACAAAATATTTTTTTAAGAAAAGGAGATTGTATTATGAGGAAACAAATTGGGGCAACTGTACTGGCACTGGCAATGGCGTGTTCACTGATGGCCGGATGCAGCTCAGGTTCAGGAGAAACTACCGCAGCAGCCACCACCGAGGCGGCAAAGGAAGAGTCCAAGGAAGAAGAAAAGGATGAGGCAAAGGATACTTCAGCTGAGGCGGAAAATGCCGGTTCAGAAGAGGGAAGCGGAAAGAAATATGTTATCGGCCTTGCCATGAACACACAGACCAATCCATTCTTTGTGGATGTTAAGGACGGTGTCCAGAAGGCTGCCGACGAGCACGGTATTGAGCTGTATATTACCGACGCCCAGGATGATCCCACCATCCAGATGAAGGACGTGGAGAACCTGATTACAAAGAAGCCGGATGCCATCATTATTGATACTTGTGATTCCGACGCTATCGTATCTTCCATCGAGGCGTGCAACGAGGCAGGAATTCCTGTATTTACCATGGACCGCGAGGCCAACGGCGGCGAGGTTATTTCACACATCGGCTACGACGCTATCAAGTCAGGCCGTATGGCAGGACAGTACCTGGTTGACACATTAGGCGGAAAAGGAAAGATTGTTGAGATTCAGGGCATCATGGGAACCAACGTTGCCCAGAACCGTTCCCAGGGCTTCAATGAAGTGATGAAGGACAACCCGGACATGGAAATCGTGGCCTGCCAGGTGGCTGATTTTGACAGGGCCAAGGGCATGAGCGTTATGGAGAACATTCTTCAGGCCAATCCTGAAATCGACGGACTTTACGCTGCAAATGACGAGATGCTTTTAGGCGCATTGGAGGCAATGGAAGCAGCCGGCAGAACCGATGAAATTGTAAAAATCGGCTGTGATGCCATCGACGACACATTGGATGCAATGAAGGCCGGCAAGGTTGACGCAACCATCGCAGAGCCGCCATTCTTCTTAGGCAAGGCCATCCTTAACACTGCCTATGATTATCTGGAAGGCAAGCAGGTTGAACCTTATGTAATCCTGGACAACCAGCTGGTAACACAGGATACAGTGGACAGCCTGGTAACAAAGGAATAATTTACCGGCATGACTTGTACATAGGAAACAGAATATTTTCCGGCCATCGGCTCATACTATGAGGGTACAAATGAAGTACGAATCAGAAACAGGTGAGTCCATGGAAAAGCCGGGTAAGAAACTGAAGAAATTATTAATTATAACAGGAACCACGGGAGCGGTGTATGCAGGATTTAAATATCTGCTGCCCCTCGTGGCTCCTTTTTTCGTGGGTTATATCCTGGCCCTTCTGCTGCGGCCGTCAGCCAGGTTCCTGTCCTACCGTATGAGGATTACGGTAAAGGGAAAACGGTACCATATGCCCATTGGCGTCATAGGCGGCGTGGAGTTTCTGGCAGTGCTGTCCGTTCTGGGGGCGGTGCTCTACAGAGGCGCCCTGAAGCTGTGCGCAGAGGGAAAACTGCTTATGGTGCAGCTTCCGGTGTGGCTGGAACAGTTTGATTTGTGGCTCACAGGAAACTGCCACAGGGTGGAGCATGCCATGGGGCTGAGGCCGGGGTGCGTGGCCGACATGGCCGGGGACATGCTCTATCATATGGTAGATACATGCAAGACAGCCGCCATGCCCTTTCTCATGGCTAACTCCATGTCTGTTATCAGCTGCCTGGCAAAAGCCGCCATTGTAAGCCTTGTGGTGTTCCTGGCCGCCATATTAAGCCTGCAGGAAATGGAGGATCTGCGGGACCGCCGGGACCAGTCCGCCTTCCGCAAGGAATTCAATATGATAGGAAGCCGCCTGGTACAGACAGGAAAGGCCTGGTTCAGAAGCCAGGGAATCATTCTTTTTATTACAACAGGGCTGTGTATCGGGGGAATGTTCCTGATTCGCAATCCTTATTACATCATGGCAGGTATTGGTATCGGTATACTGGATGCACTCCCTATATTTGGAACCGGCACGGTGCTGATACCCTGGGCTGTCCTTCGGCTGGCTGTAGGGGACTGGAAACAGGCACTGGTACTCACAGCCATTTATCTGGTGTGTTATTTTGTGCGTCAGATTCTGGAGGTTCGGATGATGGGCGGACAGGTGGGGCTGTCTCCCCTTGAGACGCTGGCATCTGTGTATGTGGGATTGGAGTTATTCGGATTTTTTGGATTTATACTGGGGCCGCTGGGTTTGCTGCTGATTGAGGATATGGTGGAGGCGTGGACGAAGGAGGAGGAAACTGAGACGTAGGGGAATTGGAATCAGATAGAAACTGGAAATAGGCCATCTATGACGGCTTGTATGCCATCTGTGCCAAAAAGGAACAATTAAGGACTGGGAGTGATATAGTTGGCTCATCAAATGAAAGAAAGGAGTCACAATTATGATTCAGGCACAAGCACACATCAATCAGCTTCCCAATGGAGATTTTGAACTGACAGCATGCAGTTATCTCTCCACAACCGGAGCAAACGTAGATTTAATGAGAGGAGCCAGTAGAATAAAGCTTGACATTGCCAATAACTCAACCATGGCAATGGCGGAGGACTTTGTTAAGGAAATGGTGAAGAAATCCCTGGAAGGTCCTGATAAGGGACAGCCCATGCTGATTGCATTTTAGGGTAAGATAATTCCTGTCCCCTAAAGGTCAAAAGGGGGAAAGGTGTTATCCGTCCGCCGCAGAAGCGTTATATGGCGATTCTGTGGTTGACAAAGTCCGAAAACTGACGTAAAATCATTCTTACATAAAGAAATGACCAATTCATAGATATGACATGGAAAGGGAACAGTAAGCGTGATTGCACGTCACAGAGAGAGGGCCGCAGGTGAGAGGTCCTTACGGTTGGCAGATGCTGAACCCACCCTGGAGTCCTGTATGATGAATGCAGCGTATGTCCGGCGTTAACGGATGATGAGAGAACCATAAGGGCGGATTAAGCCCGAAGGTTAATAAGGGTGGTACCGCCGAGTCATTCGGTCCCTTGTGCACACGGCACAGGGGATTGGATGGCTCTTTTTATTTCATAATGAAAGATATGCAAGGGTCAATGTAAATAACGAAAAGGAGAAGAATCATGGCAGACAACAAGAAAATGGTAGAGGCCATCACATCCATGGATGAGGATTTCGCCCAGTGGTATACGGATGTGGTAAAGAAGGCGGAGCTTTGCGATTATGCCAGCGTCAAGGGATGTATGGTGATTAAGCCGGCCGGCTACGCAATCTGGGAAAACATCCAGAAGGAGATGGACAGAAGGTTTAAGGAGACAGGGGTGCAGAACGTATACATGCCCATCTTTATACCGGAGAGTCTGTTAGAGAAGGAAAAGGACCATGTGGAGGGATTTGCGCCTGAGGTGGCATGGGTGACCCACGGAGGACTGGAGGAACTTCAGGAGCGTATGTGCGTAAGGCCTACCTCTGAGACCCTGTTCTGTGATTTTTACGCAAAGGATATCCATTCCTACCGCGACCTTCCCAGAGTCTATAACCAGTGGTGTTCTGTTGTGCGCTGGGAAAAGACCACACGTCCGTTCTTACGCTCCAGGGAATTCCTGTGGCAGGAGGGCCACACGGCCCATGCGTCAGCCGAGGAGGCCGAGGCCAGAACAATCCAGATGCTGAACCTGTATGCCGACTTCTGTGAGGAGGTGCTGGCTATTCCTGTCATCAAGGGACAGAAAACAGATAAGGAAAAGTTTGCCGGAGCAGAGGCAACCTACACCATAGAATCCCTGATGCACGACGGAAAAGCCCTGCAGTCAGGTACCAGCCATAACTTTGGCGATGGATTTGCAAAGGCATTTGACATCCAGTTCACGGACAAGGATAATACATTAAAGTATGTACACCAGACATCCTGGGGTGTGAGCACCCGTATCATCGGCGCCATTATCATGGTGCATGGCGATGACAACGGTCTGGTGCTGCCTCCGAGAATTGCGCCGGTCCAGATTATGGTGGTGCCGGTACAGCAGCAGAAGGAGGGTGTGCTGGATAAGGCATATGAGCTGAAGGAGCGCCTTACAAAGGCAGGATTCGCTGTAAAGGTCGATGATACGGACAAGAGTCCGGGCTGGAAGTTCGCTGACTGCGAGATGCGCGGCGTGCCCCTTCGCGTGGAGATAGGGCCAAAGGATATAGAGAAGAACCAGGTCGTGCTGGTGCGCAGGGATAACCATGAGAAGAGCTTTGTATCCCTGGATGAGCTGGAGACAAGAGCAGGTGAAATGCTGGATACCATCCATGACGCCATGCTGGAGAAGGCAAGGAAGCACAGGGATGCCCACACTTACACAGCTGCAGGCTGGGATGAATTCGTGGATACTGTCAACAACAAGCCCGGCTTTGTAAAAGCCATGTGGTGCGGCTGCCTGGAGTGCGAGGAGAAAATCAAGGAGGTGGCCGGAGCCACATCCAGATGCATACCCTTTGAGCAGGAGAAATTGTCCGATCAATGTGTTTGCTGCGGGAAACCGGCGAAGAAGATGGTTTATTGGGGCAAGGCGTACTAAGGATGTGTATAGAAACGGCAGATGCGGGACTGGACCTGTATCTGCCGTTTTTTATATATGAAGAATATATGGTTAATATGGTTATAATATGCGGTCAAAAATATTTCTGGAAAAGCATCGGAAAAACTGATAAAATAAGACCGTGGCAATGTCAATCATAAAACGGATATAGTATGAGGAAGCAGACAGACATGGAAATCAGAATTCCGGCTCCCGCAGAGGAGATTATTAATAAACTGAATGAACACGGATACGAGGCATACGTGGTAGGCGGATGCGTCAGGGATATGCTTTTGGGCAGGGAGCCGGGGGACTGGGATATTACCACCAGCGCCCTGCCGGAGCAGGTAAAGGAGGTATTCCGGCGCACTGTGGATACCGGCATACAGCACGGCACCGTGACTGTGATGATGGGGAAGGAAGGGTATGAGGTAACTACTTACCGCATTGACGGAGAGTACTCTGACGGACGCCATCCCAACAGCGTGGAGTTCACTCCGGATTTGGTGGAGGATTTAAAACGCCGGGATTTTACCATCAATGCAATGGCCTATAACAGTCATACGGGATTTGTGGATAAATTCGGAGGTGTGGAGGATTTGCAGAAGGGCATCATCCGGTGCGTGGGGGAACCCATGGACCGTTTTACGGAGGATGCTCTCAGAATCCTCCGGGCTATCCGTTTTTCGGCCCAATTGGGATTCTCCATAGAGGAGCGCACCTATGAGGCCATCAAGGTAATTGCGCCTAACATGGTCCATGTGAGTAAGGAACGGATTCAGGTGGAGCTGACCAAGCTTCTTCTGAGTTCCCATCCGGATTATATCTCGCTGGTGTATGAGACGGGTATCAGTCCCTTTGTGTCAGAGAAATTTCACGGGGCTTATGCTGCGGATTCAGGGGACTGGGCTGTGCCGTCTATTCCGGCCGGAGTTCCGGCTGTAAAGCATATGCGCTGGGCCGCCTTTTTGCGGGAGTGCAGCGCTTCCCAGGCAGCGGGCATACTTAAGGATTTAAAGCTGGACAACGATACCTCCTACAGGGTAAGAACCCTGGTGGAGTGGCAGGGCAAAAAGGTTGGAGTTGAGGATGGTGGGGAAGACTGCTTGAAGCATGGCAAGGAGGAAGGCATGAAGGAAATCGCAAAGCAGCCGGAGCCCTCCAGGGCTTCCATCCGCCGCGCCATGAGCCAGATGGAGCCGGAACTGTTTGATGATTTGCTCACGCTTAAGATGTGTCTATCTGAGGATGCATCCGATGACAGGGAATCCCGGTGGCTGTGTCGGGTCAGGGACCTGACAGAGGAAATCCGCAGTAACAGGGACTGCATCAGCCTGAAGACCTTGGCTGTCTCGGGCCATGACATTATGGGAGCAGGGGTGAAGCCGGGCAGGGAAGTGGGCAATACGCTGGCCAGGCTTTTAGATATGGTATTGGAGGAACCTCAGAGGAATACCAGGGAGTATTTGCTTGCCCATCTGGGGCAGAGTGCTGAAAAATAGGCAGGATAAGAAGTAATAGAACGGGAACCAAGTAAGAAATATAGAAAGTGAGGGATGCTGCGTGCAGCTCCCTCCTTTTTTCATTGCGTATTTGACGTATCATGCCCCTTTTACGCTTGTCTCAAGGCGATTACCTTATCCATGAATTCCTTTGTCCTGTCATAGCTCACAGGATTTTTCCAATTATTTCCTTCCTTAAACCAGCTGCCGATAATGGCGCCGTCCGCTGCTGTCAGTAGTTCGTTTACATTGCTGCTGTTAAGGCCGCTGCCTATAAGTATGGGAAGCGAAGTGGATTTTTTGCATTTAGATATGTTTTCCACAGATGGAGGGGTACCTGTATCAAAACCTGTGACAATGACCGCGTCACCGTCCTGGGATTCGATATCCATGGCCTGTTCCGCTACGCTGCGGTCGTGGATGATGTAATGGCTCCCATGTTTGACATTCACATCACACAAGGCCAAAATCTGGTCAGCCTTCAGGCGGCTCCTCATACGGGATACATTGGCTCCCATGGCATTGATAAAACCGGATTGGGATACAAATGCATTACACCATTCGAATACACGTATCCAGCTTGCTCCGGCGGCTACCGCGCAGGCCAAGGCACAGTCGGCGCCGTTCATATGGCATTCAGCTCCCACCGGGATGGAGACTTTATTGCGGACTGCATGGATTCCCACTGCCAGGGCAGCGGCGGTTTCATATCCGATATCCTCGCTGCGGAGATAGGGGATATCCCACATATTCTCCACCTGGACTCCGTCCACGCCGGCCTGCTCCAGCATGGCAGCCTCCTCCAGCGCAATGGAAATTATCTTATCCATTCCCATGTTTACCGGGTCATATTTGGGGGAACCGGGAAGCGGTCTTAAATGTACCATGCCGATAATTGGTTTATCCACCTTAAAAACATCTTTTAATTTACCCATAATTATATTACCTTTCGTTGATACAGGAAATGTCCGTCTTAAAATAATTGTAGCTTCTCTCCACATCAAGTCCGATGAGTTCGTTCATTCTCTTTTGTATTTTTATGTACAGCTGTAATTCCTCATCTGTGAAATGATACAGCTCTTTCGAGTTGTGCTCATAAGACATACGGTCAAAATTTTCATGATGGTCGTAGATAATGAGACCTTCCTCCGTTAGATGAAGTTTATATTCCCTGTTGTTTTTCTGATTGCGGGTCTGCTTGACCCAGTTTTTCCCAACTAACTTTTTTACCATCTGGGAACAGGCGCTTTTTGTTTTTTTCAACAGTTTGGACGCCTCTGTCACGGTAATGCCGTCATTCTGGCCTATACATTGAATCAGATGGGCCTCTGACTGGTACAGGACGGCATTTCCATAGTCATGGGGGAGACTGTCATACTCGTTCATTAGCTGATTTGTCAGTTTCAATTCTGTCATCATATCACAATATATTAAATATCTCCTATTATCCATGCTCTCTCTCCCTTTGGCTTGTAAAAATAATATATAGTTTTATTATAATACATTTTCCTCAAAAGGAATAGAGATTTGCGCCCCCCTGTGCTGCACGCAGTATGCAGCGGCGCGGTTGGCATAGTCGATAGACTCCTGAAATGAATATCCCTGTGACAGCTTTGCTGCCATACTGCCAATGAATGTATCACCTGCCGCGGTGGTATCAACGGCATTGACCCGGAGACCCTTCACAGAAGTGGCTTTGCCTTTGTATTCATAGATAACACCACGGCTGCCCAGGGAAATCACAGGCATTCTTATCCCCTTATCTTTGAGGACATGTATGGCCTGTACTGCATCTTCTTCTGTTTCCACCCTGATACCGGTCAGCATTTCTGTCTCTACTTCATTGGGTTTTAATATATCTATACGACCGGCAATTTCAGGCGTGAGCTTAGAGTAGTCTTTGGAGGACGGATCTACAATTAAAATGCAGTTATTCTGCCGGGCCATAAGGGAGATTTCATCCAGTAATTGGCTGCTGTGTTCCAGGGTAGTCATAACTATACTGCGGTCTGTAAACAGATGGGCGTAGGACTGTACATCCTGGGAGGTTACTCTGGCATTGACACCAAGGGAACAGACACATTTATTATGTCCCTCCATATCCACCCATACGAAAGCCACACCTGTTTTGGAATCCGTATCAACCATAAGCTGGCTGGTATCTATATGGTCCCTTTGAAAGCTGTGAAGGGTCATCAGCGTTACTCTGCTCTGTGAATCATCCATTCGATC
>ERZ773260.2236-NODE-2236-length-22219-cov-12.146093_pt1 | contig 22219 bp, 16 predicted proteins | sample MGYA00511387_ERZ773260 | MGnify/ENA primary metagenome ERZ773260 (study PRJEB29015, sample SAMEA2737745) | human gut metagenome | biome: human gut; feature: human-associated habitat; material: faeces | place: China | collected 2012 ... | reverse complement strand
TTGTCGCACACGGCCAGCACACGAACGCCCGGCTGGGGCAGGATACAGTTTTCCAGCAGGCTCGTGCCTCGGCATCCAAGGCCAATAACACCCACATTCAGATTGTCTTTCATAATAGAACACCCTTTCTGATTTTGATGCTGTCGGGTCCCCGCAGTACCCGGAAGGAAAAGTAGTAACTTAATAGAGCGGCAAAATATCCTCTCCGGTCTCAAGCCGCTGTAGATTTTTGAGAATAATTTCAGCGTACCGGGATTTGGTTAGAAATTCAGTCTCCCCGTCCACGGAGAGATATGCCTGCAGAGCAGGCCCTTCAAAAAGCTGCATCACAGCGGGCTCGCGTCCATCGCGGAAAGTAAAAGTGACACGGATGAGCTCCTGTGCGTCCTCTGGTACACCGTCCCGTGTGTATTCCTCACCCGGCACACCGATCAAGCATTGGTAAAGGGAGCGAAAGCGCTCTGGGTCCACAGGAAGGCCTCCTTCACCGGTGACAAGGAGCTCACCGCTGTTTTCGGACAGTGCGAAAACGATGAGTGTATCAGGCCCCTTTATACCGACGGATCGAATGTTCTCGATTGAAAAAAGCATCGGCAGGCGTGAGACGACGTCCTCGAATTGTGTGTCCAGCCAGGGAAGAGCCTCCAGCGGCGTACAGTAAACCACTGGGCGGTCATTGCATACAAGATAGACGTTTCCGTCTGAAGGGGCAGATGCGCGAAGCTCGATGCTTTGTGTTTCGCCGACGGTGTCTATGTAAGAGAAACAAACAGTGGAATACGGGGTTTCCAGCCCGTAAGCCGCCAGATCGTCCTTATCTGATATATACGCCTCCACGGTTTCTGCCTGGAGGGAAAAAAGTGACGCGGTAATGTCCTCCACGGCCTGCCGGTCGGTACGGCGTTTTTTATCCTGCGAACTGACATACAGGATATTTTCTGCTTCATCACGCGTGAGTACGAAAGAGCTTTCCCGCACAGAACCGCCGAAGATGATGGCGTCCGGTCCCTCCGCGATGGACGACGGAGGAGGTGTGAGTTGTGTAGAAACAAAATCTTTTGCGCTGAGAAGGAAGATATTCGCACCGCTCCACAGGTATATGTCCGCACTACCTGTCACCCAGGCATAATACGCGTTCTGGCCGGGAACCGCGCCGCCGACCTCGAGCTGAAGTGACATATCGCCGTATTCGAAGCGCACAGAGGCTTGGGGCGCTTCAAACCCGAATTGTTGCAGATCATCCGACGCAGCGGCGACTGGCTCCAGTGTGGAATTGTCTGCGAGCTGCAAGCAGGAGGAGAGCAGCGATGACGTTGTGAGCGATGGGTCTATGCCTTCCACGGTGAGCTGCCCCTCGGCCTCTGCGATGATGACGAAGCCTCCCGTTTCGTTCTTTGTACAGATGCGGTGAGGGAGCTTTTCGGAGGGGAATACAGAGAAAGCCGGCGCTTTTGTATCGCTGGAAGCAACCGGTGACACAGACTGCTGCGGCTGTTGTAAAAGTACGAGAATGGAAACACATGATGCCAGAAACAGCGTGAGGATGCCCAAAAGTGTTGCCTTGTGTTTCATGGGGCTTCTCCTCCTGTTTTATTACAGCCTCTTGCGGTGCCACCACATCCCTATGCCGCCCGCAAGAGTAAGTGCAGGGATGAGCAGCATGAATATGACGGCAAGCACAATGTACTGTGACTGAGTGATGACCATCTGCTCTGCCATCAGTGTCTTGGCAGGGATCGCAATGACAGATTCGCTGCCGCACACCATCCTCAGAGCAGATAGCAGGTATTCTGCGTTGGAAAAAGAGACGTTTTCCAGCGATGTGCTTCCCAGAGCCTCCGCTGCAGCAAACGCCAGCACAGTACTTCGCTTTGCCTCTTTGCCTTCATACTGTGTGTATTGAGAGCGTATCAGTGCCGGATAAGCGTAGAAATCGTCTGCCGAGGGTTGCCAGTCGTCGGAGGCCTGCACAGGCATGACGCAGGCCTGCGGAGAGTATTGCAGCAGCACCTGCGTTTCATAGCCGCTCTGTGCCTGGAACTCCTGGTGCAGCTCCCTCCCCAAGGGGCTCAGAAACGGCACATTGTCAGGATGTGAGGGCAGGTTTTCGCCTTGCACATATTCTACAAGACTGAGATATGGTTTTCCATTGATGTATCGCTGTTGATCCATCTCAAGCACAAGGCCGTCCCCATAGGAGATACCCCACTGGTGCAGGAAAGCTTCAAGGTTCGGCAGGCGGACGGCGTTGGGCGCAGGCGCATAGACAAGCGTCCTGCCGAATTGCCCGCCATTTTCCATATAGTTGTTCAATGCGTCCAGCGCCTCGGCTGAGAGATCGCGCGAAGGAGAGAGCAGAAAGGCGATATCAGCCTGTGTGTCGAGGAAACCGGTGGTAAGGCTCGCTTCTGTTATATCGTAGCCGCCGGAGGACAGGAGTTCCCGCAGCGATTGCGGATATACGCTTTCAAGCCCTGTTAGAAAGGCAACCGTGACAGTCCTCTCAGAGGTTACACGAAGAATGGCCGAGGTGAGTTCCTGTTCTGCTTTAGAGGAGCGGATATATTGCTTGCCGAGCTGTTCGACATATTCGGAATTGAACAGGTCGAAAATATTGGTCTTTTGAGTCTGTCCTCCGCAGGACACCAATATATCGTACTGTTCCAGCTTCATATCGGCATACTGTGCAATAAAGCCGGGATTCGCGGCTGGGTCCCGGTAAGTAACGGTAACGGACCGGCTGCGGACTGCATACTGGTCAAGAAGCCATTTGGCCTGGGCAAAGTATCCGCCGCCATTTTCAAGGTCGATGCCGTCGCACATGACATCGATGGCGACCTTTTCATCGAGCGACGCCAGGATACTGAGCGTCTGTTCGGACAGTTCATATGCCTTATCGTGTGTAAGGTCCCACGTCAGAGATATGCGCTGCGCCAGCGCATTTGTGACCAGATTGATGAGCACCAGAGCCGCCAAGCCGACGGCCAGAAGGGCGGATGAAAGCCAGCGTATCCCTGCCCGGCACATATTGTTTTTTGTCATCTGTCGCCCCTCCTGTTCAGCGCCATCTTCTGCGCTCGTAGCTGCCCATCGTCAAGAGAAGAAACGCAGCTGTTATGCTGAGAAAAAATACGATGTCCACTGTGTTCAAAAGCCCCAGCGTAAAGCTGTTGTAGTGCTGCTGGAGGGAGAGGGCCGAGAAAATACGCTTCAAAAGCGGTTCGCTTATAACGGATACCATTGCGTCCGATAAAAGAAAGAACAGCCCGGCTGCAAAGCCGCCCACCGCCGCGATAATCTGATTTTCCGTGTGCGCGGAAATAAACAATGCTATGGAGATCAAAGCGGCTCCCAAAAGAGCGAGTCCGATGAAATTTCCGGCTATCACCGGCCAGTCGGGGTGCGCAAAAAAACTGATAATGATACCAAATGCGAGTGTAATTGCCGTACCAGTCAGAAAAATGGTATAAGCAGCCAAGAATTTTCCCAGTACAAGCGACGGCAGGCGCAGCGGGCAGGTAAGAAGAAGCTGGTCGTTTTTGGCCTTTCGCTCCTCGCTCACAAGGCGCATCGTCAAGACGGGTATCAGAAACAGGCAGATATTGAAGAGATTGGCAAAAACGTAGCTGAGGCTTGCGCTCGTATTCACAAGACAGGTGCCTGTGAAATAAAAACCGGCAAAAAACCAGAAAACCGCCAGATAAATATAGCCCATTGGCGTGACAAAATAGGAGCGGAGCTCCCGGCTAAAAACAGCATTCATTGCGCACCTCCATCGTTCTCACCCTGTGTTAGAGCTAGGAAAACCTCTTCGAGGCTGCGGTCTCCTTCGCGCAGTGCATATATGGGCATGCGATGCTGTGCCAGTGCTTCGAAAAGCGCGGTTCGGATATCAGCCCCCTGCTCGTGCTCCAGCACAAACTCAAATACGCCCGGCTCGCTTTCCGTGTATGCATCGCGCACAAGAACGCCGGGCAGGTTTTCCAACGCTGCGCGTGCGTCCTGAAAATTCCCCTTGACGGCCACGCGCAGTTTGTTGCCGGAGCCGGTGATGCTTTCTGTGCTTCCGTCCGCCAAGATGCGGCCGTGGTCCATCACGAGAACACGGGAGCACACCGCTTGTATTTCACTGAGGATATGGGATGAGAGAAGGATGGTTGTCTTTTTACCCAAGTCTGCGATAAGCTCCCGGATCTCGATAATCTGTTTTGGATCAAGACCAGCGGTCGGTTCGTCCAAAATCAACAGAGGGGGAGAACCGAGCAGCGCCTGAGCCAGCCCTACGCGCTGCTGGTAGCCCTTGGAAAGATTGCGGATAAGCCGTCCCGATACATCCTCGATATGGGCCAGACAACAGGCCTCCTTGATGCATTCCTCACGAGCACCCTTCAGCCCCTTGATGCGAAAGACAAAGCAGAGATATTCTTTCACGGTCATCTCCGGGTAAAGCGGAGGCTTCTCGGGGAGATAACCGATTTTTTTCTTGGCGGCCAAAGGAGCCTCCATCATGTCTGTGCCGTCTATCAAGATACTGCCTTCATCAGCGCCAAGATATCCGGCCAGCATATTCATCGTGGTCGATTTTCCGGCGCCGTTCGGCCCCAAAAATCCCAGTATATCCCCCTGTTTTACGGAGAAGCTGATATGTTCTACAACCGTTTTTTTTCCATAGCGTTTTGTCAGCCGTTCGACCGTAAGCATGCGTTTCCCTCCCCAAAGAAGCCGCGTAGGCGGCAGGCCTTCACTTGATATTATGATTGTATAATGTTAACAAAAACAATGTCAATCAGATGGGCGGAATTAAAGAAAATTACCACAAATATAATAGATGATGCCCATTTTGTATGATATATTCCTGCACACAGGCAGACTGACTCAAAGGCCGGCCAGGAGACTGGAAATGTGCCCGTGCGCATATATGGGATACATCGGAGGTGCAAGTAAGACAGATGCCCCGTTTCCAAAGGTTGGAACGGGGCTGTTTTGTGCGATAAAGGTGGTTTTGTTTCATCCGGAATTTTTTCACATGCTGAAAGGTATAAGTGTATTCTTTTGAGAGGCTTGATTCCCCTTTCGCTGGGAAAATGTTGGGCACAGTTGCGTTAAAGTTAAAATAGTGGATAAAGGCATTTTTTGCTTATTTACACAATGCAAGTGTGCAACTATACTAAAAACGACATGAAAAGGAAGCGAATTTAAGGCAAAAAGATGGAGGCGAGCCCGGTGGAAAACACTGCAGCTGAAAGAAGAAAGAAAAAATTGACGCACTATCGGAAGGAGGCTTCACCTCTGCAACGGAAAAAGGGGTTTGGGGCCTATATGCGGGCCAATGGCGCGCTCTATGCAATGGCTATACCAGGTGTGCTTTGTGTGCTGCTGTTTTCCTATGTACCTATGTATGGCGTGCTGATAGCTTTTCAGAAGTACTCTCCGGCGAAGGGCGTTTTTGGAAGCCCATGGGTAGGTTTTGAACAGTTTATAAAGTTCTTCGAGTCCCCCTATTGTGAAAGATTGTTCACGAATACGTTCCTTCTGGGGCTTCTGACAATTCTATTTTCCTTTCCAGCGCCGATCATTCTGGCGCTGCTTCTCAATGAGATGCGCAGCGTGCGGCTGAAGCGTGTGACACAAACGATATCCTATATGCCGTATTTCATTTCAACTGTGGTAGTGATTGGCCTGCTCAAACAGCTTTTGACGACAAATGGCGGCATCGTCAATTCGATACGGGAGATGATGGGGCTCCTTCCCAAGGACTTCTTTGCCGATCCACAGTGGTTCCGTCCGCTGTACATTTTATCGGGCATATGGTCGAGCATCGGGTATGGGTCCATCCTGTATCTTGCAGCAATCAGCGGCATCAACCCTGAGCTGTATGAGTCCGCAGTGCTGGATGGAGCTTCACGCTGGCAGCAGATACGCCATATCACGCTGCCTTGCATTATGTCCACTGTTGTGATTCAGTTGATTTTTGCGGTTGGCGGTATCGTTGGCAATGATTATCAGAAGATACTTCTCATGCAGTCTCCGCTCAACTACTCCACATCGGACGTGTTTTCTACATTTGTCTACAGGGAAGGTATTCTGGGTGGGAGTTACAGCTATTCAACGGCAGTGAATCTTCTAACATCCGTTATCTCCGTAGTGTTCCTTCTGCTTGCCAACTGGTTTGCCAAGCGCGCAGGGGAAGAGGCGCTGTTCTGAAAAATTGTTGGAAAGGGTTTGAATTATGCGAACGAAAACAAAGAAGGCGTTGGAAGGAACGACGGGCGTCGTGCAAAAAAGCACATGGTTCGACTATATGAACAATGCGCTTATGATCCTGCTGAGTCTGTGTTTTATCTATCCTGTCGTAATGACGCTGGGCCAATCTTTCAGCGATGCCAAGGCGATGGTCGGCAAAACGGTGTTCCTTTTTCCCGTCGGGTTCTCGCTTGACTCCTACAAGCAGCTGCTTTCGGATATATCCATCCTGCGTTATTACTGGAACACGATCGTTTATGCGGGCTTGGGTACGTTTTTGACGCTGACGCTCACCGGGATGCTCGCCTATCCGCTCACAGCGCGGGATTTCAAGGGCAAATGGGTCATCTCCGTCATGCTGCTCATCACAATGTTTTTCGGCGGCGGTATGATCCCCACATATCTCGTCTATAAGGATATGTATCATCTGACGAATACACTGTGGGTCATGATTCTGCCAGGCGCCGTTTCCGCGTGGAACGTGATTATTTTTAAAAATTTCTTCAACAGCATTCCTGTTGAGCTGAGAGAGGCGGCGCAAATCGACGGAGCGGGACATTTCCGCGTTCTTTTTCAAATTGTGATGCCGCTATCAAAGCCGCTGCTCGCAACGATTGGACTGTTCACGATTGTCGGGCACTGGAACGGATATTTCAACGCTTTGCTCTATCTGGATTCGGCTGATAAATTCCCGATTCAGATGTTCCTGCGCAAAATACTGGTACTAAGCGAAATTTCCAGCGGGGCCGACCTGCAGAACCTGGACATCCTTCGGCAGTTGGCAAATACAAACCCTACCACCGTGAAAGCAGCGGCGACCATTATAACCATCATTCCCATCCTGTGTGTCTACCCGTTCCTGCAAAAGTATTTTACAAAGGGTATGATGCTGGGCTCTGTCAAATCATGAACTTTTGGTGGCATTGCGGCATAAATGTGCCGTGGCGATAACAATCATTCAAAAGGAGGATCTCACATGAAACGCAAACCCAAAGCGATCATCAGCCTGCTACTTGCCGTGCTGATGATGGCAACCGTACTGGCCGGCTGCGGCGGTACGGCATCTTCTACCCCGTCCCAAAGCACTGCTGCATCATCTGCATCCGGCAGCTCAGCCGGTGACGATTCCGCAGGGCCGATTGAGTTCCCTTACACGGGCGAGGAGGTCGTGTTCAAGGGATTTGGTTATGACGGGCTGGCACAGGAGGACACCGTCGTATCCCGCGCTTGGCAGGAGCATATTGGCAACATCAAGGTCGAATATGAGTTCATCCCCTACAACGACTTCCTGACAAAGATGGACATCTATCTGGCCTCTGGCGACATCCCGGACATTCTGCCTGTGTATGATCCAAAGACCGTGGTGAATACTTACGGTGCATCGGGCGCTCTCCTGGATTTCAACCAGTATATTGATTATATGCCCAATCTCCAGGAATACCGGAAAACTTATCCCAATATGGATTACCTGAACACTGCGGAAGGCAACCGCTATGCCATTGTCGGTGTCCAGCCCATTGACTACGCAGGAGAGAGCTGGTTCGTCAATATGGACGAACTAAAAAAGGCAGGTGTCGAAAAGGCTCCCGAGACCGTAGACGAGTTGCTGGCGGCCATGCGTGCAGTGAAGGAAAAGGATTCGGCCGTCACGCCTTTCCTGTCTTACTGGAACATATCCTATGCGATGGGTGCCTTTGCCAACTTGATTAACGCACAGACGAGTGCCGTGTATTACGACACGGAGGACGATACTTATAAATTCGCCTACAATGAGGAAAGCTCGAAACGAAAGGAGCTTATCCAGTTGATGGCGGACATGTATGCAGAGGGACTTGTGAACCGGGAGATCGCCACGCTCTCCGACGAGCAGGCCAAGGCGCTGCTCGCCCAGGGCCAGTGGGCCTTCACCTATCTCTACGGAAATTCCTTGGAGAAAGAGGTTTTCAAAGTGGATCGTGGCGAGGAGCTGCCTTTTGACATCCAGCCCATGACGCCTCCCGCAGCCTCTGATGGCAAGCGTTATCTTTCCATCGCATATCAGCACGACAATGTTCCGGGCTGGGGTATCGTCTGCTCCAGCCAGACGGAGCATCCCGAGCTGCTCGCCGCTTATATGGACCAAGTCGTTTCTCCCTTCGGGCGTGACATTTTTAACTATGGCGTCGAAGGTGTGACATATGACATCGTTGACGGAAAGCCCGTTATGAAAGAGGGCATCGACAAAGCCGAGATGGGTGTAAGCACACAGTACGAGGTGTGGATGGTCGGCATGGGCCCGAACGAGCGAAATGGCGACGGCTATTTGCTGAGCCAGGCTTCCATTGACCTGAGTACAGAAAATTTCAATTCGGGAAATGTCGAAGCAGTGTGGCCTCCCGTACACACTCTGTTCTCTACCGAGGCCGGTGAGCAGAAGGCCAACATTGAAAATACTCTGAAGACCTATGTGGACGAGCAGGAAGCGATGTTCATCTACGGACAGCGCAGCATGTCCGAGTGGGACGCTTTTGTGGAAGAAGTCAATAATCTCATTGACGTGCAGGAGCTGTTGAATCTTTATAACAATGCTGAGACGATTCTGCGCGATTCGCCTCGTGTGTTCCAAGCCTCTTAACAGCTGCTCTCTGAACGTATGCTATACTTTATCGCGGGTATCTGCCGGGTAGGTACCCGCGATTTTCTGGTACATCTCAGAAGAAGGAGAGAACGGCAACGTGAGAGCAATAAAAAAGAATTTGTTTTCGAGCGTGTTTTCCTTGATTTGCATGATCGCAGTGCTAACGACAGTGCTCAACATATTGGGGAACACCCTTTTGCGAAATCAGATCAAGAGAATCGGCCTACGGGAACAGAACGTATACATTGATGCGTATGCATCTTCCCTGGACAATGTGTTCCACAATGTGTCCAATCTGATGCAGCAGCTTGGGAATGGGGTTCCGCTGTCCCGCGTTTCCAGGCCGGGATACCGCAACGCCTGGGATTATCTGAGCAATGAGCAGGAGATCTTTTCCACATTTTCGTTGCTATCCAGCGCGTCAAACGGCATCAACAGTATTTTTTTTCTCACGGAAGACGGCGAGCGCTGTTATACGGCTGCGGGCATCATGACGCCGGAGACCTATTTTTACAACCGCTATACAGGAAATTATGACGAGTGGATGAATATCCTCACCGCCGTTTATCGCAGCATTTCCATCAAGCGGATTCCGCAGGAAAAAAAGTCGGCAGAAGGGGAGTACTACGCTGCTTCCACCATATATGCGCTGCAGACCGTGAAGCCCGGCGCATCGCAGATGGGAGGCGGTACCCTTTGTGTCTGCATTGATGAGCAATTCGTGGAAAGCATGTTCGCCAATGCAGAATTTTCCTACGGCAGGCAGATATATGTCTGCAACAGAGGCGGCGAGGTCATTGCGGCCAATATGCAGGAAGGCATACAGGAACTACTTTCCATAGGACCCGAGGGCCTGCTGGAAAAGGAGGGGGATTTTGAACTCCCCCAAAAAGGGCTCCTCTCATGCCGGATCTCCACAACGGGAGATTTGCGCTATCTTATCTACACACCCTTTTCTGTTCTGATGGAGGGATATGACCGTTTTGTATTAATCCTCAATCTCTTCTCTGTTTTTCTGATGGTGATGCTGATCATTTTGGGATACCTCGGCTCGCGCAGCATTTACCGACCGGTGCAGAATATCGTGGAGCTGCTGCGCGAGAACCACAGGAAAGCCGCTCCAAGTGAGGAGAGCGAAACAGACTTCATCAAAAACCGTGTGCTGGATATCGTCTCCGCAAATTACAACCTCCAAAGTGCAATGAAAGACAGTTCCCCGCTGATACTGGAGACTGTCCTGTTTAAGCTGATGCGTGGGAATCCATCCGTCATGGAGACGCTGGAATCTACCGCAGAGCAGTATGGAATCAGCTTCGAAAATGGGCTTTACGGTGCATTTGTCATTCGCATGGAGCTTCAGACGGACAGCGACGAACAGTTTGAGTCCCTCTATGACGGTAAGCTCCACGAGATAATTTCAGCCATCATCGATCAGCGACTTGTCTCTGTGGTGGGTACTAGACCCGACGAGTACACCGTTGTCGTATATTCTGCCGCGGCGGAGGACGAAAACGGGCTGAAGGAGGCGTTTGCCCTGCTGCATGCCGAGTTGAGCGGTGAGATACCTCAGTCGCACTTTGTGATAGGCTTCGGCGGTTATGTGAGCAGCGTGATGGAATTACGCAAAAGCTATCTTAATGCGCTGAACGCAATTCGTCATCGGCACATCAACGACGAAGGGCCCGTCTTTGAGTGGTTTGATGAAGACGGCATACCATATTGCCTGCCCGCAGATTTTGATGCCGAGTTGGAAGCCATGCTGCGGGAACGGCAATTCGATGTTGCACGCGCCTATATCGGCAGCCAATTCGAACAAAATCTGAAGAACAACATCTATATGATAGAGTATCTGCAGTTGTGCTATACCATCAATGGTTTCCTGCTGCGCATTATCAGGGGCAGGAGCACGACTCTCTACAGAGATGCTATCCGCATCGATCCAAATACATCGCTCTACAGCGCACAGAGGCTGAATGAAATCGTATTCTTCAACTTTCATCTTCTGGAGCAATATGACGCAAACCCATCTGCAGGGATGGAATCGGCTATTGAGCGTGTGGTGAATTATGTGGATGAACACTTTGCGGAAGATATCAATCTCACAATCGTCGCAAGCAATCTGGGCTACACAAGCGGCTATATATCCCGTCTGTTCAAACAGGCCCGAGGCGTCAAATTTACGGATTACCTCAATCGCCGGCGCATCGGGCATTCAAAATCGCTCCTGCTCACGAGCAATAAAACAGTGAAGCAAATCGCCTGCGACGTAGGATTCAACAGTGCTACGCTGTTTATCCGCATCTTTGAGAGATACGAGGGCATCACGCCTGGCGAGTTCAGAAGGCTGCGGCCATAACGGCAGCTGAGAAGGGCGTCCCGCCGCCTGCCGATTAAGAAAAGAGGAGATTTTTACCATGCCAACGGATCTGCACTATCTCACGGATCATTACAAGAAAAAAATCGAGAGTCTCAATGCTCTCGATGCACCACTTAATTTTCTGTTCATCACCGATATGCACAATCGTCTGCACGAGCTGGCCTATCGAAACGACAGCCCGGAGCACCAGAGACCCTTTGAGCTGGCGGTCAACGCTATTGATTCCATTCAGTATATTCTAGACAGGTGCCCCGGCATCGCCTTTGTTGTTTCGGGTGGAGATATCGGAAACGATTATGACCCGGACCCGGCTCGTGTCCGCGCTTCGCATCATGAGGTGATGGACGCTTTATACCGGCTGTCGGTGCCGGTACACTGCTGTATTGGAAATCATGATGATGCGATCGGCAATGCCATAGACCGAGGCGATGACACACGCCCTTTTGCGATTCTGCCCGGCGAGATGCATAACCTGTGTATGAAGTACAACCCCACAAAGGAAAATTACTATTACCACGATGTTGATACGGCCGAGAGGGGATATCGGTTCGTGTTTCTCAACACCAGCGACAGGCCATTTGAGACAGATGAAAACGGGCAGCAGCCGTTTGGCTGGCGCGATGAGATATCGGATAAACAGGCGAAATGGTTTGAAACGGTGGCGCTGGACACAGACAGAGCGGTCATCGTAGTCAGCCATGCACCGCTTTTCAACGCAGGACTTTTTGGTACGCAGGATATGCCGAATCCGTTTAAGCCCTATGACGACCTGTTGAATGCACCACGTGTGCAGTATGCTGTCAAGCACGCTGGGAATGTGGTTATGCTGCTGGCCGGTCATCTTCACTACGACAATCTTCTATATAATGAGGGCATTCTTACGGTCACGACGCTCAGTTCCTATGCACAGGAATGGGCACCGACCAGTCCGCGCCGAGAGGTCGGGACGGTTACGGAGACGGCGTTCGATGTTTTTTCCATCAAGGACAGAACGGTCTACATCACACGCTTTGGTGCTGGCGAGGACCGCATCGGACACCTTGCGCGGCTCTGAGCAGGCGGCTCGGCAGTGTCCTGCGGCAAAACCCGAAGTGAGCGAAATTTGAAAAGGAAGGTAAGACATATGGAATATATCCTTCGTGTCGCCGTACATGAAGATGCCTGGCGGCGCCAGCTCACAGAGCTTCTGTCTCTGTTTGAGAGCACCCCCATCCGTGAGGTCATGCTCATGGAAGAATCCCACAAGATACTCATGTCGGCTTTCCCCCGAGAAAAGCATCTGCGGATGGCCGCCATCTACAATGAGATGGCCAGAGCCTTTGAAAAAGCAGGTATTCGCTTCAGCATCAATCTTGTGACCTGTGTGGGGCACGGGGACAATGCCGTGCCGGAGCGCCTGCGTCTTCCGTTTACAAGGTTTACAGGCGAAGAACTTGAACCAAGCAATGCCGTATACTGTATCAGTGATGCAGCGTGGGTGGAGTATACCGCAGGGATATGTGCACTGTATGCCGAGACAAAGCCCACAAGGCTTATGCTCGACGATGATTTCCGGTCGCTCAACCATACGAGCCGGTATGGTTGCTTCTGCGAAAATCACGTCCGGATGACGTCAGAGCGGCTCGGGTTCCCTGTCACGAAGGAGCAGCTACGGGATGCCGTCTGCGGGATTGGCAGCGATGCGGAAAAAATCAAAGCTGCTTGGCTGAAAGTAAATTTCGAGGTGCAGCTTCATGCGGCAAAGGAGATTGAGCGTGCAATACATACCGTATCGCCAAAGACGCAGGTAGGCTTGATGAACTCGGGAGAACCAGCCCATTCGATACAAGGGCGCGATATGAACGAACTGCTGCGCGCTTTTGCAGGCGAGGGACAGTGTCTTTCGAGACCGCTTGGAGGCGCATACAGCGACGTTCTCCATCGGGGCATCCCTGCGATGATTTCTGGAATGTCTCTCAGTATAGCAGCCGTGGAGGAGGATACCTGCTGGGTAAGCGAAGTAGAGAATTATCCGAACAGTCTTTACAACAAGAGCATTGCGCTTACAAAGCTGCAACTGCAGCTGCATACTCTGGCGGGCGCAGATGCCCTCACGCTGAATTTGTATGATTACCTAGCGACACCCCTGCCGTTACAGGAGGAGTATGCGAGGGCGGTTCGGGAGGCAGACTCCTCCGTGCAAACGCTGGCACAGCTGCGCAGCGGGAAGCACATGCGCGGCGTGGGCTTGCCCTGGCGGAAAGACGCGGCGGAACATCGACGCAACCTTTCCCGCACTCTCGACGGAGCCATGCCAAAGCGGCCTCTGGACGATATTCTTCCGCTTCTTGGCATCCCGGTGCAGTTTACGCCTGCTGAAACAAACGTACTCTTGGGGGACGACGTGCTGTGCTATACAAGACATGAGCTGGAAGAATTCCTTTTAGGCGGTCTTGTTTTGGACAACATTGCGGCAGAGTATCTATATGATATGGGCTTTGGCCCGTTTTTGGGGTGTACACCGGTGGATCGAGTGGAGGAACCTTGTGTTGAGGAAATCACGTGCAGGGAATTTGGAGGTGAGTGGACGGGAACTTTAATCTGCACGGATTGGGATGCTGTACGCCGTTCGGGAGAATGGATCACGCGCTTTGTCCCTGTGCCGGGCGCAGTGGAGATATGCCGCCTGCTGGACGAAGAGAAGCGGTATCTTGCACCGTCGATGCTATTGTACAACAATGCAAAAGGCGGAAAAATCTGTGTGATGGCCGTTCCAGTACAGGAATGTGGGTGGCTATGCCGGGGAAGAGCCGTTTTAATGCAAAAGCTGTTCGGTGCAATGCCGGGAGGCAGTCTTCTGCCTGTCGTAGGCGGAGATATGAATCTGGCACCCTTCTATTATGAGGATGCGGACGGCGAAGGCTTGTTGGGGATTGTAAACTGTGGGCTGGATGGTGCGCAGGCTACGGCCCCTCGGGGGCTGTACTGCACAGAGGTGTTCGGAAACAATGACGGCGGGATGTTCCATATCCCACCGGTCAGCGCAAAATTTTACCGTTGTCGGCGGAATGACCGGCAAATGGTCGCGGAAGGAACAGAAAAATGAAGCTCACCTATCTTGGAACGGCTGCTGCAGAGGGATGGCCCGGCACTTTCTGCAATTGCACAGCCTGCCGCAGCGCACGGGCGCTTGGCGGAAAGGATATCCGCACGCGTTCGCAGGCTATCGTGGACGGAGAGCTCCTGCTCGACCTGCCCTGTGATACATATTTTCATATGCTGCGCGGCAGCTTGGATCTCTCAGCTGTACGCTGGTTGCTTGTCACGCATTCGCATACCGATCATTTCTATCCCTCCGAGCTTATTTTCCGCAGCGGCTGCTATGCGTATGGGTTGAAAAGCCCCAAGCTCGAAGTATTTTGCAATAATGCCGTGCGGGATTGTTTTTACAGAACAGCGGGAAACGAGCTTTTGCCCGAGGTCGCTCAAACACTTTGTTTTCATACGCTCCAACCCTTCGAGAGCTTTGAAGCGGGGCCATACATCATAACACCCCTACCGGCCAGGCATATGAAAACAGAACAGGCGTTTTTTTACCTTATTGAGAGGGAAGGCCGATCTATATTGTATGCACACGACACAGGCCGTTTCTTCACAGAGGTTTATGATTTTCTGGAGCGCCGCCATACAGCAGTCAGTCTGATAAGTTTGGATTGTACAAGCGGGCCGCTGGAAAATGGCGAAGAAGGGGGCCATATGGGTATCCCGGACGCCATATGCGTCAAGCAGCATTTGCTTGATATAGGCGCAGCGAATACGCATACGCGTTTTGTACTCAACCACTTTTCCCATAATGGAGGTCTGCTGTATGCGGAACTTTCATTGCTTGCCGCCCGTGAGGGGATGGAAGTATCGTGGGATGGGTTAGAAGTAACAGTTTGAATATTTCCAAAAAAGAACGGGGCGGCTTGTTTTGGCAGAAAACATTCAGATATCGAAGCTTACAGAGCTTCGCGAGCAGCGGATATTTTTCGCCTTGGGTTGGACGGCGTATTTCAGCACCTATATTGGGCGGCTGAACTTTACGGCGAGTCTTGCGCAGATTGCATCCTCAGCAGGTTTTTCACGGGATGAGCTCGGCCTTGTCAGCAGCGGTTTTTTTATCGGATATGGTGCTTTTCAGCTTGTATGGAGTTTCGCAGGCGATACATTCGATCCAGTGCGAATGGTGTTCGCAGGTGTTTTGGCCTCGGGCCTATTCAATTGCGTCATGGCTTTTGCGCAGACACCGGGATTTATGGCCGTGGCCTGGACGCTGAACGGTATTGCACAGTCTGCGGTGTGGTCACCGTTGCTGCGCTTGACTGTGGAGCGTCTGCCAGGTGTGCTTGCAATGCGGTGCAGTATTCGCTATTCGCTGACGGTGCCCGCCGGCACGTTTGCCGCCTATGCCCTCTCCGCGTTGTGTGCAGGCATTGGTTCTTGGCGTGCCGTGTTTGTGACGGCGGGGATATTGCTGATACTGGCATCCTTGTGTTGGCTCCGAGGAATGCGCCCACTTGCTCCTGGGGATGCCCTTTTAAGGATAAGAGGCAAAGGCCGGAGCGAGAGGCAGGAATTTTCGCTCCGCCTGGTGCTCCTGCTCGTGCCAATATGTCTTGCAGCCGTTCTGAACGGCCTTGTCAGGGATGGTATGCAGACTTGGATGCCGTCTTATCTTTCAGATAGCTACGGCCTCAGCGGCGTTCTGTCTATCGTGCTTACGCTGATACTGCCGATTGTCAATCTGACAGGCGTATACCTGGGCAAGCTTATCAACGAGCGATTTCTGCACAATGAGGCGGCAGTTGCCGCCGTGTCTTTTGCAGGCGCAACGGCTGTCCTTCTGCCTGCGATATTTTGCCAGCAGCTGCCGTTGTGGTGTACGCTCGCGCTGTTGGGAATCTGTGCGGCGATGATGCTGTCCGTAAACACAATGCTGGTCACACTGGTCCCGGTGCGGCTCCAGTATACGGGTCATGTGAGCATGTTGAGCGGTCTGCTCAACTCTGCCACATATATTGGAAGTACGATTTCCGGTTATGGTGTAGGTGCTGTGCTGGAGCATTATAGCTGGTCGGCGGTACTTACGGGATGGTGTATCGGTGCAGCAGCAGCGTCTCTTTTATGCTTGTCTGCCGCCCGTATATGGGGAGAGTTGCGAAAATAGCTTCGCAAAGGTAAAAAGGAATCCGGTAAAACTTGAAATGCCGGATCGAAAATAAAGGAGGTCTATGTTGTGAAGGGGAAAAGATTCAGAAGGTTTTTGGCGGCTTTGGTTGCGATGTTGCTCTTGTTTACTGCCCCAGGCGCAGTGTCGGTCTGCGCCTATATGGAGGAAATGGAGCTTCAGAACATTGCGCCTCAGGCAACGTATACTTTTACGCACTACGATCCCTCCTATCCAGACTACGATCCTTTCTCAAACCCTGCGTGGTATAAAGCGGACGAGACAGGCAGACAGCTTACCGACGGGAGCCGTGCTCCCGTTAACGATTATGAGGACGAGGGATGGGTTGGCGTTTCGGCATACACGGCCGGTACGGCGGTCACGACGGCAACCTTCCAGTTTCCGGCTTCTGTTGTCATATCCTCTGTTGTGACGAGCTGTCATCCCGCATCGGTCGAGGCCGGAATCGACTTGCCCAAGCAGGTGACCGTTTCGGTATCGCAGAACGGCACAAACTGGACGCCTGTTGCCATGGCGGACGATACTGACCCCGCGAAGATGTTGAGTATTGAGCTTGATCAGGCATATAAGGCTACTTATGTAAAGCTTGACTATCTGCAAAAATACGGAGTTGGCTGGACACTGTTTGACGAAATTGAAATCTATGGAACGATGGACTCCTCAGGGGGAACAGATCCATCAGATGAATTGCTCAGCGCTGGCTGCGCATATGTGTTAGAGGCTAACGACCCAGTGCACAATGCTACAACTGAAACTTTCATCGCCAATGGATGGTACAAGCCCGATACCAATGACGCTGAGCTGACAGACGGTATTTTTGGAAGTGTTGCAGATTATGAGGACACTCCTTGGACCGGTTTTTCCGGTTGGGATTCCACCGTCACTGCAGTCACGCTTGACCTCGGAGGCTTAAAGGCGGTATATCGAGCGGCAACCAATCTGTTTCCGGCTGGTAAAGACGGTATTCAGCTTCCGGCCTCCATTCGTATGCTCCTTTCTGTAGATGGAAACACATGGATGGATATGGGCGTTGCGGAGGATGAAGCAGGAATAAAAAATTACATGCTTGCCGAGGCATATCAAGCACGGTATGTTCGTTTGGAATATCAGAATCAGGGCTGGATCATTTTGGACGAGATACAGGTCTATGGTTCACATGATCCTTCCAGTGCAAAAGAGCTGGATGTGAACCCGGCCGTTGATCTCGCGGATGGAAAGGTTTACACTCTAACTCTGGCGGACTCGAACGGAGAAATACTCTTGCCGGGCGAGGGAGAAACAGGAAATGACAGTGAGGGAAAAAAGCTCACGGATGGAGTCAAAGCTTCGTCACCCAATGACAGAGATGATACGGCATGGGTGGGCACAAGCGGCAGCACTGAAGTTTCCGTGCACGGGCTGAAAACGGGTACGGCGGTGATGACGTTCCAGATAGACCTGGGGCAGGCGAGCAGTGTGGAACAAATTCAGATGGGCTTTTGCACAGATGGGGACATTCTGCCTCCTGCGCGGATGACAGTTTGGTTGTCGCAGGATGGCATTGACTGGATCAAGCAAGTGGATTTTACAGATTACGACGGCATGTCTGATTTCCATTTGAAAAAGCCCGTGCGGGCTCGGTATGTAAAAATAGAGCTGCAGCATACATACGAGTGGCTGTTGCTTGACGAAATTGACATTATAGGACATATAAATGCGGACACGGTAGTAGGTATTACAGACCCGACACCCTGTGACACGCCCAGTGTACAGGAACCGCATGTTGAAACACCAAGGCCATCAACTTCTGTGGAATCGAGATTCCCCAATAACGCCGCACCGGAAGCGTTGAGCGGTTATCAGAAGTCGTCGGAAGGCACGGACGGTATCCAAGATCTGGTGCTTTTATACAATCAATACTATAAGGAAGGAACAGGCGACTATACAGTTGAGAAGCTCTATCCCTACCTTGCATATTTAGACAGAGAGGGCAGGGCGGTCGACACGATGTTTGATGGTGTATTGTTTCTGGCACTTAACAGCAATCGCTGGAACAATAACAACGGCAATGAAGTGTGGCGCACCTTTTATACCTCCGGAGCCCCTGCAGAGAAAATCGATTTTGAGTGGTATCTGAAAAAGACTTTTGGAGCAAGCGGTGATCTGGACGCTCTGGAGCAAACGGCAGAGCTTGTGGCTCAGAACCTCGGTAGACCAGAGTACAAGGTGAAAACGGTCATTATGGCGCCGGTTCCTTCCACAGATTTGGGGATGGGCAGCAGACAGGCGGCTCTTGACTGGTATCTTAACGAGGTACTGTCGCTCTTTGAAGAGAAAAATTATTCTCGCGTTGAGCTTTCCGGCCTTTATATTTTGGAAGAGGCTATCACCGGCGGCAACCAGGAGCTGGTGCAGCGTATCGTGGATTTTGCGCATACAAATGGGTTAAAAGCATACTGGATACCATACTTTGGTGCTGACGGCGTTGCTGAAAATGTATGGCGGACACTGGGAATCGATGCAGTGGCATACCAGCCTAATAGTTATTTTTATGATGTGAACAGTGGAGAACGACTGCTGGCAACTGCACAGCAGGCCTCCTCGAAGAATATCGGCATTGAAATTGAGAATGGGCCGGAAGCCATTAGACAGTGGGATAGCTTTGAGAAGGCTCTTGACTATCTGGATGCTTCCGTTCTTTACAATTTCCAAGGCGAGGGGGCATTCCGGGCTTATTATCAGTGGGTCCTTGGATATGAGCGTTATTGTGATCCCACTAAGGAGGATGTGACTTTTAAACCCGGTACACTTGCCTATGAGCGCGGACGGCAGATCTATGAATCCACCTACCGTATGATGAAGGGAACGCTGAAAATTTCTAACCGCAGTATGCCGGAAGCACCCGAGGTGGAAAGCGTTGATGGCACGGTGGTCACGCTGAAGGCACGGCAGGGCTATGAATACAGCAGAGACGGCATTCAATGGCAGACGGATAATGTGTTCAAGGGATTGGCTCCCAATACTGATTATAGCTTCTGGCAGCGTATTGCAGAAACCGATACGAACAACGTGTCCATGATATCCGAAGCGGTTTCAGCGCGGACAGGTGTGACAGAGACCACACACAACTATGGAGAAAGTTGGAAGTGGGATGTCGAGAACCACTGGCACGAATGTGCTGACTGCGGCGGCAAAAAAGACCTTGTCCCTCATATTTATGGCGACTGGAAAATCATAACACACCCAACAGCCACAAAAGCAGGGAGTCGGGAAAGAAACTGTACTGTATGTGGCCATACAGTGACGGAGGACATACCGGCCACAGGGAATGCTGTCATATCCGATACAACATCTCAGCCGACAGCAGCCCCCCTCTCATATGTGCCACAAACGGGAGACCCGTTCAGTCTGGAGATATGTATAGGATTGTTATGTGTGAGTATAGCTGCATTGGTCGTGCTCGTTTATATACGCGTTAAACGACATCAGACAGTGAAATAAGGGCAATGTCTGCTCTGGAAGCAGAAATGATGCGGCAACACTCAATATGTATTTGCAGATATGATCCCGCAATGTGTGATACCGGCTGCGGAGCCCAGGCTTCGCAGCCGGTTTTTGTACATACTCCGATGCGTGGAATCAAGGAGGATATCCATAGGCATGGGGTAGGTATGATGAGATGATGGATAAAATGTAACAGCTGACACGTTGTAACATCTCAGCTGCATCGTGCGTTTGGCTGCCGCGGATTCTTGAACACGAGCAGGAAGGAGAAAAAGATGAGCTTTCGAAAGGACTTTGTATGGGGCGCTGCGACCAGTGCCTATCAAATTGAGGGAGCGGCGTTTGAAGACGGAAAAGGTGCATCTATTTGGGATGTTTTTTCGCACCAGCCGGGTAAGGTGATTGACGGAGGCACAGGTGATATCATGTGTGACCGCTATCGTTGAGAGGCTCTCTGCGAATGTAAAGCGTATTTCATTTGGGGATGAGGATTTCATACATTGCAAGATATCGTGTATCTTATACTATTTGTTCGTGCTTTCCCGAGTGTTTTTGGAATACGATATCGATAATAAAATATAAACTTTTAAACCAGTAAACTCCCATTCTAATATGTTAAATATTAGATAACTGAAGCTAATGGTATTCTGAAGGTAGCCGATGCACGGAAGTGCTTGGCCGCCTTCTTTTTTTGTATAACAGACAGATTCGTAAATTGCAGCTATCACTAAAGGTGTTGAGGCCACGAGCACGTGCGCCTCCAATCAATCTGAACTTTTTGAATTTCAGATTGATTGGAGGAAGACAGATGGCATACAACCATCGAAAGGCAGAAATAGAATGGCTCAATTGGAAAGAGAAAGAAGAAAAGCAAATGAGGGAGCTGGGCGTGGATGAAGATACAATCCAGTGCTTGCATACATACGATTGGCAGCAGTTCAATAAGGAGCGGCAATTTTTGCAGCGATGGAAAGATGAGATATGCTCCAATGACAGTGTGCGGGAAAATCAAAAGCAGGATATTTCTTCAGTAGAGAAACTGATTGATGAGATTGAAAATGAGCAGTTACTCACAGTTCTATGTACGACTGATAAACTTACACTTGAAATGCTGGTATTGCGGCTGCGCGGTTATTCGAGTAAAGAGATAGCAGAGGGAATGCGCATGACTGTCAATGCTGTTGATCTGCGCCTATACAAGCTTAGGAAAAAAATAAAAAAATTTTTGTAACAGGGAAAGATTTGCACTATTTTCCTGGGCTACTAAGTGAACGGCGAAAAACTTGCAGTTCACTTGTAGCTTGACAACCACATACCAGCACGGCAGGTACGTTCCCGTCCATACGAGCGACACCGGGGAAAACGCCATGACGTGCAGACGGCCGCGCTGCTGTCCTCCGTGGGGCAGCAGTGTGTGCCAGCCTGCGCCGAGCGAACCAGTTTGCCCGAAAAAAAGCCGGAGCGGGCTTTTTCGCCACGACTATGGAGCAGGGATGTGACACACCAGTTGCCCGGCACAACAGACCGGGTGGCCGACCTTGGGTTGTAATCAGTAAGACCCCTGGGGAGCCAGTGAGCGGATGTAAGCGGACATCATCACCAGTCGTGTTCCCATGTGTACGGGGGGCGAGCTGCAAATACGGCACAAAAATCAAATCAGACGATGAAAACGACGCTGTCGTTGGCGTCAGATCGGTGCGGCGCAGAGCGGGGTGCTCTGCGCCGCATCCGTTTGCCGTCAACGGCGGATGAGACTGGAGAAATGCCGTATGGAACAACAAACGTCTTTTGAAAAGGCACACGCCATGGTGGAACACATTTTTCGGGCGCTGCTGCCCGAACACGGCCTTATGATACGGGAAGCGCAGATCATACTGTGCCATGAAATGCTGGATACGCTGTTCGAAGGGAAAATCGCACTCTGTGATGCAGGCGTAGGCATCGGGAAAACGCATGCCTATCTGGCAGCATGCCTGCTTTGGCAGCGATTTCGTCCTGTACATCTCCCGGGCACAGTGGTGATCTCCACATCCAGCGTTGCTCTTCAGAGGGCGATCGTGAGCGAGTACATCCCATTTCTATCGCGTGTGCTTTTGCAGGCGGGGATACTGGAACACCCGATCTGTGCAGTAGTACGGAAAGGAAAAGAGCGGTTTGTATGCGAAGCAAGGCTTGCGGAGCGCATGGCACAGGTGCGTACAAAAACAAATATCAGCAGACGGCAGGCGGCTTCTCTTCGAATTTTGGAAAAAACATATGACCTGGACGAGGCGCTGGGCCTTTCGGGCTT
>ERZ773260.2230-NODE-2230-length-22254-cov-8.348709_pt1 | contig 22254 bp, 20 predicted proteins | sample MGYA00511387_ERZ773260 | MGnify/ENA primary metagenome ERZ773260 (study PRJEB29015, sample SAMEA2737745) | human gut metagenome | biome: human gut; feature: human-associated habitat; material: faeces | place: China | collected 2012 ... | reverse complement strand
CCAAGCGCCCCTTTTCTCCCCATTCTTTTCCGGCAAGACGGAAAAGAATGGGCCGCCGGAGGCTTGACCAGCTCCCGACTATGCAGAAAAGCCCCCTGTCATGCGCTTCGATCGGCATAACAGGGGAACTGCATGGGTGTCATTATTTTTTGCTTGCGGCGTAATGCGCCGGGTACCAGCGCTGGAACCAGGCTGTGAACGCACCGAGGAGCATGGGCAGCACGGAATTGAGCGCGCCGGTCAGATACGAGACGGGTGTTTGCAGCAGATACCACGTCCAGACCGGCGTGAGCAGATACAGAACCGCCCAGCAGGCTGTCAGAATGCGGTTCGTGCGCATGAACAGCGGATTTTGAAGCGCCGTTTCGCCGCCATAGCCGTTCATGGAATAATACGCCGTCAGCGGCATGGGCAGAAACACCGTCACGCCCCACATCAGGCCGAACAGAAGATATGACGCGGGCAGCAGCAGCGTGAGCGGCAGCGCGTCCAGAAGCGTCAGCACGCAGATCGTGCCGACGGCCAGAATCGAACACGGCTCGAAGATGGTCAGACGGTATTTCAGAAACGCGAACGGCAGCAGCGCACAGACCGCAAGCCCGACGCAAGCGCCGATCTGCGCGTGGATAGACAGCGCGATCCAGATTGCCATCCACGGCAGCAGCATAAGCGTCATGTTCGTCTTCTTCCGGGGCTCGGCGGACGGCTGCGGCGCGGCAGCTCCAAGGCCGAAGATCTCGTCCCAATGGAGCATGACCGAAAAGTCGCCGGTCACGCGGTACTGGTGTTCCATCATCGCCTGCTTGCCGTCAAGCTCCCCGCTGCCGATTTTTTGCCAGACGGAAAGTGGCGTTTCGATGCGCGTCGTGCAGGGCAGGAAGTCCGATTGCAGCACGCGCTGGCCGTCCTTTCCGAGCACGATCTGGCAGGTTTCGCCGGTGTCCGTATAGAAAAAATCCAGAACGCGGTCTTTTCCATCCCACGACGCCGGATCATAGAGCGCGGCCATCTGCCGCGTAAAGGCCTGCGCCGGAGACAGCCTCCCGGCCTCCGGGGTCTTTGCCGCAGCAGTATCCTCCCGACTGACGCCCCAGCTGGCGTCCGCCATCTGCTCAAATACCGCGCGCGGGAACAGCGGCTGGCGCAAGGCGCGGGCCGTTTCCGGCAGGATCGCGCCGCGCGCAAACTCCGCGCCCGCCTGTTTGACCAGCTCAAGATACGCATCCGTGCGCTGCCGCAGTGCCGGGACGCGGAACAGCTCGCCCTGTCCGCAGTAGACGGACGTATAGCCATCCTTGCCGCAAAGCCGGGAAACCTGCGCGTCCACCGCGTCATAATTGCCTTCGGCAGTATAGAAACCGCAGGTCGAGATTACGACCTGCCGCTGGCCGGAGCGGTCGTACCGGCTCGGGTGGCCGCCGGAGTCCGTGTCGGTCATAAACGGCAGCGACATCGGCAGCTGCCGGTCGATGAGCAGCTTGAGCTGGCCTGGAATGCTGAAATAATAGAGCGGAAAGCTCCAGATCAGCACGTCGGCGGCAAGAATTCTCCCGATCACACCGGCCATATCGTCCTGCAATACGCACTTGCCCGGCGTTTTGCTCCAGCAGGCGAAGCAGCCGCGGCACGGCAGCAGATGCAGCTTTCCGACCTCGATGGTCTCGGCCTCCACCGGCTGCGTCTGCCGCAGGCCGTCCAGAAACGCGCTTGTGAGCCGGTATGTATTGCTTTTGTCCCCCTTGGGACTTCCGTTCAGAACCAGAACTCTCATACCATTTCCTCCAGCCGTTTGATGCAGTCCTCGGCCCAGGCGATGCACATCTGCGCATAATTTCTGCCGAACTGCGCCGTAAAGGCCCAATATACAGGCGCGCTGGCGTCGGTCAGCTTGCCGTAATCCTCAATGCTCTGCGGCACATTGTCCATCCCCCGCAGCCACGCGCGGCAGCCGTCCGCATATGCGCGCAGCATCGCGATGGCCTGCTGCGGCGGGAGATTTTCAGCAAAGAAGACCTTCATCAGAAATTCGCTCTTATAGCCGTCTGCCGTCTTTCCCCGCTCCGACAGCCAGCGCTGCAGCTCCGCGCGTCCGGCGGGCAGGATAGAATAGACGTTTTTATTCGGCTTTCCGTTCTGAATGACCGTCTCATGCGTGACAAGCCCGGCATCCTCCAGCTTGCCCAGCGTCAGATAGATCTGACTGGTCTGCGCGGGCCAGAAAAACTGCACGGAGGAATGAAACGCCTTTGTCAGCTCATACCCGCTGCACGGGCCATAATTCAAAAATCCAAGGATCCCATGCTGTAATCCCATTGCGGCCCTCCTGTATCATCTAATTGTTCTATATTCCAATTTTATAATATGCATCTGCATTTGTCAACACTGCTTTTTGTTTTACAGCACTGGCACGGGAGCTGACCCGAAGGGCCCGAGGGGATTCGAATGCCGTAAATTCCGGAGCACTCTGAACCTTGCAGCATATCCCCTCCGGCTTTTGGGATCTGCGGCGAATCCGTACTGTCCTGCAAATTTCGAACGCAGAGCTGATTCACCGCAGCAATTTTAACGCACCTACTCACAAATCTGGCGTCCCATAACAGGCGGCGCGTACCATAGCGCTCGTAAGGTGAGTATGTGTGTTCGTAATACCCAAAAATAAGGACTTGCCTAAACCGTACCCGCAGTACGCACCAAACGCGTCCAAGCGCCCCTTTTCTCCCCCTTCTTTTCCGGCAAGGCGGAAAAGAAGGGGCCGCCGGAGGCATGACCAGCTTGCAAGTATTCACGTCATCTTCCTCTAACAGCGCAGTACCGCCCGGCTATGCAGATGCACAGCCGGGCGGCAGACCGTTTTTTCTTATTCCGCAAGCGCGGCGCGCAGAACGGGGTTTCTTGCCGCCTGCACCTCGTCGAGACGGCGGACAGGGGTATTGTGCGGCGCGGTGTGGAGCGCTTCGGGGTCCTCATGCGCAAGGCGGGCAAGCGAACGGAAGACCTCGATCGCCTCGTCCATGGTGGCCTTGGACTCCGTCTCCGTCGGCTCGACCATGAGCGCCTCGTGGACGATCAGTGGGAAATACATTGTGGGCGGATGAATGCCGTTGTCAAGCAGGCCCTTGGCGATATCAAGCGCGGAAACACCGGTTTCTTTATGCAGCCGATCCAGCGTCATGACAAACTCGTGCATACAGGGGCCGGGGTAGGCCATGTCGTAGACATCCTGCAGCGCGGCCATCATGTAATTCGCGTTCAGAACCGCGTTGCGGCCCACCTCATGCACGCCCTCCCGGCCAAGCATGGTCAGATAGGCAAACGCCTTGACGACGACGAGGAAATTCCCGTAGAAATCCCGCACCCGGCCGACGGACTGCGCAGGCTGCGCAAAGCGGAAGCCGCTTTCGGTCTTTTCCGGGATGGGGCCGGGCAGGAACGGCGCGAGGAACGCCTTGCAGCCAACGGGGCCGGAACCCGGCCCGCCGCCGCCGTGCGGCGTGGCAAAGGACTTATGCAGATTCAGGTGGATGCAGTCAAAGCCCATGTCGCCCGGACGAACGACGCCCATGACGGCGTTCAGATTCGCGCCGTCATAATAGCACAGACCGCCCGCGTCGTGGATGATCTTCGTGATTTCGAGGATGTTCTTGTCGAAAATACCGACCGTATTGGGGTTCGTGAGCATCAGTCCCGCCGTCTGCGGCCCGACGGCGGCGCGGAGCGCCGCGAGATCGACGCAGCCGTCTGCACCGGACGGGATATTGACCACGCGGAAGCCCGCCATGACGGACGAGGCCGGATTCGTGCCGTGGGCGGAGTCCGGGACGATGATCTCTGTCCGGGCCGCATCGCTGCGTGCAAGGTGATACGCCTTGATGAGCAGCAGGCCGGTAAACTCGCCGTGCGCGCCTGCGGCGGGCTGGAGCGTGAACGCGTCCATGCCGGTCACTTCTCCGAGCAGCTTTCCGGTTTCATACAGCAGCTCCAGCGCGCCCTGCGCCGTCTGCTCCGGCTGAAGCGGATGGAGCCGCGCAAAGCCCGGCAGCGCCGCAAGCGCTTCGTTGACCTTGGGATTATACTTCATCGTGCACGAACCCAGCGGATAGAAGCCGTCGTTCATGCCGTGGACGCGGTGCGACAGCGCGGTATAGTGCCGGATAAGCTCATTTTCGCTCACCTGCGGCAGGCGCAGCAGCTTTTTGCGCGCCGGCGCCAGCGTCACGACGGGCACGTCGCACGCGGGAAGCAGCGACAGGCCATGGCCGGGCGCGCCCTGTTCAAAGATCGTCTTCATTGGCCGCTCACCTCCTGCAAAAGCCCGATCACATGGTCGAGCGTTTTCTTATCTGTCAGCTCCGTCACGCACCAGAGAATTCCGCCCTCCACCGGCAGGCCGCCCAGAATCCCGTGCACCTCCAATGCTTCCAGCGCCCGCTCGGGGCACGGGCAGGCAGTGACAAACTCGTGGAAGAATTCGCCGGGATAAACGCGCTTCCAGCCGAGTACTTCTTCGAGCCGCTGCGCAAAATAATGCGCGCGGGACGTGCAGAGCGCCGCGGCCTGTCGCAGTCCGGCTTCGCCCATGGCGGCAAGATAGACGGCGGCAGTCAGCGCGCAGAGCTGTTCGTTCGAGCAGATGTTGGACGAGGCCTTTTCCCGGCGGATGTGCTGCTCCCGCGCGGAAAGCGTGAGGACATAGCCGGTCTTCCCCTCCGTGTCGTGCGTCTGACCGACGATGCGGCCGGGGAGCTTACGCATCATGGCGCTCGTCGCGGTCATAAATCCGAGGTACGGGCCGCCGAAGGCCGTGTCGAGGCCAAGGGGCTGACCTTCGCCGACGGCGATGTCCGCGCCGCACTCGCCGGGTGTTTTCAAAACTGCCAGCGAAATGGGGTTCACGCCCATGATGTATTTGGCCCCGGCTGCGTGCGTGATCTCGCCGAGCAGCTCCGCGTCCTCCAGCAGGCCGAAGAAATTCGGCTGCTGGACATAGACGCAGGCGGCATCCGCGCCGAGCATGGCGCGCAGCGCGTCCGGGTCTGTTCTGCCGTCCTTCATCGGGACGACAGTTAACTCTGTCCCGGAACCGAAGCAGTAGGTCTTCATAACGCCGAGGACGTTCGGGTCGACCGCTGCGGAGACGTAGGCCTTTGTGCGTTTGCGGTCGCGGCACATGGGGATGGCCTCTGCGGCGGCAGTCCCGCCGTCATAAACGCCAGCGTTGGACACGTCCATACCGGTCAGTTCGCAGAGCATAGTCTGGTATTCAAAAATTCCCTGTAAAATGCCCTGGCTGATCTCGGCCTGATAGGGCGTATAGGCCGTCACAAATTCCTCGCGGGTCACGACGGCCTTGACCGCCGCGGGGATATAATGCCGGTAGCTGCCCGCGCCGCGCAGACAGGTTTTGAACACGCGGTTCCGCTCTGCCAGCGCCGAGACGGCCTCAAGCGTTTCCAGCTCGCTCCTTCCGGGCGGCAGATCCAAGTATCCGTCCAGATACATCTGCTGCGGCACGTCCCGGAACAGATCTTCTACGGACGATACGCCGATCGTCCGCAGCATCTGCTCCCGCTCCGCAGCTGTCGTCGGGACAAAGGTGCCCATCAGTGCTCCTCCTTCGTGAACGCCTCATATTCCTCCGCGCTCAGAAGCTCGGAGAAGTCCGTGATATGCTCGATCTTCATGATCCACGCCTCATAGGGGTCGGAGTTCAGAAGCTCGGGAGAATCGTCCAGCTCCTCGTTGACCTCGGCAATCACACCGGTCACGGGGCTCATAACGTCGGACACGGCCTTGACAGATTCGACGTCGCAGGCCGTTTCGCCCGCAAGCACCTCGTCGCCGGGCTCTGGCAGATTGACGTAGACCAGATCGCCCAGCTCGCTCTGGGCAAAGTCCGTGATGCCGACAAGAGCGGTCGTGTCGTCGAGCATCTTGACCCATTCGTGGTCGCGGGAATACTTCAGTTCAGCGGGAAAATTCATAATTTGTTCCTCCAATTCTGTTTTGTGGGGTTGATTGGTTGAGTTGGTGGGGAGAGAAAAGGGGCGCTGGAAATGCTTCGCCATATTTGCAGGCAGTGCGGATTCGCACAGTATAGTAGGGGCCGATGCCCACATCGGCCCGTTGGGAAGCTGCGAATTCGCCGAAGATTTTCGTAAAACGCGGTGCAATCTGCCGGGCCGATGTGGGCATCGGCCCCTACACTGAGCAGGCAAATTTCTGATAAAGTGTACTCTATCCGCTCAGATCCCCGTAGCCTCGGCCAGGGCGGAAATGAGCTTTTCCGTTTCTGCGTCGGAGAAGCAGTAGCGCATATCGGTGAAGCCCTCGCGCAGGCGGGCGGCTTCTTCCTGGACGTCCGCATTGCGCAGGATGCAGTCGGCGATCAGGTGCGCAAGGTGCGCAAACTGCTCCCTGCCGAAGCCGAAGCGGGTCATTTCGTTTACGCCCATGCGCAGCGCGCCGGAGGCGGTGAAGCCCTCCTCGTCTGGCGTGGCCTGATAGTTGCAGATGATGTTGTTCTCCTCGAGCCGCTTTGCGATCTCCGGGCCTCTGGCGTAGCCGACGCGGACAATGACCTGATGCGTCTCGGTGTAGCCCACGGCCGGGTCGCCCGCCACGTCAAGCCCCTCGGCCTTCAGGCTGGCGGCGAAGCTCTTCGCGTTCTCGATCACGGCCTTCTGGTATTCGTCCTTGAAGGCGTTCATTTCATACGCGGCCATCAACTGGCCGAGCAGCGTTCCGAGGTGATGGTTGGAGACGCTACCGGGGAAGGCGCGCGTTTCGATCGTCTCCCAGAGGCCCCATTTGAGGTCCTCCGGCTTGTAATTCACGCCGATCACGCCGCGCTGCGGGCCGAAGAAGGTCTTGTGCGTCGAGCCGGTGACGATCTCCGCGCCCTCTTCAAACGGCTTCTGGAAGTGGTCGCCGATCAGGCCCAGCACATGGGCCATGTCGTACATGACGGTCGTGCGGATGCCCTGCTCGCGGATGAAGCTTACAAGCTCCGCGACCGGCTCCTTGTACAGCACCATGGATTTGCCGAAGATCACGAATTCCGGCCGGTACTGCGCAAGCAGCAGCTTTGCCGCCTCCGTGTCGATGCGGTACGGGTCATCGACGCAGACGGGGAAATTGACGACCATCTGCTTTTCGGTGACGGGATCGACGGCGATATAGTCGTGCAGCGCACCCATGGGCTGTGCGGACAGATGGCCGCCGCGGACGATATGGTTGTTCATGACCCAGCCGAGCCGCTGCGGCGTGCGCTTGCGGTCGACGCGGTTCTTGAAGTCCATGAGCGCGGAGAAGACGGCGGTATTGGACATCTGGCCGGAGGTCACGCGCGTTTCGACCTGCGACGCGCCGAGGAACTTCTTCATCTCCTCAACGAGCAGTGCCTCGACCTCGCCGATGAAGTCCGTACCCTGATAATAGAAGATCTCCGCGTCATAGAACGCCTTCTGCTTTTTATGCTCGGCATAGCGGTTCGACGGATCGGAGGCCGAAAGCAGGCGCACGGCGCGCGACTGCGTGTTTTCGGACGGGATGAGATTGATGCACCGATGCTGCCGCCAGAGGTGGTTCTCCTGCGCCTTTTTCAGGAGCGCGGCAGCCTTTTCGGCATACGGCGCGTCGCAGTGCGGCGCAGCCGGGGCAGGATGATCGGGCAGGATGGGACGGACATAGGGCGCGGCGTCCTGCCGGATGTGCCACGCGACGACCTTGGCCGGCTGCCGCTTGCCGCGGATGTCGATCTCAAGGTCAAAGTCCTGGCAGATGCGCGAATCGAGATACGCAAGGCCGATGGAGCGCTTGCCCGTCTCGGAGGTGATGACCGTTTCCAGTCCCTCTCCCTCCGTCTTGAAATAGGGGATCATCGTACCGGAGGTCACATAGCCGACGGGCTTTCCCTCTGCCCATGCGTCCCTGCTGTAGACCGGGAAGCCCTTGCGCAGAACGCCCTTGCCGGAAAGATAGACCGGCTGGATGCGGTATGGAAGATCCGCAATTGCGGAATAATCGCGGTTCATGATCCTCTGGAACGCCTCGAACTGTCGCTTCAGCGCGGCGCGGCCAATGAAATCGCCCTTTTCCTCTGCGAACGAGACGGCGAATTTGGCCAGCGGCACAGCATAGACCGGGATCTCGCCGCCAAACTCGCACTCCCCCATTTCATGGCCGTAGAGCGGCAGAGACGCCTCCATGCGCAGCGTATCGCGCGCGCCGAGCGCGGTGGGTCTTGCCCCGAGTTCGATCAGACGGTCCCAAAAATACCGGGCGTCCCTTGATTCGCAATAGAGTTCATAGCCGATGGGTTCTCCGGTATAGCCGGTCTTGGCAACGCGGACGGGACGGTCCTCCATGGTGAGCGTCCCCAGCGCGTTTTTGACGTTTTCCCGCGTGAGCGCCTTGCCGCCCGACAGGGTCATGAGCAGCTTTTTGGCCTCCGGGCCCTGCACGGCGATGGCGGCATAGCAGTCGGAGACGTTGGTAAGCGTGACGTTATAACGCTCGGCCTCGCGCATCAGGTGGGCGAGGTCCTTGTCGATGTTGCCCGCGTTGATGACGAGGAAATACTTTTCCGCCTCAAAGCGGTAGAGATATGCGTCGTCAATGGCGCAGCCGTTCTGATCGGGGATGATGCAGTACTGCGCCTGATTGAGATCCAGCGCCTGCACGTTGCTGGACAGGACGTGCTGCAAAAACCGGACCATGTCCGGCCCTTCGACGTCGATACGGCCCATGTGGGACACGTCGAAAATGGCGCAGTGGCTGCGGCAGTAGAGATGTTCGGCGACGATGCCGTCCGGGTACTGGATGGGCATATCCCAGCCGCCGAAGTCGACCATCGTGGCCCCGGCGTCCAGATGGGCCTGATAGAGTACGGTTCGTTTCAGTTCACTCATGGTGTTCCTCCCTTTTTCCTGATCTCGCGCAGGCTGTGCGCCTGCGGGTATGCAGTGCTTCGATAATCCTTATCCGCCCGGTCCGCCTCCAGCAGATCCAGCCGGTCCAGTTCCTTGAGTTTGCGGTAAATGCGCAGCCATGCGCATTCGTTTTCGGGGTTGACCTCGCAGCGGCCGTTCCGCTGTCCGCCGCACGGCCCGTGGACGAGCGATTTTGCGCACTGCGTCACGGGACAGATGCCGCCGGTCTGGCCGAGCATACAGTCGCCGCACATCCGGCAGGCCTCGCGGAAGACGCCTGCACGCTCGATCTGTCCGAGAAACAGCGTGTCATTCGCGGGGAAGACCGGGACCGCGGTATTGGCCGCGACAGTCTGTGTGCCGTCGCCGCAGGCCAGACAGACGATGGCCTCCGCGCCGCTGTCGCGCAGGGGCTTGAGATCGCGCTTGACGAGCAGCATATGGCAGCACTCGTCCGGCAAGACCGTACCGACTGTCTCGATCCCCTGCTCCTGCAGGAGCTGGCGCATCTGCTCCAGCTCCTTTTCTCCGCCGGTCTGACAGGCTGCGGCGCAGCTGGCGCAGCCGACCAGCGCGACGCGGCGTACACCGCGCAGCATCGCAAGCACCTGCTCCACGGGCTTTTTTCTTGTTACGATCATATGCTTCTCCTTAAAAAACAGAAAACAGAGCGCGCCAAAAGAAGGCGCGCTCTGTTCGTAAACCTGAAAGATTCTCCCGGCTGACCGGGATTGCTTCTTCGGTGCTGCGGATGCAGCTTTCCAGAGTTCCGTCCGGAATCAGTTTTTTTGCCTGAGAGTTCGTTGCGCGTTCCCCTTCGGCGGCATACGGGTATGCCCTCTCCTGATTCGTTCATCCGGCTGAATTCAGTTGTCGAAATTTGTGCGTTTTGACGAAAATAATGCGTGTACAGCTTTGAATCTTATCTACTTTTTCAGTCTACCGTATTTCCCGGAAAAAAGCAAGCACTTTTTGGGAAATGCGCAAAAAACAGCCCCCAACAAAGGAGGCTAAGGGCGACGTCAAGCGGGGTGTCGATACGAGCATGATCGTCAGGACGAAGGACTTTGATAAGCCGGTCGTGCAGCTCAAAAAGGGCGGCTATAAAATGAAGCCGGGACTGGTCTATCTCGGGTTTTCGACGGACTTTCTGATCGAAGAAGCCGACCAGTGGCGCGGCGCGTGCTGGAGCATGATCAAGGAGCGGTCAGATTGCAGCTTTCTCTTCCTGACGCAAAAAGTTTGGTACAAAAGCCCTCTGAATACGGATAAAGGATAGGGGGTGTTTTTTCAGAGAGACGAAATCAATCGAGAATAGTAATTACAAACAAAGGAGGACAACTATGAAAGAATCTATCTAGGGTGTATCTGAAAACTCCCAATGTGACCGGCAGCGAGAAATTTTTGCGCTGAGCAAGACATTTTTTCGCAGGAATACTGACGTATTTCAAGGAAAAATGGTGCAGCGCAGCGTGAAAAGATCCGCTGTCCGGGTGCGTTGGGAGTTTTCAGATACACCCTACAAGAACTATGACGAGCTGCCGCTGTTCCTGAATGCGGCAACGGTGGCGAAGGTGCTGGGCATCGCACACTCCAGCAGCTATGAGTTGATGCACGAAAAAGATTTTCCCGCACCGCAGATCGGCAATCGGATCGTCGTGCTGAAGGAGGCATTCATCCGCTGGGTGGAGCAGCATACGGGAGAAAGTGAATGAAGCGTGACCTCTGGCCGATGCGTGACTCAGTTAAGGATTATTTTCCTCTGCCGAAAGAAATTTCCTCGCTGGGTCTGAGCGCGGCGGAAATCACGATCTACGCCTACCTGTGGTTTTCGACTGCTGAACACTATCGGTGCGAAGTTGAACAGCAGATTGTCCCGCGTCTCGGGGACGTTCCGCTGAAAAAACTGGCTGACTGCGATCTGCAATGGCTTTACAAGGGCTTACAGGAACACAGACGGCTGTGTAAGGGGCGCAGAAGAGTACGCATTTCCCTACAAATTGGAAACGGAAGGTGCGCTGACGAGGGAAACGCCCTTTGCCTGAAAGCGCGAGATATCGTCTTCGGCAATGTGCCAGTCCGTGATGATCCGGTACACGCGGTCCGCAGGCGCGATCTGGATCAGAGAATCGTTCCAGAATTTTGAATAATCCGCAAGAACATAGCTCTGCTTGCAGGTGCGCAGGATCCAGCGCTTCATTTCGGCGTCGTTCATATTCGGCGTTGTAAGGCCGTGGGAGAAGGAAATGTGCTCAATGCCCAGAAATCCCTTGTCAAAGACCATGTTGCTGAGCATATCCTTGGCCAGATAGCCTGAACAGGCGCGTACATCGTGGCGAATCTCACCGCCGATGAGGATCAGACTGATGCCCTGCTGCCCAAGCAGCACGCCTGCATGGTCGAGCGCGTTGGTTGCGACGAGAATGCCGCGCTTAGGCCCGTTGCAGAGCAGCTTAGCCAGTTCAAAGGTCGTCGTACCGCTGTCGAGATAAACGGAATCACCGTCATTGATCATGTCATAGGCGGCTCTCGCAATCGCCATTTTTTCCTGCAGATATTTTGATTCCCGAACTGGATACGGAAGCTCTGCAGTGGTTCTAGCCGTTCGAACCGCACCACCCCACGTCCGCTGCAGCAGCGAATCCTGTTCGAGTGAGATCAGGAGCTTACGAACAGATACTTCGGAAATTCCGAAATGCTCACTTAATTCCGAAACAGTAACGGAACCGTACTGTTCCAACGTGGAGAGAATATACTTTCTTCGCTCTTCTGCAGCCATTTTCACGGGCTTTATTTTTGATGCATTGTCCAAAAAAGGCTCCTCCTTATGTAGAAGTCAGGAAATTCTGCGCATCTTTGATATTCATTTTAATATACTCCAAAGGAAAAATCAAGTACTTTATAAAGAAACTACTCGTTGTTTTTTGCTTTTGAAACAAAAAATCGAAACGTAAATATAACCAAAAATACAATCAGCCTTTTGTTAATTGCAACAAAACGAAAATGATGTATTGACAATTATGATAACGAAATGGTATTATCGCACCATCGCAAGAAAAACGAAATTAAAATTGCGTAAAACAAAAAGTAAAACACTAGGAGGAACCAAAATGAAAAAAGTAATTGCTCTTATTCTGGCAGCCCTCATGGTGCTCGGACTGGCAGCATGTGCGGCCAAGACGACTACCACGGAACAGGACACGGACACGCCCGCGCAGACTGCTCCTGCTGACAAGGCGGCAGAGGAAACCACTGCAGCGGATGCTGCTGACAAGCAGATCACGGTCGGCTTCTGCCCCATGGATCTCTCCAACAACTTCTTTGCAAACATCGCTAATTCCCTGCGAAATGCGGCTGACGCGGCGAACGTAAAGGCGATTATTTCCGACGGCAAATCTGATGCCGCAACACAGATCGCGGCTCTGGAAAACTTCATCTCGCAAGGCGTTGATGTCATCATTGTCGTCCCGGTTGATGCCGAGTCTCTGAAGGGCGTCATCGCCGAGGCCAAGTCCGCCGGTATCCCCGTAATCACGCACACCACTGAATATGCCGACGCGACCTGCAACATGAACGTTGCCGAGCTTGAAATGGGCCAGGCCAACGGCTCCGCCTGCGGCAAGTGGATGGCCGAGACCTTCGGCGCCGACGCTGACTGCAAGTACGCCATTCTGACGCAGAGATCCCTTGAGCAGACCATCGGCCGCGAAAACGGCATCATGCAGGGTATTGCAGAATACTGCCCGAACGCCGAGTGCGTCATGACGGTCGATGGCTACACCACCGATATGGGCATGACCGCAGCCGAGAATATCCTGACCGCGCATCCTGAGGTCGTCGCAATCCTCGGCATCAACGACTCCGGCGCGCTGGGTGCTTACGAAACCTGCGTTGCGCAGGGCGTTGACACCGACAAGTTCTACATCGGCGGCAACGACGGCACGCAGCAGGCTCTGGAGCTCATCAAGGAAGGCACCATCTATCGCGGCTCCGTTGACCTCAACCCGGTCGGCACCGGCGAATTGATGATTCAGTACGCTGTTTCCCTGTGCAACGGCGAAAGCATTCCGGAGAGCTACATGGTTCCCGTTACCGCCGTTACCCGCGACAACGTCGACGAGTATCTGGCAATGTACAAATAGGCTGTCAGCCAGAAACGCCCTGCCGGATTTCCATATCCGGCAGGGCCGGATGCAAAGCGATCCAAACGGAGTGATGTGAAAACTATGGATAACAATATTGTTCTGAAAATGGAGAAAATCTGCAAGTATTATCCGGGCGTCACCGCCCTGGATCATGTGGATTTTGAACTGAGAAAGGGCGAGGTGCACGCGCTGCTTGGAGAAAACGGCGCTGGGAAATCCACGCTGTGCAAAATCATCGCGGGCGCGCAGCCGATGGACGACGGCAGTTACTGTCTGGACGGCGAACAGATCCGGACTCTGACGCCGCAGAGCGCCAAGGACAAGGGTGTCAGCATGATCTACCAGGAATTCAACCTGGTTCCTTATCTGAAGGTCTATGAAAACATGTTCCTTGGCAAGGAAATCGAGCGCGGAATCTATGCGGATAAACGTGCCATGATCCGGAAAACGCGTGAAGTATTCGAGCGGTTCCATATTGAAATTGACCCGAATTCGCGCATCAGCGATCTTTCCAATGCCTATAAGCAGCAAGTGGAGATTGCAAAGGCCGTCCTTGAAAATGCGAAGGTGCTGATTATGGACGAGCCGACAGCACCACTTGGCAACCGTGAAGTTGAAAACCTGTTTGAAATGATCCGGACGCTGAAAAGCGAAGGCGTTTCAATTATTTATATCTCTCACCGTCTCGAAGAACTGTTTGAGATTTCTGACCGCATCACCGTCATGCGCGATGGCCAGTATATCGAGACGCTCAACACAAAAGACACCAACAAATCCGCGCTGGTCAAGCTGATGGTTGGCCGTGACCTGTCGGAAGACTACCCACAACGCAGCACGCCGATCGGCGAGGAGGTTCTCCGGGTGGAGCATCTGTCCACCGTGGAAACGAAGCTGCACGACGTTTCGTTTACGTTGCATAAGGGTGAAATCCTCGGCTTTGCCGGTCTTGTCGGCGCAGGCCGGACGGAGGTCATGCGCGCTTTGTTCGGCGCCGATCACAGATCCTCCGGCACCGTTTATGTCGGCGGGAAACAGGTTGAGATTCTCCGGCCGATTGACGCCATCCATCACGGCATCGCGCTGATCCCGGAAGACCGGAAGGGCCAGGGCGTCTCGCTGACGCTCAGCATTCGGGAAAACATTTCTCTCGTCATGCTGCACACGCTGCAGTCCTTCCTACGCATCAGCCGGAAGAAGGAGCGCACGCTGGTTGATTCCTACATGAACGCGCTGGCCGTCAAGGCACCCAGTATGGAGCAGCTGACCAAGAATCTGTCCGGTGGCAACCAGCAGAAGGTGGTCGTTGCCAAGTGGCTTGCAACAAACGCGGATATCATCATTTTGGACGAGCCGACACGGGGCATCGATATCGGCGCAAAATACGAAATCTACCTCATTATGAACCGGCTGGTCAAAGAAGGAAAATCGATCATCATGATTTCCTCCGAAATGCCGGAGCTGATCGGCATGAGTGACCGCATCATCGTGATGCACCAGGGCTCCGTAAGCGGAGAGCTGACAAAAGAGGAAGTCAGCCAGGAACGCATCCTTGAGATGGCTTCCGGCATGTAAAAAGAGGGGTCTCGCTATGAAAAAAGAAACGAAGCTTTCCATCAGCCAGGTGTTTGTCTATCTGGTGCTCCTGTTCGTATTCGTCTTTTTCTCTGTTCTGACAAAGACGTTCTTGTCGACAAAGAATCTGCTGAACATCTGTCGGCAGGTCTCCATGACCGGAATCTGCGCGGTCGGCATGACTATGGTTCTGCTGACCGGCGGTATTGACATTTCCATCGGCTCGATTATTGCGCTTTCCGGCGTTGTCTCCGCAAAGCTCATCAATGACCTCGGCTTTGGGATCTTCCCTGCGATGGTGGTCGGCGTTCTGGTTGGAATCGTCTGCGGGCTTATCAGCGGCATTATGGTCGCGCATTTTGAGGTTCCCGCGCTGATCGCGACACTCGCCATGCAGACCATCGCCAGAGGATTCGCGTTCATCATGACGCAGGGCATCCCGGTCTACGGTCTTCCGGAGTCCATCAAAACGCTGGGGCAGGGCTATTTCCTCGGGATTCCGATTCCAGTCTATATTCTGGCACTGGTTTTTTTCATTGGCTGGTGGATGCTGGAGCAGACAAGCTTTGGCCGTCATCTCTACGCAATCGGCGGCAATGAAGAAGTCGCAAGACTTTCCGGCATCAATGTGCTTGTAAAAAAGATCCAGATCTATTCGCTCAGCGGATTTTTTGCCGGTCTTTCCGGCGTCATCATGCTCTCCCGTCTCAACTCCGGCCAGCCAGCCACCAGCGAAGGCTTTGAAATGGACGTCATCACGGCTGCTGTTCTCGGCGGCGTGAGCGTTGCAGGCGGCCAGGGCAAAATCATCAACGTCGTCGCAGGCGTGCTGATTATGGGTATGCTCAGCAACGGCATGACGCTGATGAATCTTGACGAATACTGGCAGTGGGTCGCAAAGGGCGCCGTTCTGCTGTTCGCAGTTGCGTTCGACAATATGCAGAGAAGACGCAAGGCAAAAACATAATTGTGAACTGTATGGAGGTACAAATCATGACAAATCAAACCTGCAAAGCCGCCGTGCTGACGAAAAAGCACACCATTGAGGTCATGGACGTCCAGATGCCGGAATGCGGCCGCGACGGCATGATTATCAAGCTGGAGGCCGCCAGCATCTGCGGCACCGATCTTCATCTGTTCGAAGAGGATCCGGCATATCCCGTCATTCTTGGTCATGAGCTCTGCGGCCGCGTGGTCGAAATGGGGCCGGACGCCGCGAAATCCATGCGCTGCTACACCGGCGAAGTGAAGCTCGGCGATCGGATCTGCCTGTATCCGTGGGTCGTCTGCGGCACCTGCGAAAACTGCTTGACCTACGGTATCGGTGCCTGCGGTGTCTGCGACAATTCGTTCGTCTACGGTGTGCCGTATGAGTCGCTCGGCTTCGGCGGCGCGCCGATCCGCTCGAACTCCATCTATGAAGCGCCTTATATCAAGGGTGGCTTCGGCGAGTATATGTACGTTTTCCCCGGCACCTTCATGTGGCAGGTGCCTGATGATATGCCCAGCAATGTTGCGTCGCTGCTTGATCCGATGGCGGTCGCCATGCGTGGCGTTGAGCTTGCGATGCGCGCGCCCGGCATCTTCGAGGACAGCTTCAATCTTGGTTCGACTGCGCTTGTCATCGGCGATGGCCAGATTGCAGCGCTCGTGGCGACAATTGCCCGCACGCTGGGCATCCAGCACATCATCATCAGCGGTTTCAGCGATCAGAAGCTCCAGCTGGCAAAGGAGCTGTCTGGCGCGGACGAGGTCATGAATTCCAGCAAACTTTCCATCGAAGAACGCCGTGCAATCATCCACAAATACAACCACAAGAATGGCGCTGACGTCGTCTTCCAGTGCGCAGGTTCGCAGTATGCGTTCCGCGACGGCGTGGATCTGCTCAAAAACGTCGGCACGCTGGTTGAAATCGGCAACATCGGCACCGGTAAGCCCGTGGAGTTCTATCCGGGCAAGGATCTGTGTGGCAAGCATGCTACGTATATCGGCATGAGCGTCAACACGGCAAAGACCTTCGACAAGGCATTCCAGATGCTTCTGAAGTACAAGCAGCTTGGTCTTGAACGGATTTTCTCCCACAGAGCAACGCTCGATACACTGGGAGAGGTCATGTCTCACGGCAAGGATCTGGATTATATGAAGGGCTGGCTGGATTTTAGTAAATAACCTGGGGCAAAGAGAGGACTTATAACATGGCAAAGAGAATTGTTGCAATTTATGACAGAGGCATTGACAAAAATCTGATGCAGGGCTTTGATGTCCTGGAAAAGTACGGATACGAGCTGACGCTGGTTGAAAAAACCGTCAACGAAGACGAGCTGGCTTACCAGAATTCCATGCTTTCCGTCGAGGTCAACGGGCCCGACGGCACACCCATCAACGAAGAGGTCTTCCAGTATCTGGACGACGCAGAGATCATCATCACACACTTTGCACCGGTCAGCCGCCGCATGATCGAGGCGGCAAAGAACCTGAAGATTATTGCGACACTCCGCACCGGCATGGAAAACATCAACATGGAGGCTGCAAAGGAACGCGGCATCAAGGTGATCAACGCGCCTGGTCGCGCAGCTGTTGCGGTTGCAGACTTTACGGTTGCCGCAATGCTCTGCGAGATCCGGAATATTGCAAGAACGGACGAAGATATCAAGACCGGCGGCTGGACAAAGAAATACCCCAACCGCACCTATTCCGACAACATGTGCAACCTGAAGGTCGGTCTGGTCGGCTTCGGCGACATCGGCAGAAAGATTGCCACGCGGCTCAAGGGCTTCGGTACGACGATTCTCGCGTATGATCCTTACTGCACAAAAGAAAGCATTGAAGCGTTCGGCTGCGTGCCGGTTTCGCTTGACGAGCTGCTGGAGCAGGCCGACTTTGTTTCCTTGCACGTCCGTCTGAGCCCGCAGACGCAGAATATGTTCGGCGCGGCTGAATTCGCAAAGATGAAGCCCACGGCCATTTTTGTAAATGCCGCGCGCGCCGGTCTTGTCGACGAAGCCGCTATGATCGACGCGCTGGAGCAGAAGAAGATCGGCGGTGCTGTGCTCGACGTCTTCCGCGAAGAGCCGTTGCCGGTTGACCACCCGCTCAGAAAGCTGAAAAACGTGACGTTATCCGCGCATCTGGCCGGTACGGATATCGGAACCTTCAGCGGCTCCATCAAGATTGTCGCGGATAACCTTGAGCAGTATTTCAGCGGCGGAGAACTGAAAAACGTTGTGAATCACTGATCGGGAAAGGAGCGTTCCTGTGAAAAAACGAAGCGCATATCTGGCCATTGATTTCGGCACCTCCAATGTACATGCATCGGTGATTGACGCCGAAACAACCCGGATTATCGTGAACACAAACAAAAAATACGGATGGTATTATCCCGCACAGAATCAGGTTGAGCTCCATATTGACGAAACCTGGAAGGCATCTGAATGGGCAGTTGGCGAAGTGATTCGCCAGCTGCCGGAGGATGTAGAGCTGCTGGCCATCACGTTTTCCTATTTTGGCGACAGCATCACGCCGGTCGACGAAAAGGGCGAAGCGCTGTATGGCATGATTCCCGGCTTCTGTGGGCGGTCGTTCAAAGAAGTACAGACCATCGGCCGCGAAATCGGCGCGGACACGTATGCAAAAATCACCGGCAATACGCTCTCCACGCTTGCAACACCGTCAAAAATCATGTGGCTGCGGGACAACGAGCCGGAGGTCTTCAAAAAAGCGGCTGGCTTCTACTCCAATCAGCAGTATGTAATGCGCAAGCTCGGGCTTGGCGACGTGCAGGATCGTACCATGGCCGCACGCAAACTGATGATCGACGTCAAGGCAAACTGCTGGTCTGCGCCGATTCTGGAGCTGGCCGGCGTCACCGAGCAGCAGCTCGGCACACAGATTGTCGAATCCGCAACGGTTGTCGGCACGATTGACCATTACGGTTCTGTCCGGCTGCCGCGGACGCTTCCCGTCACAATCGGCTGCCATGACGTCTCTGCCTCTCTCCTGTCCGCTGGTGTCCGGCTTGAAAATCCAGATACCATCGGCGTTCTGATGGGTACCTATGAGCAGATGGGATATTTCTCCGATACCTTCGTCGACGGCTGCAACGATTTCGGCGATTCTCTGATCTTCTCCTGCTGCTACAGCTCCCCGTTCAACAACAAGTATACGGTCATGGACGCGTTCCCAACTGCCGGCGCGCTGCTGGAGTGGTTCTGCAAGAACATTCTGCGTGATCCGTCCGCCGACATCGGCAAGCTCATCGCCGATGCAAAGCTCGACGGAACCGGTTCGCTTATGATGCTGCCGTATGTAGAGAACTTCCACGGAGCCGTTGTCGGCATGAGCCTGTCCACCACGACGGACGAGATCTTCGCAGCGATTCTCGAATCCCTGGCCTACCAGTTTGTCGCCTGCGTCGACTACATCCGCTCTACACGTAAGCAGCCGTTTACCAAACTGCATTTCGGCGGCGGTGGTTCCCGTACCGACAAACTTCTGCAGCTGCGGGCAGATCTGATCCAGGCTCCGCTCGGAAGAATGCAGAACATCGAGCTTCCGTCGCTTGGTGCCTGTATGCTGGCTGGTCTCGGAAACAACTGGTATGCCAGCGTGGAAGACGCGGCCGCCCATATGGGCAATCCCGTTTCCTACTTCGAGCCGATTCCGGAAAACGAAACAAAATATGCAGAACGGTATGCGAAATACAAGGCAATTTCCGCTGACTATCTGCGACGCTATTAAGAGGATACAATTGTGAACACAAGAGAAGTCATTCTGAAAGCCCGTGAAAAGGGCAAATGCGTGCCCGCCTTCAACGTACCTCATATCCCGATGGTCAAGCCGATCATCGAGGCCATTCGCGACGAAAACAGCGTCGCCATGATTCAGGTTGCGCGCGTGGAGTGGGAAAAAATGAAAGCCGAATCTCTCGAGCGCATCGCGGAGGAATATGACCGGTACAAGGATCCGGCACATACGCTGCTGCATCTGGATCACGTTCCCGTGATTGACGAGGACTATCAGCGCGTGGATTATCGCTCACTGATCGAGCGCGCCATCCGCGCAGGCTACCAGTCCGTCATGATTGACGGTTCGCGTCTGCCGCTGGAGGAAAACATTTCCGCAACGCGGGAAGCGGCTGATCTTGCGCATGCCGCGCAGATCCCCTGTGAAGCGGAGCTCGGCGCGGTCATGGGGCACGAAAACAAGGTCATGCCGCCGTATGAAGAGATTTTTGCTTCGAAGATGGGCTTTACCCGCCTGGACGAGGCAAAGCGGTTTGCAGAGGAAAGTAAGTGCGACTGGCTGTCCGTCGCAGTCGGCAACATCCACGGCGCAGTCGCCGAGGCTGTCCGTAACCAGAAAAAGCCGGAAGCCAAAATCGACGTTGCGCACGTGGCAGAGCTCTACCGGGCAGCCGGCATTCCGCTTGTGTTGCACGGCGGCTCCGGAATTCAGCACCAGTACATTCTCGACGCCATTTCCGCCGGCATTGCCAAGATCAATGTCGGTACGGAGCTCAGGCAGACGTATGAATTTGCGCTGCAAGAATCCGGCAATGATGTCTCATTTGCACAGGATGCACTGTATAAGAGAACAAGAACCTACATTGCAGAATACCTGTTTAATACAAATCTGAAGGATTTCCTCTTCGGCTGAGCCGCAGCGGGACTTCGCAGAACTTACACACAGCCGCCGGTGGATGGACACACCATCCGCCGGCGGCTGTGATACTTGCTGTGAGAGAAGACCAACTCCACACCTACGATGGGTATCGCTTGCTGAATCGCAGGTATATTCCCGCAGCTTGTATCGTCCTGCCTATATCTTCTATACGGAAGGACCGAGACTCTTCCACCCACGATCGTTTTCTTTGTGATCCACAGGGTTTTGCAGCCCACATCCATAGCTTGAGCAGTTTCCTGATTTCGGGAAACTGCTCTTTTTCAACGAGATAAAATTCAAGCGTCCGTTGATGCATTTGCCGCAGCCGGAACAGGAGCAGGGGTTCACAATGGAACAGACAATGTAATATTCGCAGGAAGCCGGGATTTTAGAAGTCCCGGCTTTTTTGCGTTCAGGAGGTCAGCTTGGTATAAAAACAGGGAAAATGCGGAAATCATATCCACAAGGAGCGTGAGGCTATGGAAATGACCGTCAAGGACGAGCGGAAGCTGGTTGAGATTTGGCTGACGAATGCAGAAAAGTCAGACCCGGTCCTGCGCGCCGGCTTGCAGAGCGTCTATGACACATACAAAAAGAAAAAGTATCTGGTGGCCGTATTTGAATCGGGCAACGGCGACCTTTATGAACAGACGCGGGATCTGCTGCTTTATAACCGCCAGAGATTGGCGGAGCAGGGAGTCCAGCGTGAAAAGGCGCAGCAGATGTCCATGTAGCGCCGGATACATTGGGGGCGAAGAGAAATTTTCTCTTCGCCCCCGTTTTCTTTTTATGCACCTCCCGATATACAGCGCATTTTTGTCTTGCAATCTCTATTTTGATGATGTACAATATTATCTGCGAAGCAAAATGAAATAATAGATAATTGTGATAAGAGCGCGGCTGATTGGGGAGGACGAGAATGGACGAACCAATAAAAAACGAGATTCAGCTTTTTGAGGACCAGAAGATCCGCGTGGCGTGGGACGCGGAACGGGAGGAATGGTATTTTTCCATTGTGGATGTTGTCGGCGTGCTGACAGACAGCCCCGACTATAATACCGGGCGAAAATACTAGAACAAGCTGAAACAGCGGCTGAAAGACGAGGGCAATGAACTGGTGACGAATTGTCACCAGTTGAAAATGCGGGCGGCGGACGGTAAAAACCGCCTCACGGACGTTGCCGACACGGAGCAGCTTCTGCGCATCATCCAGTCCATTCCCTCCAAGAAAGCCGAGCCGTTCAAGGCGTGGCTGGCGATGGTCGGCCGGGAGCGCATTGAGGAGACCATCGACCCCGAGCAGGCGATCGACCGTGCGCTGGAAACCTATCTGAAAAAGGGCTATTCCGAGGAATGGGTACATCAGCGGCTGCTTGCCATCCGCATCCGCAACGAGCTGACGGACGAGTGGAAAAAGCGCGGCGTGCAGAAGGGCAGAGAATACGCCATTCTGACGGACGAGATCACCCGCGCGTGGGCTGGCATGAACACACGGCAGTATAAGAATCTCGAGGGGCTGAAAAAGGAAAATCTCCGCGATAATATGAGCGATCTGGAGTTGGTGCTGACCATGCTGGCAGAAGCGTCTCCCACCGATATTGCGAAAGCCGAGCAGCCGCAGGGCTTTGACGAAAACCAGAAGGTCGCCCGGCGCGGCGGCAATGTCGCGGGTGTGGCGAGAAAAGCGCTGGAAGCCGAAACCGGCAAGCCTGTCGTTACCGCGCAGAACGCCGAGAGCTTCCGCCAACTCGTCACGGACATAGTAACGGACGCGGCACAGCTGCCGGAGCAGACGGAGGAGAACGCAAATGGGAAATGAACCGAAAAGCAACTACCGAGGAATCCTCGGCAGCTGGCGGCAGACGGAACAGTATCTCAAGGGTGAATGCGAATGATAGAACGCTTTGACATTGCGGGGTATGCCCGCATTTCGGTCGATGAAGAGC
>ERZ773260.2218-NODE-2218-length-22334-cov-10.620405_pt1 | contig 22334 bp, 16 predicted proteins | sample MGYA00511387_ERZ773260 | MGnify/ENA primary metagenome ERZ773260 (study PRJEB29015, sample SAMEA2737745) | human gut metagenome | biome: human gut; feature: human-associated habitat; material: faeces | place: China | collected 2012 ... | reverse complement strand
ACGAGCGCAGCGAGGCCCGTCAGGGCTACCGCAGCGGTCACTATGACCGCAACCTCACCACGACCTCCGGCGATGTCACGCTACACGTACCCCGGTTCAAGGGCGTACCTTTCGAGACTTCCATCATTGAGCGGTATCGTCGCCGAGAAAGCAACGTGTCGTCAAAGCCGCGCATGAACATTGAACTCCGACGTGCCACCATGTGCGGGAACACGCCGAAGAGCTTTTCCTGCAGGTCGTGCTTGTGAATACCATCATGATAATAGAGTCCCGCCTGTGCGCCCCAGCAGATGTGAAACGCGGAATAGACGTATGTCTTCGTTTCGATCTTCGTCGGCATCAGGGTTCAAAACCAGAATCTGCAGCGGTCGGATGTCCTGTGTCACGGTGCGCGTCTCCTCCTTCACGAAGATGTTTTTGCCGGCCAGTGTCTGGGTCGCCAGCAATCCGTTCGGTATTTTGATCGGTATCGGGGTTCCTCCTCATTTTTTCACAGTCAGACAAAGAAAGGCGGTCATGGACAACGCACCCATGACCGCCTTTGGAAATTTGTTCGAGCAGCTCTCAGAACAAATCAAAGACGGTCTTGCACATCATCATAACCATACCGATATTCATGCTGCGCACCGTCCTTTCGTCTGAATTCCTTGGGGATATTGTAACGTATTCTGCAGGACTTGTCGAGAAAAGCGCTTACAGGAGCCGATACGTCCAGCCCATATCATCGGCAACCGTCCCGGTTTGCATGCCGTAGAGCGTATCATAGAGCTTCTGCGCCACAGGACCGACCGTCCCATCCGCGACCTGAACATCCGTGCCCATCACATTTAGCCAGCCGATCGGCGAGATGACCGCTGCGGTGCCGCTGGCGAAGATCTCCTGCAGGCTGCCGTCCTTCGACGCGGCAACGACCTCGTCGATCGAGAGCTTCCGCTCCGAGACCTTCACGCCCCACTTTTTCAGCAGCTGGATGACAGAATCGCGCGTGATGCCGGGCAGGATCGTGCCGGAATCGAGCGGCGCGGTGATAACTTCGTCCGCGATGCGGAAGAAGGCGTTCGACGTGCCGATCTCCTCGACATACTTATGCTCCGCCGCGTCGAGCCACAGCACATCCTTGCAGTTATATTTCATCGCGTCCTGACTGGCGCGCATGCCGCCGCCGTAGTTGCCGCCGACCTTGGCATAGCCCGTGCCACCGTGCGCCGCGCGGATGTATTTGTCCTGCACATAGATGCGCGTCGTGGCCAGGCCGCCGTCGTTTGCCGCGTAGTAGGAGCCCGTCGGGCTGAGGATGATCATAAATTTGTAGTGCTTGGCCGGCAGAACCGAGAACGAGACCTCATCGCCGAAGATGAACGGCCGGATATACATCGCAGTGCCCGGCGCGGAGGGAATCCAGTCGCGATCCGCCTCAATCACAGCCTTGACCGCCGCGAGGAACAGGTCTCCCGGCAGCTCCGGGATGCACATGCGCTCATTCGTGCGGGCCATACGCTTGATGTTCATGTCCGGCCGGAAAATCTGGACGCCGCCGTCCGGCGTGCGGTAGGCCTTCATGCCCTCAAACATCATCTGTGCGTAGTGCAGCACGCAGGACGCCGGCTCGATGAGGAACGGCTCGTGCGGCACAACGCGCCCGTCGTGCCAGCCCTGTCCTTCGTCATAGTCCATGACGAACATGTGGTCGGTGAAGTATTTCGCAAAGCCCAGCTTCGTCTCGTCGGCAGGACGGGGCTTGGGGTGCGTAGTCCTTATCACAGGGAAGTTGTATTCCATTTTTCATTCCTCCTGATGTTCATAGTACATATAAAAGCTGTTTGTAGGGGTGGAGCATCGATCAGACCCGATAGAGCTCCGCCCTCCGGTCGCGAAAGACATTGATGGAACTCCGGATTCCATCCAGCATCTCCAGTTCACAATCCGCGGCCAAAATCTGCTCGTCCTGCCCGCCGGCGGCGAGCAGCTCCCCCCACGGATCAATGATTGCGGACGCGCCGCCGTAATGTGTCTCGCCCGCGTCGCCGCAGGAATTGCAGCAGATGACGAACGCCTGATTCTCAATCGCCCGCGCGACCGTCAGCGCCCGCAGATGTCCGATGCGCGCCGCTGGCCACTGGCTCACGACGAAGAGCATGTCCATCCCCTGCACGGCGAGTGTCCGCGTCAGCTCCGGGAAGCGGATGTCATAGCAGATCACAAGGCCGCAGTCGTGTCCGTCGAGCCGGAAGCGGCAGAGATGATCGCCGGGCGTGAAATACGCATGCTCGCCCATCGGCGTAAACAGGTGCGTCTTATCATACTCTGCGACGCAGTTCCCCGCGCGGTCAAAGACGCACGCCGTGTTATAGACCTTTCCGCCGCGCACATTCGCGACGCTGCCCGCCACAAGATTCACGCCAAGCTCCGCAGCCAGCCCGCCGAGTTCGCGTTTCACCCGCGCGCAGTCCCGCTCGGCCAGCTCGGAAAGACGCTCTTTCGGGAAAAACCCGGTGTTCCATGTTTCCGGCAGGACAACCACGTCCGGTCCGCTCGCCATCGCTTCGCGGATGAGCCGCTTCGCTTTCGCGAAGTTCTCCTCCGGCTGCGCGAAGAGCATGTCCATCTGGATGCAGGCGGTCTTCATCCGGCGAACTCCTTCCCAGCCTGAAGCGCCTGCATGTTGAGGTCGAAAAGGTCGGCCTTGCGCGCCGGGATGACCTTGTGCAGCGCGTCCGCGAGGCTCTCCTCCCGGACACACCCGGTCTTCGCGATCAGCGCGCCGAGCAGGATCATGTTGGCAAGCGTCGGCATTCCCATGTCCATTGCCATCTTCGTGGCCGGGACGTAATAAGCCTCCACATCCGTGCGCGTAACCTTGCGGGCGATGAGCGTGGAGTCGAGGAAAATTTTCCCGCCCGGCTGCACAGCGTTTTCATATTTATCGAGCGAAGGGTTGTTCATAACCATGAGCACGTTCGGCGTGTTTACGATCGGCGAGCCGACCGGGGCGTCCGACAGAATGACGTTGCAGTTCGCCGTGCCGCCGCGCATCTCCGGGCCATAGGACGGCAGCCAGCTGAGCTCCCGCCCCTCGATGAGGCCCGCGTAGGCCAGAACCTTTCCGGAGAACAGCAATCCCTGTCCGCCGAAGCCCGCAATCACGATTTGATGATCTGCCATCTCTCAGCCCTCCTTGTCTCGGTAGACACCCAGCGGATAGTACGGGATCATCTTCTCGTCGATCCACTCCAGCGCCTTCTGCGGCGTCAGGCCCCAGTTCGTCGGACAGGCCGACAGCACCTCGATCAGTGAGAAGCCCTTGCCCTCCACCTGATAACGGAACGCCTTTTCGATCGCTTTTTTTGCGTTTTTCACGTTTTTCACATTGTTCACGGTCACGCGCTCGAGATACGCCGGGGCCTCCAGCGTCGCGAGCATCTCGCAGATCCGGATCGGCCAGCCGCAGGTGTTGACGTCGCGTCCATAGGGCGACGTCTGTGTGATCTGGCCGGGCAGAGAGGTCGGGGCCATCTGGCCGCCCGTCATGCCATAAATCGCGTTGTTGACAAAGATGACCGTGATATTTTCGCCGCGCGCCGCGGCGGAGACGGTCTCGCAGAGGCCGATGGACGCGAGGTCGCCGTCGCCCTGATAGGTGAAGACGATGTTGTCCGGCAGCGACCGCTTCACACCCGTCGCGACTGCGGGCGCACGTCCATGCGACGCCTCGACCATGTCACAGGTAAAGTAGTCATAGGCCAGTACGGAACAGCCGACCGGCGCAATGCCGATCGTCCGGCCCTCGATGCCGAGCGTGTCGATCGCCTCGGCGACGAGCCGATGGATGATGCCATGCGTGCAGCCGGGGCAGTAGTGGAATACGGCGTCGGTCAGCGCCTTCGGTTTTTCAAATACAACAGCCATCAGTCGTTCCCTCCTTCGTTTGCCTTACGGATCGCGTCCAGCACCTCATCCGGCGACGGGATCATGCCGCCCACGCGGAAGCAAAGGTCGACCGGCTTTTTGCACGCTACCGCCAGCTGCACATCCTCGCGCATCTGGCCCATGTTGAGTTCCACGCAAACGAAACGCTTCACCTGATCAGCGGCCTTGCGCAGCGGTGCCTTCGGGAACGGCCAGAGCGTGATCGGCCGGATCATGCCGGCCTTGATGCCCTGCTTGCGCGCTTCGACGATCGCGTTGCGCGACACACGCGCGGTAATACCGCAGGACACGATGCAGACCTCGGCGTCCTCCATCATGAACGCTTCCCACATGCACTCATTCTTCTCGATCTCGGCGTATCGCTCGAAGCGCTCGATGTTCAGCCGCTCGAGCTCCGCCGGGCTGAGGTAGAGAGAGTTGACAACGTGATGCTTCCGCTGGCACTTCGTTCCAGTGACGGCCCAATCCTTTTCAGTTGTGTCCGGGTCACGCGCCTCCGGCAGCTGAACGGGCTCCATCATCTGACCCATCGTGCCGTCAGCCAGCAGCATTGCCGGCATCCGGTATTTTTCCGCAAGGTCAAACGCCTTTCCGGTCAGGTCGGCCATCTCCTGAACCGACGCCGGAGCCAGTACCAGCACATGGAAGTCGCCGTGGCCGGGTCCGCGCGTCGCGAGGAAGTAGTCGGACTGCGATGGCTGAATGCCGCCGAGGCCGGGCCCGCCGCGCTGCACATTGACAATGACTGCGGGCAGATCTGCGCCCGCCAGGTACGAAATGCCCTCGCACTTGAGCGCGATACCGGGGCTGGAGGACGAGGTCATCGCCCGCTTGCCCGTCGCGGCCACGCCGTAAACCATGTTGATGGCCGCGATCTCGCTCTCGGCCTGCAAAAACGTCCCGCCGATCTTCGGCATTTTCTTCGCCATATAGGCCGCGACCTCGGTCTGCGGCGTGATGGGATAGCCCAGATAGTGGCGGCACCCGGCGAGGATCGCGGCCTCCGCGATGGCCTCGTTGCCCTTCATCAATACTTTTTCCTGCATCTTCCTGCCCTCCTTACTTTTCTACCGTAATGACACAGTCGGGACACATCGTCGCGCAGAACGCACAGCCGACGCACTTGTCCGGCTCCGTCAGCTCCACGGGCGCATGTCCCTTTTGATTCAGCCGCGTCTTCGACAGCGCCAGCAACCCCTTCGGACAGGCGTTCACACACAGGCCGCAGCCCTTGCAGAGTTCTTCCTGAAATAACAGTTTTGCCATCTTGTGCCTCCATTTATCGTAATTGGTAATATAGCTTCTGGATCTCCATCGGGAACAGGTTTGGAATGCTCCCGCGCAGCGCGTCGCAGAGCCGTGCAGCGCAGCAGGTCATCTTGAGCGGCAGCCCTGCCCGCGCGGCGACCGCCTCCGCATAGGGCATGCTTGACAGCACATCCGCCGCCGCCGTCGCCTGCCCGAGATTCGTATTGTTGACGACTGCCGTGAACGGCAGCCCACAGGCGGCCTCGATTTCCCGCAGCACAAGGATCGTATCCGCTACCGTCCTTGTCAGCGGCCGGGCCCGGTTGATGACGAACAGCATCTCATAATCACCCTCCGCCCGGATCTCCGGAACATAGCGCCCCAGTGCCAGCGCTCCGCGGTCGTCTCCGCCGATGTCCAGCACGCCGCATTCTCCCCGCTCCGCAATCAGCGCGTAGGTCTCCTTCGGCATGGCCGGAACATCGAGATTTGAATTTGCAAACGGTGAGACGATCAGTCCAATCCCCTCTTTTTTCAGATCTTCTTCTGAATCCTTCGTCCGGAAATAGGGATTTACAATGTCAAGATCGGCCACAGTCACGGCTTCGCCTTTTCGCCGGAGCCACCGCGCATAATTCAGCGCGATATTCGTCTTTCCACTGCCGTAATGTCCGGCAAAAAGCGTTAGGCGTTTGTGTGTCATGGCCGACTCCTCCTTCAGAGCTTGCTTCTGATGATTTTTCCGCTGGTGGTCTTTGGAAGCGCTTCGCGGAATTCCACAATACGGGGATATTTGTACGGCGCAGTATGCGTCTTGACATAGGTCTGAATTTCTTTTTTCAGCGCGTCCGTGCCCTCGGTGCCCTTGACCAGTACGATGCTGGCCTTGACGACCTGCCCGCGGATCTCATCCGGGGCGGCAGACACACCGCATTCGAGCACATACGGCAGCTCCATGATGACATTTTCGATTTCAAACGGTCCAATGCGGTAGCCAGACGATTTAATGACGTCATCCGCACGGCCGACATACCAGTAGAAGCCGTCCTCGTCACGCCAGGCGAGGTCGCCCGTGTGGTAGAAGCCATCGTGCCACGTTTTTGCCGTGACCTCCGGGCTGTTGTAGTATTCGTAGGCAAGTCCGCAGGGAATGCCGTTTTGAATGTTGATGCAGATCTCCCCCGTGTCGCCGGCCTCCGCTTCATGCCCGCTGCTGTCCAGCAGATGCACATCGTAGAGTGGGACAGGCTTGCCCATAGAGCCGATCTTATGGCTGTCGCCAGCCAGATTGCCGATGATGAGCGTCGATTCAGACTGCCCAAAGCCCTCCATGATGCGCATGCCAGTCGCCTTTTCAAATTGGCGGAAGACCTCAGGATTGAGCGCTTCACCGGCGATAGACGCATGCTGAATAGAAGAAAGATCAAATCGGGACAGGTCCTGCTTGATCAGCATGCGGTACATCGTGGGCGGCGCACAGAATGTCGTGATCTGATACTTTGCAAACATCGGCAGAATTTTTTCTGCATCAAAGCGGTCGAAATCATAAACAAACACAGCCGCCTCACACAGCCACTGACCGTAGAGCTTTCCCCAGAGGCTCTTGGCCCAGCCGGTGTCGGAGATGGTCAGGTGCAGACCGTCTGGGTTGACCTGATGCCAGTATTTTGCAGTGATAAAATGTCCAAGCGGATATTTATAGTTGTGTGCTGCAATTTTCGGGTATCCGGACGTACCGGAGGTAAAGAACATGAGCATTGGCTCGTCGCCGCAGGGCGCGTCGTCCCTGCGCGTATAGCGGCGGGAAAACAGGCCGTATTCCGCATTGAAATCGTGCCAGCCGTCCCGGCTGCCGCCAACCATGATCTTTGTCAACTTCATCCCGGTGTCGGCCTCTGCAATGTCGACATGGTACGCAGTATCGCCGTCTGCCGTGCAGAGAACTGCACTGACGCCCGCTGCCTGGAAGCGGTAAGAGAAATCATGCTCCACAAGCTGATTGGTAGCCGGAATCGCAATGGCGCCGATCTTATGCAGACCCAGAATGGCAAACCAGAACTGGTAATGCCGCTTGAGCACGAGCATCACGCGGTCGCCGCGTCGGATGCCGAGCGAGGTAAAGTAATTGGCGGCCTGGCTGGAAGCATCTTTCATGTCCTTGAATGTGAACCGCCGCTCCGTTCCATCCAGAGCCACATGCAGCATGGCGAGCTTTTCAGGCTTTTCACGGCCCAGCGCATCCACAATGTCAAATGCGAAATTGAAGGATTGCTCATTTTTGAAAGCGATGGACTGCAGTTTCCCGTTTGCATCCTCGGGCGCATCGACGAAGCGGGTGTAAATGCGCGCCTCCGGATCCGGACTCTGCGCCGTCCCGATCATGGCAGCGCGGTCGCCGCCGGCCTCCGGGAGGCTCGGCTCCTGTGGGCGGAGCACGATCGCATAGAACAGGCAATCCTGACCGTCCGCAGCAACCATGCCGTGCGGAATGGAGCTGTCATAGTAGATGCAGTCGCCTTCATGCAGAAGCTCGGTATGTCCGCCGACCTGAACTTTCATACTGCCGCGAATGACAAGATCACATTCCTGCCCGACGTGGCTGGTCAGCTCAATGTCCGAATAGAATGCTTCATCAGAGTATTTGTTTTCAACGAACAGCGGGTCTGCAATGCGGTTCTGAAAGCCGGAGGCCATGTTGTAATAGATCATCTCATGGGCCTGCTCGATCTTCTGTCCATTACCCGCGCGTGTCAGCGTATAGGATCGAAGCTTTGGGCTGCTGCCCTCGATGAGATCTGTAACGTCAACGCCAAAAGCCAGCGCGCAGCGGTAGAGAAAAGCGAAGTTGAGGTCGCTCTGCCCGGCCTCACAGCGAAGATATTCTTCTTCGCTCGTGCCTGTTTTCAGCGCCATCGTCTGCGCCGAAAAGCCGGAGATCTCGCGCAACTCTCGGATGCGTCCCGCCATTTCCTGAATTTTGAAGTCTAGCCCTGTGAGTGTTTTTTTCATGGTGTTACCTCCGTGGATGCAAAAAAGCCCGTCTCAAAGAAATGATTCTTTGAGACGGGCTGCATACAGCATACCCGCGGTACCACTCAAATTGCACCTGCCTCACGGCAGATACCACTCATCGACTTCCAGCAAAGTCTAAGCACTGACGCAGCTGACGCGGGAGAGGTCTACTTGCCATTACGGGCGTTCTTCTCTCCGGCTCGGGAGCTACAAATTCTGCGCGTCTGTTACCGGTTCACACCATCCACCGGCTCTCTGAAACAGGACTTGCGCGGAACCCTCTCCGTCGTAGCCTTTATTGTTGTTAAGAATCATAACGAAAAAGTATGCAATTGTCAAGAAAATTTTTCGGTGGTTTTCTGTTGTCATCATCCCTGTCTGCCGGAGCTGCATATGGGGGCAAACCAGCGTAATCAAGAGAACACATATTGAGCGTATGCCGGTCCGGTTCAATCGCCGCATCGTCGAAAGATCCCGGTCATCAGAGCTTGCTTCGGATGATCTTGCCGCTGATGGTCTTCGGGAGCTCTTCTTTGAACTCCACAATTCTCGGATACTTATACGGCGCGGTATGCTGCTTGACGTAGTTCTGGATTTCCTTCTTCAGCTCCTCCGTGCCCTCGGTGCCCTTGACGAGCACGATGCTGGCCTTGACGACCTGCCCGCGCACCTCGTCCGGCGCAGCGGACACGCCGCACTCGAGCACATACGGCAGCTCCATGATGACGTTTTCGATCTCGAACGGCCCGATGCGGTAGCCGGAGGACTTGATGACGTCGTCCGCGCGGCCAACGTACCAGTAGAAGCCGTCCTCATCGCGCCACGCGAGGTCGCCGGTGTGGTAGAGTCCGTCGTGCCAGACGGCCTCAGTGCGCTCCTTGTCCTGATAATAGCCGAGGAACAGCCCGCAGAAGTGCTCTCGTCCCGCGGTATGGATGACGATCTCGCCCGTGTCGCCGTCGGCAGTCGGGGTGCCGTCCTGATTGACAAGGTCGATGCCGTAGCCGGGGATGGGCTTGCCCATCGAGCCGGGCTTGAGCGGCTGGCCGACGAGGTTCGCAATGCCGAGCGTCATCTCCGTCTGGCCGAAGCCCTCGGCGATCTGCAGCCCCGTCGCCTTTTCAAACTGATAATAGACCTCCGGGTTCAGCGCCTCGCCCGCGGTCGTTGCGTGCTGGATGGAACTGAGGTCGAAGCGGGACAGATCCTGCTTGATCAGCATCCGGTACATCGTGGGCGGCGCACAGAACGTTGTGATGTTGTATTTGGCGAACATCGGCAGGATCTTCTCGGCGTCGAACCGATCAAAGTCGTAGACGAACACCGCTCCCTCGCACAGCCACTGGCCATACAGCTTGCCCCAGAGCGCCTTGCCCCAGCCGGTCTCGGAGATCGTGAAGTGCAGTCCGCCGGGCTGCACCCAGTGCCAGTACCGGGCCGTAACGTAATGGCCCAGCGCATATTTGTAGCTGTGAACGGCGATCTTCGGATAGCCGGTCGTGCCGGACGTGAAGAACATGAGCATCGGATCGTCGCCGCAGGGCGCGTCGTCCTTGCGCGTGTAGCGCCGGGAGAACAGGCCGTATTCCGCGTCAAAGTCGTGCCAGCCCTCGCGCTTGCCGCCGACGAGAACCTTCGTCAGATGCGCACCCGCGTCGGCCTCCGCGATGTCGACCTGATGTGCCGTGTCGCCGTCCGCCGTACAGACGATCGCGCTCACGCCCGCCGCCTTGAAGCGATAGGTGAAATCATGCTCCATCAGCTGGTTCGTCGCCGGGATGGCGATCGCGCCCAGCTTATGCAGGCCGAGGATCGCAAACCAGAACTGATAGTGCCGCTTGAGCACCAGCATCACGCGGTCGCCGCGCTTCACGCCGAGTGACGTGAAATAGTTCGCCGCCTGACTCGAAGCGTCCTTCATGTCCTTGAACGTGAACCGCCGCTCAGTCCTGTCGTTTGCGACATGCACCATCGCGAGCTTGTCCGGCTCACGCCGTGCGAGGCCGTCCACAATGTCGAATGCAAAGTTGAACTTGTCCTCGTTGCGGAACTCCAGCCGCTCCAGCGAGCCGTCTTCCTTTTCCACCCCGTGGACAAACTGGTCGCAGAGCAGCTGCTGCTCCGGCGTCTCCTCCAACGCCCGTGTCCGCACGGACAGGTCCTGCTCCTTTTCGCTGCTCGCCATGATCATTGCGAGGAATACACAGTCCTGCCCATCCACGGCGATCATGCCGTGCGGCGTGGAGCTCTTGTAGAAGATGCTGTCGCCCTCGTGGAGGACTTCCTCGTGCTCGCCGACACGCACACGGAGCGTCCCCTTCACGACGAGGTCAAATTCCTGTCCGGCATGCGTCGTGGTGTGGATCGGCTGGCTCTGCAGCTCCTTGGAATACTGATAGGTGACCCAATACGGTGTCGCCAGCTTCTGCCGGAACATTGCCGCCATATTCTGAATGGTGATGCCGTCCTCGCTGGCCGTCACCGGACCCATGCCCCGGCGCGTCACCGTGTAGCTCGAGAGCTTGGCGCTCTGGCCTTCGAGCAGATCCGTCAGCTCCACGCCGAACGCCAGCGCGCACTTGTGCATGAACGTAAACGGGAAATCGACCGTGCCCTGCTCATAGCTGTGATACTGCTCGACGCTGACCTCGGTCTTCTCGGCCATCTCCGCTTCGCTGTAGCCGACGATCTCGCGCATCTCGCGGATTCGCTCTGCGATCTCCATCAGCGGGTTGGCAGCCGGCTTCTTGGTTTGCATCATCATAGTGGGTTCCTCCTGTGTTAAACTGTGTAAGTTACTTCGAACGAAAAAACTCGCCTCAAGGATTCCTAAGAATCTTTGAGGCGAGTTTGTGAATCACAATACCCGTGGTACCACTCAAATTGCAGCTCTGAGAACTGCCGCTTCAGGCTCTGACAAGCCCTATCCCGTAACGTGGGCGGACGAGAGGCGTCTACTTGCGAATGGTGTTCGGGCCTCCAGCTCGGAAGTGATAGGTCACAGGAGTTCGTGCTGCCGGTTTGCACCAACCACCGGCTCTCTGAAAGCAGTCCGTCCGACCGTCTTCGTCACAGCTTTTTTTGATTTGAACTTGCCCCAAATTTAACACAGTCTTTGCAGGCTGTCAAGTATAAATTTTACTAATACCGGCTATCGGTGCTTACCGCTTCACCTGCTCGGCGGTCTTCGCCGTGTCGATCCCGGCCGCGCCCTCCAGGCCGAAGCGCTCCGTCGCCTCCTCGCGCATCTTGTATTTCAGGATTTTTCCGGCTGCGTTCATCGGGAATGCGTCGACAAAATCGATGTATTTCGGCACCTTGTGCCGTGCCATGCTGGCCTTGATATAGTCCAGCATCTCCTCCACGGTCACGCTGCCGGGCTCCTTGAGGATGATGCAGGCCATGGCCTCCTCGCCGTATTTCTTGTCTGGCACGCCGATGACCTGTACGTCCTTGACGGCCGGGTGGGTGTAGATGAATTCCTCAATCTCCTTGGGGTAGATGTTCTCGCCGCCGCGGATGATCATGTCCTTCAGCCGCCCGGTGATGCGGTAGCAGCCGTTTTCGTCCCGGCAGGCCAGATCGCCGGAGTGCAGCCAGCCCTCCTTGTCAACGGTGGCGGCCGTGGCCTCGGGCATCTTGTAGTAGCCTTTCATGGTGTTGTAGCCGCGCGAGCAGAACTCGCCGTTGACGCCGTCCGGCACTTCCTCGCCGGTCTCGGGGTCGATGATCTTGCACTCGATGTGCGGGAAAGCGTAGCCGACCGTGTTGCACCGCAGATCGAGCGGGTCGCCGCAGGCGCTCATGGTGCTGCCGGGGGCGGATTCGGTCTGGCCGTAGACGCTGACGATGTCGGTCATGTGCATCTCGTCCGGCTGGGCAGCCCGGCGCATCAGCTCCGGCGGGCAGCCGGAACCGGCCATGATGCCGGTGCGCATGTAGGAAAAATCGGTCTTTTTGTAGTCCGGATGGTTGAACATGGCGATGAACATCGTCGGCACACCGTTGAAGCAGGTGATGCGCTCCTGATTGATGCAGGCGAGCGAGACCTTGGCCGAGAAATACGGCATCGGGCAGAGCGTCGCGCCGTGCGTCATGCAGGAGGTCATGGAGAGCACCATGCCGAAGCAGTGGAACATCGGCACCTGGATCATCATCCGGTCGGCCGTGGACAGATCCATCCGGTCGCCGATGCATTTGCCGTCGTTGACGACGTTGTAGTGCGTCAGCATGACGCCCTTCGGGAAGCCCGTTGTGCCGGAAGTGTACTGCATGTTGCACACGTCGTCCGGCCGCACGCCCGCGGCCATGCGCAAAATCTGCTCGCGCGGGACCATATTGGCCCGATCCATCGCCTCGTCGAAGGTCAGGCAGCCCGGCATCCGGAAGCCGACGGTGATGACGTTGCGCAGGAACGGCAGCTTGCGGCAGTGCAGGGCGGAGCCGGGCTTTGCGTCGGCCAGCTCCGGGCAGAGGGTCTGGATGATCTCACGGTAGTTCGAGTCCAGACAGTGGTCGATCATGACGAGCGTGTGCGTGTCGGACTGCCGCAGCAGATATTCCGCCTCGTGGATCTTGTACGCCGTGTTGACCGTGACGAGCACGGCGCCGATCTTCGTCGCGGCCCAGAAGGTGATGAACCACGCGGGCACGTTCGTAGCCCAGATGGCGACCTTGCTGCCCCGGCGCACGCCGAGCGAGACGAGCGCGCGGGCAAAATCGTCCACGTCGTCGCGGAACTGCGCGTAGGTCCGCGTGTAGTCGAGCGTCGTGTATTTGAACGCGTACTGGTCCGGGAATTCCTCGACCATCCGGTCGAGCACCTGCGGGAAGGTCTCGGAGATGAGGCTGTCTTTCTTCCAGACGAACTTGCCGGTATGCGCGGCGTTGTCGTAGAGCGTCTTTTTCTTGCCGCGCGGGGAATCGAAGCGGTGCATGTAGTTGACGAAATGTGGGAAGATGACCTCCGGGTCGGTCAGGTCGGGCATCCATTCCGGCTTCCACTCGAGCGAGATGAACCCGTCATAGTCGATGGAGGACAGCGCCTGCATCATGCTGCCGACGGGCAGCGTGCCCTCGCCGATGAGGTCATAGCTGCCGTCGTCGTCCGAGTCGCGCAGGTGAACGTGGCGGACGTAGGCACCGAGGTTTTTGATGGTCGTGTCGGCGGATTCGCCGTGGTCCCGGTAGGGATGGTGCATATCCCAGAGCGCGCCCAGCTGGTCGCAGGCAAACGCATCGAGCAGCGTGCGCAGCCGGGCCGTGTCGGAAAAGACGCCGCTGGTCTTGAGCAGGATCGTGATCCCCTGCGCCTCGGCGGCGGGGAGGAGCGCTTCGAGTGCGGCGGAGATCCGCGCGTCGTCATCGCGCTGCGCAGTCACGGAGACATACGGACACTGCACGTCGTGCGCCAGCTGCATGAGGGCTGTCACGGTCTCGGTGCAGTCCTCGCCCGCGATGTCGCAGGCGGTATCGAAGCACGGGATGCACAGGCCCTTCTGCCAGAGCTCCCGCGCCGTCGCGGCGGCGGTATAGCGGTGCAGCGGGCCGCCGCGGCCGGTCAGCTCCGGCGTTTTGTGGACGTTATAGAGTTCGACGCCGCCGAAGCGCATGGTCTCGGCCATCTGCACCTGCTGCTCCCAGGGGATCTGCTGCCAGCCGCGTGTGGAAAACGATACATTCATGTGCTGCTTCCTCCTCAGGCGTTCGCCGCTTCTTCGTAGACGATCTTGTTGATGGCGTTGAGATACGCGTGCACGGACGCGCCGATGATATCGGTCGAGATGCCGCGGCCGGAATAGAGCTTGCCGCCGCTGCGGAGCTTGACGACCGACTCGCCCATGGCCTCGCGGCCCTCGGTGACGGCCTGAATCTGGAAATCGTCCAGCTCGTAATGGCGGCCGAGGATCGATTCGATGGCCAGGAACGCCGCGTCGACCGGGCCGTCGCCCAGGCTCACGCCCGAGAGCGTCTGGCCGTTTTTCGTGAGCTTCATCTGCGCCGAAGCGCTGATGGTATTGCCGGTGTTGATGACGTAGCTTTCTAGCCGGTACGTCGGCGGCACCTGCAGCGCAGCGGAGGCGATGATGGCGTCGAGCTCCTTCTCGCCCACGGTCTGCTTCTTCGCCGCGATGCGGCAGAAGGCCTCGTAAACCTTCGCCCCGTCCTCCTCCGAAAGATCGTAGCCGAGGGCAGCGGCCATCTTCATGACGGCCTCCTGCGTGTCATGCACGGTCAAAACTGCGCCGGAGGAGGTCTGCACGCCGTTGTCAAACGGCGAGAGCTGGCTGCGGCCCGTCTGACACATCCAGGCGATCTGTGACAGCAGGCGGTTCATCTGCGTGAACTGCAGCGTGCTGACGACGCCGAAGTCCTGGGCCTTGGCTGCCAGCAGCTTCGCCATGTGCGCGAGGTTCGCAGTGTCGACGCAGTAGGCCGCGGCCTTGATCTCGCCGGCCCCGGCGGCGATGGCGCTCACGGCGCACGCGTCCGCCATCGACAGCGCGTCCGAGCAGCTCACGCCGAAGCGCACGTCCTTCGTCTGCGGCACGGCCTCGTAGATCCCGCGCACGAAGCTGCCGAACGCGTCCGGCAGCATGTTCCCCGCTGCGTCGCAGACGGTCACGCCGGCCGCACCGGCCGCGATCGCGGTCTGCAGCGCCTCAGCGAGGAAGGCGGAATCGGCGCGCGTGGCGTCGTCCGCGAGGAATTCCACGTCCTCGCAGACCGACCGCGCCGCCGCGACGGTCTGGCGGATCGCCTCGAGCATGGCGGCGGGCTTTTTGCCCGCGAGGTATTCCATCTGCACGGCGCTGACCGGCGCGGGGACCTGGATGCGCGGGTGCTTTGCCTCCCTGAGCGCGGCCCAGACCAGCGAAACGCTCGCCGGGTCCAGCGCGACCGGCACGCACACGGCGCTTTCCTTCACCGCAGAGGCGACGGATTTGATGAGCAGACTGTCGATCTTTGGGTTTTCGACCGCGTGCAGCTCAATGACGCTCACGCCCAGCCGGTCGAGGAGCTTGGCAAGCTCGATCTTCTCGCGGAACGAGAGCGTATAGCCCGCGGCCTTGCCCGCCTGGCGGATCGTGGTATCTGTCACGGAAATGTGTTTCATCATAGGTTCCTCCTTTTTTCGGAAAACAAAAAGTCCCTGAAGCCAACTGGCTTCAGGGACGAAATAGCTTCGCGGTACCACCCTGCTTATCCCCCGCCTCACGGCGGACGATCACTCTCGGACTCTGACAAGCCCATAGCCGGTAACGAGGCCAAACGGGCCATGCTACTTGTCGCCGTTCGCAGGGCCTACTCGGGAAGCAGACTGACCGCTGTCTTCGGTACCGGCTCACACCAGCCGCCGGTTCTCTGAGACGCTCCAACAGGGCCATAATTCCGTCATCGTATTTCGTGGTTATCAATACTTGCGGCCATTAAAGCACGATTCCCACCGCTTGTCAAGCACACAGTCCAAGATTCGACATTTTCACAAAACCATGCGCCCTCTCCGCACCGCGTCTTTGTGCAATCGGTGCTCTGCGCACCCTTCAACCCAGCCCCACCCAGCGTTCATGCTCCACGGCATCGGCGGTGGCGTGGGCCACGGCCGCCTCCAGAATAAGAAGGAAATATCACACCTGCGCGTCGCGGTTGTCGTCAAAAATCAGCATTCCGAGCTGAAGATCGTCGGGCGACGACAGCGTCCGCCCAGCAGTCTGTTCAAAATCACCGCCAGCTGCGCGCACATCACCGCAGCGTCCCAGCGGCGCTGACTGGCACAATGGCCGCCAGCAGCAGTATGATCAGAAACAGGGAAACGCAGACCTTTTTCATGGAACATCCCTCTTTGTATACCCCCCTATCCTGCATCCTCAGGCCTAGGGTGTAAACCAGCAGACTTTTGAACGAAGAGAAGTCCTTCCGGTTTCCCGGAAGGACTTCCTTTGCTCTGAGCGGTATTTCGTTGTTGTCCTTGTGCGTGTTCGCCTTTTCCGGCGGGCGCGTTTTGTATTTGGGGATCAGAACAGGTTCTTCTCGGTTTCCTTGTCGAAGAAGTGCATCAGCTCGGGCTTGAAGCTGTACTTCACGGGCTTGTGGCTGCCGTGGACAGCGTCGAGGTCGATGTCGGTCGTCGGGACGACGATGACGACGTCCTTGCCGTTGGAGTTGACGTGCAGATGCAGCTCGGAGCCCATCAGCTCGGAGACGTCGACCATGGCGTCGATGCCGTCCTGAGACAGGTGGATATGGACCGGGCGGACACCGGCGATGATGTCGACGGGCACCTTGTCCATCTTCTTGAGCGCTTCCTGCTTGTCGGCGGGCAGCTCGAAGTCCTTGCCCTGCACGGTCGCGACGTACTTGTCGCCCTTCTTGGACAGCGTTGCGTCAAAGAAGTTCATCTGCGGCGTGCCGATGAAGCCGGCGACGAAGAGGTTTGCCGGATGGTTGAAGACCTCCTGCGGGGTGCCGATCTGCTGGATGAAGCCGTCGCGCATGATGACGATGCGGTCACCGAGCGTCATGGCCTCCGTCTGGTCGTGGGTGACGTAGACGAATGTGGTGTTGATGCGGGAGCGGAGCTTGATGATCTCAGCGCGCATCTGGTTACGGAGCTTGGCGTCGAGGTTGGACAGCGGCTCGTCCATCAGCAGGACCTGCGGATTGCGGACGATGGCGCGGCCGATGGCGACGCGCTGGCGCTGGCCGCCGGACAGGGCCTTCGGCTTGCGGTCGAGGTATTCCGTGATGCCGAGAATTTCGGCGGCCTCGCGGACCTTCTTGTCGATCTCCTGCTTCGGGACCTTCTTCAGCTTCAGGGAGAATGCCATGTTTTCATACACGGTCATGTGGGGGTACAGAGCATAGTTCTGGAAGACCATGGCGATGTCGCGGTCCTTCGGGGCCACGTCATTCACCAGACGGTCGCCGATGTACAATTCGCCGTCCGTGATCTCTTCCAGACCGGCGATCATGCGGAGCGTCGTGGACTTGCCGCAGCCGGACGGGCCGACGAGAACGATGAACTCACGGTCCGCGATGTCCAGGCTGAATTCCTGAACGGCGACGACGCCTTCGTCCGTGATCTGAAGATTGGCCTTCGGCTCGTCAGAGGTGTGCTCCTTCTTCTTCTTTTTCTTCTTCGTGTCGGCGTTGGGGTAGATCTTTTTGATGTTTTTCAGCGTAACATTTGCCATGCTATCGGCTCTGATCCGGGAGCCTCCGCTTGCCCGGACCTCACATCGGCGCGCGAAGCGCGGATGCATTACGGCAGGTCTCCACACTGCCGCACCGCAAGCCTGCGGTGGGTGATTCCTCCTTATCCGGCGGTCCGCCGCTAACGGGGTGGAGTAGCGGCGCCTACCTTAATACCATAAATTGTAGCATATCCTGCCGCGCTCCGCAATGCATTGAACCGCCAAAAAGTGGACCCATAATTTGTGCACCATGACGAAAACGTTTAACATCCTGCAAAAAGTGCGGAAAAGATGGGAAATGGAGGAAACGGCGCTGATATGGCGATGGCTCCCGGCCTTTCCCTGCGGGAAGGCCTGCGCCGCGGCTCCTGCGGAGCCTCGCAATGACAAGTCTGGGAACCTGCCGCTTCCGGAGGGACGCAGGGACAAACTTGCGTGCGCCTCCCACCCGTGTCATTGCGAGGAGGCCGAAGGCCGACGCGGCAATCTCAAGTAGGCACCTTCGACTTCGCCGGGGCTTTCCCGTGCTCCGGCCGGTACTGCGAGATTGCCGCGCCTTGCTCCGCAAGGCTCGCAATGACAAACTTGGGTGCCTTTCCCATTCGGAGGGGCGCAGCGCCGAGCTTGCGAGTGCCGCCCTCCCGTGTCATTCCGAGGAGCGAAGCGACGTGGGAATCTCTAACAGGCACCTGCGGATTCGCCAGGGTCCGGCTGTCCCCGCCCTTACGGCAGTATATCGCATAACAAAACCGGGGCACGTCTTGCGGCGTGTCCCGGTGCTGTGCGCTTACTGCAGCGCGTACTTCTTTGTATAGGCGTGGTAGAGGTCGGTATAGTCCTTGCTGCCGCCCTCCTTGACCTCGGAGAGATACTCGTGCGTGTCGAAGCTGCCCGCGCTCGTCTCGATGAGAGAGACGGCGATGTTCGAGCAGTGGTCAGACACACGCTCGTAGTTCGTCAGCAGGTCGTTGAGCACGAAGCCGTTCTGGATCGTGCACTTGCCGCTCTGCAGGCGCTCGACGTGCGTTGACTTGGCGGCGGAGATCAGGCAGTCGATGACCTGCTCCAGCGGCTCAACGTGGCGCGCCATTTCGAGGTTGTGCTCGCGGAAGGCGTCGATGGTCAGCTCCAGAATCTCCGTCAGTGCGTTTGTCAGGTTCTGCAGCTCCGCAGCGGCATCCTCGGAGAAGACGATGTGCTTGTCGTGGATCTCCTCGGCCGTCTTGCGCAGGTTGACGGCGTGGTCGCCCAGACGCTCGAAGTCGCCGATGGTGTGCAGCATGTTCGAGACCTTCCGCGAGTCCGCAATGGACAGCGAGCGGCTCGAGAGCTTGACGAGGAAGGTGCCGAGCTTGTCTTCATAGAGGTCCAGCTCGTCCTCGTGCTTCAGAATTTCGTCTGCCACCTTCTGGTCGTAGCGCTGGCAGATGTTGATGGCGGAAAGAATGGTCGTGCGGGCAAGGGTTGCCATTTTGACCGTCATGTCACTGGCCTCGCCGACAGCGATAGACGGCGTGCCGAGCAGGCGCTCGTCGAGGAAGGCGTAGGTTTCCTCCTTCTTGGAGGGACGGATGACAAAATTGGCGAAGCGCTCGAGCTGCTTCGTGAACGGGCACAGCAGCGCCGTGGTGAAGACATTGAAAATCGTGTGCACGGCCGAAATGCCGACGGCGTTGATCGGCGTGGCCACAAAGGCGAAATGGAAGATGGCGTGCAGACCGTAGAACAGGCACAGGCACACCACCGTGCCGATGAGGTTGAACGTGATGTGCACGACGGCGACCTTGCGGGCGTTCTTGTTGACGCCGATGGACGAGATGAGCGCCGTGACGCAGGTGCCGATGTTCTGGCCCATGATGATCGGAATGGCAACGCCATAGGAGATCTGGCCCGTGGCGGCCAGCGTCTGCAGAATGCCGACGGAGGCGGCGGAGGACTGGATCACGCCCGTGACGACCGCGCCGACGAGCACGCCGAGCAGCGGGTTCTCAAACGCCGTCAGGATGCTCGTAAAGGCCTTGGAATTCTCCAGACCGGAAACGGAGCTTCCCATGAGCGTCATGCCGTACATCAGAACGGCGAAGCCGACCATGATCTTGCCGATGTCGCGCTTGCGGGGCTTTTTGCACATCATGATGAGCACAACGCCGATAAACGCGATGATCGGGGAGAAATTCTCCGGCTTGAGCAGCTGGATCCAGCCCGTGCCGTTCACGCCGGACAACGACAAGATCCACGGCGTGAGCGTCGTGCCGATGTTCGAGCCCATGATGACGCCGATCGTCTGCCCGAGCTGCATGATACCCGAGTTGACCAGGCCGACGAGCATGACCGTCATGGCGGACGAGGATTGGATGGCGATGGTGATGACCGCGCCGAGCGCCATGCCCGCGAAGCGGTTCTTCGTCATCGTCTTGAGGGAGCGCTCCAGCGAGCCGCCTGCCAGCTTTCCCAGTCCGCCGGACATCACGTTCATGCCATAGAGGAAGAACGCAAGCCCGCCGAGCAGAGTGAAGACCTTCAGAAGCACTGTCATAGGGAAACTCTCTACTTTCTATCTGTATTCGGAAAGGTACGGCCCTACCGCACCAACTACACTATATCGCAGAAAACGGAGCACGTCAAGGCCCATTTTCCGGAATTCCGGATTCAGAGCTTCCTTAGAGCACAAAGCCGCCGTTCACCGGCAGGTTCTGCCCCGTGACAAACTCCGCCTCCGCAAGATAGACCATGGCCCGTGCCACGTCCTCCGGCGTGCCGTTTTTACCGAGCGGTGCCTCCTGTGCCAGCTCCGCAAGCACCTCCGGCGCGACGTTTGCGACCATGTCCGTCAGGATGACGCCGGGGGAAACGCAGTTGACGCGGATGCCGGACGGTCCCAGCTCCTGTGCCAGCGCCTTCGTTAGGGCGAGCACCGCGCCCTTCGTGGCGGAGTAGCACGCCTCGCACGACGCGCCGACCTGCCCCCACATGGAAGAGACGTTGATGATGCAGCCGCTCTGCCTGCGCAGCATGGCGGGCAGGACGGCGTTCACGCAGTGGTAGATGCCGCCGACGTTCACGGCGAACAGCCGGTCCCACTGTGCCTGCGTGATCTGCGAGATAAGGCCGTAGTGGCAGATGCCTGCGTTGTTCACGAGCACGTCCGTCTCCGGCAGGCGCGAAACGGCATCCTGCACAGCCTGTGCATCTGCCACGTCGCAGCGGACGGCCTCTGCGCCGGTCTCGGCGGAGACGGCGGCGGCGGCCGCGTCGTTTTTCTCATAGAAGAAGCTCACGGCATAGCCTGCGGCCGTAAAGGCGCGCACGGCGGCCGCGCCGATGCCCCGGCTGCCGCCGGTGATCAGGGCGTGACGCATGGGGTCTCCTCCTCTCCGTCCGGGATGCGGAACAGCCGCCGCGCGTTGGCCGCGGTCAGCACGCCCGCCTCCTCCGGGGTCAGGCCGCGCAGGGCCGCGATCTTTGCCGCAACGAGCGGCACATAGCGGCTGTCGTTGCGGCGGCCGCGGTACGGCTCCGGGGCCATATACGGGCAGTCCGTCTCGATCAGGATGCGGTCAAGCGGCAGGGCCTGCACGGCCTCGACGGCGCGGCGGGCGTTTTTAAACGTCACAACGCCGGTAAAGCCGATGTACCACCCGCGCTCGACGAGCCACAGCGCCATTTCCGGCGAGCCGGAGAAGCAGTGGAACACGCCAAAGGCCTTCGGATGGGCGCGCAGGATGTCCATGGCGTCGCCGTGCGCCTCACGCTCGTGCACGATGACGGGGAGGCCGAGCTCCCCGGCCAGCGAAAGCTGCTTTTCAAAGGCCACGCGCTGCTGCGCGCGGGGCACGTCCTCATAATGATAGTCCAGCCCGATCTCGCCGATGGCGCGCACGCGCGGCGACGCGCACAGAGCGCGGTAGCGGGCAAGCAGGGCGTCGTCCACATGATCGGCGTCGTCCGGGTGGCTGCCGACGGCAGCATAGAGGAACGGATACTGCTCTGCCAGATGCACGGAGCGCTCCGAGGACGGCAGGTCGCAGCCGACGTTCATCACCATGGTCACGCCGTGGTTTTTGAGATCGTCCAAAATGGCCGCGCGGTCGCCGTCAAAATGCGCGTCGTCCAGATGGGCGTGCGAATCAAAATACATGGGTCATTCCTCCTCCTGCGTCAGCGGGCGGCAGGTGAACAGCAGGATCTGCCGCGGCTCCTCCCGCAGCACGCGCAGGGCGGCGCGGGTGCGCGCGGGGTCAAAGTTCACGAGCGCGTCGTCGAGCACCATCGGCGCATCCGGCGACAGCAGACGGCGGCACATGGCCAGCCGCAGCGCAAGATACATCTGATCCGCCGTGCCGCAGCTCATGGCGGCGGCGGGACGCATGACCTGCCCGTCCGCCTCGCGCACGGACAGATGCATGTCCGGCTCCAGCAGCACGCGGGGATACTTATTTTCTGTCAGCTCGGCGAGAATATGCCCCGCCTCGGCCGTGATCTGCGGCGAGAAGCGCGCGCGGAGCGTCTCGTCGGCACGGCGCAGCGCCTCGGACGCCAGCTCCACGGCGGCGTTTGCCTCCTCGGCGTCGGCGATCCGGCGGCTGAGCTGCTCCAGCTCCGCCTCGATGCGCACGGCGTCTCCCTGCGCGGAGATCTGCCCGCGCTTGTGGGCCAGACGGGCGCGGAGCGAGGCCAGCGTCTCGTCGGCCTGCTCAAGGCGGCGGCCGATCTCGGCGGGATCATAGCGCAGCGCCTCCTCGTCCGGTGCGGCATCGGCAGGCGCGTCGCCGACGATGTCTGCCATGGCCTCGATTTGCCGGTGCAGGGCCTCGCGCTCGCGATTTGCGGCCGCAGCGGCCTCCTGCAGCTGCCGGGCGTTCCGCAGCGCGCTGCGCGCCGCGGGGAGACCCTGTGTGCCGGGGGCAAAGCGGGCGACTGCGCCGATGCGGTCGTTCAGATCCTCCTGCCGGC
>ERZ773260.2213-NODE-2213-length-22379-cov-4.611270_pt1 | contig 22379 bp, 18 predicted proteins | sample MGYA00511387_ERZ773260 | MGnify/ENA primary metagenome ERZ773260 (study PRJEB29015, sample SAMEA2737745) | human gut metagenome | biome: human gut; feature: human-associated habitat; material: faeces | place: China | collected 2012 ... | reverse complement strand
TCCCGGCGTCAGAGTCAGGATAGTGCCGGGAATTACGGCTGCCTGCGCAGGGGCAGCTGTTCTGGGAGCCCCGCTGATGCACGATTTTGCTGTCATCAGCTTAAGCGACCGGCTCACGCCCCTGGAAGATATATGGAATCGGGTAGAGGCAGCAGCCAAGTCTGACTTTGTCATATGCCTTTACAATCCGGCCAGCAAGGGACGGCCCGACTTTTTCCGTCAGGCGTGCACCAGGATTCTTAAGTACAGAAAAGGGGATACCGTGTGCGGGCTGGCTGTGAACATTGGCAGGCAAGGGGAAGAGACGGAGGTCCTTACCCTGGAGAAACTGAAGGATCGCCGGGTGGACATGTTTACCACGGTTTATATCGGCAACTCCCGTTCCATGCAGATTGGCTCCTATATGGTAACGCCCAGAGGGTACAGGTATGAAGGAAAATAAGAAAAGTGTCATACTGTTTGCCGGGACCACGGAGGGGAGGCAGCTGGCTGAATATCTTCAGGAGCTTGACCGGCCCTTTGTAATCTGCGTGGCTACCGGATACGGAAGGGATTTGCTGGAGGATATATGCAGGCCGGACCGGACCGGATGCATGGAGATACGCCAGGGGCGCCTGGATGTCACGGAAATGGAGCAGATGTTTGATGAGCTGCGGCCGGAACTGGTTATTGACGCCACTCATCCATATGCGGCGGAAGTAACCCACAACATAAAAATGGCCTGTTCCAAACGAAAGGGCCTGCGGCTTTTAAGGTGCCTGCGTGAGCCGGGGGCCGGGGACAGCCGGCCGGGAGTCATCCATATGCCTGATGTGGAGGCGGCAGTCACATGGCTGTCCTCTGTGAAGGGAAATATTCTGGTGACCACAGGCAGCAAGGAGCTGGCTGCATATACAAGGATAAGGGATTATGGGCAGAGAATTTATGCCAGGATCCTGCCCTCGGCGGAGGCCGTGGCCCAGTGCAGGAGTCTGGGCTTTGAGGGACGCCATATTATCGCCATGCAGGGACCGTTTTCAGAGGAAATGAATCTGGCACAGCTCAGGGAATACGGATGTGCTTATCTGGTTACCAAGGATGGGGGCGCAGCAGGAGGATTTCCGGAAAAGATAAAGGCAGCCCACAAGGCCGGGGCAGCGGCAGTGGTGATTGACCGGCCGGGCAGCGGGGTAGGCATATCCCTGGATGAGATAAAGGGACAGCTAAAGGAGTGGATGGACCATGAAAGGAAAGGAAGCATATATGGATGATTTAAGGCCAATTGTATATCTGGTGGGCATAGGAATGGGGGGCGAGGACCAGCTGACGGGCCGGGCAATGGATTGCCTGGAGGCGGCCCAGGTGGTGATGGGGGCGGACCGGATGCTGGACAGCGTCAGCGCGTACACCGATAAGAAACGGGTATTTTCAGCCTATAAGCCCAGTGAGATGGTACAGTGGCTGGGCAGCTTCCGGTGGGATGAGGCAGCCCTGGTGCTGTCAGGAGATACGGGCTTTTACAGCGGGGCTGAGGCGGCGGCCAAGGCATTTTTGCGGGAGGGATGGGATGTGGAATTTGTTCCGGGCGTGTCCAGCCTGTCCTATTTCTGCGCCAGGTTGGGAAAGAGCTGGCAGAATGTCCATCCGGTCAGCAGCCATGGAAGGGACTGCGATGTGGTGGCCTATATCCGCAGCTTCAGGAGCTGCTTTATTCTGCTGGGCGGAGCCGGCAGCGTGCCGGATTTGTGCCGTCAGCTGGTCAGCAGCGGAATGAGCAGCGTGACTTTATGGGCAGGAGAAAATTTTTCATACGAGGACGAACGCATTGCCTGGCAGATGACGCCTGCTGAGCTTCTGATGGAGGATGAGCGCCTTCCCTTTGGCAGCCTGGCTTGTGTTTTGGTGGAGAATACAGAGGCGGTGGAAGGACAGCTTTATCCTCAGTCCGGTCCCCGGGATGAGGACTTTATCAGGGGCCAGGTGCCTATGACAAAAAAGGAAGTGCGGAGGATATCACTGGATAAGCTGTGTATCGGCTCCCAGGCCGTGTGTTATGATATCGGGGCCGGCACCGGCTCCGTGGCGGTGGAGATGGGTATGGAGATACGCAGGTGGGGCGGCAGCGGCCAGGTGTATGCCATTGAGCGGAACCGGGAAGCCCTGCAGCTGATTGAATCCAACTGTCAGAAGTTCCATGGAAGCTGGATGGGATTTCACATTGTGGAAGGCGAGGCGCCTGAGGCTATGAAGGGGCTGGAGCCTCCCACCCACGCATTCATCGGAGGAAGCGGAGGTCACATGCGTGAAATCGTGGCAGCTCTCCTTGACGCCAATCCCCATGTGAGAATTGTGGCTAACGCCATTACACTGGAGACTGTGGGTGAGATTCTGGCATGCATGAAGGAATTCGGATTTGCCACAGGAGAGATAACCCAGGTATGGGCAGCTCCTGTGGATACGGTGGGAAGCTACCATATGCCAAAAGCGCAGAACCCGGTGTATGTGGCGGTTATGCAGGACCCAAAAGACGATGAGGGAGAGATACAATGGCAGGAGTTATGATAGCGGCTCCGGGAAGCGGCAGCGGGAAGACAATGGTAACCTGCGGCCTGCTGACCCTCCTTAAAAGGAAGGGATATAATCCGGCTGCGTTTAAGTGCGGACCGGACTACATTGACGGCCTGTTCCACCGCAGGGTTCTGGGAGTGGAAAATGGAAACCTGGACAGCTTTTTTGAGACCGGAACACATATGAGACAGAAACTGTCCCGGAGCATGGAACACCATTTTGTGGTGGCGGAAGGGGTCATGGGATATTTTGACGGCCTGGGGGGCGTGTCTGTACAGGGGAGCTCCTTTGAGATTGGAAGGATTCTCGGTCTGCCGGCTATTCTGGTGGTGGATGGAAGAGGAGCCAGCGTATCTCTGATGGCATTGATTCAGGGATTTTTGGAATGTGATACGGCATTACTTAATAGTGAGAAAAAAGCTCACGGCAAAACGGCCTGTGATGCGGAATGTGCGGCTGGCACAAAAGACGGAGAATGCAGTAAGAGCCAATGCAATAAGAGCCAATGCGAAAAAAATGCGGAAAAATATCATGAGAAAAAAACTCACGAATTACACAGGCATATTTACGGAACCTCAGGCTGCTTCGGGAACCGTGATGAAAATAATAACATAGGGGGCATCTTTTTCAACCGCATGTCCCCTATGATATATAACCGTATAAAACCTATGGTGGAGGAACGGTTTCAGGTTCCGGTCATAGGATATTTGCCTGAACTGAACTTCCTTCAGGTGGGAAGCCGCCATCTGGGACTGGTGCTGCCGGATGAGATAGATGGAATCAGGCAGCAGCTGGAACAGCTGGCGGACCGGATGGATGACACTTTGGAGTGGGAACCGTTATTGAAGATTGCTGCTGACGCAGGCGGACGGGACTGGGCGGTACCGGTCCGGGAAGATGCAGGAGCCGGGCAGGAGACGGGGAATGCAGCGGGAATTAAGCCGGGAAACGAGCTGGGAAACGAGCTGGGAAACAAGCCGGGAAACAAGCTGGGAAACAAGCCGGGAAACATACCGCATTTTCGTCTGGGGATTGCCAGGGATGAGGCATTCTGTTTTTATTATGAGGACAACCTGAAGGCCATGGAACAGGCTGGGGCCAGGCTTGTGTACTTTAGTCCGCTCCATCAGAAGCATCTGCCGGAAGGACTGGACGGGCTGATTTTGGGGGGCGGTTATCCTGAAAACCACGGGGAGGCCCTGGCGGCGAACAGGACCATGCGGGATTCAGTGGCTGCGGCTGCCGCGTCCGGAATGCCCATACTGGCAGAGTGCGGGGGATACCTCTATCTGCTGGACAGTCTGGAGGGAGCTGACGGAACGGTTTATCCCATGGCAGGGGTTTTGAAGGGCCGCGGATACAGGGCCGGGAAAACCGGCAGGTTTGGATACATAACCCTGGAGCCCAACCGCTGCCTTCCCTATCTCCGGGAAGGGGAGGAGATAAAAGGCCATGAATTTCATTACTGGGACTGCGATTGCGGGGAGGATGAATTTTGTATGACGGCTGTCAAGCCAAAGGGCGGCCGCAGCTGGCCCTGTATGAGAACAGAAAAGCAGGTGATGGCAGGTTTTCCACACCTCTATTATCCCTCATGCCCCGGACTGGTCCGGCGGTTTACCGGACAGTGCGTGGAATACGGACAGGGCCATGGCAGGGAGTATGACGGACAGGGCCATGGCGGGGAGTATGACGGACAAGAACATGACGGAGAGGAACATGAGCAATGACATTGAAGGAAGCGATGAAAAGCATTAAGCCGGCCAGCCAGGCACTCAGGCAGCAGGCAAAGCAGCGCTGGGACCAGGTGGCCAAACCTCTGGGAAGCCTGGGAGTCCTGGAGGAGGATATCATACGCATAGCCGCTGCTTCCGGCAGCCTGGCAGTCAGTCTGCGTCCCAGGGCTATTGTGGTTATGTGTGGGGACAATGGTGTTGTAAAGGAAGGGGTGACCCAGACAGGACAGGAGGTTACCGCCATTGTGGCAGGAAACATGGCCCGGGGAAATTCATGTGTCTGCCTTATGGCCCGCCAGGCAGGTGCCGACGTGATTCCTGTGGATGTGGGTATGGCCTGCCGCGACGCGGTTCCCGGTGTGGTGAACCGGAAAGTGGCATATGGGACAAAGGATTTTCTGGAGGAACCTGCCATGACCATGGAGGAGACAGTGAGGGCCATGGAGGCAGGTGCAGATATGGCCATGGAACTGAAGGAAAGGGGATATGTGCTGGCTGGCTCCGGGGAAATGGGAATCGGCAATACCACTACCAGCAGCGCCCTGCTTTCCGTGCTTCTTAATATGGACCCGGAACTGGTGACGGGCCGGGGGGCAGGTCTGACCACTGCCGGTTACAACCGCAAGGTACAGGTCATAAGGGAAGGCATCCGCATCCGAAAGCCGTCCGGAGAGGATCCGGTGGACGCGCTGTCCAAAGTGGGCGGACTGGATTTGGCGGCTCTGACCGGATTTTACATCGGATGCGCGGCCTGCGGCCTGCCGGTGGTGCTGGACGGACTCATAACAGGGGCAGCAGCTCTGGCAGCTGTCAGAATCAGCCCGGATGTAAAAGGATATCTGCTGGCCTCCCACGTTTCAGCCGAGCCTGCCGGGGCAATGGTTCTGGATGCTCTTGGCCTTAAACCTGCTATTTCTGCGGGAATGTGCCTGGGGGAGGGCACCGGCGCTACGGCCCTGTTCCCACTTTTAGATATGGCGGCTGCTGTGTACACGCAGATGAGCAGCTTTGATGACATCCATGTGGATGCGTATGAGCATCTGGTGTAATTGGGAAGCGTGCGGCCCGGATACACATGACGACACGATGATAGGAGACTGGAATGATTACTCTGGTGACAGGCGGCAGCGGCAGCGGAAAATCAGAATACGCGGAAGGGCTTATTCTGGACTCACCCTGTTCCCGCCGTTTTTATGTGGCTACCATGATTGCATATGGAAAAGAGGGAAGGGACAAGGTGGATCGCCATCGTATGCTCCGAAGGGGAAAGGGGTTTATCACCATAGAAAAGCCCCGGAATGTGGGAGAGGTGATGGTTGGAGAGTATGAGACCGATTTAAGCCCCTCATCCCGGACCGGCCGTGCCCTTTTGCTGGAGTGCGTATCCAACCTGGCGGCCAATGAGATGTTTAAGGAGAAGGGGACAGGGAAAGAAGAGGGAACGCAGAAAGAAGGGACAGGGAAAACGGAAGCAGGAGAGCAGCAGGGCGGTCCGATTCAACGCCTGTCCCATAAGATTGCAGAGGACATCATTTCCCTGGCCGGACAGGTTCAGGATATGGTGATTGTCACCAATGAAGTGGATCGGGATGGAATCTGTTACGAACCTGAGACAATGGAGTATATCCGTCTCATGGGCTGCCTGAATCAGAAGCTGGCATCTGCCGCGGACCGGGTGGTGGAGGTGGTTTACGGCATTCCCGTGCTCTTAAAGCCCTCCGCCCTGGGACCGGCAGCAATTGGGGCTGACTTTAAAAGAAGGGAGTGTCAGGGAGAATGAACGGACTTTATTCCTGCATCATAGCAATTTCCATGTATTCTAAGATACCCATGCCTAACGTGGAGTGGACCGAAGAACGCATGCGCTATGTCATGTGCTTTTTTCCTCTGGTGGGGATTGTCCAGGGAGCGGCCCTGGGCCTTTGGCTCCATCTTGCCCTGGATGTGCTGAATCTGTCCGTGGGTGCTGCGGCTCTCACAGGGGCAGCCATTCCCCTGCTGGTAACCGGAGGGATTCACATGGACGGTTTTCTGGATACCATGGATGCCATTCATTCCTATGGCGACAGAAGCAGAAAGCTGGAAATTTTAAAAGACCCCCATCTGGGAGCCTTTGCGGTGATTTCCTTCGGCGTTTACATGATGCTCTATCTGGGCGTTTTCCATGAATACCTGTCTCTTGTCCTGAGGGAGGACAGGGGGGACAGATATTTTCTTTATGCGGTTCCCTGTCTTGTGTTTGTGATGGAGCGGGCCTTCAGCGGCCTCTCCGTGGTCACCTTTCCCCAGGCCAAGAAGAAGGGACTGGCAGCCGGCTTTGGCGGGGCAGCCAAAAAAAAGGCGGATTCCCTGGTGCTGCTTCTGTGGATGCTTATTTGTCTGGGAGCAGGCGCGGCAGCCGTTAAGATGGGCTGCCGGGGGGCAGGGACGGCGGCAGGAGTCCTGCTTATGACCCACCTGGCTGTGTTTATATGGTATTACAGGATGTCTGTGAAACAGTTCGGCGGGGTGACCGGGGATTTGGCCGGATGTTTTTTGCAGGTTTGTGAACTGGCCGGTCTGGCGGCAGCCGCGGTTCTTTTAAAAGCAGGCCTGATGGGAGGAATGTAGGAATGATCTTGGTGACAGGAGGAAGCTCCCAGGGCAAGAGGGAGTTTGTCAGACAGTACCTGGGGGAACAGGATGCAGACGGATTTGTCTGGACAGAGGGCGAAAAGGCCTCCTGGGAGGAATTTATGGACGGCAGGTTCTGCCGTGATTTCCAGCTCTTTGTCAGGCGGGTAATGGAGGGGAGTGCAGGCCCTTCCTTCTGTGAACAGAAGGGACCGGCCATGGACCAGATTCTTGAACAGCTTCTGGAGGAGCTGCTGGCCGGACCCAAGAACCGTGTTTTGGTGACAGACGAGATAGGCTGCGGCATCGTGCCGGCAGAGGCCTTTGAGCGTCTGTACCGGGAGGAGACGGGGCGGCTCTGCTGCCGGATTGCCGGGGAAGCAGAGGAAGTGTGGCGGGTGTGCTGCGGCGCAGGGATGCGGATTAAATGACGAGGTAGGTAGACATGGATATTACGTGGCTGGATATATGGAAATTTCACGGTGCGGCCCTGCTGGCGGGATGTGTGATTGACTGGATCATAGGAGACCCCATATGGCTTCCCCATCCGGTGCGCCTTATGGGAACCATGATTGCAGGGACGGAATCACGGCTCAGAAAATGGACAGAGGGGACGGGAAGGAAAGGGCAGTCCCGGGCAGGGGTCATCCTCGCTGTATTCATGTGTATCATATGGTGGTGTGTTCCATGGGCAATCGTTCACGGGGCAGAGCATCTATGGCTGTCCGGGGCCTGGGCGGTTCTTCTTCTGGCAGAGGGGTTCCTGTGCAGTCTCATGCTGGCAGCCAGGGGACTGTATACAGAAAGCATGAAGGTGTGCCGCAGCCTGGAGGAAGGCAGCACCGAGGAGGCCAGATATAATGTATCCATGATTGTGGGAAGGGATACAGCAGCGCTGGATGAGGGCGGAATCGCCAGGGCAGCCGTGGAGACTGTGGCTGAAAATGCCTCTGACGGTGTCATTGCCCCCTTTTTGTTCATGGCACTTCTGGGGCCGGCAGGAGGCACGCTGTACAAGGCCGTCAACACCATGGATTCCATGGTGGGATACAAAAATGACAGATACATGTACTTCGGCCGCTGTGCAGCCAGGCTGGACGACCTGCTTAATCTGGCGCCGGCCAGGCTGACCGGAATCCTCATGGTTCTGGGGGCATGGGTTCTGCCGGGTATGGACGGGGCTCATGCCTTTAAGGTGTTCCTTCGGGACAGGAAACGCCATGCCAGCCCTAATTCCGCCCACGGCGAGGCCGCCTGTGCAGGCGCCCTTCATCTTCGCCTGGCCGGAGACGCCTGGTACTTCGGAACTCTTCATAAAAAGCCCTATATCGGGGATGATGACAGGAAAATCGAACCGGCGGACATAAGACGTGCCAACCATCTCATGTTTTTCGCGGAGGGGATGATGGTCCTTGGACTGGCTGTGCTTATTATGGTTTTGTGATATCATTCTGGTTTTGCGGAATCAGCCGGCGGGGGTAGAAAAGGATAACTGTAAAAAAGATAGATGGAGGTTATTATGGAATATCAACACGGCGGTGATATATACAGCCAGGACATACAGATGGATTATTCTGCCAATATCAATCCCCTCGGCATGCCGGAGGCGGTCAGGCAGGCTCTGAGGGACTGCCTGGAGAGGGAGGTATGCAGCCTGTACCCGGACAGCCGGTGTGAAAGGCTGAGACAGGCCCTGGGCAGGCATCACGGGGTGGAGGATAAATGGATTATCTGCGGCAACGGGGCAGCTGATTTGATATTCGGACTGGCAGCTGCGCTGCGCCCTGTACGCGGGCTGGTGACAGCTCCCGCCTTTTCCGAGTATGAGCAGGCATTGAGGTCGGTGGGATGCAGGACCGACTATTATTATCTCAGGGAGGACGGGGATTTTGCCCTGGACGCGGCAGGAATGTGCGGCTGTGTCCAGGAGGCGGCAGAGAGGGGACGGCCCTACGATGTGGTGTTTCTGTGCAATCCCAACAATCCCACAGGAATACCCGTTAAAAAGGAAGAGGTGGAGCAGCTGGCAGATACGTGTGAACGCCTGGGGGCTTACCTGGCAGTGGATGAATGCTTCTGCGATTTTCTGGATAATTCAGAATTATATTCTGTCATACCTGACCTGGCCCGGTTTACGCATCTGTTTGTCCTTAAGGCATTTACAAAGCTGTATGCCATGGCCGGGCTGCGGCTGGGCTACGGCCTTTGCAGCGACAGGGGCCTTCTGGAACGGCTTCAGACAGTACGCCAGCCCTGGTCCGTGTCCGGCCCGGCCCAGTGCGCCGGCGTGGCGGCCCTTGGAGAGACGGATTTTGCGGAGCACACCAGAGCGGTGCTTAAGGGTGAGCGGGAGAGGCTTTCTGCCGCCCTCCATGACCTGGGCTTTCAGGTATATCCATCCCAGGCCAATTATCTGTTCTTTCGGGACCGGGAAGAGGATGGTATCCTGGAAAAAGGCCGGCTTTACCAGGAGCTGCTGGGCCGGCGCATCCTGATCCGCAGCTGTGCCAATTATCCGGGGCTGGACTCATCCTTTTACCGTATCTGTGTTAAGCTGAGACAGGACAATGAACAGCTCATCCGGGAAATGACCCGGGTGCTTGAGAGGAGGAAATCATGTCCCAACATACAAAATCAATCATGATTCAGGGAACCATGTCCAATGCGGGAAAGAGTATCCTGGCAGCCGGACTGTGCCGCATCTTTCATCAGGACGGCTACAGGACAGCGCCTTTTAAATCCCAGAACATGGCCCTTAATTCCTACATAACTCCGGAAGGGCTGGAGATGGGACGGGCCCAGGCCGTACAGGCGGAGGCGGCGGGAATTGTGCCCAGTGCGGACATGAATCCCATTCTGTTAAAACCCACCACGGATGTGGGTAGCCAGGTTATTGTCCATGGAGTTTCCAGGGGCAATATGAAGGCCAGGGATTATTTTGCCTGTAAGAAATCCCTGGTGCCGGATATTATGGCCTCCTACCGGCGGCTGGAGGAGCAGTACGATGTCATTGTCATAGAGGGCGCCGGAAGCCCGGCCGAGATTAACCTGAAATCCGATGATATCGTGAACATGGGCATGGCGGACATGGCGGACGCCCCGGTGCTTCTGGTGGGGGACATTGACAGAGGCGGTGTCTTTGCCCAGCTCTACGGTACGGTGGCCCTGCTGACAGAGGAGGAGAGGAAGCGTATAAAGGGCTTGATCATCAACAAATTCAGAGGCGACAGGTCCATACTGGAGCCCGGGATTTCCATGCTGGAGGATCTGTGCGGCATACCGGTGGTGGGGGTGGTACCCTATATGGATGTGGATATCGAGGATGAGGACAGCCTGAGCAGCCGCCTGGAGACAGGAAAAGGCAAAGCACCTGCCGCGGTGGATTTGGCGGTGATCCGCTTTCCGCGTATCTCCAATTTTACGGATTTTAATGTGTTTTCAGGAATCCCCGGAGTGTCCCTGCGCTATGTGACAAGGGCTTGTGACCTTGGAACCCCCGACATGGTTATCCTTCCCGGCACCAAGAATACCATCCATGACCTGCTGTGGATGCGCCAGAACGGTCTGGAGGCGGCAATCCTTAAGCTGGCGGACCGTCAGGTGCCGGTGTGGGGAATCTGCGGCGGCTACCAGATGATGGGAGAGGTGCTGGTGGACGAAAAAGGGGTGGAGTCAGACCTTCCGTCACGTACATCCGGAATGGGCCTTCTTCCCCTTAAGACGGAGTTTGAGGAAGAAAAGATAAGGACCCAGGTGGAAGGCGCGTTCGGCCAGCTGGACGGCTGCCTTGGCGGGTTGTCGGGAAAATCCATTGAGGGATATGAAATCCATATGGGCCGCACGTACATTGACCGGGAAGAGGGGGCCGCGGACACGGCCAGAATCGTTCCCTGGCGCAGGGAACCGGAAATATGCCGCCCCATGGACTATGTGATGGAAACGGGAAAGGACAGGCTTTTATCCAGAAAGGCCAGAATGGACGGGTGGAACAGGGGAAATATCTACGGCACCTATGTCCACGGAATCTTTGACAGCCCGGGAATAGCCGGGGCAGTGGCAGAGGCCCTGGCCGCGGCAAAGGGCCTGTGCCTGGAACAGGCTGCGGATATGGATTACCGCACGTACAGGCAGCAGCAGTATGATAAGCTGGCAGAGTCCCTCAGGGAGAATCTGGACATGGCTGCCGTGTACAGAATCATGGGCATCAGCCAAAAAGGAAAAATGGGCATCAGCCAAAAAGGAAAAGGAGAGGAGAAGCCGGATGACGGATATACAGTTGGAACAGGTACTGCCGGGAGATATTGAGAGGCGCAGTTTTGAGATTATACAGGAGGAACTGTCCTTACAGGGCATACATCTGGAGCCTGAAAATGAAATGGTCATCAAGAGGGCCATCCACACCACGGCGGATTTTGATTATGCACAAAACCTGGTATTTTCCGGCCAGGCTGTAAAAAAGGGCACAGAGGCCTTAAAAGCCGGCGCTGTTATTGTCACGGATACCAATATGGGGCTGTCCGGGATCAATAAAAAAAGGCTGTCCGCCCTGGGCGGGGAAGCCTTCTGTTTTATGGCAGATGAGGATGTGGCCCTGCAGGCAAAGGAACAGGGCACCACCAGAGCTGTGGCCAGCATGGAGAAGGCGGCCAGGCTCTACGGGCTGCAGGGGCGTCCGCTGATTTTTGCCGTAGGCAATGCGCCTACGGCCCTGGTCCGCATATATGAGCTTATAGAAGAAGGACTGGCCTCCCCGGCCCTTGTCATCGGCGTGCCGGTGGGATTCGTGAATGTGGTCCAGTCCAAGGAACTGATTCTGACTCTGGAGGATACGCCGTATATTGTGGCAAGGGGAAGAAAAGGCGGCAGCAATGTTGCCGCCGCCATCTGTAACGCGCTGTTATACCAGATTCCTGTGTAAAGTGTGGAGGAAGGCAGGCTTCCGGCACGCTCCGGTCTATTTCCGGCCGCTCCAGCAGTAGGTGCAGAGCTTGCAGGGGGAGATGCCGATGGACTTCACCAGGTCATCCAGCCTGTGGTAACGAAGGGTGGTGAATCCCAGGCGCTTGCGGATTTCCTCAATCATCTCTTTGTAATTGGCGCTGTCCGGGTCCGTGTAAGTGTTTAACACGTCCCGGGACACATTATCTCCCTCCCTGTCCCGGATAATGCGTCTGGTAATCAGATCCAGCTCTGAGGTGGAACGGGAAAAGTTAAGATAGGGGCATCCGAACATAAGGGGAGGGCAGGCCGGACGTATGTGCACTTCCTTTGCGCCGCTCTGGTACAGGAATTCCGTTGTCTCACCCAGCTGTGTGCCCCGCACAATGGAGTCGTCGATGAGCAGCAGCTTTTTGCCGCGGATCAGCGCGTCCACAGGAATCAGCTTCATGCGGGCGATCAGGTTTCTCTGGCCCTGATTCTGGGGCATGAAGGACCGGGGCCAGGTGGGAGTGTACTTGATAAAGGGACGGGCAAATGGAATGCCGGATTCATTGGCATACCCGATGGCGTGTGCGATGCCTGAGTCGGGAACGCCCGCAACCACTTCGGGCTGCGCCTCATCCCTCTTTGCCAGCAGCTTTCCGCACTCATAGCGCATGCTCTCCACATTGATTCCCTCGTAACTGGATGTAGGGTATCCGTAGTATACCCACAGGAAGGAGCATATCTTCATTTCTTCCCTGGGAGGGCTGACCGTCTCCACGCTTTCAGGCGTCATATATACGATCTCGCCGGGCCCAAGTTCTTTGTAGTCCGTATATCCCAGATTGATGTAAGCAAAGCTTTCAAAGGAGGCGCAGTAGGCGTCGTCCTTGTGCCCGATGACAATGGGGGTTCTTCCGAATTTATCCCTGGACGCATAGATTCCTTCCGGAGTCAGCAGCAGGATGGACATGGAGCCCTCTATTTTTTCCTGGGCATATAGAATGCCCTCCACCAAGGTGGATTTCTGGTTGATAAGGGCAGCCACCAGCTCCGTTGCGTTGATGCGCCCGTGGCTCATTTCCATGAAATGGATATGGCCGTTTTCGTAGGCTGATGCCACCAGCTCCGCCTCGTTGTTGATTTTACCCACTGTGGTTATGGCAAAGCTGCCCAGATGGGACTGTATCAGAAGGGGCTGGGGTTCGTTGTCGGAAATACATCCGATTCCCAATGTTCCCTCCAGCTCGTCCAAATCCCCGTCAAATTTCGTACGGAAGGGGGTATTTTCTATATTGTGGATGGACCTTGTAAAGCCCTGGCTGCCGTATACGGCCATTCCGCCTCTCTTTGTCCCCAGATGGGAGTGATAGTCCACTCCGAAAAACAAGTCCAGGGTACAGCTGTTTTTTGATGCAACACCAAATATTCCGCCCATATGTCATACCTCTTTTATCTATGTGTTTGTTTTATGCCTTCACGGTTGATTGCGGCTCTGTCTGCCGGTTACGGACTTATCATAACATATATTAGTAGTACAGGACAATATGATTGATATATTATTTATACTTATGAGAAACTATAAGCATGCAGGGAAAGGCTTTCCGGTGAATATTCACTTTAGCACCGGGATGACAATTCCCTGCATTTGAGGTATACTTGTGATAAAACTTGTGATAAATTTTCTGGAGCATTCAGCTATACTCCGGAAATAAGGAGGCTTGTAAATGACAGAACCAGATGGACAGGATGAGCGGGAGGGAAAGCAGGCCGTCCGCCTGACCGTTGCCCAGGACGGCAGCGGTGACTATGATACGGTAGGCGCGGCCCTGGCGGCCCTGGGAGACAAGGACGGACCGCCGGCCTGCATTTTCATAAAAGAGGGCGTGTACAGGGAACGGCTGGAAATTACAAGGCCGTGGATTACACTGGAGGGCCAGTCAGCCGGCAGCACCGTCATTACCTGGGGACTGTCTGCCGGGATGGCTATGGAGGACGGCAGTAAGCGGGGGACCTTCCGCACCTACAGCGTGCTGGTTGACACCCACGATTTTACCGCGAGGAACCTGACCATTGAAAACAGCGCCGGTCCGGGCGAAGCGGTGGGACAGGCGCTGGCCCTGTATGCGGACGGGGACCGGATTCTGCTTAAGGGATGCAGGCTGCTGGGAGGCCAGGACACACTCTTTACAGGCCCCCTACCTCCGAAGGAGATACAAAAGAACGGATTCATCGGACCAAAACAGTTTTCGCCCAGGATAAACGGACGCCACTGCTACCAGGACTGTTTTATCCGGGGGGACATAGATTTTATATTTGGCAGTGCCACAGCCTATTTTGACAGGTGTGAGCTGTATTCTGCCGGCAGGAATACAGAGAAAAAGGGGTATGTGACCGCCGCGTCCACCCCCAAAGGCCAGAAATACGGGTATGTGTTCCGAAACTGCCGGTTTACAGGCAACAGCTCCCGTGAAAGCGTCTATCTGGGCAGGCCCTGGAGGGATTATGCCAGGACCGTGCTCATTGATTGCTATCTGGGACCCCACATATGCCGTGAGGGGTGGCATGACTGGGATAAAAAGAATGCGCGATCCACCCTGTTTTACGGGGAATACGCAAGCTATGGACCGGGGGCGGGAGGACAGGATGCAGCGGACCGGTATGCGGCGGGACAGGATGCGGCGGGACAGGATGCAGCGGACCAGGGTACAAGGGACCGGGGTACATCCAGGCCGGACTGGGTTTTTATGCTTACCCGTGATCAGATACAGGACTACACCATGGAACAGGTCTTAGGCGGAACAGACGGGTGGAATCCCGGGGCATAATATTTAAGCAGGAAAGAAGGAATATACTTATGGATTTATACCGTATCATACTGGTGGACGACGAGGAAGAGGTCAGGCAGAGTATCATCAGGAAGATTGACTGGACGGGAGCCGGTTTCTGCGTGGTTGGGGATGCGGAAAACGGGGAGGAAGCCCTGGAGAAAGTGGAGGCCCTGGAGCCGGACCTGATACTGACGGACATCAGAATGCCCTTTATGGACGGCCTTTCCCTGGCTGAACGGGTGAGGCAGAAATATCCTTCGGTGAAAATCGTGATTTTTTCAGGCTACGATGATTTTGAGTATGCCAAGCAGGCCATAAAGCTAAATGTGACGGAGTACATCCTGAAGCCTGTGAATGTGGAGGAGCTGACTGCCATTTTAAAGCGTATCAAATCCAACCTGGACGATGAGATTGAACAGAAAAGGAATGTAAGCCTGCTGCGTGAAAATTATATACGCAGTCTTCCCATTCTCAGGGACCAGTTTTTAAACGAGCTGGTGGGAAGCACTGTGCCCGGAAATCTTCTTAAGGAAAAGCTGGCTGAGTATGATATCCCGCTGGCAGGGGCCAAGAAATGGGTGGCTGCGGCCATTGACATAGAGCCGGAGGAGATCCGGGAAGGGAATATGCTGCCTCTCCACAAGGAGAGGGACCTGATTCCCATTTCCGTCATGCAGATCGTGGAGGAGAAGCTGGGGAACTATTGCCGTTCTTCCGTATTCACTTCCTCCAGGACCTCCTGGTCTGAGCTGGCCCTTATTGCTGCCATTGACGGGGATAACAGCCAGACCGGGCTGATTGACGTGCTGGGGGATATCTGCAAGGAGACAAAAAAGATTCTGGAGGTGCCGATTACCATTGGCATCGGCCACAGCTGCCAGGACCTGGGGGAGATCAGCGGATCCTATAAGGCGGCCGTGGACGCCCTTGGCTATAAGGCCATTGTGGGAGCGGGAAGCACCATCTATATCAATGACGTGGAGCCTGTAAGCGGGGGTAAGCTGAGCTTTGACAGCAAGGACGAAGCGGAGCTTATTGCGGCCATCAAGTTCGGTCCCAGGGAGAAGATAGAGGAAGCGGTACAGGCGGTCATGGATAAAATGAGCGATGCAAAGGTGCATTTCAGGCAGTGCCAGGCATATATGCTCAGCGTGTCCAGCTCCATTGTCCAGCTGATTCAGCAGTATGACCTGGACCTGGAACAGCTGGCGGAGGAGGGGGAGGAGCAGCAGGGGGATACCTTTGCCGTCATCCCAAGGATGATGAAAAAGGAGGACTTTGCCCACTGGCTTCTCTCAGCCGCCCTCAGGATGAACCAGGCCATGAACCGGGAGCGGGATAATACCATGAAGCAGGTCATCCAGAAGGCCAAGGAATATATTATGGACAATTACCAGGACCCGGATTTATCCGTGGAGAAAATATGCCGCCAGCTGCACATGAGCCCGGCCTATTTCTCCACCATGTTCAAGAAGGAGACAGGACAGGCATATACCGCCTACCTGACCCAGGTCCGCCTGGACAAGGCGGTGGAGCTTCTCAACAAGACCGATGACAAGACCTATGTCATAGCAGCCAAGGTGGGATATCAGGAGCAGAATTATTTCAGCTATGTATTCAAGAAGCGTTTCGGGGTCTCGCCCACCAAGTTCAGAGGGGTAAAATAGATATAAAAGGACTGCTGGGCCGCGTATCGCGTAAACGCGGCAGGCAGTGTAAAGGAGAAGGGGACATGTTGTTTGAGAAGCAGAGGATTAAGCTGCAGAAGGCCAGCATACGCTACATCATATTCATCTACTTTACTCTGACGGCCCTGGCCGCCAGTATATTCATAGGCATCTCCCTGTATTCCAGGCTGTCGGGCCAGATGTCCGCCACCATCCGGGAGGAGAACCAGATTCTGATTAATCAGATCACCAGGTCCATGGAGGATTACCTGCGGATCGTGATGAAGCTGTCCGATTCCCTGTACTATGGGGTTATCAAGAACGCGGATCTGGCCAGCGGCTCCATCGGAAGCGAGATGACCCTTCTCTATGACAACAACAAGGACAATGTGGAAAATATTGCCCTTTTGTCCAAGGAGGGAAAGCTTCTGGAATCCGTGCCTGCAGCCCGCCTTAAGACAAATGTGGATGTCACCGGGGAAAACTGGTTTACCTCCACCCTGGAGAAAACAGAGAATATGCATTTCTCCACGCCCCATGTCCAGTATATCTTTGACGGCAGCGAGAACCAGTACCGGTGGGTTATTTCCCTGTCAAGGGCAGTGGAAATCACCCAGGGACCCTCCACGGACCAGGGAGTCCTGCTGATTGACATACGCTACAGCAGTCTGGAGCAGCTCTTTGACGGTGTGAATCTGGGAAACGGGGGCTATGTCTACTTAATCAGCAGCAGCGGGGAAATCATATACCACCCCCAGGCCCAGCTTATTGATTCAGGAATCGTCCGGGAGAACAACCTGGAGGTATCCGGACTCAGGGACGGCAATTACCGTCAGACTGTGGACGGGGAGGAACGGACCGTCACGGTTAAGACCGTGGGATATACAGGCTGGAAGGTGGTGGGGGTGACGCCCCTTGACGGCGTGTCCCTCAACAATATAAAGACAAAGCTCCTGGTGATTTTTATGATTGCCTTTGTGCTTTTTATCATGACCATCATCAATTCCTATATCTCCTCCAGGATAACAGACCCCATCAAGGAGCTGGAGAAATCCGTCAATGAAATTGAGGCAGGCAATCTGGAGACTGAGGTCAGAAGCGGTGGATCCTACGAGATACAGCATCTGGGCAATTCCATACAGAACATGGCACGGCAGATACGGCGGCTTATGGACGATATTGTGGCGGAGCATGAATCCAAGCGCAAGAGCGAGTTTGACACCCTTCAGGCGCAGATTAATCCCCACTTCCTATATAATACCCTGGACATCATTGTGTGGATGATTGAAAATGAGAATCTGACCGACGCGGTGCGGGTAGTGACGGCTCTGGCCAGGTTCTTCCGCATCAGCCTCAGCAGGGGAAAGAGCATCATAACGGTCAGGGATGAGCTGGAGCATGTGCGCAACTATCTTATGATCCAGCACATGCGGTATAAAAACAAATTTTCCTACACCGTGGAGGCAGAGGATGAGGTCCTTGACCTGGCCAGTCTCAAGCTTATCCTCCAGCCCCTGGTGGAAAATGCCATCTATCACGGTATGGAATTCATGGACGGCGACGGGGAAATCCGCATACGGGCATGGCGCAAGGATAAGGATTTATTCATGAGTGTGTCGGACAATGGTCTGGGCATGACCCTGGAGCAGGTAAAGAGGCTGTTCGGGGATACGGACCACGTGCCGTCGGGCAGGGGATCCGGCATTGGGGTGAAGAATGTCAACCAGCGTATCCGTCTGTATTTTGGAAATGGCTATGGACTGGAAATCCAGTCGGAGCCGGATGAGGGGACCACGGTCACGGCCCATCTGCCGGCCATCCCCTACGAGGAAGTAAAGAAAGAGGGATCCTATGTTAAATAAAGGAAAAATACTCTGGTGCATATGGGCCGGTATCCTGGTCCTGCTGTTTTTGATGTCCTCCACGGATCTGATTATCAAGGAAAAGAAAATCGAGGTATATCCGATTTCCGTCATCATAGAGGGGGACAACGACGACTATTATGTGAATTTCAAAAAGGGTATGGACCAGGCTGCAGCCGAGTTCCATGGGGATGTCAGCTTTATCACACTTTATGCTTCCGATGACCAGGCGCAGCAGATGGAGCTGGTAAAACGGGAAATCAGGGACGGGACCAGGGCGGTGATCCTGGCTCCGGTAAAGACCGGGGAGGCTGCAGAGGAGCTGGAGAATATGAACCCCGGCTGCCCTGTCATCCTTTTGGGACAGTCTGGGGATGAGGGAGGGAATCTGGATTCCATCGGTGTGGACGGCAGGGAGATTGGACGGCTGCTGGGCCAGGCAGCGGCTTCCCAGGCCCCCGGGGATGTGCCGGTCTATCTCTTTTGCAGGGGACTGGACTATGGGGACAGCGCCCAGGTCTACGAAGGGGTCAGGACTGTTCTGGATGAGAAGGGGTATCATTACCGGCTCATTGAGAAGAAAAACCAGGACACATTCCGTCAAGCCATACAGGAGACAGACTCTCCCGGAGGCGGCAGGATTACCATTATAGCGCTGGATGTGCAGTCGCTGGACCAGGCCACCCGTATACTGGAGGAAAATACCATATACCAGGGCAGGGTGGCAGGACTCTACGGCGCAGGGAGCACCACCTCCCTGCTCAGGGCTCTGGACAAGGGGATTATCACAGGGATGACTGCCTATAACCAGTTTGATGAGGGATATTTAAGCGTGAAGCAGGCAGTGGAAGCCATCCAGGGCACGCACCGGAAGCAGCAGACCGTGCTGGAGGCTATCTATGTGGATGAGGACAGGCTGAGGGATAAGACATACGAGAAAATGCTCTATCCCATTGAGTAAGTGAGAGGGGCCGGAAGTAAGAGGAAACAAGATAAGGAAAGGGGCATTGCGGTGAAAGGGAAGTGGATGTATCTATTGGCAGCCTGCATGGGGGCGGCTGTCCTTATAGGGGTGTGGCAGTACATGGGAAGGGAAGACGGGCGGAAGGCGGATAAGAACTCTGTCCGCATCGGGGTTCTGCTCTACCGGGGGGATGACACCTTCATCGGCACTCTGCGCACCGGCCTGGAGGACAAGGCAAAGGAATATGAACAGGAAACAGGGATCAAGGTAAAGCTGGATATCATGGACGCCAAGGGGAGTCAGAATACCCAGAACAGCCAGGTGGAGCGTCTCATTTCCCTGGGCTGCGATGCCCTGTGCATCAACAGCGTGGACCGTTCGTCGGCCTCCATCATCATTGACAAGGCCATGGACGCAGGAACTCCGGTGGTATTCTTTAACCGGGAACCGGTGGAGGAGGATATGAACCGCTGGGAAAAGCTGTACTATGTGGGAGCGGACGCCAAGGAATCTGCCGTGCTCCAGGGAGATATCCTGGTGGATGCCTACCGCCGGGATTCACGTACCCTGGATGCCAACGGCAACGGTCTGGTAAGCTATGTGCTCCTGGAGGGAGAGACCAGCCACCAGGATTCCCTGATCCGCACGGAGTGGTCCATCCAGACCTTAAAGGACGGGGACGTTCCGTTAGAGAAGATTACAGGAGGAATTGCCAACTGGGACAGAAGCCAGGCATCAGCGCTGATGGAACAGTGGCTGAAGGAGTATCCGGGACAGATTGAGCTGGTGGTCAGCAATAATGACGACATGGCCCTGGGAGCCATTGACGCTATGAACCGGGCCGGAATCGGGGCCAATTCCATCAAGGTGGTGGGGATTGACGGCACCCCGGTGGGCATAAAGGCCCTGGAGGAAGGGTATCTTTTCGGCACAGTGGAATCAGATAAGGAACGCTACTCCCAGGCCATATTTGACATTGCCTGGAGTCTGTCACTGGGCCAGGACCCAAAGGACAGGGTGCCGCAGCTGGAGGGAAATTATTACTGGTGTCCCCAGCGGGCGTTGACCCAGGCTGAGGCAAAATTGCTTAAAAACCAGTGATGCACATCAAAAACAACGATGAAAAAGGATAAAATCGAAGAAATTTTATAATCATTCTATAAAAATCATATGGAAAAATGCACAATCAGGTCGTATAATGAACTTGTTGTTAAGCAAAAACAACCAAAGTCAACAAAACTATAAGGGAGGAATTAAAAATGAAGAAAGCATTAAGTGTTGCAATTGCGTGTTCCATGGCATTATCACTGGTTGCCTGCGGAGGCGGCAGCAAGCCAACGGAAGCACCAACCACAGCAGCTGCCGGGGATACCACAACCGAAGCAGCAGCAGACACAACCGCGGCAGACACAGCAGCTGCACCGGAAGCAGGCGCAGAGGTGGCAAACAAGGATAAGCCTTTAGTATGGTTTAACCGCCAGCCCTCCAGCAGTGCTACAGGACAGCTTGATATGACAGCCCTGAATTTTAATAAGGATACATATTATGTAGGTTTCGACGCAAATCAGGGTGCTGAGCTTCAGGGTACCATGGTTAAGGACTACATCGAGAAGAACATCGACTCAATTGACCGCAACGGCGACGGAATCATCGGCTACGTTCTGGCAATCGGAGACATCGGACATAACGACTCTATCGCACGTACAAGAGGCATCCGTAAGGCTCTCGGCACCGCAGTAGAGAAAGACGGCAATGTCAACAGCGATCCTGTTGGTACAAACGCAGACGGTACAGCAACCGTTGTACAGGACGGCTCCCTCGAAGTTGGCGGAAAGACATATGTTGTCCGCGAGCTTGCTTCCCAGGAGATGAAGAACTCTGCAGGCGCTACATGGGATGCTGCCACAGCTGGTAATGCAATCGGCACATGGTCTTCCTCTTTCGGCGATCAGATTGATATTGTTGCATCCAATAACGACGGTATGGGCATGTCTATGTTCAACGCATGGTCAAAGGACAACAAGGTTCCAACATTCGGCTATGATGCAAACAGCGACGCTGTAGCTGCCATCGCTGAGGGATACGGCGGCACAATCAGCCAGCATGCAGACGTACAGGCATACCTGACACTCCGCGTACTGCGCAACGCTCTGGACGGAGTTGATATTGATACAGGTATCGGCACAGCAGACGACGCAGGCAATGTACTGAGCTCTGATGTATATGTTTACAAGGCAGATGAGCGTTCCTACTACGCTCTGAACGTAGCTGTTACCGCTGAGAATTATACAGATTTCACAGACTCCACCATGGTATACGCACCTGTATCCAATCAGCTGGATGAGGCTACCCATGCTACAAAGAACGTATGGCTGAACATCTACAACTCAGCAGATAACTTCCTGGGATCCACCTATCAGCCTCTGCTGCAGAAATATGACAAGCTTCTCAACCTTAAGGTTGATTACATCGGCGGCGATGGCCAGACCGAGTCCAACATTACAAACCGTCTCGGAAATCCAAGCCAGTATGACGCATTTGCCATCAACATGGTTAAGACAGACAATGCAGCTTCATACACATCTCTGCTTGAGCAGTAATATTCATTGAAATAAAGATGTACTGTTATTAGGGAGAAGAAATTCTCCCTAATATTAAATATTGAAACCTATCAATCTACATATACAGGAGTAAAATAATGGCAGATAAGAAAGATGATATCGTCTTATCAATACGCGGTATGAGCAAATCCTTCGGCCGGAACAGGGTTCTGGACCATATCAACCTGGATGTGAAGCGCGGAACCGTTATGGGGCTTATGGGTGAGAACGGAGCTGGTAAGTCAACCATGATGAAGTGCCTTTTCGGCACCTACCAGAAAGACGAGGGAAATATCTTCCTGAATGGCAAGGAAGTAAGCTTTTCCGGACCAAAGGATGCTCTTGAAAACGGCATTGCTATGGTTCACCAGGAATTGAATCAGTGTCTGGAACGGAATGTAATTGATAATTTATTCCTCGGACGTTATCCGGTCAATTCCATGGGTGTAATTGATGAAGGCAGGATGAAAAAGGAAGCCGCCGAGCTCTTTAGAAAATTGGGAATGACCGTCAACCTCACCCAGCCCATGGGCCGTATGTCCGTATCACAGAGGCAGATGTGCGAGATCGCCAAGGCCATTTCCTACAATTCAAGGGTGATTGTTCTGGATGAGCCCACATCCTCCCTGACCGTGC
>ERZ773260.2205-NODE-2205-length-22436-cov-4.675975_pt1 | contig 22436 bp, 22 predicted proteins | sample MGYA00511387_ERZ773260 | MGnify/ENA primary metagenome ERZ773260 (study PRJEB29015, sample SAMEA2737745) | human gut metagenome | biome: human gut; feature: human-associated habitat; material: faeces | place: China | collected 2012 ... | reverse complement strand
GTAAGTCTATCTTACATCAGTTTGAAGGTTTACACAAACTTTGGGATACTCCCATATATTCAGTGTTGTGGTTATCCTCCACATAGATATAAACTTGACGAGATATAGTTTTTGCTGAATTAAAGAAGTCCAACAGATGGATGCTATGTACATCGTGCTGTTGGGCTTTTTTATATATTTATCTGAATGCGGAATGGTCAGCTGACCATTCGAACCAATTAACTCCTTCAAACCTGCACTCCTCTCATTCGGTATGGAGCTGGATACCATCATCATAAGCATGAAGATCTTCTTTTAGGAAATCTGACTTCCGAATACACATCCGGTTGACCAGCTCCCCTTTTGCATGGAGCAGGCTGAATTTATAGTCTAACAATGCAGCCGGTACATAGAGCTTTCTGGCAGTTTCAAAAAATGAATATTCTGCTAAACATTCCAGAACCGTCTGATCTTCCAGAAGCAGTTCCGCTGCAAAAAAGTTTGCCTCATCTTCTTCTATCGAACTGCCGTCAAACATCTCCATTTCATGGAAGCCCCGCATCATGGCGAGCTTCGTATGAAGAATTGCATGACCGAGTTCATGGGCGATTAAAATGCGTTCCAAAACCTCATTGACATTACTGTCTATGACGATATTCTTCTGTCTGGACTGATAGTAAAAAAATCCTTTCAGCTTTTTCTGCATATCGTGATAATGGACTTTAATTCCCAATAACCGGCAAAGTTCATAAGGATCTCTGGTATCATATTTTTTGACCAGTTTTTCTACCACACTGATAATATGTGCTGCCGTTCTCATCTGAATCACCTCCGAATCTTACACAGAAAACATATCCTGTGCATGAGTGATTATTCGTATATGTTAAACTATTCTTTTGCTTTATGCTTTCTGTATTTCTTCGGAGTGAATTTCTCTTTTGCGTTCTGTTTGGAGTCCATATATACTGCCATTACTGCCTGAAAAAACACATCTTTTGCATCATCATCCAGTTCGCCGCCGGCAAATAAGGAATTTACCCGTCCCAATACTTCCTGAGCCTCTTTTGCACCCTTGTAGCCGAAGCTTTCCCTGGCTGACGCAATGAACAGATCTTTGTCCAGATTGCTTTGTGTATCCGTTTCTTTGTCATCCATAAGATAAGATACAGAAACGTGCAGAGCTTCTGCCAGTTTTCTGATATTGTTTTTACGGGGGAGCGTTCCAAGCTGTTCGTAGGTATAGAGGGAACGTTCTGAAATGCCGGTCATCTGTGCTAATTCTGTCTGGGAAAGATTCAGTGCCAAACGGGCTTCCTTCACTTTTTCTCCAAAAGTCATATTCTTACCTGCCTTTCAAAAAATATTTTTGTAACTTCCGATTAGTTGTTGACAAACTTCCGAAAAATGTTATAATCAAATCAGAACAAGTGTTCTTGCACTTTATTATATATCGGAAGTTTTGAAGTGTCAATAACTTCCGGTTGGAAACTTTCGGAAAATAAATCGGAAGTTCCAATGATATTGCCTGCTCTCCGGTATTTCTTTCCCTTTAGCCGGTTTGCAGGATTAGAGAGGAATAGGAATTTATGACATAGTTTGAAAGGAGATTTTACATGAGCAGAAATAATACACAGGTCTTAAATAACATCCGTATGCTGTGCCGGATACAGAAGGTAAGTGAAAAAATGCTGTATAACCGTTCCCGGCTGATTCTGTCGATTTATCGGGATGTCTGCTGGTCTGCCATAGGACGGGCTGATGAGGTGCATGAGGATTTGATCTGCACCTGCGGAGCAAATCTGGACGATGCTCTGGTCTATCTGGAAACCTTCGCACCGGATGAAGCAAGAGAACGCTTTGAAGAACGTATCCGCAGCCTATTTGAAACGAAATGGATGATTGAACTGGTAGATCACGCCATGGGAAGAATCAGGGAATATCCATGCAGGGGAGATTTATACTGCGAAATTATTTCCAAAAGTTATTTAAGCCGTTTTCATTATAGAGAATCTGAACTGCTTGAAGTTTTAAGCATGGAACGCAGCACATACTATGACCGCAAAAAGGAAGCGATCCTTTTGTTTGGCTTATCCTTATGGGGTACTTCTATTCCGATGCTCAAGCAGTTTTTGCGGGAAACAAAAGATGAGGAGGAAGCCTACCGGATTTATGGGAAATACTGATAATGGAGTCCGATAAAAGTCCGACTTAATTCCGACTGTTTTCCTACTGAAAGTCCGACTTGACAGGTGTTAAGATTGGTATGCTGGAAGAATGCAGCATATCAATAAAAAAATCAGATCCGCCTCGTGCCGATATGGTACGGGGCATTTTTTATGCCGTCTTCCAGACATTTTGCACGAAAGGAACCAGAGATTTTCTCCGGTTCTTTTTTTGTGCCGTTAAGGAGGAAACGGTATGTATTACGATTTGAAGGAAAGTGGAAAAAGGATTCAGGATTTAAGAAAGCAAAGGGGGCTAACACAGGAAGAACTTGCTGACAGGCTCAACATCAGCACAAGTAACATGAGCAAAATTGAAATTGGATATTCAGGTGTTTCTATTGATTTATTAATTGAAATGGCTTTTTTCTTCAAAGTTTCATTTGAATATATCCTGCTGGGAGATGAACCAGATGTACTGTTCGGCAGACAAGAGAAAGAGAACAATGTTAAAGCTCAAATGAAGTTATTGATTGAACAGCTTTATGAGCTTGGAAATGAGCTTTAAAACTATCAATACCATTGATAGTGACTATCAATGAGAGGTCATAAAAAAATGAATGTGGAACAGGTACAATTTAGTCACAGCCAAAGAAAACGGCTGAAAGTACCTTGAAAACTTCATACACATTCATCAGATACGTTCCTGTTGTCGGTGTGAAAACATCAGCCACATCAGCGGTACGCCATGAGGTATCGGCTATCCAAGCAGAACAGATTTTTCAGTTGCTTTTGAACCGATATGAGCGAAAACTACCGGCTTGTAACGATCAGGTTGCTCCTAATCTTGGCAATGAAACCAACAGGTATAATGATACTTCTCTACGGAGCTGGCGGAGAACCCGGCAGAGGTTAGATTCCTATGGAGCTGATCAGCAGTCAGCCGTTTGATGATTTCCCGATAAACTACTTTATCACCCAGGGGTGCCGAGGGCAAATATGGGGTTCAACATAATTTTCGGAAGGGCTGTTTTTATCTGCTTGCAGATGGGAGCAGCCCTTTGTACATACCCAATGAGAGGAGGTTTTATTTATGATGAAAAGTAATTGGGTATATCGCCGAGGCGATATTTATTGTGCTGATCTGAACCCTGTAATCGGCTCTGAACAAGGCGGCACCCGTCCGGTGGTAGTGATCCAGAATGATATAGGAAACAAACATTCTACAACATTGATTGTGGCTGCTGTCACGACAAAGATCAGAAAGAAAGAACAAATGCCGACACATTATCTTATTCAAAACAATCCGGCATTTTCAGAACCATCGGTTGTAATGCTGGAGCAGATCCGCACGATTGATAAGAAGCGGATTGAGGGTTACCTGGGAAAAGCAACCCAGAGTGAAATGCTTGGTATTGATAAAGCGTTGCTTGCCAGTGTCGCATTACAGCATTTTTGCAGAGATTTGTCAAAAAACAGTGATGCATTACCTGCCAATCCTTAAGCATAATTCAACTTGTGAAAGCGTAGGCTTGTGGTAAGGAAATGAAGGTGGTGTATAGCGTGAATTTGGAAAATATGAAGGATGTGGACATCCGTACAGTGGACAAATCTTCGTTATCCGAGCTGCGTGACATTAAGATAAAGAAAACCGCAGAAAATCTTTTGGATGTCGAAGATCTGCAAAGACAGACACCGAATTTCTACTGTTTTCGGGTGGGAGAAATAGCGGTTGAGTTTGATTATGCAAGGAACGGAAGGTCGGTAAACGACCTGTTTTCGTTAATGGTTCAGGCGAGCCTGTGACATCATTGTGTAAATAAGGCATGGCGGGTATATTATAAGTGAACCTGTCGGAAAGGTGGCGGATCGACTACCCCTCGGTCTGCCATCGCTTATAATAGCCCCCCTTTGATAATAACCAAAGGAGTGGATGATTATGACAAAGAAACCTTTGAAAAAGGTGTATCATGCCTCCATTTACCTGAGATTATCAAAGGAAGATGGAGATGTAACAAGCGGCTCTAAAAATGAGAGCAACAGTATCTCAAACCAGAAAAGTCTGGTTATGGATTATTTGAAGGACAAGCATGACATTCAGGTAGTTTCCATTCGGGAAGATGACGGATACAGCGGCGTTGATTTTAACCGTCCGGGCTTTCAGCTTATGCTGGAGGATGTGAAAAAAGGAATCATTGACTGCATTATTGTCAAAGACTTATCTCGGTTTGGGCGAAACTATATTGAGGTTGGACGTTATCTGGAGAAGCTGTTCCCCATGCTGGGTGTCAGATTCATTGCTGTGAATGACAATTATGACAGTCTGGAAGTGGATACGGCACATGATATTGTAATGCCGTTTAAGAACCTGATTAACGATTCTTACTGCCGGGATCTCTCAGTCAAAATCAGAAGCCATCTGGCAGTCAAACGCAAAAACGGCGAATTTATTGGAGCCTTTGCCTGTTACGGATACTTAAAGGATCCGGAAAATAAAAACCATCTTGTGATTGATACATACGCCGGATCGGTGGTGCAGGATATTTTCCGCATGAAAATCAATGGATACAGTCAGTATAAAATTGCGGACATCCTTAATGAACAGGGAATCCTCTCTCCCATGGAATATAAACGGAGTATTGGCGTTCATTTCGAGACATCTTTCAAAGTAAATCCCAAAGCCCTCTGGAGTGCCAAGGCAGTTTCCAGAATATTAACGAATGAAGTTTATACCGGCGTATTGGTGCAGGGTAAACAGACTACACCGAACCATAAGATAAAAGTGCGTCAGGCAGTTGAGGAAAAGGACTGGATCAGGGTTGAAAATGCCCATGCACCTCTGATTGATCCCTGCCTGTTTGAAATCGTGCAGACGCTTCTGGAACGGGATACCCGCACTTCTCCAAAAGCTGATTCGGTTTTTCCACTCTCCGGTCTTTTGTACTGCGGAGACTGTGGACAGCCTATGGTACGAAAAACAACTACCTATTCCTTGAAAGGTGTCGGAGAATTTCAACCTCAGAAATATTCTTACTTTGTCTGCCAGGGACAGAGCAAAGACAAAGGCTGTTCATGGCACAGGATTAGAGAAAAGGAGCTTCTGGATGCTGTTTTGCAGGCAGTCAATCATCATGTAAAAAATGTACTGAATACAGAAAAGGCATTGAAAGATATTGATACTGCCCCATCCGTGCAGTTTCTGATTCAAAAGTATGAAAATCATATTGAAAAAAAGGAAATAGAACTTAAAAAGGCAGAAAAACTGAAGGTTGGAATTTACGAAGATCTGAAAGATGGACTGCTGGACAAAGCTGAGTATCTGAAACTGAAGCAGGAGTTTGACAGCCGGATTGAAGATGCTTCTGAAGCGATCCGGAGTCTCCGTCAGGAAATAGCGGCATTGCAGGAAAATCATTCCGAGCATTATGCCTGGATGGATTATTTCAAGGAGTTCGGGGAATTGCAGGAACTTACACGCTGGGCGGCAGTTATTACCATCAACCGTATTTTGGTATTTGAAGATAACCGGATTAAAATCGTGTTTAACTTTGAAGATGCTTTTATGCAGGCACAGGAGCTTTTGAGAGAACTGGAGGGAAAGGAAGGAGCGTAAGATATGGCACGAAAGAAAAGATTAAATACAGCGGCTGTACTTGGAACTGAATGTGCTTCTGTTTCGGGAATACCGGAAGATTCAGGTTCGGGATTTTGCACAGCAGCATATGTCCGGTTGTCTGTAGAGGACAGCGGAAAGACTGACGGTTACAGTCTGCAAAATCAGGAGGACTTACTTCTGTCCTTTATCAATGAACACAAGGATTTGCATCTTTATAAGATGTATGTAGATAATGGATTCACAGGAACAAAATTTGAACGTCCTGCTTTTGAGGAAATGATGGAGGATATGAAGCAGGGGCGGATCAATTGCATTGTTGTAAAAGATTTGTCCCGACTGGGACGAAACTATCTGGAGGCAGGCAATTATCTGGAACAGATTTTTCCGTTTTTCAAGATTCGCTTTATCTCAATCACAGACGGTTATGACAGCTTCTCTCCTGATTTTACGGATGAAGCACTGATGATTCCTCTAAAAAATATCATCAATGAGGGCTATGCAAAAGACATTTCCCTGAAAGTATCATCCTCCATAGCAACGAGGAAGAAACAGGGAAAGTTCATGGGGAAATATCCTCCTTACGGATACCTGAAAGATCCAGCGGATAAAAATCATCTGATTATAGATCCGGAAACAAGCCCCGTTGTTCAGAGAATTTTCCAGCTGCGTTCCGAAGGGACTGCATTAGGAGCCATTGCCAAGATTCTGAATGGGGAACAGATTTCTTCCCCGACACGTTACCTTCTGGAAAAAGGAATTTCCAAAGAAAGCCGTTTTGCTGAGTCGTTCTGGGACAGAAATATTGTCCGCCGTATTTTAAAGAACCGGGTTTATCTGGGAATGATCGTGTACGGCAAAGAAGAAACTTCCTTTGCAAAAGGCATCAAACGGCATACCATACCGGAAACAGACTGGCAGGTTGCTCAGGGAAGTCACGCACCAATTATTGAAGAAGAACTGTTTTACAGCGTTCAGGAACTCTTGGAACAAAGCAAAAAGGAATTTTATGAAAAAACAGGGATCAATGAGGACTATCAGCCGGAAAATCTGTTCCGTGGCATTATAAAGTGTGCCGATTGTGGTCGGGCGATGAAATTGAGCAAGTTTGTGAGAACAACAAAGTCCGGCGAAAAAAGCTACAGTGCGGTCTATGAATGCGGACGGCATAAAAATTTATATGATTACTCCTGCCCTCAAAAAAGTATTCAAAAAAAGGAACTGGATCGGGCTGTGGAAGAAGCAATCCGCTATCATATCCAACTGTTTCTGAATGCAGAACAGGTCATTGCAGAATTAAATAAGAAAACGGCAGTCAGAAAGGCAGCTTCCAATCATCAGGATCTGATTAAGCGAAAACAACGTAGAATCACAAAGGTTGAACAGATGTCCTGTGGCATTTATGAAGATTATCAGGATGGACTTCTGAATGAAACAGAATATCTGACCTTAAGAAAGAATTATTCGGAAGAAGTTCTTACACTGACTGAGGAAATTGAACATTTGTTGCAGGAACAGGTTCTATATGAGGAAGAATTTCATGCTTCCGGTTCCCTTTCGGAAATCGTTTATCAGTACAAAGAGTTTCCGGTGCTGACTCGTGAAATCATTGAGGCATTTATTGCAGAGATTCAAGTACATACAGACAGCAGGTTGACTATCCGCTTCCGCTTTGAGGACGAATTTGAAAAGCTGCTGCAGCTTGCGGAAATGCGAAAGGGGGCGTAACTCATGGAAAACAAACCTTATGTTGTGGCACTTTACACTCGAATGTCCAAGGAAGATGATGATGTTGGGCTTTACAAAAACAAAGAAGAAAGCAACAGCATTACCAATCAGCGTATGCTTCTGTATGACTATCTCAAAACGCATCCGGAATTTCAGGGATATGAAGTGAAGGAGTTTTGTGATGACGGTTTCAGCGGTAAACGTATAGACCGACCGCAGTTCAATGAAATGCTGGATCTTGTGAGAAAGGGGAAAATCAACTGCATTATCGTTAAGGACTTCTCCCGCTTTTGCAGGGACTATATTGAAATCGGGAACTATCTGGAACAGCTCTTTCCGTTCCTGGGCATCCGTTTCATAGCAGTCACAGACAACTATGACAGCAAAGACAGCGGAACTGAAACTGCCGGTCTGGAGGTGGCATTTAAGAATTTTATTGCTGACTTTTACAGCAGAGATACTTCTAAGAAGCTTCGCAGTACCCGCAGTGAAATGGCAAGGGAAGGGAAATTTGCCAGTGCAAATGCCCCCTACGGCTATCTGAAATCCCCGGAGGACAAGCACAAACTGATTGTGGATGAAGAAGCCGCCCCGGTGGTCAGAAAGATTTTTGAACTGAAACTTGCCGGTCTGTCTGCTCTGAAAATCACAAAGATGCTGAATGAATCCGGCATTCCCTCCCCGGCACAGTATGCACTTCAGAAAAAACGGGGAATGGACTGGAGAAGAAAAAACAGCATTTCCGGTTGGGATTCTACGAAAGTGGTTGGTATTCTGAAGGATGAACGCTATGCCGGAAACATGGTTTCTCTCAAGCGGACGCTGAAAGGAATTTACGGCAAGGATACGCCGGTCGAGAAAGAAAACTGGATCAGAGTTGAGAATACCCATGAAGGGATTGTATCTTACGAAGATTTTCTCAGGGTACAGGAAACTTTCAAGGTATATCAGAAACGGCAGCCAAAGGAAATTGACCGCACCAATGCGTTTGAGTGTGCTCATTGCGGCAGAAAACTGTCATACAGCAAAGACCGCAAGAAGCTGATCTGCCGATATGGGGAAGTCAATCCCCAGGCGGTATGCAGCAATGCAGCCTACTCTGACAAGGAACTGCGAGGAGCAGTCATGGTGGCTTTACAGTGGCATTTTGAACAGTTTCTTCATTGGGAGCAGCTTCAAAAGACACAGCAGGAAAAAGAAGAAGCTGACTTTGATACTTCTCTGTATGAGCGGTCAATTATAAACCTTGAGAAAAAGAAAACCCGTCTTTACGAGAAATACCGGGAAGGTGATTTTACGAAAGACGAATATATGAAACAGAGAAGTGAAGTCAATGCAGAGGTTGAAGAACTGCAGAGCAAAGTCCGGGCGATTGAAGCAAAGCGGATGATGAAACGGAATGGCAATGCAAGAGTTGATCTTCTATCTGAACTGGTTCATCAGTATCAGGATGTGAAAACTTTTACGAAAGAATTGGAACGGATTTTCGTGGAACAGGTTCTGGTGTACGATGCGAAGCATATCAAAATCAAATGGAAGTTTGATGATGTGTTTGCGGCATTGCTGGGAAATGAGTAATCTCCCGATGGGGATTGCTCAGCCCACTATATTTTTTGTTCCTAACTTGACACCAGCAGACGTCACCGACCGTCTGGAAGATATCAACCCATCCTTAGCGGCCCAGGCGAGAGTTGTCCTGAATATTAATAAGGCAGAACGCCACATCCGCGGGGGACTGGCTACAAAAGAGAAGTATCAGCATCAGCTTCAGGCCTGCAGCGCCGATAAAAAATTTCTGTAACCAGCAGAGGAATAAAACAGACAGCTTCCTAATAAAATAATAGCAAATAGAACTGGGAGTGTTTGTGAAGCATATGGGGAACATGAAAAAACTGGCTGTCTGGGCGGCGGGGCTTCTGCTGTCCTGCGTCTGTCTGCTGGGCGGCTGCTCTGACAAAGGAGCAGAAGAAAAAGTAAAAGATCTGGAATTTACCGTGGTGGGACAGAATGAGATTCCCAAGGAACTCATGGACATGATTGAACAGAAAAAAACAGAAGAATTTCGTCTGACCTATACCAGCGGAGAGGATCTTTACATAGCCGTAGGATATGGAGAACAGCAGACAGGGGGATTCAGCATTTCCGTTCCGGAGTTTTACCTGACAGAGAATTCAATGGTAATAAAGACGGAGCTTCAGGGACCGGAACAGGGAGGCCAGCAGGCAGCTTCTCCATCTTATCCCTTCATTGTTATTAAAACAAAGTTTATTGAGGAGCCAGTTGTATTTCAGTGACATACAGCCTTCCAGGATCATTGATTGTGGAAGGCTGTTTTTCTGTCCTTTGGCCAGAGCCGGCAGGAATAGGGAGATACAATGAGCTGTCCCTTGTAAATTGACACTGCCATGCGTGAAAATAAAATAATGCACAAAAAATGAAACTAAGATTTGTGAAATATGACAATGAATATATGGAAAAAAACAGTTGATTTTTCAAAACGATTTGCTACACTGAACCTAACGTCAGAGTACAAAGGGCCTGCAGTTCCTTGTATATTGGCGCCATCTTCCACATCTGTCCGCAGTGTTCCAGAGGACAATTCTAATGTTCGGCAGGCGCTGGCATCAGTCAGGCGCTTTCCATAGCAGGTATCATGCGAAATTTCAAGTGAACGAATGATCAGGCCTTCGCCTTTTGGGCGGGAAGCACAGAAGACAACAGAGCGCAGCAAAGGCCTGCCAGTGTTCCTCCTCAAAAGCTGGTCTGCAGATAAGCGGCGGCCGTAACTGGTATTCCTACGAAGGGAGAAAATTATGGGATCTAAAACAACAGCAGGATATGTTTTATACAGAGTGTTTCAGACTGTATTTGCTGTCTGCGTGTGGGCTGTATCAGCGGCCTTTTTGTCGCAGGCAGACGAGCTGCAGCCGCCAAGGGAGATTCTGAAATATTCAGAGCCGGAGCATGATCCGGCACAGCTTGCGGATCCGCCTGCTGTGTTTATGCGGGAGAACACCCCTTATTATCTGGCGTCATGGGAGCTTTCAGAGGAGGAGCTGCCTGGACGGATGCAGTATGGGGAGTCGTCGGTCGTTTATGAGAAGGTGGGAATGAATGCGGAAATTCCGGAGACAGCAGAGATTTCCATGGAAGGAGAAAACGGCCTTTTTACAGTGCCTTTGGTGCGAAGCGAGTACGGGAACCAGCGGTGGGAGGATGACTTTTCCTTTACGCTCACGTTTCACTCCTGTCAGGCAGATACTTACGAGCTGGGAGGGATTGAGATTTCGTCAGATCCAGATTCAGACCGCCCGGAACTTCAGAGATACGAGAGCGAATTGCTGGAGATGCTGGGGCTTCCTGAGGCACATTATCGAATCACTGACTACGCATGGGCGGGAGAAGCCTATCAGGACGAAGGAGGAGCACTGTGCCGGGACGCGTGTGCCAGAGGAGAACGGCTGGTGAGAGACTGCCAGGCAGTTTACGGAGGAGAGGTGGTTCTGTCTCCGAAAAAGGTCTGGAGGACGAAGGCAGTGTACCGCCTGAAAGACGGGGAAGGGCAGAAGCAGCCAGCTTCCGGGCCGGATCAGAAAAAAAGAGAAGACGGGCAGAATGAAACGGCAGAGCTTTCATGGATGGAGGAAGCGGGACGCGTCATAAAACGCCTTACAGTAATTACGGTTCGTCTGGGCTTATTTCTTCTGCTTTTGTTCCTGCTTCGTCTGCTGGCGAGAACCGGACGGGCTGTATGGGAGAAATGGGGGAGGAAAGACGGATAAAGCGTGAAGACAGGAACCATGCGGGCAGTCCATGGGGGCTCTGTCTGGCCGCAGTCTCATTTCTGATATTTTTGAAAGAATGCGGCCAGACTGACAGCAGACAGTCAGCGAAGTGTCTGCGGTGAGAAGGAGTGGCAGTCAGTTTTATGAAAGAAGGAGATTCATTGCAAAGCACAGGCTTATGCCTATAAAAGTGGGGAGCAGGAAGGCTGTCAGCGTCCAGAACCAGCTTCCAGTTTCTTTACGGATGGTCAGGCAGGTGGTGGAGCAGGGCCAGTGAAACAGGGAAAAGACAGCCATACAGACAGCTGTTTTCGCCGTCCATCCATGGGCGGACAGCAGAGAAAAAAGCTGAGCCTGATCTGACATTTCCACCAGCTGGCCGGTCTGCAGGTAGGCCATCAGAATAATCGGGATAACGATTTCATTGGCCGGAAATCCCAGGATAAAACCAGTCAGGATGATTCCATCCATACCAAGCAGCCGCCCGAAGGGATCTAAGAAGCCTGACAGGTGGGCCAGGAGGCTTACGCCGTTCCACTGGATATTGGCTGACAGCCATATGATCAGGCCTGCCGGAGCCGCTACAAGGAGCGCGCGGCCCAGAACGAACAGGGTGCGGTCCAGCACAGAGCGCACGATAATTTTGCTGAGCTGAGGCCTGCGGTATGGCGGAAGCTCCAGGGTAAAGGAGGAGGGCATTCCGCAAAGCAGCGTTTTTGAAAGAATCAGCGAAGAGAGCAGCGTGGCTCCTATTCCCAGCAGAATCAGGCCTGTTAAGAGAAGGGCTGTGGCAAGAGACGGCGGAATTGAGAAAATGCCGCTCTTTGAGGCCTGAAAGCACCCCATAAAAAACAGGGAAAGCGTGATCAACGTAGGGAAGCGGCCATTGCAGGGGACGAGAGAGTTTGTAAGTATGGCGATCAGGCGTTCCCGTGGGGAATCGATAATTCTGCAGCCGGTGACGCCCACTGCGTTGCATCCAAAGCCCATAGCCATGAGTGGTCACTGCCCTGCTCTGCATTTCCTCTTTTCAATGGCAGCCTGGCATGCCTGAAAGAGCTGTTCCGTCACGATGGCTTCGTGGGTTATACCTCCGTCAATCCACAGTTCTTTCGGATTTTTGATGGTAAGGCGGCTTTTAAAAGAAAGCTTTCGGCTTTTCCCCTGTACCATCCGGCCTAAATACACCGGATTATGGAGCATTTTCAGGATCGTATTGGCAGTCCACTTTCCGCAGGAGGGATAGCTGCTTTCGCTTAACTGCGGATATTTGCTGATCCGGTAGCAGGAGGGAGACAGGATGTGGGAAGCGTTTAACAGCCGGGCAATTTGCGCGGGAGTTCTGCCTTCTGCGCCCAGCGCGAAAATCTGCTTTACAATAGGAGAAGCTTTTGGATCAGGGACTAAACGGATAGGCGGTCCTGGATACTTGTCATATCCATATGGGGGAAAGTTTCCGATATAGCTTCCATCTTTCATGCGGATACGCAGAGAAGAACGGATTTTTTTCGAGATATCTCTGGCATACATTTCATTCATAATATTTTTAAAGGGGATCATGTCAGAATCAGAGACCGCAGAATCGTATCCGTCGTTGACTGCAATAAAGCGGACGTTCATAGAAGGAAAGAAAAATTCAGTATACTGGCCTGAAACGATATAATTTCTTCCCAGACGCGATAGATCCTTTGTTAAAATGAGATTAATGCTGCCTTTTTTGATATCCTGTATCATCTCCTGGAAGGCAGGACGGTCAAAGGTAGTTCCAGACCAGCCGTCGTCAGAATATTCTTTGACAATTGAAAAATCGTGTTCTTTTGCGTAGCTCATCAGAAGGCGCCTTTGGCTGCTGATGCTGGAACTCTCTCTTCTGGATTCATCATCCTTAGACAGCCGCAGGTAAATTGCGCCCCTGTATGGCATTATACTGTTCATATACGTCACCCTGTGATTTGATTTCTTCTATATATATGCGGAGAGCAGAGAGCGGATGATGGATATAAAAAAACTTGAAAAACAGTTGTACAGGATCCTCAAAAATAGTATGATAGCCATAGAAATGTTACGAAAATGAGGAATGCATATGGCAGAATTGATGTCAGAGCTGTGTGAAAAGGGCGTAGAGCTGATTTGGAAGCAGTGCAACGAAGCGCTTTTTCCGCAGGGACTGGAGTATTTGAAGGAAGCCGCAGAAAAGGGAGATGCAGAGGCTCTGTTTTTTCTGGGACACTGCTGCAGCTGGGGCGACGGTTCCGTAGGCTTTAATGATAAAAAGGCATATGAATACTATTTGGCAGGGGCACAGGCAGGAAGCATCCGCTGTGTGCTGGGAGCAGCGCGCGCCGGTCAGTATGACGACAGAATGAAACGGGCGTCCAGGTATTCTCTGAACGAAAGTTTTGAGCTTGTGGCAGAGGCTGCGAAAAGGGGAGACGCGTTTTCTGCCTATCAGATAGCGGAAGCCTTCTTCTATGAAGACGTCTATGAGATTCTTCCCAAAAGTGAAAGATGGGCAGGACACTGTTTTAAGTGGTATGAGGAGGCCGGAGAGGGCGGCATTGTAAAGGCAATGCGAAAGGCTGGAAGCTTCTGCTTCTCAGGAACGTATACATTAAAGAATGAAAAGAGGGGGCTTTACTGGGCTGAAAAGGCAGCGGCGTCAGGAGACGCCTGGGGACTGCTGCATATGGGGCTGTATACGCTGGAGCGCCAGGAATTTGAGGCAGCGTTTGCCTACTTTTATGCGGCGTCGTGCCAGGGCGACGAGACGTCTCCCTTTTATCTGGGAGAGCTGTACATGAACGGACTGGGAATTGAACAGGATTTTTCCCAGGCAGCAGCCTGTTTTGAGGAAGCGGCCAGACATGAGAACCGGGAAGCGCTTCTCAGGCTGGGACAGCTTTATTCAGAAGAGACGTTCAGAGATGACGAGAAGGCGTATTACTGGTACAGCAGGGCCTATGGCTGCGGAAAAAAAGAGGCGGGACTTGCTCTGGCCAGATTTTGTCTGGCGCCTGGAGAACATAGGGATCTTCAGAAGGCAGAGAGCCTTTTAACTGAGTACGCGTCAGAGGACAATCACTGGGCAGATCAGAAGGAAGCCTGTCTGCTGCTGGGACAGATGTACGAGGGCCAGACAGAGGGCATGCCGGAAACAGACTGGAACAGGGCTGTGGAGTACTATGAGCGAGGCGCGGCCCAGGGAAGCGAAATGTGTAAAGAAAGACTGGGCCGGCTGTATTTTGAAGGTGAAACAGTGGTGCAGGACTATGACAGAGCGTTTCTCTTTTTGCAGGAGTGCAGAGAAAAGGGGCTTCTGCAGGATGCGCTTCCGCTGGCATTCCTATATCAGAACGGGTACGGCTGTGAAAAAGATGAGAGAAAAGCGGCAGAGCTTTACCTGGAAGCGGCAAACAAGGAGAAAAATAAAGACGCCTATTACGAACTGGGAAAGCTGTATGAGAAGGGAGAGCAGATTCCTCAGGATTTGGAACAGGCGGTAGATTACTACCGTCAGGCAGCCCTCTACGGCCATGACGGGGCCAGAAAATGCCTGTCCCATTTTAAAAGAAATTTCTTTGGAAAATGGAAAAGAGTGCGTTAGAGAATGGATGGAAGAGCGTATGCTTTTATAAATCAAGGGGATTGAAGGTCCAGGCAGAAGCAGGGAAGATCCAGGCAGAAGCGGAGACTACGCACATGGTTAGGCACTGCTTTCCGCAGGCATGGCATTTTTTAAAGGCGCAGTCCATATTGAAGGCAGCTCTTGGAAGATATCCCAAATCCTCCAGAAGGGTAAATAAGGGGAAGAAAATAGCCATAGGAGGCAGCATAACGGATACGATCCAGGCAACAGAACGGTAAACTCCGAATACAAGGGATTCTGTCAGCCACTGCGGGCAGCCTGCCGTCTGAAATGCGCCGGCCATCCAGGTTTCTAAACGGAAAAACTGCTCCCACAGAAAGGAAGACGGATAATTAGCCCCTGTAATCGTGATCCAGAAGATCAGAAGAAGGAGCAGAATCATCACAAGACTTCCTGTGAAACGTCCGGTAAGGAAACGATCCGCCTGATCCTGGCGTTTTCTGTAATTCTTTTTTGTATACCGCACTGTTTTGCTGACGGTTTCCTCCGGGCTGAAGTCCTTTTCGGGCTGGGAGATAACTCTGGCGGAGGTCAGGACAATCGTTTCTTTCAAGGCTTCGATTCTTTTCTTGTCCCTGGCAACGCAGCGGAACACAGGAATGCCTAAAAGCTCCTCCAGCTTGGAAAAGTCAATGAGAATGCCATGTTTTTCTGCTTCATCGCAGAGATTGACGCAGAGCATGATAGCAGTATCCTCCGTATCAGGCAGCTGAGAGATCTGCTTTAAAAGATGAAGTCCCCGCTCCAGACAGGTGGCGTCACCGACCACAATGAGGACGTCCGGATGGCTGGAACAAATGCAGGAACGGGCGATTTCTTCTTCCTCAGAGTGAGTTCTCAGCGAGTAAATGCCAGGAAGATCGGTAATTGTGCAGACAGTTTCGCCAAAAGAAAAATTTCCCTCTGCGCAGGAGACCGTCTTCCCAGACCAGTTTCCTGTATGCTGGGACAGACCGGTTAATCCGTTAAAAACAGTGCTCTTTCCTACGTTTGGATTGCCTGCAAGCACAGCTGTTATCTGTTTCAAAGAGAGTCACCTCCTTTGAAAGCGTCATATTCTCCGCTGTTTTGCTGAACTCCAGGAAGACGCTCTGCACAGCAGGAAGGGAGCGGCTCAGCCAGAATCAGCTGTGCGTCTTCCTTTCGCAGAGCAATGACAGCATTCCTTACCAGGAAGGCGGAGATACTGCCGTTCCCCCTTCTTAAAGTGCAGGTGACGGCGGCTCCAGGGACAAAACCAAGATCCAGAAGCCGTGAAACGATAGCAGGCTGTTCAGGAAGCCAATGTATCACTGCCGACTGACCGGGCGTCAGCAGACTAAGAGGATTTAACATATCATCACATCATAAAAATAGGCGTTACTATTTTATATGAAAGCGGAGGAGACAGTGTGCCCGTTTTACCTGCGATTTTTAGGAGTAAAGCTGTTTAAACTACAGCGCTTAAACAGCTGTGGAAAGAGTGGATGGATTAGAGTATGACTGGAACGTCCTGATCAATGGTCATGGAATGTTCTGTGACGATACAGTCCTTTGCCAGAATCTGCACACCATGTTTGGAAACCTCCTTTAAGGCGTCTGCAAAGGCAGGGTGCGTATGACGGTTGGGAGTGAAGGAGCGGATATCTTTCATCTGTATGACAAAGAGGACAGCCGCGCCGTATCCTTCCCGGGCAGCCTCCTGAAGCTCCAGGAGATGTTTCAGGCCGCGTTCCGTGGGAGCGTCAGGGAAACTGGCAGTTCCGTTTTGTTCCAGCGTCACACCCTTTACCTCCATAAAATAGAGCGTTCCGTCCTTCTGAAAGGAGAGATCAAAGCGGGAATTTCCGAATTTAACCTCACGCTGAAGATGACAGACAGGACCGAAGCCGCCGCTTGCCAGCCATTCATAGGCAGCCTGGTTGGGGGCCTGGGAATCCATATTAATAAGAAGCGTCTGGCCGGAGAAACCGGCACGCTCTTTATAGACACAGATGAGAGAATACTCGGTCTTTCGCCCTTTTTTCAGAGCGCCGGGGTGATGCTCGAGAACCAGCTGGGAGCCTGGAAGCAGGAGTTCCCTGCATCTCCCAGTATTTTTAACGTGGCAGACAACGGAAACGCCGGAATCTGAGAGACGGGCCGAAGCGATAAAACGGTTGGGCCTCTCAAGAAAGGCGGCTTTACAGGTATTGATATATTCCATAAATGTTCTCCTTATACAGATAAGTTTGCAGTCAGGGATGCGCGCATTCACCGACCGATAGGAAACGTTCAGCCTTTATTTTGCACCAGGAGGAGAAAAAATGCAATGACATTGCATATTTAAAAGAAATATGATAGAATTTTGAAAAATATAAGGGATGTGCCGGCGTCTATGGAGCAGGCGGCTCCGGCGGAAGGGCAGATGCCTCAAGCATTGCATTAATAAAGAAAAGAGGATGAGAGGAATGGAGATCTACTACAGCAGCACCAGAGGAAAAGAATCCCATGTGACGGCTTCCCAGGCAATTTTAAAAGGTCTGGCAGACGATGGAGGACTGTTTATGCCGGATAAGATTCCGTCATTAGACCGGCCGTTAAGAGAGTTTGCGTCCATGAGCTATCAGGAGACAGCTTATGAGGTTATGAAGCTGTTTTTGACAGATTTTACAGAAGAGGAATTGAAATCCTGTATTTCCAGAGCCTATGATTCCAAATTTGACACAGAGGAGATTGCTCCCCTTGTGAAGGCTGACGGAGCTTATTATCTGGAGCTGTTCCACGGAAGTACGATTGCATTTAAGGATATGGCCCTTTCCATTCTGCCTCATCTTATGACGACAGCGGCCAGAAAAAATCAGGTAAAGGATACCATCGTAATCCTTACGGCTACTTCAGGCGATACAGGAAAGGCCGCTATGGCCGGCTTCGCAGATGTGGAGGGGACAAAAATCATTGTTTTCTATCCTAAGGGAGGCGTGAGCCGGGTACAGGAACTTCAGATGGTGACCCAGAAGGGAAGCAACACTGCGGTTGCAGCGATTACCGGAAATTTTGACGACGCCCAGAGCGGTGTGAAAAAGATTTTCGGAGATCGGGAATTTGCCGCAGAGCTTTCCGCTTCCGGTTACAGACTTTCGTCCGCCAACTCTATTAATATCGGCCGTCTGGTGCCGCAGATTGTTTATTATGTTTACGCATATGCGAAGCTTCTGGCTTACGGAGAGATTGAAGAGGGAGAAGCCATTAATATCACGGTTCCTACTGGAAATTTTGGAAATATTCTGGCTGCTTATTTTGCAAAGCGCCTGGGAGTTCCGGTTCACAGGCTGATCTGCGCTTCCAATGACAATAAGGTATTGTTTGACTTTTTCCAGACAGGAATTTACGACAGACGCAGAGAGTTTATTCTTACCACCTCCCCGTCTATGGATATTCTCATTTCCAGCAATCTGGAGAGGCTTCTTTATCTGGCGTCCGGCTGCAGCGCAGATGAGACTTCACGTCTGATGTCGGATCTTTCTGAGAAGGGTGTGTACGAGGTTACGCCTTCCATGAAAGAAAATATGAAGGACTTTGTGGGAGGATTTGCAGATCAGAAGGAGAATGCAGAGGAGATCAGACGTGTATTCAAAGATACGGGATATCTGATCGATACCCACACAGGAGTGGCGTCGGCTGTGTACAGAGGTTACAGACAGAGCAGCGGGGATCAGACGAAGACGGTAATTGCTTCTACTGCCAGCCCCTACAAATTTTCCAGAAGCGTGATGGAGGCAGTCTGCAGCCTGGATCATTCGGAGGAGAAACTTCCAGAAGATGAGTTTGAGCTGATCGATAAGATGGAACAGCTGTCCGGCGTGCCGCAGCCCATGGCGGTGAAGGAAATCCGCGACGCGGCCATCCTCCACAACCGCCAGTGCAGCCCTGAGGACATGGAGAATATGGTCAGAGAGATTTTAAAATAAGGAACAGGCTTTTCAAATAGAGAAAAATGGTATATAATAGGCGCAGGCAAGTAGAGAAATGCGAAGGAGGTTCAATGATATGTTAGTATCAGCGAAAGAAATGCTTAACAAGGCCAGAGAAGGCAAGTATGCAGTTGGACAGTTTAACATTAACAACCTGGAGTGGACGAAGGCCATTCTGCTTACAGCAGAGGAGTTAAAGTCCCCGGTTATCCTTGGAGTATCTGAGGGCGCAGGAAAGTATATGACAGGTTTCAAGACAGTTTCCGCTATGGTTAAGGCTATGGTAGAGGAGTTAAACATTACAGTCCCTGTAGCGCTGCATCTGGATCACGGCTCCTACGAGGGCTCCTTAAAGTGCATTGAGGCAGGATTCTCTTCCATTATGTTTGACGGCTCTCACTATCCGATTGCAGAGAACGTAGAGAAGACAACAGAGTTAGTAAAGCTCTGCGGAGAGAAGGGCATTTCTCTTGAGGCAGAGGTTGGTTCCATTGGCGGCGAGGAAGACGGCGTAGTGGGCCTGGGCGAGTGCGCAGATCCGAACGAGTGCAAGGCAGTAGCTGACCTTGGAATCGATATGCTGGCAGCAGGAATTGGAAATATCCATGGAAAATATCCGGCTAACTGGCCAGGCTTAAGATTCGACGTACTTGAGTCCATCAAGGAGAAGGTAGGCGATATGCCGCTTGTTCTTCACGGCGGTACAGGAATCCCGGCTGAGATGATTCAGAAAGCGATTTCTTTAGGCGTTGCGAAGATCAATGTAAATACAGAGTGCCAGTTATCCTTTGCAGAGGCGACACGCAAGTACATTGAGGCTGGCAAGGATCTGGAAGGAAAGGGCTTCGACCCGCGTAAGCTTCTGGCTCCTGGAACAGAGGCTATCAAGGCAACTGTAAAAGAAAAAATGGAATTATTCGGTTCCGTAGGAAAAGCATAAACAAAGTTTAAAACATAGATAAGCCGGTCTGGGCAGATTTCTGGCACGCAGTCAGAAGTCAGCTTCAGGCAGGCTTATTTTGTTCTTTTATACGGCAGGCAGACTGGTCTGAACGATAACTTGGAGGAATATACGATGAGCGACGTCACAAATGTGTCCGAAATGTTCGGAAAAAATGTATTTAATGATTCGGTGATGAGAGAACGCCTTCCGAAGAGCGTCTATAAGAAATTAAAAAAGACCATTGAAGATGGAACAGAGCTGGATCCGTCCATCGCCGATGTGGTAGCCCACGCCATGAAGGACTGGGCTATTGAGAGAGGAGCGACCCATTTTTCACACTGGTTTCAGCCTCTCACAGGCATCACGGCTGAAAAGCACGATTCCTTTATTTCCGTGCCGGGAAGCGACGGCCGCGTGATCATGGAATTTTCTGGAAAAGAGCTGATAAAGGGAGAGCCGGACGCTTCATCCTTCCCGTCAGGAGGACTGCGCTCTACCTTCGAGGCCAGGGGATATACAACCTGGGACTGCACTTCTCCGGCATTTTTGCGGGAAGATACCTGGGGCGTGACGCTTTACATTCCTACCGCCTTCTGTTCTTACAGAGGAGAGGCTCTGGATAAGAAAACTCCGCTTCTCCGTTCCATGCAGGCGATTAACGAGCAGGCTCTCAGAATTATTCGCCTGTTTGGAAATACCACATCCAAACGAGTGATTCCCTATGTAGGCCCAGAGCAGGAGTATTTCCTGGTAGATAAGGAAAAATATCTCCAGAGAAAAGATCTGATCTATGCGGGAAGAACCCTGTTTGGGGCTATGCCTCCCAAGGGACAGGAGATGGACGATCACTATTTTGGAAGCATCCGCCCCAGAGTCGGTGCGTTTATGAAGGAAGTCAACGAGGAAATGTGGCGTCTGGGCGTTACGGCGAAGACTCAGCACAACGAGGCGGCCCCTGCCCAGCATGAGCTGGCTCCGATTTATACTCAGGTGAACGTCGCAGTTGACCACAATCAGATGATGATGGAGGCCCTCAAGCGGATCGCAGGCCACCATGGTCTGACCTGCCTGCTTCACGAGAAGCCCTTTGCCGGAGTCAATGGTTCCGGAAAGCATAATAACTGGTCGATTTCTACCGATGACGGCATTAATCTGTTAAATCCAGGAGATACGCCTCATGATAATATCCAGTTCCTGCTCGTTCTGGCATGTATTATCAAGGCAGTGGACGTACACGCGGATCTTCTGCGGGAATCTACAGCCGTTCCGGGAAATGATCACCGTTTAGGCGCAGCGGAGGCTCCGCCTGCGATTATCTCTATTTTCCTGGGCGAGCAGCTGGAGGATGTGGTGGATCAGCTCTGCAGCACAGGCCTGGCAACCCACACAAAGCATGGCGATTTACTGAGAACAGGAGTTGCCACGCTTCCTGACTTTGTGAAGGATGCTACCGACCGAAACAGAACTTCACCGTTTGCATTTACAGGAAATAAATTTGAATTCCGAATGGTTGGTTCCTCGGATTCTGTCTCCTCTCCTAACGTAGTGCTCAATACGATTGTGGCAGAAGCGTTCAAAGAAGCGGCAGATCAGCTGGAGCAGGCGGAGGATTTCGATACAGCAGTCCACGATATGATCAAGACCCTGCTGTCTGAGCACAGGAGAATCATTTTCAGCGGAAACGGATATTCCCAGGAGTGGGTGGAGGAGGCTGAGAGACGAGGACTTCCGAACTTAAAAATTGGAATTGACTCGGTAGATTCCCTGATCACAGACAAGGCAATCCGCTTATTTGAAAGCTTTGGCGTTTACACGAAGGCAGAGCTGGAGTCCAGAGCTGAGATTGAGTACGAGTCCTATGCAAAGACTATCAACATTGAGGCTAAAACTATGATTGACATGGCGGGAAAACAGATTATTCCGGCTGTGATTCGGTACACTACGAATCTGGCGGCTTCTCTGGGAGCGGTTCAGAGCGCATGCCCGGAGGCAGACTGCAGTACACAGAAAGAGCTTTTGCTGGAAACGTCTGATTTGCTGGCTGACATGAAGACGGCTCTTGCGGCCTTGACAGACGCCATAGGAAAAGCGGCGGCAGTTGCGAACAATAAAGAGAGGGCCTACGCATACCACGATTTAGTGACCACGGCCATGGAAAACCTGCGCCGCCCGGCCGATCGTCTGGAGATGATAGTAGATAAGGAGCTGTGGCCTCTGCCAAGCTACGGAGATTTGATTTTTGAAGTGTAATCCATAATCAGAAGAAATAATCAAAAAGCGCCCCCAGGGCATACCCATAAGTGTAATACACATGGTATGGTTCTGCGGGGGCGCTTTTTATCGTCCTGGGCCGCTTGTCAGGCCCTCTGGAATGTCGTAACCGTTATTGGAGGAACCCAGATTACTGCCGGGAGCCTGAGTTCCGCCTGAATTAGGCGTTCCAGGATTGGAGCTTCCGGGGGTGGAATTTCCTGGGTTGGAACTTCCGGTGTTGGAGCTTCCTGGAGCGGTGGAAGAGCCGGGATTGCCTGAGCTGCCGGGAACCTGACTTGTGCCAGGATTGGAGCTTCCTGGGACAGAACTTCCGGAATTTGAGCCGCCAGGTCCCGATGATCCGCCGCCAGGCGAGGAAGCGCCTGGGGCGCTTC
>ERZ773260.2198-NODE-2198-length-22500-cov-3.333437_pt1 | contig 22500 bp, 10 predicted proteins | sample MGYA00511387_ERZ773260 | MGnify/ENA primary metagenome ERZ773260 (study PRJEB29015, sample SAMEA2737745) | human gut metagenome | biome: human gut; feature: human-associated habitat; material: faeces | place: China | collected 2012 ... | reverse complement strand
GAACCAATTATCAACATTCTTGCCGGGGCAACTTCACGCAATTCTGTTATCAGGCGATTCACTAACGTATTCCAAATATCACTGCTGGGAGCTACAGGTTCATTCAGTAACTCATACGCTAACATATCATCAGGATATTGTTGAAGCTTGTCATGAATTGTTTTCCACATCCGTACAAACTTATCCTGCTCTTCCTTACTAGTCCATAGAGGTTTATTATCCGCTTCATAATTATGAGACCGCAGTATATGAAAATCAAAAATTAATCTCATATTATACAATTGGCACCAATCTGCAGTTTTATATATCAGATTCAAAGTTTCTTCATCGACTTCACCTGATTCTGTAAACAACTGCTCTTCATCCACCGGTAACCGCAAATGGTCAAATCCCTGTTGACTTAAAAATATAGCATCGGTTTCCTTAAACTTATTCTTCCTTTCTTCTCCTCTTGCACTACTTTGTGAGAGCCAATTACCAATATTCACTCCTTTGTGAATTTCAAAACCAGAAAACTCTCCGCCAGTACCCGTTGAATATACATTAAGATTCACTTCCCGAGTGGTTTCATAGCTGGTAGTACTTACAACCAACTTCAAATGATAAATTCCCGGAGTCTCATTACTGTATTTAAATTCATCTCCGGTTCCCTCTTGTACTCCATCCACATACCATACAGCTTCTGCATATTCAAAAGGAGTATAAATAGCCTTTATCGTAATTGTCTCCCCCTGCTTTACATTGAGCTTTCCCAATTCCCCATTTTCACCTTTCATCGGTAATGTAGGGCTTGTCGCAATGATGCGAGGATAATTATCTGCCGAAATAGATTCTTCTGCCGCATCATCATTGCACGCGGCTATTAGTACATAAATACTAATAAAGAATATTGATTTTATAATATTCCATGTTTTCATAATCATAGTATTTTATTCTTTGTCCCACCAAATTCTACAATTCCAGTTATCTTCTCCTCCCATTCTTCCGACTGCTTCATAATATCCGGTCGGATTATAAGTCTGCTCAAATAACGGGTACTTCAATCTTCTGGGAATAGTACGGGAGTCTTTGACTGCTGCGCCATATTCTGTTGAAGGTTTCAATACAGGATATCCCGAACGTCTCCAGTTAGAATAAGCTTCTGACGGATTAATCAAATGTAAAATCCATAATTGCTCATTGATAAACTGTAATTGTCCATCTTTATCTGATGGTAGCGGATTCCGGGACAGATAACTGGCCATTTCCGTATTGGAGACTTCTTCTCCCAGATCAAAGTTTTTCAGTAATCCCATGGCCGCCTTTACTCCATTTGAATAATGAGTCTCTACTGTTTTACTGTCATTGATGGCCGGCCAGCGTAGTTTTGCTTCTGCCAGTAAAAGTTCAGTTTCTGCATAACTCATAAAGATGGCCGGAGAATCTCCCTTTATAAATCCCTTGTTCAGTTGTGGACGACATTCCTTTCCGTAATACGTATCTCCATCCATAAATCCAGCAGGCCAATTATCCCACCAGTAGAATCCCGGTTTTATTGCTTCTATTGATTCCAGTTGCTTCGGAGCCTTCTCTATAATAAAGTCCGTCAAATCTGTTCTTAAAAATGGATCTGTTGAATCTTCGGCATAACATCTTCCTAAAATCAACAGACGGGGATCATTGGTCGTTTTTAACTTATCCCACATCGTAGTACAGAAATAACACATAGGAGCATTCTCCCGGCTACGCCACAACTGCGCCAAGCCATTACGCCTGAACTCCGTTTCGTCCCAATCCAATAAATCCATATAATGAATTAATGCATCATCTCCAACTCCCAAAAGACCCGATTCAATATTACAAATAGCAGTCACCCATTCTTCTGCAAGCTCCGGAGCTACTTTAACCAATCTCATGGCAATACGAAAGTTTAAAGTATTGGCAAATTTTCTCCACTTCTTTAGATCACCACTATAAATTATATCACCGATCAGTTTATCAGCTTTTTCATCCAGTTGCTCCTCCGCTTCCAGAAGTTCTTTATGCATGTCTTTATAAATCAGTTCCTGCTCATCAAACTTTGGGGTAACATTTCCTGTTATATACCCCTGCTCTGCCTCAAAATATGGAATATCACCATACATATCAGTCAGGATAAGAAAAAAGTAGCATTTCAGAATCCTGGCCACCGCATTTATATTTTTCTGTTCAACATCTGCCTCCGTTCTCCAAAGAATATCCGCCAGATTTTTCAGATGACAAGTATAAATACGCTCCCATGGTTGTTGAAACTGTGCATCATCAATCAGGTATTCGCCACCAAAATGCGTTGCCGACCAGTCACCTTGCAGTTGTTGAACAAAACCTGAATAATAATAGGCAAACGGTTGTTCCATCAGCCAATCACCACCCATACATAATTGTATGTAGGATAACTGTGAGTTCGGATCGATAGTCGTAGCCACTACTGGATTTTTATTAAAATCCTCATAGTCTATGCAACTACTAAATCCCATCAAAAGGACACTTAACAGCAAAGAGTGCATCCACTTTATATTCAATATTCTTTTCATAGTCGGACAATTTAAAATTTAATATTCACATTCAATCCAAAACTTCTTCTGGAAGGTAACGAACCATATTCCAAACCTATAGCAGAAGTATTATAATTTGAGTCCGGATCAATATTCGGTACATTCTTATAGATAATAAAAGGATTTCGCGCAACAAATGAAACACTTAACGACTCAACATAACGCTCTATCAACTTTTTGGGAAAGGTATATCCGAACGTTAACTCACGCATCTTGACGTAACTATTATCATAGATAAAAGGCGAAGCTGTCTTATCACAGATATATCCCCAATAATCGTATGGAGCAATCGCTTTGGTATTTTTCACCCAAGATACATTGCCTGCGGCATCCACTTGCTTAACAACTCCTTCTGCAACATACCCACCGGTAGATTGCCAGTTTCCTTCAGCAACTCCAGCTTCCAAACGCTGTTCTTCCGATTTATGCCATTCGTCACGTCCCCTTACAGTATATGCTGCTTTACCTGATTTGGCCAAGCCACGCGCTGTCATAGAATAAATATCTGCTCCTACTTTAATATCAAAAATTGCCGATAAAGTAAATTGCTTATATCTGAAAGTAGTCGTTAGTCCCCCTGTCCAGTCCCAGGTTGCTTTCCCTAACTTTTTCATATCACTGGTTATTTCAGGCAAACCGGAATCAGCATTGATAATCACGTCTCCCTGTTCATTTCTCAAGAAGTCCTGTCCCATAATTACTCCGTATTCTTCTCCCGGAACAGCCAGTACTTTTACTCCCAGCCAACGGGCAGCTGCCAATTCCAGACTCTCGATTCCTGTTGACAAGGACTTCACTTTGTTACTATTCTTCGAAAAGTTAAAATTAAAATCCCAAGAAAAATCTTTCGTTTGAACCGGTGTCGTATTCAATGCAATCTCTACTCCCGAATTTTCTATTTCCCCTGCATTTATCAGTTTGGTACCATAACCTGATGTTACTGATGTGGCAACATTCATAATCTGGTTATCACTGTTTTGTTTATAGTAAGTAAAATCCAGTCCGATCCGGTTATTCAGAAACTTCAAATCCACTCCAATCTCAAAAGAATTGGTTTTGGATGGTTTCAAATCTTTATTAGGAATAGTACCCGTACTAATATATCCCGTAGAATAATTACCAAAGGTTTTATCCGTCATAATGTAGTTCAAATCCAACATGAAAGGGTCTGCATCACTACCGACTTGTGCCCAGGAAGCTCTTAATTTACCAAATGAAAGAATCGGATTCGGCTTAATCAATTCTGAAAACAAGAAGCTTCCACCAACTGAAGGATAAAAATAAACGTTATTGTTTACCGGCAGTGTGGACGACTGATCCCGTCTTAACGTCACATCTGCATACAATAAATCTTTCCAGGAAAGGTTTACCATTCCAAATAACGAATTAATCTCTTTACGCCAGCTACCTTCAGTAATCTCTTTTTGCAGGAAACTTTGCAGAGCCACCGTCTCACGCATTGACATATTTTTAGCTGTTATGGTATGCGACTTATTATCTACGTGATACACATTCCCTCCTAATGTAATTCCATAATTGAAGCGTTTGAAGCTATTTTGATAATTAGCTATAAACTCCACATTATAAGACTTATTTTCAAAAGTACTTTTTTGTAATTGTCCCAATAAAGTACTAGGGGTAGAATATGGAATATAATCCATAAATGAGAAGTTCACGTTCCACCGGTCAATTTGAAATACAGATTCTTATTTACACTATATTTAAATGAAGCGACTGCAAAATACTGGTCTTTCTGTGTCGTATTTTTCATTGCATATTGCACCCAATAGGGGTTGATATTCCAGACATCTCCTCGGTTCCAGTCGTAGTAGGTTCCATCCGAATGCATATAATTATCCTTCAACCATACCTGATCAAAGTTTCCTGCCAGGTTCATCAGATTGTTAGCTACATTCGTTCTTGAGTCTGCTAATGCCGGACGGTTCTTTACATATTCATTTACGTAATTGACTTTGAAATCAACTTCCAGTTTCTCTGCAAGCTTAAAGAATGTTCTTAAATCAATCGTATTCCTGCTTATCTTGGCATTAGGCATAATATCCTTATTAGTCAGATTCGTATACGACAATCTTATGCTATTGTTCTCTTTGGCAGAACTTAGAATCAAAGAATTTGTGGCTGTAACACCTGTGTTAAAGAATCCCTTTATATTGTCTTTCCTGTATATAAAAGGACGAGTCACTCCGTCGAAATACTTAAAAGCAATTCCTTCATCGTATCTGGGTCCCCAACTGGCACAAGCCGATTTTGCATCATCATCATTCAGATTAATTCTTCCATCCCATCCCTGGCCAAATTCTGTCTGAACATCATCATATTCTGTAAGTTGCTTTTCAAAAGTAACGGTTGAGTTTACCTCCACTCCTATCGCCCTGCGATTCTGATTCTTTTGTGCCTTCTTGGTCGTTATAAGAATAACTCCATGTGCAGCACGACTACCGTACAAAGCAGAAGCAGCAGGACCTTTCAACACAGACATGGATTCAATATCATCGGGATTGATGGACGAGATTCCATCTCCCAAATCATATCCTCCATAAGCACCGGCCGAACCGAAATTAGAATTATCCAACGGTACGCCATCTACTACATAAAGAGGTTGGTTGCTACCAGTTAAAGAAGTATTACCTCTAATAATTACTCTCGTACTTCCGGCAGGACCACCAGCCGTTTGAGAAATGACCAATCCCGGAATCTTACCGGCCAATGCGTTTATAACATTGGTCTCTTTCGCTTTTTCGAGTTCTTTTCCTTTCACGTCACTGACGGCATATCCCAAAGCTTTCCTGTCACGTTTAATACCTAAAGCAGTCACTACCACTTCATCAAGTCCGGCAGTTTCCTCTTTCAATACAATATCATAGGTACGCTGTGAATTGATTTTCAGTTCTTGTTCTCTATAGCCGATATAACTTATAATGAGAACACCACCGGGAGGCAGCACGATCTCAAAATTACCATTAACATCGGTTACCGTACCATGTGTCGCATTCTTAATTTTCACAGTCGCCCCTATCAGTGCCTCTCCTTTCTCATCAGAGACTTTTCCTTTAATCTTCCAATATTGCTGTTGCTGGGAACTACCCGTGTTTTCCAGAGTAGTATTTGCATAACTTCCTTCAGACCAAAGAAAAGCCAGCAAGGCACAAGCCATTAAAAATCTTAATTTTTTCATATCGTATTAAATTTATAAGAGTTATTCTATTCTATCACTAACGTAATGCATTACATATCTTCTCATTAATTTTCCGTAAGCGTTCTTCATCAAGCTTTACAACCTTACGGTCATAAGTCAGTAAGCCATTTATTTCAATCTCAACATCAGAGGTTTGTGTGTAAACAGCAGCAGAAAAACCTCTCGGAATAAGTTTATACAGCATATCCGCATATTTCTGATATTCGTCAGTAGCCTCTTGAGAAGAATTGAATTGGACGTATCCCCAATTCTTATCCGGTTCCCACAGATGTTCTTTACAGATCATACCAATTCCACCGAACTCTCCTAAAACATTTGCTCTTTGGGCATCATAAAGATACATTTCAGGAGCCGGATAATTATGTAAGTCAAGCATGTCCCCACATGTATAATGGTTGCCGCCACTTGCCGGATTTACTAAACGAGACGGATCATATTGTTTGGTCCAAGCTGCAATCTCCGGTGTTTTAAACTGTCCCCAAGCCTCATTAAACGGAACCCAGACACCAATACAAGGATAAGAATATAAGTAATCAATGACTTCTTTCCATTCCTTACGATAAACCGCTTCCGATTCTGGAGAACGTTTAAAATCAATACCATCAAAATAAGTCCGGTTCTGCCATTCATAATTACGATCACCACTTGGCATATCCTGCCATACAACAATCCCTAACTGGTCGCAATGTGTATACCATCGGGCCGGTTCCACTTTGATGTGTTTACGAATCATGTTAAAGCCAAAGTCTTTTGTCTTTTGAACATCATAACGCAAAGCCGCATCACTGGGAGCTGTATAGAGTCCGTCAGGCCACCACCCCTGATCCAAAGGACCAAATTGAAATAAATCCTGATTATTCAGCTGCAACCGTACTATGCCATCCTTATCCCGTCGGGTTGAATATTTCCGCATGGCAACGTAGCCATTCACTTTATCCACTATCTTGCCATTGTTCTCCAAAGTCACCTCTGTTTTATAAAGAAAAGGAGATTGAGGTGACCATAGTTTAGCATTTTCGGGCATTGGCAGTTCTATTGCCTGTTTGTTTACGGCCAGCCCTTCGGTAACCAATTGTTCACCATCAAAAACTTTCACTCTTACCCGGTCGGTAAAGTTCTCACTAGTAGTAACGGTCACATTGATCCGGCGTAGATCAATATCAGGCGTAGTACGCACGTTTGTGATGTGACATACAGGCACAGGCTCCAACCAAACAGTCTGCCAAATACCTGTAACTGGAGTGTACCAAACACCTTCCGGACGTTCTACTTGCTTTCCACGTGGTTGTACTCCTTTATCTGTCGGATCCCAGACACGAACAGTCAGTTTATTTCCTCCCTTTTTCAAGGCGGAAGATATATTAAATGAGAAAGGAGTGTATCCACCTGTATGTTCTCCTACTTTCATGTCATTTACCCACACATCGGTTTTCCAATCTACAGCTCCAAAATGAAGAAGAACATTCATACCATTCCATTTCTCGGGTACATTAAATACACGGTTATACCATACTTCCTTTTCACCTCCCACTCTTTTCCCCACTCCGGACAGCGAAGATTCAACGGCAAAAGGAACTAATATCTTACCATCGTATACAGCAGGAGCTTCCATTCCTTTAGGAACAATAGCATAATCCCAACAACCGTTCAGGTTCATCCATTGGGTACGCTCCATGATGGGACGCGGATATTCCGGTAATACATTATTCGGGTCTATCTGCTCTCCCCATTGAGTTTTTATTTTATCGCCAGCCGGCGACCATTGCGCAAATGCCGCAACATTAAAAATCAATATAAATAAGAATAAAAAAATAGGCCGGATGAAGTTCTTCATAAATTGCTTCGTTTAAAGTTAATAATAGATTTGATACTTTGTTCACGTATCCAAAAGTAGCCACTACCCTCTAAATTCAGTAGAATTATTGAAGCTATTCATATAACAATCGAATCAAATGAAGATTTTGATTCGATAATTGCCTATGTAGAAAAGATAATTGCAGTGAAAGGTTGGTTACATCTCTACAAAATCCTTTGGAAGTACTCCAAATTGTTTTTGGAAGCACTTTGCAAAATAAGAAGGAGTACTAAAACCAACAGCATAGCAGACTTCATTTATCTTATAAGATTTATCTTTGAGAAGTACAGCCGCCTTCTTTAGGCGCTCTACCCGGATATAATCATTGGGAGTCATATCAAGTATTCCTCTAATTTTCCGGTTCAAACTCGAACGGCTCATATTCAGCAACTGTGCCATACTATCCAGATTAAAATCCGGATCTTGCAAATTATCATAAACAATCTTATTCAGTTCTTCCAGAAAAATCTTATCGGCGTTCGTCTGTGCCATCGTTGCAGTAAATACAAAAGGAGAATGACAGAATGCCTGCCTTAGCTTCTCTCGGTTACAAAGTAAACTTTCAATGGTAGCTATCAAATATTCTACCGAGAAGGGCTTCTCAATATATGCATCTGCCGCCAGTTTCAATCCCTCAATCTTTGATTCAAGATTTGTTTTAGCCGTCAACAGCACTATAGGGATATGACTATATGTAAGGTCTGTCTTCAATCGATGACATAATTCCATCCCGTCCATCCGAGGCATCATAACATCACTGATTAATAAATCAATATTTGCATCTTCCAATATTTCAAGAGCCTCCACCCCATCTTTTGCTTTCAGAACACTATAAGCCGAAGATAATTGTTTGGCTATGAATGTCAACATATCCTGATTGTCTTCTACCACCAGAATAACAGGGAGATGAGTTCCTTTTTCCTGCTCTTCCGCCATCGGATTTTCAATGCCTGATATCTTATCTTCCTTTTCTGATACATTTTCTTGCAGTTCTTGCACCTCCTCTACATGAGTGACCGGAATTTCCAGTACAAAACAATTGACTCCTTGCATATCCTCAAGGTACACGGTTCCATGATGCAACTCTGCCAAAGAACGTGCCAAGGCAAGGCCAAGGCCTGTACCGGAAGCATATTCTTCGTTATTCTGAACCTGAACAAAAGGTTGAAAGATTTCCTCCCTCATATTAACAGGAATAACAGACCCGTCATTACATACTTTTATTATAAAGCTGCCTGTTGCCTCATTATATTTTACTGTTATAGTTATATAGGTAGCTGCATATTTTACTGCATTACTCAACAAATTACTTATAATTTTAATCAATGCTTCGCGATCGACGGCTGCAGAAATATCTTCCTCCGGCAGATCAATAGAAAGCTTTATATTTTTCTGTCGCGCCAGAGATGTAAAACGAATATAGACTCCAGATACTATTTCCTGAATATTACACTCTGATAAAATTAGTGTGAAACTATTATTGGCCGTTTTGCGGAAGTCGAGTAATTGATTGATAAGATTCAATAAGCGATCCGAATTTTGCCTCATAATAACCAGATCCTCCCGTACGTCATCCGCCAGAGGCTTATCTTTCAAAATACACTCCAAAGGACCTTTGATTAACGTCAGCGGAGTTCGTATTTCATGTGCTACATTCGTAAAAAAGTTTATCTTGGCAGAATAAAGCTCACGTTCTTTCCTTTGCTCAAACTTCTCCATCTGCCTCATGTGCTTGCGAACCATACGACGTTTGGAATATCGTATAATAAAATAAAAAATGCACAATGATAAAAGAACATAAACAGCATAAGCCCATCCCGTCAAATAAAATGGCGGACGAATATAAATATGTAATTTTAAAGGTGCATCATTCCAGATTCCATCACTATTCACTCCTTTCGCATAAAGGGTATATGAGCCATAAGGCAAATTAGAATAACTGATTAATGATCCTCTTGCTTCATACCACTCTTTATCAAATCCTTCCAACTTATATAATAGTTTATTCTGATCCAAAGTAGAATATCCCAGTGTTGCAAAGCGAAATGAGAAGGAGTTTTGAGATGCGGTCAGTTCTATAGAATCTGACACCGTTATACTCTGTTTCAAAGGTGAATCTTTGGCATTCGGCACTACTTCTTTATTGAATATCATAAAATCCGTAATCACCAGAGGAGATACATAATCATTATCAATAAAAGTAGATGGATCAAAAGATATAAGCCCTGCAATACAACCAAAATAGATTCTTCCATCCACCGTTTGATGACTTGAACGATAATTAAATTGATTGCTCAATAGTCCATCGGCAATAGTAAAGTTTTTAATGACTTTTGTTTCCGGCTGAAAACGAACCAACCCTTTATTAGTAGTCAGCCAGAAAATGCCCCGCTTATCTTCTACAATCTGATGAACAACATCACTTGGTAATCCGATAGAATTCGAATCATAGTGTTCGAAAGTCCCGGAATCTGAAACTAACCGGCAGAATCCGCCACCTTCGGTAGTAAACCATAACTGGTGACGGCTATCCTCGAATATACTCAAAACTTTATCATAAGGTAAACTCAATGAGTCATTTTCCTTATGATAGAAATGAATACACTTTCGTTTCTCTGTTTCCAACTTATACACACCATTAAAAGTTGCCAGCCAAAGGTGTCCTTTTAAATCTTCATGCAAATCATAGATCAAAGTCGGTGGAACTGATTCAACTCGCGAAAAGCGGTCATTCTCATTATGATATTCAAATAGTCCGTCAGCAGTTCCCAAATATATTTTGCCGGACGCCGTACGTCGAATCACAAAAATATCATTGGAACTCAATCCGCAGGAATCTTTTTTCCGGTAAGTTTTCACTGTATTTGTCTGCAAATTGATTCGATTAAGTCCTCCTGAAAACGTACCTACCCATAAAAAGCCATTCTCCAGACATAATCCATGGACATTATGGTAAATAGATTGATGATGGAATGGATTCAATTCCTTCGTCACGGGATTATAATGAAACAAGCCCTTATCCTCCGTACCGATCCATAAATTTCCTTTTTCATCTTCCACGATTTCACGAACACGTTCACCTAATTCTTCCATCCCTTTATGAGGATATATTTTCTCAAAGAACGTATATTGTTTAGGATAATAGTTTATTCCTCCAAAATAAGACCCAATCCACATTCCTCCTTCTTTATCTTTATATAAAGAATAGACAACATTATCCGATAATGCATAGGAAGTTCCCACCAAACTTTGGATATGGGTTATAGCACCATTCTTGATATTATAAGTATAAATACCGGATTCTGTACCAATCCATAACTCGTTTTCAGAGTAAAGTGCTATTTCCCGTACATAAATATCATCTCCTTTATCGTCTACAGATAGTAAAGTGCGGACTTGCCGGGTTGCCAGGTTGATCTCTTTCAATCCTTTAGTCAAACCGACATATAACAGATTTTCTTCCCCTTTAATTATTTTATTGACTACTTCATTCTTAAAGGGCTGGGTACCATCTTGAGCAGCAAAAGGATATACCGTATTGAAATCATCAAGAGTAAAATATAGATTGTCTGCATAAAAAGCTCCCCAACAAGTCCCTTGGTCGAACAAAAAGTTTTTCATACCGGCCCATGGTATTTTCAACTGTACCATTTTTTGTTGTTGTGGATGAAAGCAAAAAAATCCATCGGCAGAAGATATATAAATACACCCTTTATTCTCACCAATCATATATACAGAACGATTGATACCTAAACCATCAGCAGTTTTTACATCAAAAAAATATGAGTTTTCCCTGGAAATAGAATAGATATAAACTCCGGTATCGGTACCTATCCAAATAGATCCCTCCTTATCTTCATAGAGTGCAGTAACACAATTATTCCCCAGCATACCGTTAGCCTTGCAATATACTTGAAAAGAAGTACCATCAAAGCGATTTAATCCGTCCTTGGTACCAAACCACATAAAGCCAAGATGATCTTGCAGAATAGCATATATACTATTTTGCGATAAACCATCGTTGATGTTCCATGAACGAAAATAATACTGATTACTAGTCATTAAATTAGCGAATAGCAATACCGGATAACTAATTAATACTAATAACAAAAGTCTTTTCATAATATTAGACATTTAAAAATAAGCCTCCATCGCATGGCGAAATCACTCTGCATAGTTAATCCCTCACCTTTACAAATATACAAAATATTAGTAACCGACGACTATTTCACTATTATTTCCTATTAAATAATTGGAGAACTCCTTTCCTTTTTTACAAAAAGTCACTACTGACACTTTGTAATTCTTACTCTATCAGGAATCGTTTCTTTCCACCCTTTATCTGGAAAGAATATTTTTCTGTCACTACAGAAGTGTTTTTCCAAGTCATTATTCCAGGATCAAGCGTAACATATCAACATTATGATATATTATTTAGCCTTTATACAACCAAATCATCATCATTTACATTCATGAGACCTCTTTTTGTTCTTTTCTATTTGCTATTACCAAAGATAAAAATAGAGAAATCAAAGGAAAGAAAGTAGAAAATACCAACATTTTTTATAGCATAGCGACACTATCCTAATGGTTTACTTACTTTATCCATAGCTTTTGGTTACACTATCCGCAGCTTTTGCTTACTTTATCCTTATGTTTTTCACAAATATAACGGTGCTTTTTATGCAAGTATGCAGCGTTTTTGTAAAAAACAAGCATAATTTTTCAGTAATTCAAGGGTGTTTTCTTGCTAACAGAGGAAAATTATAAAACATACGAGATAGTGAATTTCTCAATTACATATACAAATATCAGGATAATCAGTTTTTTAGTAACTTTATGTTGAAAGCCAGCCCATCCCGATCAATACCCAGAGTTCCAATATACAAAGCGGAAACCACATTGCACATGCCAGCCACACCGGAATTCCTTTACACCATTCACTACGGCGATAATGAATCATAAGGGCAGAACGGCGTTGGGTTCGATAACGTAACATGCAAAATACGACCGGTGGGATAATACAAAGAAAGAACAGACCAATGATATGCCAACCATCTGTACGTGATACTATTGAAACTGAAGAAAGGTACATACACAATGGCAGGATAATGCAAAAACTCCAATATGAAAAGAGTACAATCATTCCGCTCGTTCTTGCTCCTTTTCCTTTCTCACTCCATTTCTCGCCACAATAATACATATAATCGAAGAAGTAATAATGGTACTTCTTTGGATGCAACTTTTTCTGTTGACGTTCAAAATAGTTTAGTGGCTTTTTCTTAGGAGGGTAATATTTCATGTCCGTTCTATGTACAGTTTATATGATGTATATGATGTAAAAAAAGACGATTAATATCGGGAAAATCCTTCGTATTAATCGTCTTTCTATATTCAGGAGAATTATATTATACTGATCTTTTATAAAATCAATAGCTTAGTACTTTATAACCTTATCACTGCTTACAGTATTATACCAGTCAGTATTTGTACTCTGATCGTGCGCCCAGTCGGCGAATTTAGAATATGCATTCGTTATCACTGTTGTCTCTGTAGGATAAGCAAACTTTTCAGGTACACAAAGAGCCCATGTATTATTAACGGCTTTGATTACCTCAAGCACTTCCTTATCAGCCAATTGACCATTCGCTGTAGCCGAATTAAATTGATTCAGATGAATTTCTGTTCTCTTTTGAGCTCCCCCCTGATATGCAATAAAGAAGTCTAAGCCATCTGTCACACTAGGGATGGATATTGCATTCTTGAGTTTTATGTTCACTTCAAGAGTATATATGTCTGTAAGAGGAGTACTAGCATTCCCCGTATTCAACATAGGACGTTGTGATCCAGTATATCCATATACATAATGTGCATCTCCAAATAAAGGAATCACAAGTTCATTACCGTTCGTTTCATAAGATGCATTTTCAAATATACCAGAATTTAATGAGTTGGTACGTTGGGTAGCACCTGCACCAAAACTTACCTCTTCCACATTACTTTTATCGATTCCTTGTATTCTTAATCCAGCACCTAATTGCTTCACAGCACCAACCGCACGCAGGTCGACTGTATATTTCAATTCTTTCACATCATTTCCAGCAGCAGGCAATTTGACATTCAACACAATATCATTGAAATCATAGTCTCCCGCTTGCGGATAATTGTCTTCAAAGGCATAAGAATAAACTGCATTTCGAATCTCTACATCATCCGGATTTTCATCAGAATTGTATCCTTCTTTGATACATTCACCGTCAGCAGGAAGTATAAAATCAGCCTTACCCGGATTGCAATAGGTAGCGCCTTGCTGCAATCCTTTATTTACTAGCCATGCAAAAGGAGACCAGTCATAGTGCGCTTCACCTTTATATGTCTGATCTGTTATTTCACAAATGATATTATTTGTTACTTTAGAATTAGATTGAGCCAAACCACTAAGATTAGCAATCTCATTAATTCTCAATAAAGCAGTACCCACAGTTGGACCGGTAACAGTTCTATATAAGCTAGCCTTACCTGTACAAGTCAACATGGATTGTGCCTCCATTACAATGTCATTGTTATTACCATTATTCCCAAGTTCCTCGCAAATAGCTTCAGAAGTATTTCCCATAACAAGTGTACCAAATTGGAATTTATCAGTTTTCAGATAACAACCATTTTTTATATGGGTATTATTATTACCATCAATAGTTACAGCCTCAATCGTTCCATGATTTGTCAGTGTTGTACCAGCTGTAGAAGCTCTGTAAGAATTCAATTTAAGTGTTCCATAATTCATAAAATCAACTCCACTTCCACCTCCATCAATCTTCAATAAATCACAATCAATTATACCTGCGTTATAATTGGTAAATCCGGCCGAACTATTTGTCATATAGATAGTTCCTTTCCCCATAATACTTCCACCTGGCATTACAGTTATATAAGAAGCCTGCGTCAATATCAAAGTCGCATTTTCAGCTATCTTTATTATTCCACCATTCTCAACTATAATCTCTGTGATATTATCAAATTGATTACTATTCTCAATCATCCACGTACTTCCTTGTGGAACAATTATTTTGATAGCTTCAGCTCCACCACTGGTTCCAGAAGTTTTTAATCCAGCTTTAAAAATTCCACTCGGAATCTTAAACCAACGTATTTTTTCTTTGAATACAGGTAATTTAGCATATTCAAACCATCCGGGACCTGCACTAAGGTCCCAACCAGCCTCAACCGGAGTAGCATCCTCCTTTTTAGCACTAATAAAATCAGCCGTATAAGGAGCTTTCATAGTCGGTATACCAGTCGTTACAGCTCGCGACATAGAACGCGTAGATACATCCGCATATCCAAGACGTGCTGTCACTTCTCCATTTTCAATGGCCACCGGCTGCACCATATAATGTTCATGCTCGTCCACACGCGCAACAAATACTTTATTCAAGGCAATTGCACAATCAAAAGCCACAGTAAGTGTTGTTCCTTGAGTTGCATCTTCTTCCGCTAAAATTTTTGCCGTACTTTCCGAACTTAATGGATCGGCATCGAATATCCGTATCTTGTAGTTTACTCCCTCATAGCCACTAACTAAGATATGCGCAGTTACACTCCGGGAGAGTGTCCAATCACCGTCAGGATCAATATTTTTTACAGGAAAGGTTTCTTCGTAAATTTGTTTTAATTGATCTGCATCAAACAGATTTTTCTCATTATCAACACAGCTGATAAAGCTGATGGAGGACGCCAACAACGAAAAAGTGAAGACTTTTGCAATGTTCTGTTTCATAATCTTTGAATGCTTAAGTTTGCTTTATTTGCACAAAATACAAATCACCACTAATCAACAATCAGTAATGAACACACAAAGATAGTTGTATTTATAGATAAAAGACAGTTAAAGTTGTATTTTTCGATACATAGTTAACATCTTTTAAAAGATGAAAATCTAATTATTTCCGTTGAAAGATAGGTGGCTACATCATTGAATATAAAAAACTTAGAAATATAAACATTGCAGTATGCAGCAAAAAACAAAGAGTTGCATATTCTATGCAACTCTCAATTAAACGACAAAGATTCAGTACTACAGAGCACTACAAAATCCCGAGTTCTTTCATTTCCCTATTGAAAGGATAAAAACTAATAATTAAAAGGGGAAAATCAAAGGCAAAACAAAAATCATCACAATCCCCATAATAATCTGCAATGGTAATCCTACTTTTACATAATCCATAAAAGTATATTGACCGGCAGGCATCACCAGGGCGTTAGGCGGTGTAGAGAATGGAGAAGCGAAACACATACTTGCACCTACCGTCACAGCAAACAAGAAGGGAACCGGACTTACTCCGATCTGTATGGCACTTTGCAGAGCAATCGGTGCGAGTAAGACAGCCGTAGCTGTATTGCTGATAAACATCGTCATCAACGAAGTCGTAAAGTAAATACCTGCCATCAACGCAACAGGTCCGTATGATCCCAAGCCGTTAACCAGCGTATTGGAAATGTATTCCGAAGCTCCCGTTTTCTCCAATGCCAGAGACATAGGAAGCATAGCTGCAATCAATACAATACTCTCCCAGTTGATCGTTTTATAAGCTGCTTCTACATTACGGAAACATCCGGTTAATACCATCAATATACCCGCTATCATAACAGCCGTAACCGGAGCAACCGGAATAAAATCGAATACCATCATTACTACCATTAATACCATAATAGCAGCCGCTACCGGAGCTTTATAATCTAATGTAACTTTAGCCGCTTCCGCCAAAGGTTGTCCCAAAACAACCCAATCTGAATCTTCCTTGCTAAGACGAGCTATATTATTCCACGTTCCCTGAACCAGAAGCACATCACCACTATGAATCCGCTCATTTCCCAAATCCTGCAACAAGTATTCCTTTTTACGACGGATTCCTAATACGTTCACATTAAACTTATCACGAAAACCGGCTTCCTTAATTGTTTGGTTTATCAAATTAGAAGCTGGCATCAACACTATTTCAGCAATACCGATGTCATAAAAATCCAGAGAGTTAGCTGCGCTTTGAGTTTCTTCCGTTGCATGGTCACCTAGAATCTCTAGCAGGAAATCTTCTGCAAAAAGTTGTACCTTATCAAATTCTCCTGTCACATACAAAATATCCTCGGCCTGCAACATCGTGTCCGGTGCAGCAAACTTCTGGGTAATCGTTTTCAGAAAACGATGTTGCGATGCATCACCACGACGCACTTCCATGATATTCAAACCATATTTGCGACGAATATCCAAGTCAATAATCGTCTTGCCCAAAAGCCGGGAATCTTTTATTACCTGCAAACGAAACAGATTGCTGGAAAGCCCATATTCATTTACCAACTGTTTCAGTGACTTACCCGAACGTTTATTATCATCTTTCTGGCCTTTTTTAGAAAGAAACCATTTGCTAAGTGGCATCAATACCAACGTACCGACAATCACACAGACAATGCCGACAGGCAGGAAAGAAAAGAAGGAAAGCGGTTCAAGTCCGGCAGAAGTCAACGTATTTTGTATCACAAGGTTCGGCGGAGTACCGATTAAAGTCATCATACCTCCCATACTACTTGCAAAAGCCAACGGCATCAACAGCCTGCTCGGATTCATACCGGCACTCATTGCCAGACTGACAACAATAGGAAGCATCAGTGCCACCGTTCCTGTGTTACTGACAAACGCACCAATGGCCGAAGTCACCAACATCACCAACAGAAACAACCGGATCTCACTGGTTCCCACAAGTTTAAGAATACGGGAACTAATCATCTTTGCCAATCCCGTTTGAAAGATAGCCCCTCCCACTACAAACAATCCGATCATCATAATGACTACCGAATTGGAAAAACCGGAAAGTGCTTCATCAGGAGTTAATATCTGAAAAATAAGTAAGGCTATCAGTGCACACAGTGCCACAATATCCGAACGAACCTTGCCGTTCACGAAAAAGACAGCCGAAAGAACGAGAATAATAATGGTTATTAGCATACGTAATTAAATGATTGTTTTATTTTGACTCTATCAAAACTTATTTAGGTGAACAAAAATAGAAAATACTCCAGCGTTATTAAAACAAATTAGAAATGATTTTAGTTCATGAGACATCATTTAATATTTTAATACATTTTCTCTCTGAAAAAAGACTCGAAATCAAACAGAATATGATACTATACAAGAACTAAAGGATACCATATACCCACTATTTCTTCATCACATATAATTACAGCCTCACAATATAATATTGAAAGGCAATATATTTATGTATTATTTTTTGAAAGTTAAAGAACAATTCATATCTTTACACCTCATTTATATCAAACATTTTATGGCAAACAATATTTTGTTAAATTATTGGATTAACGAAGCTCATTGGGGTTATAATTATTTACTGGTAATTATTCTGCTCCTTGTCATCAGCATCTTACTATATAGAATCCGTAAATTGCAAAAAACGATTAAAAAGACCAATCATTCCTACCGTTTCTCCTTTGATATTCTCGATAACCTTCCTTTTCCTATCTTTGTAAAAGATATAACAAACGATTTCCGATACTATTACTGGAATAAAGAATCAGCCGCTCAATCCGGCATTAGCAGTGAAGAAGCCATCGGACATACTGATTATGAGATTTACGGAGAAGAAAGAGGTGAAAAATACCGGCATATCGACAAAGAACTCATACAAGAAGGTAAAGTATATCGCAAGGAAGAAAAATACACCACTCCCGATGGAATCACCCATGATACTATTGCTGTTAAATCTATTATTTCATGGGAAGGAGAAAAGAAATGGCTGTTGGCAACCCGGTGGGATATCACACAACTCAAGAATTATGAAAGAGAATTAGTTGCCGCCAAGGAAGAACTGGAGAAAGCATTGAAGAAGCAAAAACTAGCTCTAAAAAGTATCGACTTCGGCCTTATCTATATTGATAAAAATTACCGGGTACAATGGGAGGAAACAAGACAAATAGCCAGCCTGGTAAAAGGCAGACGATACATACCGGGAAAAATTTGCTATCAGACCAGTGCACTTCGTAATGAACCGTGTGGACAATGTGCTTTCAAGAAAGCTATCGAACAGGGCAAAATTATCCGGCATACCATCAGAGTAGACGATGTAGATTTTGAAGTGACTGCAACACCTGTATTCGGTGACGAAAAGGAAACTGAAATTATTGGAGGATTACTTCGTTTTGAAAACATCACTGAAAAATTAAAGATGGACAAAATGCTGCAGGAAGCAAAGGAAAAAGCCGAAGAATCCAATCGGCTCAAATCTGCCTTTCTCGCTAATATGAGCCATGAAATACGAACCCCGCTAAATGCAATTGTAGGATTTTCCGAAATGGTTTGCCAAACGGAGGAAGAGGAAGAGAGAAAAGAATTTGTAAAAATCATCTCCAGCAACAATATCTTATTATTGCAACTGATAGACGACATCCTCGATCTTTCTAAAATTGAAGCCGGTACTATGGAATTCACATTTGCACAGACTGATATCAATGAATTGATGGAAGGTATTTGCAGACAAATGCAAGAAAAGAATTCTTCCCCAGACGTTCAAATCTTATTCACAGAGAAAGCAGATCAATGCATGATGTATACCGACCGCATACGTCTATCACAGGTTATCATCAACTTTACAAATAATGCTTTGAAATTCACCCCTAAAGGTTCTATCGAAATGGGATACCGGATTGAAGAAGCCAAAGATGAAATATACTTTTATGTAAAAGATACAGGTATCGGAATTCCTGCTGACAAGATAGATAAAGTGTTTGAACGCTTCGTCAAACTGAACTCCTTTATTAAAGGAACAGGACTCGGACTAGCCATCTGCCGTGTCATAGTAGAAAGACTGGGCGGGGTTATCGGAGTGGAATCTAAAGAAGGAGAAGGCTCTCGCTTCTGGTTCAGAATTCCAAGGTCAGAGAAAATTGAGAAATAATAAAAAGAAAAGAGGATATGGTGAAAAGTATGTTCCAATATCCTCTTTATCCTATATTCTTAATGTAAGAGTATGCTTAAAGTGCAGTCTCTAATATCCTGCGGGCAACAGCACCCGTTACATTTCCATTCTCTCCATATTTAGCACCACGTTCATTGAATCGGCGTTCGATTTCCAGAATAGTATCCTGTCCGATGTTCTCTTCATGCAAACGTGTAGTCAGCCCAAGCGAACGGAAGAACTCTTCGGTATGACAAATCGCTTCATCAATCCGTTCTTCTCGCGTACCGGAAGTTATTCCCCAGACTCTTTCACCATACTGCAAAAGTTTATCTCCTTTTTCTTCATGAAGCACCTGTAAAGTGGCAGGAAGAACAATGGCTAACGTATGACCATGTGTCAATCCGTGCAAAGCAGTAATTTCATGGCCAATCATGTGAGTTGCCCAGTCTTGCGACACTCCCATAGCAATAAATCCATTCAATGCCATTGTAGCCGAAAGCATAAAATCAGCCATCAGTTGATAATCATGCTGGTTTTCACGGATTTTCGGAGCTATTTCTACCAAAGTTTGTAAAATGCCTTCCGCCCAACGATCCATAATGCGGCTCTGCCCGGGAGTAGTCATATATTGCTCCATCACATGAACAAAGGTATCAGCCAAACCACAGGCCACCTGATGAGGAGGCAAGGTAAAGGTTACTTCCGGGTCAAGAATAGAGAAGATTGGATAGTTGGCATAAAAAGGATATTTCTCTTTTGTTTCACGACGGGAAATAACTGCCCCGTTATTCATCTCCGAACCGGTAGCGGGCAAAGTCAATACAGTGGCAAGAGGTACAGTATGAGTGACTGGTCGTCCGGCAAGTACTAAATCCCAGGCATCACCATCATACAGGATTCCTGCGGAAATCAATTTCGTACCGTCAATAACGGAACCGCCACCAACAGCCAGCAGATAATCTACTTTCTCTTCTTTTCCCAAAGCAATAGCTTTACGGAGAGTTTCAATGGCAGGATTGGGTTCGATTCCCCAGAATTCTACTGTAAAATGATTCTTCAATGCTTCCTTTACCTGATCGTACACTCCGTTTTTCTTCACGCTTCCGCCGCCAAAAGTAATCATAATACGCTTGTCGGACGGTATTTCTTTAGCCAGCCGGGCAATCATCCCTTTTCCCATTATCAGTTTCACGGGATTTTGAAAAATAAAATTTTCCATATCTTAGTCTATTGTTATTATTTTGGTTATTAGTCACTATCCTTGCAAAGATACATGATTTATCCGAACCCTGTCAGAATCAAGCGAAGAATTGTTGTGCCACGGAAGGAACCATAGCCGACAACCAAGGTTTCATATCCTCTGCTACCAATAACCAATACAATAATAATATAATGAAAATGGCAATAGCAATACCTACTAAAACTTTTCTCTGTTTCATAATTGTTTTTGTTTAAATATTCAATATTTATAAGAACAGTTCAGGTTGAAAATTGTTCTATATCAGAAAAATGAAGGCAAAAGAGAAAAAAAGTCATTTTTTGTTTGCTGTTTCAAACAAAGTGTCTATATTTGCCCCCATAAAATTACAAAAGACAATGAGAACAATGTTAGTAAATACATATTGGTGGTGGCACCCGTTACAACTCCGACAGTCGTAAGGGAGCAGTGCTCGTATGTATATACCTCATTAAAGATATAACAGATTTGAAAGAGCCCTGTCGCAACTTGCGGCAGGGCTCTTTTTATTTGCCCATTTTCGAACAGATTTAGATAATAACATAAAAAAATAGATAGGATTATGAAAAGTTTTTTAGTTGACCAGGATGGCTATTACGGAGAATTCGGTGGTGCTTATGTACCGGAAATCCTCCACAAATGTGTTGAGGAACTGACGAGCAAGTACCTCGAAGTGATTGAAAGCGAAGAGTTTAAAAAGGAATTTGAGCAATTATTACGCGACTACGTAGGACGCCCTTCCCCACTCTATCTGGCAAAACGCCTTTCCGAAAAGTATGGTTGCAAGTTGTATCTGAAACGGGAAGACCTGAATCATACCGGTGCACACAAAATCAACAACACCATCGGACAAATCTTGCTGGCACGCCGCATGGGAAAGAAGCGCATCATCGCCGAAACCGGAGCCGGACAACATGGAGTAGCAACAGCTACCGTATGTGCATTGATGGATATGGAATGTATCGTTTATATGGGAAAAACGGATGTAGAACGCCAACACATCAATGTGGAGAAAATGAAAATGCTGGGAGCTACCGTTATTCCCGTTACTTCCGGAAACATGACCTTGAAAGACGCAACCAACGAAGCGATCCGCGACTGGTGTTGCCATCCTGCCGACACTTATTATATTATCGGCTCTACCGTAGGCCCTCATCCTTATCCTGATATGGTGGCACGCCTGCAATCTGTTATCAGCGAAGAAATAAAAAAACAACTGCAAGAAAAAGAAGGACGTGACTATCCGGATTATCTGATAGCCTGCGTCGGAGGGGGAAGCAATGCTGCCGGAACGATTTATCATTATATCAATGATGAACGGGTAGGCATCATTCTGGCAGAAGCAGGAGGAAAAGGAATAGAAACCGGAATGACCGCCGCCACTATACAGCTTGGGAAAATGGGCATTATCCATGGAGCCCGTACTTACGTTATCCAGAACGAAGACGGACAGATTGAAGAACCCTACTCTATCTCCGCCGGACTGGACTATCCGGGAATCGGACCGATACACGCCAATCTTGCCGCTCAAAGACGGGCTACCGTATTGGCTGTCAATGATGACGAAGCAATAGAAGCCGCTTATGAACTGACCAAACTTGAAGGAATCATTCCCGCACTGGAATCTGCCCACGCACTGGGTGCGCTGAAAAAAT
>ERZ773260.2189-NODE-2189-length-22597-cov-3.431550_pt1 | contig 22597 bp, 19 predicted proteins | sample MGYA00511387_ERZ773260 | MGnify/ENA primary metagenome ERZ773260 (study PRJEB29015, sample SAMEA2737745) | human gut metagenome | biome: human gut; feature: human-associated habitat; material: faeces | place: China | collected 2012 ... | reverse complement strand
CTGTCTGTCTGTCTGTCTGTCTGTCTGTCTGTCTGTCTGTCTGTCTGTCTGTCTGTAAAAATTGTTCTGCATTTCAGTCTCCTTGTCAACCGTAAATATCTAAATCCGTTCTTTAACTTTTCTTGCTGGTACGCCTACATATATCCCGTAGGCATCGCAGTTACCTTTAACCAGCGATTTAGCTCCAATTACTGCACCATCATGTATATTGCTACCCTTTAATACAGTTACATTAGCTGCAAGCCAACAATCCTTCCCGATATGAATTGGTGCTACAGAATTTTCTTGTCCCTGAATTAATGAATTACGTTCTACGCCATGATCCATATCAATTATATAACACTGAGCGGCAATTGAGGTATGATTTCCAATGCATACCCCCCCGATTTAGAAGAATAGATTACAGTATCTTTACCAATATCAACATTATCTCCGATCTCAATCAGTCCATCACCCCAAAACATAACACCGGGATAAATAGTTACATTTCTACCGAGTTTTATATTCTTATTAATAACAGTAATATCTCCAACAATATTAAAGTCATTATGATTACAACCAATTTCCGACTTAAACAATTGTTTTCTATAGATTCTTTTACACCTATTAATTACTCTACTTAATATCTTAAAGACCATTTCTATATCGCCCCTTACAATTAGTTTTTTCTCCACACCATCTTGTTGACTACATTGACATAGCCCTGAATGATACGAACAACCTTCATGGATACAGTCTCGTCCATATAGTCAGGACAAGGTTTACCAAGTACACCCTTCTGCTTCATATCAATAGCCATATCGGTAGCGTTTAACAGCTCTCTTGTAGTAATGCCAGCAAGGATAAAACCTCCTGCTTCCAGTGCTTCTGGACGTTCCGTAGAAGTACGGATGCACACAGCCGCAATCGGATGACCAATAGACAAATAGAAAGAGCTTTCTTCCGGAAGTGTACCAGAGTCGGAAACGATAGCCAAAGCATTCATCTGCAGATTATTGTAATCGTTGAATCCAAGAGGTTCATTCACGCGAACTCTAGGATCGAGCTGGAATCCACTCTTTTCCAGTCTATTCTTAGATCTAGGATGGCAAGAATACAGAATCGGCATATCGTATTTTTCTGCCAGAGCATTGATTGCTGTAAACAGGCTGAGAAAGTTTTTCTCTGAATCAATGTTCTCCTCACGATGAGCAGAGAGCAGGATATACTTATCTTTTTCAAGACCCATACGATCCAGAACATCGCTCTTCTTAATTTTGTCCAAATTCATACGGAGAACTTCTGCCATCGGAGAGCCAGTCTGGTAGGTTCTCTCTTTAGGAAGACCTGTGTCTGCCAGATACTTTCTTGCGAACTCGGAGTAACACAGGTTTACATCGGAGATAACATCAACGATTCTTCTGTTGGTTTCCTCCGGAAGGCACTCGTCTTTGCAGCGGTTACCTGCCTCCATGTGGAACAGAGGAATATGTAAACGCTTCGCGGAAATAGCAGACAAACAAGAATTGGTATCGCCAAGCACCAAGTATCCTTCCGGCTGCAGTTCGGACAAAATCTCATAGCTGCGAGCCATAATATTTCCACAGGTTACACCGAGAGTTTCTCCAACTACAGGCACCAGAATATCTGGACCAAATTCTCCGAAGGTATTGACCAGTTCAAAGTCCTCCCAAAACACGGTACTTAAATTGCTATCCCAATTCTGGTTATAATACACAACAATCGAAATATTCGCGACAATGCTTTATCACAGCGGCGAGTCTGATGATCTCCGGCCTTGTCCCACAACCAATCATTACCTTTGTTCTTCCATCATTTTTCCACATAAAATTGTGTTCTACCATATATATTCCTCGATTCTTACTTCAATCTACTTTATTATCCTTACTTATTGGATATACATTTTATACAAACTTATAAGCCGTATTCTTTAAAAATATTGGTTTTAAATTCAACCATCTGCCAGTGTGTTTTTATTACTCACACCGCCCATCATCCGCCACGCGGAGGCTGTTGAATCTTGGGATGACTACCACCCACAAAGGGTGGCATGTGTATTACTCTTCAGCTAATCTCATCTTAATATAATCAAGTGCTGCAATAGTGTCGATGGTTTCTTGGAGATTCAGTCGACGAGTATTGTTGCTGTTGAACTCGGTTAGAGTATTTCTGTGCTCATCTCCATCTTTAAAGAACTTGTCATAGTTCAGACCGCGATTGTCTGCAGGGACACGATAGAATTCACCCATGTCCACAGCCTTAGCACATTCCTCGTTGGTTAATAGAGTCTCGTACATCTTCTCGCCGTGACGAATGCCGATAACTTTGATATCCTCTTTCTTGCCACCGAACAGTTCACAGACTGCTTCCGCCTGTGTCTGAATAGTACAAGCTGGTGCTTTCTTAATAAGAAGATCACCGTTCTCACCGTGTTCAAACGCAAAGAGAACTAAATCTACTGCTTCTTCAAGAGACATAATGAAACGGGTCATGCTAGGCTCGGTCACAGTAATCGGGTTACCAACCTTAATCTGATCAATCCACAGAGGAATAACAGAACCACGGCTACACATAACATTACCATAACGGGTGCAGCAAATCTTAGTCTTGCCAGACATTCTGGACTTAGCTATCGCAACCTTTTCTTCGATTGCCTTTGTCATACCCATGGAATTGATAGGATATGCTGCTTTATCAGTGGAAAGACAAATAACGCATTCTACACCCTCTTCAATTGCAGCAGTCAAAACATTATCTGTGCCGATAACATTGGTTCTCACGGCTTCCATTGGGAAAAACTCGCAAGAAGGAACCTGTTTTAGAGCTGCTGCGTGGAAGATGTAGTCTACTCCGTGCATCGCAGAGCGGACAGACTGTAGGTCTCTTACATCTCCAATATAGAATTTAATCTTGTCAGCTACCTCAGGCATTTTTGCCTGGAATTCGTGACGCATATCGTCTTGTTTCTTCTCATCACGAGAGAATACACGAATCTCGCCAATATCAGTATTCAGGAAACGGTTAAGCACTACGTTTCCAAAAGAACCAGTACCACCGGTAATCATCAAGGTTTTATCTTTAAAAAGTGACATTTTTTATTCCTCCATTTCTAGATTTAAAAATCAAATTGCAAACCACTTGAGAATAAACTGTAAATTGAGTCTATTACAAGCCTTATTTATTCCCATTATCGTATAATAGGAAATGAGTAATACCATAATAGGTTTTAATAAAACAAGTAAAATTGGAAAAAGATTAATTTCAGGAATAATACTCAAAATTTTATTACCCACGAACATTCCAATCTGCATATGTATAAAATATATCGGGTAGCTTCTTTTCCCTATGTTTTTAAAAATTCGCAGTGCAAAGTTAGTAGAGATTAAATATACAACAATTATTGATATTAACTCAAATAATAGAGAAAACACGGACCAATATCCTGGCTCTTCCACAAAGTAATAATAGAGGGAAAAGAGCACGACCATTAGGCAAATCGATACTATCTTCATAAATTGGAGTTTGTTTACCACACTAAGAATTTTACTCAAATTGTATCTTATAATTCTTCCTATCCAAAAGAATAAATACCAATTTAACGGATTTTGATATGCCGTAATCAAACCACCTTTATCAATCACACCTAGTATATATAATGCATTTGTAACAATAGAGGCAAATACAATAAATATTGTTGCAAATTTACACGTGTTTTCGCAAATATAGCACAATATAAAACATATCAGAAGTACAGGAACAAAATACAGCCATGTATAATTCCCGAATATCCATTTTATTCCCCCAAAAATAGAAGGAGAATTATTGGATAGACAACTTATTATATATGTTACTGTACCCCATAAAATCCAAGGTAAAATGAGTCGTTGTAATTTTTTCTGAATAAGAGATCTACTACTCTCTTTAGTATCAAAAAAGATTGCAGACAATACCAAAAATACTGGAACACCAATTGTGCCTATAATTGACGACCCTCTTTGAATATTAGGATCATCATAGACACAATGAGCAAAAATTACACTTAGGATTGCAAGACCTTTCATTATGTATGCCGTATCACTAAACTTTGCCAACCCTTCGTCCTTCAAAAATAACACCCCCAAAATCTAATCATCTTTCCTCGCATATTTAGATTATACTCCTCTTAATAATCGAATAATTTTGCTTCTTTCATTGCTATTAAACATGAAGGATATAATTGCTAATATATAAATAGCGGAAATCATTATCCCTTTTACAAACACCCCACTCCAACCATCAATTGTAATTACATAGTTGCACAGCCAATAACCGAGAAAAACGCTACCTATACACGGAAACACAAACGGCATATACACTTTTTTATAAAACAGGAAAACATCAATATTTAATTCCTTATAATATACAACATTGCTAATTATGAACAATGCTATATACCCCAGCATAATAGCAACGCATGATCCTAAAGCTCCAATCCATTTACTTAATACCAGTGACAATGCGATACATACAAATGCCATTGCAACATAGGCTAGTGAGATCTTTTTTACCTTATTTTGGGCAATTGCAGTTGTGTTTGCTATTTGCTGAGAAAAAAGTAATATGTCAGGAATAAACAGGAGTATTGCACATGGCCAAGAGCCAACATACTCTACCCCCATCCACAATCTCATAAAATCTTCTCCAACACAAATAAAACCAACCAATATAAATCCCATGAGAATAGTTTGATACTTTCCAACATTTATCATCAAATTAACAATTTCATGCTCTTTAGAATCCGCTATCAATTTTGAAATTTTAGCTAAAAACATTCCATTTACTGCGGCTGCAATCATATAAAAATAGCCTTCCAAAGTATTTGCTGGTGCAAACAAAGCTACTTCTTTACTGCTAGATGTATAGGCCAACACAGACGGCGCTATATTAAATACACATCTTTGTGCTATACTAGAAACTGTCATCCACACTGAAAAAGTGAAAATGCTTTTCAATAATTTTTTGTCTACCCAGGTAAAGCAATAGCGAACTGGTGTTTTTTTATAAATTATAAACAGCTTTAAGATAATAGCGCATATGCCACTAAATACGCTTGCCAAAACAACAGCTTCAACACCGTAATCGTGTAGCAATGCAATAATTACGAAAACGACTGTCAATATTTTGTAAATAAAATCACACAATTTTAAGTGAATAAATTTTTCATATGCAGTAATAATTCCGCCTAATGGGGTAAATGGAAATGCCAGTAAGCTATAAATTGCGACGATAACAAACAATCTTTTTAAAACTTTTAACTCATCAAAACTTAACCCCTTATATATCGTGGCGATATTCAAGTATATAACCATTAGTATTATAAAAATCAGAATGTCAATTAATATATATAAAATGGTAACGGAGCCAAGTAGTTTATTTGATTTAGAGTCTTCATTTTCTGCACGATATTTAGCTACAAATCTAGAAACAGCTGCACTTAGACCAAAATCAATCATAAAGATGCTTATTACAGAATTAGCAATTGTGTATAAAGCATAACTGGACTGACCTATTTTTCCAACCATCCAAGGGGTATATAAAAGCCCTAGTACAACATTAAAAATTATTGCTATGTATGAAATCATAGCACCGCCGAAATATTGTCGTTTTTCCATTTCTATCCCCTTTTTTGCAATTTATTTAACTTTCTTTTTATCCTCTTAAAGGTTTCACCGATTCCTAAATACACTATACTTCTTACAAAAGATTCTATAGTATAGCAAAAATTCTTAAGAACTGAAATTTTATTTAATTTTTCGTAAACAGGATCTATTTCAATTATGTCAGGATGCTTCAATGGAAATTCAATCTCATGTGTCTCTTTATACATTAACTTTTGAATTCCTTTTGGCAAGATTCTAATATCATTCACAGAATGAGTTGATTCTGCTGCAATTCCTATATTACAAATCATATTGTACTTAGGCACGATATTGATTCTGTTATACAAAAACATAGCTGCCCCATTAATAGATTCATAATGTGCCTTACCAGTCTTTGCATGGGCTTCAACATGTGGAATCCAAATATCAAATTCCTTTTGCCCCATATTTTTTGCAATAATCGATTTCTTATCCTCATCGTTTAGCCATGTGTACTCACCATCCCACGTGTCAATAACTCTACGCCAAGATGCCCAACCCCAGATAGATCCTTTTTTAGTGAACAAATAACTATCCTGCGTGTGTTTAGCAATGTCATAAGTGTTCATGCCGCATATAATGTTAATTCTATAATCATCTTTATATCGTTCCAATAATTCTTTGCAAAATGGGAAGAAACTCTGCGATGGAACATCATCATCCTCTAATACGATTCCCATTTCCTGTTCAGAGAACATCCATTTTTGAGACAAGTATTCTGAAGGATCGCAACCTATATTCTCCTCCTGATACCAATAATGAACCTCACATTCCCAATCTATCGAATCAGCGATTTTTCGGCACTTTTCAATTCCGATAACATCATCGTCTCTACCTGCACGTGCCCCATCTTGATACAAATATAAAATGGACGGACGAGCTAACGCAACTTGCTCAAATACCTGACCAAACTGTTTGTCTCTTGAAAAAAAGATCATTAGTACGGCTATATCTATTTTACTCTTCTTTTCACTTTTAATATTAACAACTTTTTTCATTATGTATTCTTCTCCTCACTAATCTATAACTTGAGTCATTTATCTCGATTCTAATTTTCTGAGCAATACTTTTTATAGAAATACAAAATTATAAACTGGATTATTACTTATCAAAAGAATAATCATTAAAGCAGACGCAATAAATATAGATATATTCCGACTTCTTCCTGGTTCAAATAAATCAAACACATCTGGCAAGAGTATCAACAAAAACAGACTAAAGTACTGAATTACACGCATACACGACTGATTGATCAACAGAAGTGGAGAAAAAACGCAAGCAATCATAAGTGCATTAATTGCTATTCGTGTAATTTGATTTTCAACATCAAACCTTTGATAAAAAACCGTAACTATAATTGCCAACAATATTAAAAGATATAAAAAAGTTCCCGCTCTAGCTCCTTCTGCTTGAACATATTCCTCGTACCCAATCAATCTCTGTAATAATGTCAAAAATTGATTTCTTCCCAAATACGCTACTATAATACCAATCCAGTATATAGTTAGGGATTTTGTATTGATTTTTATTTTTGACAACCAATAGAATGGTAGAAAACATAACGCTGACATGTGGATTGTAGAAGCCACTAACTCCAATAATAAAAATGGAATTAGCTTACGTTCCTTTATATATTTTATCCCGATTAAAACCACAATAGCAGTTGCTATAGTCTGTCTATGTCCAGTGATAGCAAAAAATGAATAAAACAATGTGGAAAACAGAATATAACTTATAGCTGCATTAGTTGAGTATTTGTAAATCACAATGCCCAAAGGAACGAAAAACATTACAGCAATAGCTACTAACCACAATTGGTAATCCGATGAGAATAATTGAAAGCTTTTTTCTAATACAGGATATCCCGGATCCTTTATTTCCTCGCCTAATTTATATTTTAGAACAAAGTCAGCAAAAATCTCTGCCCAACTTCTATCTAAGGTTCTGTCAAAGCGATACATTTTATATGCTAGAGTATCAGGTCCAATCTCCCAACTGCGAAAGCCTGAAAGAATAATCCAATTGATAGTACCAATAATGCAAGTTCGCTTCGTTCTTATCTTATTATATAAACAATAGGTATTCTCATCACGGCAATTTATGTTTACCGGCCAAAGCCAGACTAACACTATAATAATAATATTTAGTAAATACCAAAACATTAACTATTTCCCTCCGAAGTTGACTTTATACAGTTATATAAATCAAGCCATTGTTGCAGCAGCTTATTCATATCAAAGTTTTCCTCTGCATATTTTCTACATTTATCTCTTCTGTAGTGCTCTACTTTCTGAATAGCATCGCTAGCAGCTTTCCAATCTCCTAATGAAACAACAGCTCCACATCCATCCCCAATCAGTTCAGGCATTGCTGTAACATCATACACAACCGCAGGAGTGCCACAAGCTAACGACTCAGCTATAACTTTGCCAAAAGTCTCTTGATACGAAAGGTGGAGGAACAAATCCGCATTTTGATATTCAGCTACAAGACTCTCTAAATTATTAATAACTCCAACAGCTTTTACATTATCAGGCAATGCAATATTGCTTGGCATCTCACCCACCATTACAAAATCAAATTCAGGAGTGACTTGTGCTATATTAATAATATCAGAAAGTCCCTTAATATCTGACCAACTTTGTGATACAGACAATATCCGTTTTCTTTTATTCACTTCGTGTGCTTTAGGAGAAAATTGGTTCAAATCAATCCAGTTATAAATTCTGCAAAACTCACTCTTGTTTTTGAACATAGATAGTTTTGATTCATTAGTAATCCAATCCGAAACTCCTACAACAGTCAAAGACTTTAATTTTTCATATCTCTTCAAACGGTCAGAATACACTTTTCCTGATTGATCAAAGAACCAACTTTTATTCCATTTGTGTTTGGCAGGACAATTACCACAACCCGTTTTCCATCTATCACATCCATCTTCCAAGTAATGACAACAATGTCCAGTAAAAAACCAACAATCATGTAGTGTAATGACTACTGGAATTTGTTTTTCTATCAAATAGTCCAACAGTAAGTTTACATTAATATAGTTCGCATGTAGATTATGCAGATGTGCAATATCCGGAGAAATCCTTGATAATTGTTTCAATACTTTTTTTGTGGAAATGGTCGAAAAATACCCTTGTAATCCAGTAATTCGTGAAAGGATACCGTGTATTTTTCTGCCTAGTTTCGTTCCTACACAGAAAACGTTATTCTCGGAATCTGCTGTATTGGTACAAAATACATATGACTCATGCCCTTTGCTCGATATGTAATTACTCAGCTCTTTAACAATTCTACCTGTACTACTGTACTCATAAACAGCATTAATCTGAACAATTTTCATTTTTCACAATTTCCTTTCATCGTATTGCTACATGGATCAATACATCTCCTAATACCAATCACCTATTTTTTACCTACGGAATTATTCAAATCTTCCACAATCATCTGTTGCATGTTGCTCTTCAAATGATGTTGATTGCCACAGCTATAAGCCTTTTCTCCATATACAGCTAACAATTCTTTATTCTTAGAAAGATTGGAAAGAATTTCACCTATTTCTTTTTCGCTTCCAGCTACTAATGCGGCATCATTATCAATCAAATGTTTAATAGAAGCCTCATCGTCACAGCCTATTGCAAGTATACATTTTCCCATCGCAAAAAAGTCTACTAACTTAGTAGAAAAAGACTGATGCACTTCCATTCGACTCTTGAGAGATAGTCCTTCCGCATGCACAAGAACATCTGCCTGCTCCTGCAATTCGATTATTTTTTCATAATTGACTGGTTTATGAACGGTAGTTCCATTTTTTCTCAGAGCTTTCTCCATCTCAGCTGTAAGAGGTGTCGGGGTGTAAATATCAAAAATGAATTTTTGATCCCCAGAATTTAATTTTTCTATTGCATTTGATATCAAAGCTAGTGATCTCCAACGACCAGTACCTATATTTCCAGCAAAAATCAGTCTTATCTCTTTTTCAGGAATCTTCCATTTTGGTCTTTCTTTTGTAAAATCAGCACATTTCGTTAACACTTTACACGGTGGTGTAAATAGTTTCTGATATTCTTCTTTTTGAATTCCAGAGATAACATAAAGAACATCGCATTTTTCTATGACAGCTTTTACTTTTTTCCTCTTTACCAGACGATCGATCCAATATAATGGAGAGAATCTATACTGCCTCAAAGTATAACAATCATCAGAGATATAACCAAGCATCGGAGCATCCGTATATTCTTTTACTTTTAGGGCGATTTCTGTTAGGTAGTTTGAATAGTATACCGGCTGAAAAATTATGTCTGGCTTAAAATCATCTATAAATGCTCTTAAGTCAGGAGTCCACCACTTTCCAATTTTCCACACAAGGTCTCGCATCCAGAACATAATCTGCCATCGCATTTTTCTTGCTTGGTCAAACCCATTAATCGGGCTTGTTTCAATCACTTCTTCTTTTTCTTGTTGCACAATTCGTCCTGATGGATTGCTTTTGTTCAGTAAATTCTTAATTAATGACTTTTCTGTGATTTGGTAATACGTCATATCCAAATCATTCTTAGGGGCTCCCGGTCTGCAATATATGTTTGCAAATTTCAAGTCTGGAATACCCTCAAAAATGTTGCTAAAAGAATTTCCAAAACTATTATCCACTGACCAAGGAGTATTTGATATAACAAGTATTTTCATACGAAACACTCCTAAACTAACGAAAGTAATTTAAAAACCACTGCGTCCATATTATGCTGTAGCATCCAATATACTACTCTAAAGAGCATCCTTACTTTTTTCTTTTCAAAATATGGTATATTGTGTTTGCTTCTTACAACATTTCTTGCCTCAGGTGCAGAAAGAAGAGATTTCGCTTTTTTCTTCTTATCTCTATAATTCATAGAATTTTTATGAGACATAATATCAATAAGATAGACTACAATATTTCTGCACAGTAAAGCATCCGCTTTTTTAATGCCTTTTTCATCATATCTATTATTTCGTTTCAGAAACTCGCGCGCCTGCTCATCGATATACCATATGTCTTTTTCAAAATTCTTCTGAAATGTTGCAGTAATACTTCCACTGTGTTTTAACACTCTTAAAGTAGAGTAAGGATAAATAGCTATGGTAGATGCTGCAGTCATTATGATGAAATTAAAGCTTACATCTTCAGCAATTCTTCCCAGTGGAAATCTAGCATTTGCTGTATTTATTGTTTTATAAGAATATAAAACTGCAGATGCACGCCACGCACGGCCTTGTTCCATTACTACATCTAATACAAAATCCTGGGCATTTTCTCTATACATTTCTTTCGGGAAATGATATGCAATTTCTTCCCTTCCGGACTCTTCAAACACTTTCACATATCGGTCAGGAATGACTATGTCTGCGTGATTCGTTTCAGCTTCTTTTACAAGACCTTCGATAGCCTCTTTCGGTAATTTATCATCTGAATCCAAGAAAAGAACATAATCTGTATTATTAATGGAATCTAACCCCGCATTACGTGCAGATGATAAACCTCCATTCACTTTATGGATAACGGTGATATTATCATGTTTTTCGCCAAGTTCATCACAAATTTGAGGGCAATTATCAGGTGAGCCATCATCAACTAAAATGATGTTTATATTCTTATACGTCTGATCTATCACAGACTGTACCGCGCCCCTTAGATACCTCTCTACTTTATATACTGGAATTATTACTGTAACCTTTGGACAGCCCATGATATATTCACTCCTTTTTACAAATTCTCCTTATACCACTCAATCGCAGCCTCAATGCCACGCTCAAAGCTCCAATCAGGATCGTATCCTAACAGTTCCTTGGCTTTGCTGATATCAGCATTGCTGTGCTTGATGTCGCCAGCACGATCAGGCCCGAAGTTAGGCTCAATATCCACACCCAGTGCTTTTGTTAAGCCGTAATAAATGTCAATCAGATACTCACGACCACCATATGCAATATTGAAAGCCTGTCCAGCGGCTTCGGAAGAAGCCAAACAAGACTTCAAATTTGCCTCGATAACATTCTCAATATAAGTAAAGTCTCGGCTCTGTCTACCATCACCATTGATAGTAGGAACCTGACCGTTGAGCAGCAGCTTTAAGAATTTAGGAATAACTGCCGCATAAGCACCGTCCGGGTCCTGACGACGACCGAAAACATTAAAGTATCTCATGCCATATGTGTCTAAACCGTAATGACGAGTGTACTGCTTTGCCCACTCTTCGTCACACATTTTGGTAACAGCGTAAGGAGAAAGCAGGTTACCTTCACGGCCTTCCTTCTTAGGAAGCACAGGCTCATCGCCATAAACAGAGGAAGAAGATGCATATACAAACTTCTTAACACCCTTCTGGCGAGCAGCTTCCAGCATATTCAATGTACCCTGGATGTTATTGGCACAGTAGAACAAAGGCATTTCGATACTACGAGGAACGCTACCCCAGGCAGCCTGATTCAGAACATAATCTACACCCTCGCAGGCTTTCATACAGGTATCCAAGTCCTTAATGTCACCTTTGATAAACTCATAATTCGGATTATCCAAGAACATATCAATGTTCTTCTGTTTGCCAGTAGAAAGATCATCTAAAGCACGCACACGATAACCCATCTCTAAAATAGCTTCACACAAGTTAGAACCAATAAAACCCGCCGCACCGGTTACCAAAAACAGAGAACCCTCTGGAAATTTTAAATGTTTATATCCCATAACAATCACCTTTCATATTGGCTGACTTCCCTAAGAGAGCCAGCTTATTCTCTTTAAAATTACAGTCTCCAATAGCAGTAGCCTGCATCTTCGTACTCTTTACGATTCAAGAGACCCTTGACATCAATCATAATCTTCTGACCTTCACCATATAGCTTATCGATGTCGGTCATAGACAGGGATTTGAACTCGGTGTGTGCAACAGCCAGGATAACTGCATCCATATTGCTAATAGTATTCATATCAACAAATTCAACACCGTACAGTTTCTTTGCTTCTTCTGCATCTGCAGTAGGATCAGCAATAAGAGGCTCAATGCCATACTCACGGAGTTCATTTACAATATCGATAATCTTGCTGTTACGGGTATCAGGACAATTCTCCTTAAAAGTAAAGCCGAGGATTGCGATTTTAGCATTACGAACAGCCTTGCCAGAAGCGATCAGCTTTTTGACAGTGCTCTCAGCAACATATTTACCCATGTCATCGTTGATACGGCGGCCAGACAAAATGATCTGGCTGTGGTAACCCAACATTTCTGCCTTATAGGTCAGATAGTAAGGGTCAACACCAATGCAATGACCACCAACAAGACCAGGATAGAAATTCAGGAAGTTCCACTTAGTGCCTGCTGCTCTAAGTACAGACTGTGTATCGATTCCCATCTTATTGAAGATGATGGAGAGCTCATTCATGAAAGCAATGTTGATGTCACGCTGGCTGTTTTCGATAACCTTTGCAGCTTCAGCAACCTTGATGTTCTCTGCACGATGTACACCTGCATCAACAACGATTTCATAAACCTTTGCAACGCAGTCCAGAGTTTCCTCATCCATGCCAGAAACAATCTTAGTAATGGTATTTAAACGATGTACCTTGTCGCCAGGATTGATGCGTTCAGGAGAGTAACCAATCTTGAAATCGATACCGCACTTCAGACCAGACTCACGCTCCAGAATCGGAACACACACATCCTCCGTTACACCAGGATAAACAGTAGATTCAAATACAACGATAGATCCCTTTGTCAGATTACGTCCAAGAATCTCACTTGCACCTTCTACCGGGGTAAGATCAGGAGTGTGGTCATCATTTACAGGAGTAGGAACTGCAACAATGTGGAATTTTGCATTTTTCAAATCTACTTCATCAGAAGTAAATTCAACAGTAGAAGCCTTGATTGCCTTATCACCAACTTCACGAGTCGGATCAATTCCGTTTTTGTACAGCTCGATTTTTGCTTTATTCAAATCATAGCCAACAACTTTTACGCCACGCTTTGCAAATTCAATTGCAATAGGCATACCAACATAACCTAAACCAACCAGGGAGATTTTCTCCTCGCCAGCAGTAATTCTTTCATATAAATTAGTAAACATTTTTCACTACCTCTTTCATTCGATATTTTATAAGACTGAAGTTACAGTGAATTACTCCACCATAACATGTTCCAAACTCATTCCCATAGCATCACAAATTTTTTGATTGACTATCTCAACATCAAAAGTACTCTCCGCTTTCGCTCTTCCTTTAAGTCCCATAGACACTGCTACATCCGGATTGTTGATCAAATATTCCATCTTTTCGACAATGCAATCCACATTTTTCACAGGTACAAGATATCCGTTTTCTCCATCAACTACAGTCTCACGGCAACCGGGTGCGTCAGTTGTGATAATTGCACGGCCACTTGCCATTGCTTCCAAATTCGTCTTCGGTGTTCCCTCTCTATAAGACGGCAAAACAAATACCGTACACTGCTCCAAATATGGACGAACATCTTCTTGTTCCCCAAAATATTCAATTATTCCGTCATCAATAAATGGCTTCAATTCTTCGGGCTTAAGTGCCGAAGGATTAGTGTCGTATGGACCAACTAACAAGCATCTAATTTCTGGATACTTTTCTTTAATCTTCTTACAAGCCTCTAAATACTCGTAAACACCTTTATCTCGTATCAATCTGCTAATGCAAAGGAAACCAAAAGTTTCTGGCATTTCTGTTACCGTGAACTTCTGGCAATTCACACCAGAGCCAGGGATTAAAACTACGTTCTGTTTCGTCACTATATGATTGTCTTTGAAAATTTTTTCATCATCATGATTCTGGAAAAATACGGTTGGACTATTTCTCATAGCCGTTTTGTACTCCGCTATCATGATCTGACGAATCACTTTTGTTTTGATATCATCCTTGAGGAACACAGAGCCCATTCCGGCAACCAACGGGTAGACTTCCTTAATGCCAAGCAAACTGGCAGCTATACCACCATAAATAATGGTTTTTGCTTGGAAGGTGAACAGCTTTTCAGGCTTAATCTCAGCAAGCACTTTTTTGATGGAAGTCAAAGTCGCTAAATCATGGACAGGATTTACACCATTTCGCTCCACCTTAATCTGCTTATATGTAACACCTTGTTCAGCGAACTTATCCTTCCATTCAGATTCGTCCTGATCGCCCAATGCAAATACTTCATACCCGCACTCTTGGAATCGCTTCATCATATCCATTCTGAACCAAAACAGTGATGGTGTATGACTTGATAGAACCGCAACTCTCTTTTTATCTTGTTTCTTCATCTCACCTGTACCGCCCTCAACAACGGAGTTATCCTTACCGAATACATGCAAAGAACCGAGGAACACCTTTGCATCCATAACAGGTCCCATGTTCTTTACATATTCGCCATCCAGTTTTGCCTTCTCTGAAATTTCAAGTTCATCACGACCATTGATCTGAGCCCATCCTGTCAGACCTGGCTTCACATCATTGGCACCATATTTATCTCTTTCAGCAGTCAGAACGTCCTGGTTCCACAGACCTGGACGAGGACCTATGATACTCATGTTGCCTACAAAAATATCCCAGATCTGAGGCAGCTCATCCAAACTGTGTGCTCGAATAAACTTACCAACCTTAGTTATGTATTGTTCAGGATTTTCCAGCATATGTGTAGGCACATCATGCGGTGTGTTCATCTTCATGGAACGGAACTTGTGAATCTTGAAATACTTTTTATTCTGACCCATACGCTTCTGAGTAAAAAGCACGGGACCCGGGTCTTCGATTTTAATAGCAAGTGCGATACCGCCAAGTACAGGAGACAACGCTACCAATGCACCAAAGGAAAGGACAACATCCATTCCACGCTTCACGTATTTTGTATAGAAGGTTTCCTTATAATTGCTGTTGCCTACAGCTTCCAGATGACCTCTTACACCATCAGCATTTTCCTTGTCATTCTCGTCCTCAACAAAAACGACCTTTTTACCTTCCAGAGGATTCTGCTGTTCCGGCTCGTTTTCAAAATTAGACTCAGCTTTTTTCTTCTTTGCCACAACAGAAGCTGAAACAAATGCAGTACCCAGTACAGCTGCGGAAACACCTATAAATTTTCCAATCTTCTTTTTATCGATTGTCATTTTCTCTTTCTCCCCCTTAGGTTCACTTTTTCACTATCGCCTGCTGGTATCCAAGTTTGACCTTGCCAGCCTCCAACTGTGTATATTCCTCAATAGTTGCTCCTGCTTTTACAATTGCACCAGCATTGATATGACAACACTTTTCTATAATCACATCGTGGTCAACAATGACTCCAACTGAAATGATGCAACCTGTGCGTATTGTCGTATTCACATTCACAATTGCTTTCGGCTCTACCACTGTTCCCTTTTCAATCTTTGCCGTTCTTGATATGTAAGCTGTGGGATGAATTAAAACGGGAACCTGGTAACCGAGCCCTTCTAACTTCTCAATCAGTTCACCACGAAAGCGATTATTACCAATGCCTACAAAAGCACACTCATATTGACCTGTGAACTTCTCTAAATCAGAAATCTTTCCAATAGCATCTGAACTGTTGTCATCCAGGAAGTCAATCTTTCTATAGCCACAGTCTGCTGCAATTTCAGCCACAACTTTTCCGTGACCACCAGCACCAATAATCAATAAGTTCATCTTCCACTACTCCTATATTGTCTTTTTACACACTCTCTTCCCCCAGCAATCGTTCATACACTTCACCCTTTTTCTCGCTCCCATGTTCGCCTGCCGGGTGGTACGTCTTCACGATCTCAGCTACTTTTTCCCGGATATTGTCTGCATTGATGTATGCCATACCCATTAATGTCTCCAGCTCTTTTAAAAATGTTTCGACTTCGAACAGAATCGGACATCCGATATGGATCAGTTCGTTCCTCGTCTTCTTCAACCCTTCTTCTGCCATCAGCTTCTCTTCATAGAGCTTTTCTCCCGGTCTTAATCCCGTATATTCCACCTTGATATCCACATCCGGTTTCAGTCCGGACAGCTTGATCAGGTTTCTTGCCAGAGTATCGATCTTCACCGGACTTCCCATATCCAACACAAAGATTTCCCCACCATGCGCATATGTCCCTGCCTGCAGGACAAGGCTGACCGCTTCCGGAATCGTCATGAAATAACGGATAATATCCGGATGAGTCACCGTGACCGGTCCGCCTTCTTCAATCTGTTTTTTAAACAGCGGGATCACAGAACCATTGCTTCCCAGCACATTTCCAAAACGGACTGCCACAAACTCTGTCTTGATATCTTTCGGGAATTCCTGCTGCACCATTGCTCCGTCTTCATCATCTACATGAGCATACAGGATTGGCAGCTTTTCCGGTGTGCCCTCTTTGATCATGCGGTCAAAAGACTGAATGATCATCTCACACAGACGTTTGCTTGCTCCCATGATATTCGTCGGATTGACCGCCTTATCGGTACTGATCAGGACAAATCTCTGACAGCCGTTCATCATCGCCGCATAGGCGGTCTTATACGTTCCGATTGCATTATTTTTGATGGATTCACATGGACTGTCCTCCATCAGCGGTACATGTTTATGCGCTGCCGCATGATAGACCACATCTGGCCGATACGTCGCAAATACCGAATTGATTCGTCTGGAATCCCGAATGGAGCCAACCAGAACCACCAGATCCAGATCCGGATATTTCTTTTTCAGCTCCTGCTGAATATCATATGCATTGTTTTCATAAATATCAAACACGATCAACTGTTTCGGTTGATACGATGCGATCTGACGACAGAGTCCGGATCCAATGCTTCCGCCTCCTCCTGTCACCATCACCTTTTTACCATGAATAAACGCATGGATCTCTTCCATATTTACTTTGATCGGCTCCCGTCCCAGCAGCTCCTCCACGTCGACATCCCGCAGAGCGCTCACCTTGACCTCTCCGGTCAGGAACTGATACACGCCCGGCAGGTTTTTCAGCTCACATCCCGTCTCTTTACAGATATTCAGAATATCTCTCTTTTCCTCTGCCGTAGCGCTCGGTACTGCTACAATGATCTTGTCGATCTCATAGCGTTCCACACACGATAAGATATCGTCCCGACCGCCGACGATCGGCACACCTTCGATATATCTTCCCCATTTATTCGGATTATCGTCAATAATACAGCAGACAATATCCTTCAGCTCTTTTGCGGTCTTGATATCCCGCAAGATGATCTGACCGGCCTTTCCGCCCCCCGATCAGAAGTACCCGCTTCGCTTTTGCGATCTCTTCCGTTTTACGCCGCTTACTTCTCTCCAGTAAAACGAAACGATAGGCAAAACGTACCATCAGCGTCATACCAAACTGGATCACCGTTCCGAAAAAATAATACGAAAGCGGCATTCTGCCAAAAAAAAGCGTCATACCTGTACAATGAAACAAACTTGAAATACCTGTTGCAACTATCATACGTACTAACTCACTATAGCTTGCAAATCTCCAGATACTGTTGTACAGACGTAGACGCCAAAATACGAATAACGAAAATATGACATAAATACCAATAAATTTAAGGTATGCTCCCAAAAATTCCTTTGGGATCATAGAATATCTGCAGTCAAACCGAAACCACAGTGCCAGAAAAAATGCAATCACAATAGAAACTGCGTCGTATCCGGCCAGCGCAAGGGAAACAACCTGCCAGTGCTCAACCTTCTTCTTCGTGTATCGAACCGCATTTGCTTTTGCTTGATTCAAACTCTTTCCCACAAAACTCTCCTCCTAAGTGTTACTTATTTTCAAACATTGGATAATATCCTTATCCTCTTCCATCCCCAATCCCTGATATTTATAAAATTTCATAAACATCGTCTATCTATTTAAATCTACTACATTTTTCTATGTTTTTCAACATATAGCGCCTTTTTATACAATAATTTCCTTATTTTGATAACAGTACACGATATGTAACGAATCCTCACCTGTTTAACATAAAAAAAATGCAATAATATCTCCTCATATTCGTTCGTTTTTTATATAATTTTCTAATTCTTCCAAGGACTTCTTTTTTATTTTTTGTATATATTTTCAAAAAAGTGGAAGAAATCGCTTTCCTCCACTTTCCATTTAAATATTAAAGTCTTTTTCTGTCAAAATAATGCGGTCTGCATCGTCTGTATTCTTTCCAAGTACCCGTTTTACAAGTTTCTTTGCAGATACCTTCTGGGAATGCGACATCGCCTCGTCCATAATGTCTTTTACTTCCGCAACTGTCACTGCGTGATCTTCTCTCTGCATCGCATCGATCCGGCTGTACAGCGCCAGGATTCCCATCTCATCGATACGATATCCATTCTCCTGTGCGTAAGTCTGACCAAATGTAACCAGCTCATCATTTACAAAAATCGGCACTTCCAATCTGCTTGTAAATTTCTTTCTGAATTCTCTATTGGAAGAAAGAACCCGATCCAGCGGCTTTCTCTGCTCTTCCAATACGATCAGCATCTCACCTGTATCCTTTTCCATCGCCTTGTTCAGCTTCGCAACCGTTCTTTCACTTAATTTTCCGGCTTTTTCAATGATCAGTGCTCCACCATATAATTTTGCTACGATATCACTGATCTTCTTTTTATTCAATGCCTCGCCTGTGATGATCGCGACTCTTCCCTGACGGATCTTTCTCTGCTTCTGAATCGCCTTTACGACATCAACTGCGAGAACCGTCTTTCCATTCCCCTTGTTTCCAACGATCAGGAGGTTTCCTGTGTTTGAAGTACCTTTTCTGTTCGTACAATTGCGATCCTGCTCCAGAACATCTACCAGCTGTTCGCTCATGCCACGTACTGGAACAAAGTAGGAGAACAGTTTCTTCTGCTCTTCTGTCAGCCCGGCTTTTCTTGCACCCTGTCCAGACAGATCATATCTGCTGTGTACCAAAAATCCGGTATCAGAAATCGACAATGCATCTGCGATCTCGTCCATCGGAAGCGGTGCGGTCTTTCCTGTAGCGATCAGCTTCGCTGTCTCTTTTCTGCTCAGCGGTGTCGTAGAACTCAGAATATCCGACTCAACAGGCTCTTCATCCGGGATCTCACGATCGTCCGGTTCATCACTCAGCGTCGGCTTGAACTCTTCCTGCAGTCCTGCTGCAATCGATTCGTAATCGTCCTCATAATCCAGTTCTTCTTCAAATTCCTCTTCCAACTCCTCTGCTGCATCTTCTGTCAGAAGGTCTTCATAATCTTCTGCACTGTCAACATCCAGAGTCAGCTCTTCTGATTCCATTCTAAGCTCTTCTGTTGCTTCCTCCTTATTCTCAGGAGGTGCAACAGGAGTGCTCGTGTGTACCGGAATCTCCTCACTCTCTTCTTCCGGAATCACACCTTCGATTTCATCGATCATCCTCTGGATATCCGGGGATAAGATCGGGCTCTTTGGCTTGCGCTCGATCTGCTCTACATCCTCTTCATTCACTTCCGGAACTTCCTCCGGTTCAACACCGCCCTCTGCGGCTTCCCACTCAGCAAGAATATCATCAATATCAAGTATATCGTCAACCGGCTCGTCTATTCTCTCATCCTCTTTGATTTCTGTTTCTTCTAATTTAATAGATTCTTTTTCCATATCTTCCTTCTCAGCCTCTTCTGCTACTTCAGGTTCCTCGATTACTTCCACATCTGCTGCATCTGCCGTTTCCGGTTCTGCCAGCTCTTCTAATTCTTTCAGGTCAACTTCCTTAACTTTCGTCTCGATCGTCTCCTCAATGATCTCTTCTACAGGTTCTTCGATCACTTCTTCCTCTGCCACTTGATCCAGCAATTCCAGATCTGATAATGACTCAATCTCTTCCAACGCTTCTGCCAGATCTGAGCAATCATCTTCCCCTGTACTCTCCTCGTCATCACCTTCCACCGGTCCTGCGTCCTCTTCTGCCAATTCTTCGATGTCTTCTTCGTACTCTTCCGCATCCTCTTCTGAAAGTTCAATCTCTTCCTGCTCCTGCGCTTCTTCTGTTTCTGTATGGAAAAGATTCTGAAGTGCCTCGCCAAGCTTCATCGTATCACCCAGCTTCTTCTTCGGCGGCTCCGCTTTTTTCAGCTGCTCTGCCACTTCCTCCTCACTGAGTTCGGCATTCTCCGACTCTGCGATCTGCTCTGAACGCTCCAGCATATCCTCTGTATAGCGGGCAGCTTCTTCCTGCTCTCTTCTCCGCTTTTCTTCTTCCTCAGCTTTTATTCTGCCCAGATCGATCAGTTTTTCTGCTGCTCTTTCTGAAGATTTTTCTGCTTCTTCCAGCCTTCTGTCATACTTTTCCTGCTGAAGCGGAGTCAATGGCTTGTATCGCATCTTCAGTTCCATAGCCTTGTATACATACTTGCCTTCGCTGAACCACAGGATCAGATCATCACACTCTTCCAGACATTCGGCTGTCATCCCGGCTTCTTCATATCTCTTGGCCAGCTCGTATGCCCACTCTTCGACATACTCTGCTTTTTTGAACTGCTCCAACGCACGGATCTGCTGCTCGATCGGAGCTCTTCGTGCTCTCAACAGGCGGTATCTTAGGATGTACTGATTCGGATCTTTTGGCGCAGCCTGTACGTATTCATCATAATAGTCGATTGCCTCTTCCAGATTTCCAACCTTTATCGCAAGAGTGCACAAGCGATATAATATCTTTCTGCTCCCCTCTGTTCTATGATAGGCAGCTCTCAGAACTCCAAAACTCTTACGGTAATCTCTGATCTTTTCATATATATTGCTGACGTTTAACAGCATATTTACATTTCTGACACGCTTCCAATCAATGCTGTCAGCAATCTCAGCGGCTCTGTTGTATGCACCGTTTTCCATAAGTTTTAGCATCTGTTCTGTCTTCAACTTATATTCATACTTGTCCACTATGCTCACCTCATTATACTTAGTCTGTACCTTACAGGTATCTTTCTCTTCATTGCCTAGTTTGTTCTAGTTTACCATATGACTCCCGTAATGTCAAAAAAATGCACCCTCAATTGACATTGAAGATGCATTTTACATTTTATTCAAATTTTTCATATTCTATTTTATAAATCGAAGGAACTTCTCAATTCTGTTCCTGCAAGACCTCTACCTATGTTAATTGATATAGCAGTCTGTTCACTAAGACTGGCTTATATGAAACCTCCTGTTCTTCAATTTAACAATATCTATAACCTAAATCCGACTCGGTATCGGTATCATCCTATCATGAAAGTCCTCTCTTCAGTTATTCTCTCTATAACCTTTCGGCTGCTGCAGTATCATCTGACGATATTCCAACATCCTATTTGATTATTCTTTCTATAACTGGGGGTGCTTCATATAAAACTGATATTCCTTATCCATGTTTCTTTACACATGTTCGGGAACTTTGGCTACATGTGGTATCTATATTCAATACGTCTGTAGATGTCGAATCTTTTCATTTTCATCCAGCTTTACAATCTCTTCGATTTGATCTTTTCATTCACTTTTACTGGATCTTATCTTTCGTGGTAAAGGTCTCTTTCACAGGAACCTGCATCTACCGTACCACTGACATATTGAAATGTAACTGATGATATACTGTCCATTGGACCTCTGCCTCCTTAGTTCGTTTATTTTTAATCTAACAGAACGACTGCTTACTAAATTAAGAATCGCTCTTTAGTTAAATATCCTTTTGAGATGTGTGTTTGTTGTATCTCTTTTGGATTGACTTAATAATAACACTATCTCTTTTATTTGTCAACACACTTTTTTATATTTTATCGAAATGATTTTTAAATTATTACTTTTTATCAGAATTTTCTGAATATTTATCCTAAATTATTCACGGAACAGTATCTGAAGCGATAACTGTGCCATGAATCTAAAAATTGATCCATGCAGCCATAACATCACTCAATTAACCCGTCAAAAGGGTATAA
>ERZ773260.2179-NODE-2179-length-22678-cov-3.756840_pt1 | contig 22678 bp, 20 predicted proteins | sample MGYA00511387_ERZ773260 | MGnify/ENA primary metagenome ERZ773260 (study PRJEB29015, sample SAMEA2737745) | human gut metagenome | biome: human gut; feature: human-associated habitat; material: faeces | place: China | collected 2012 ... | reverse complement strand
CGTCGAAACACCTTATGTCCTGCCGTTCCAGCTCCTTCGGGCTTGATGCTATTGATGAGTTGCTTTAGTCGTGCGCGCTCTTCTCCGCTTTTGATTTTTGTCGATACCGAAACTTTATCGCCGAAAGGCATGAGTACTAAGTAGCGTCCTGCGAAGCTAAGTTCGCCCGTGAGTCGTGGACCCTTTGTTGATATCGGTTCTTTCACGATCTGAACCAATACCTCTTGTCCTACTGTTAGTGTGCTCTGTACGCTTCCGTCCTTTCTGAGGTCGGGCTGCTTTGTAGCCTTGGCAAAAGGATAAAGTTTCTTTCTGTCACTTTGTACCTGTCTGAGGTACTTCTCGTAAGAATTGAATTGGTTGCCTAAATCAAGATAATGGAGAAAGGCATCACGTTCGTAGCCCACGTCAACAAAACTTGCGTTCAGTCCAGGCATGAGCTTCTTTACTTTTGCAACATAGATGTTTCCAACAGAGAATGAAACAGACCTTGGCTCAGTCTGATATTCCACGAGTCGCTTGTCTTCAAGCAACGCGATGGAGATTTCATTCTGTTGTACATCGATTACAACTTCGCTGGTCATTTCTCTTTTGTTTTTCTAATTTAGGAACTTTCTTTAAATAATGATATAAAAGCATGGGGGCGCATCAAAATTATTGCTGATGCAATGGGTTTTTGACGCGCCCCCATATCGGAACTGACCCTTATGGGCAGGCTTTTTTACTTGCTCTTATGTCTGTTCTTGCGTAATCTCTTTTTACGCTTGTGAGTAGCCATCTTGTGTCCCTTTTTTTTCTTTCCGTTTGGCATAGCTTTAAATTTTTATTGTTTAATATTAATATTAATGATATATTCTCTTTTTGTTCAAATGAATGTGGGTCAATCCTTACTTCTCCATTGTGGCGTTCTTCATCTCCTCAATGAAGCACTTCGCCGGTTTGAAGCTTGGCTGGTCGTGTGCGCCGATTTTCATTGTTGTCTTCTTGAGTATGTTTCTCGCTGTTTTAGCGGCGCGATGCTTAACGATGAAACTTCCAAATCCACGCAGGTACACATTCTCTTTCTCTGTCAACAAACTGTTTTTGATATTTTCCATGAAGCTTTCTACGACTACTGATACGTCTTTTTTCTGTAATCCGGTGCTTTCTGCAATCTTGTTGATGATATCTGCTTTAGTCATTTGAATGTATTATATTATTATTTCTTTTGTTATTACCTTTTTCTAAGGACGTGCAAAGATACAAGTTTTTCGTGTTATACGAAAATTTCTTAGTAACTTTTTTGTGTTATATCATAATATTTGCCCTCCGAACTCATTAATTTTCACGTTGTTAAGCATCGGATGGTGGGCGTGGTAGGGCTAATTGTCGAAAACTACAACTTCGTTTCGGGCACAATGGCGAAGAATTCGGCATCTTCAGCTGTGCGGTTTTCTGCGCTGTGGGTGTGTCCGCATGGGCAGTAGTGAACCTCTCCGGCGTGCACGGTCTCTTCTTTTCCGTCGCATACGAAGGTGATTTCACCTTTTATTATATACATCACCTCGCTGTTGCCTTCGTGTGTGTGCATACCAATCGAACTGCCAGCTGTCAGTGTGTTACGCATTATCTTCACTTTACCATCGTCGGCAGCGCGCATGATAAGTGTGCCGTTGCCACCTTTGAAGTTCTCGACTACCTTTTCTTCTGTTTTTTCAAAATCGATAATCATATTGTACCTCCTTTTTTAGAATTATTATGCATGATGTTTTGCTTGCTTTTTCTTTATGAGCACGTTTAGCGAGCATATTATCGTTGCTACGACGATTAGTCCCAATGCTATTTCTTCGGCTGATTTCACGGCTGTTGTTAGCTGCCATCCGGCTGCAATGCCGAGGAACAATCCTCCGTCGCTTGAGAGGAAGTAGGTACTCTCGGCTGTAGAGCGTTGACAGTGGTCGCAGCTACCGAGCAGTTTGTAGAGTTGCTCTGACGAGCTGAGTGCTATGCCGAAGCCGAAGAGCATGGGCTTTAGGGTGCTGTCCAGAATGTCGTCGTGTGCGAACATTGTGAGAATAGCAATTATCGCCAATGTGTTTCCTACGGCAGAAGCGAAGCGTGCGTTCCTGATGGCTGGTATGTGTAGCGCACATGCTGCCAAGAAGAAGCCTACCATCACCGATGTGCAGAACTCTATCGTTAGGTGTGTGGTCATCACTATGCCGAGCGAGGCGGTGATAAGTGCTATCACAAGTGCTATTGTTGCGCCACGTGGCAGGAAGAAACGGTCGATAGAAACTAAATGCACACCTTCTTCTGGTGCACGGAATGGGAACTTTACGCACATCACGAGCACGGCTGAAGCGAGCGACATGGCTGCTCCAACGATGTAGAACAGTGAGCCACGCAGCTCTTCGCGCAATAGTAAGGCGAGTATCGGACCTATTATCACCGTTAGGCGTGCTATCCATATAGCCGTGTAGTTGGCATCGGTGCGATGACGCGATTCTGTTTTGTCTATCAGGAGCGTACACGAGAGCACACGCTTGGCTGTGCCGAAAACAGCTCCGCTTGCGAAACAGATTGCTAATAGTGTGTATTCTTCTATCTCGCGCACTATCGGTTGCTCTTGAAATTCAAACGCAGAGAGTCCGAGAATTGTAGCACCGAGGCATATTGCCGATACAAGGAACACCTTGTTACGTCGGTAGTTTTGTATTAACCAACTGCCGAAAAAGCCTGATATACAGACTCCTATAATGAAAGTGACGATTGTAAAACTTGCCAAACCGCTGCTTGCGTGCTCCTCTGTTGTGAGACGGAGCGGTAGTAGCGGTATTGTCATGTAGCACGATATGCACAACAATAGCTCGGCTATTGTGAGCAGCGTGAATTCGCGGTTCCACAGTCGGTTGTACGTGGGTGTGTATTGAGTGTCCATGTCTTAGTATGACTCGTTCTCGTTAGGGAAGTCCGACGACTTTACGTCTGCTACATATTTGCCTACGGCGTCGGTTATGATAGAGTGAAGGTCAGCGTACTGGCGTAGGAACTTCGGTTTGAAACCTTTGTTCATGCCGAGCATATCTGCATATACAAGCACTTGTCCATCGCACTTATTGCCTGCTCCGATGCCAATAATCGGGCATTTTATGATTGCGCTTACTTTCTCGGCAAGGTTTGCAGGTATCTTTTCAAGTACAATGCTGAAGCATCCAGCTGCCTCAAGTGCCTTCGCATCAGCGATGAGTTTCTCGGCTTCTGCTTCTTCCTTTGCGCGCAAACCATAGCCGCCAAACTGGTGAACGCTCTGCGGTGTTAGTCCGAGGTGTCCGCATACGGGGATGCCTGCAGCCACAATCTTGCTGACCATAGGGGCTATCTCTGCTCCGCCTTCGAGCTTTACGCCATCTACGCCTGCCTCTTTCATGATGCGCACGGCGTTGCGTATGCCGTCTTCTTCTGAAATCTGGTAGCTGCCGAAGGGCATGTCGCACACTACGAAGGCGTGTTCTGCGGCGCGAGCCACGGCGCGAGCGTGGAAAATCATCTCGTCAACGGTGATAGGGAGTGTTGTAGCGTTACCGTGCATCACGTTCGATGCAGAGTCGCCTACAAGTATGGTGTCGATACCTGCTTGGTCGAGGAGGGATGCAGTGGTGTAATCGTAGGCTGTGAGCCATGAGATTTTCTCACCACATTTCTTCATTTCAAAAAACAGGGGTGCAGTTACTTTCTTCTTGCTTGAGCTTAAATATTCTGCCATTTCTAAATGTTGTTATATTTCAAATATCGGGCAAAATTACAACATTTTGTGTAAATGGCAAAGCGAACACCGCTTTATCTGCACTTTTTGTACCATTCGTTGAGGTTTGCGCGTGGCACTCCGAGACGCACCATAGCATCCAAGTCCTCACGTGCCTCCTTCTTTCGGTTGGTCAGAAGGCGTATGTTTGCGCGGTTTAGGCGGTAGTCGGTGTTTGTCGGCTGTAGCTCTATGGCGCGCGAAAAATCATATTCTGCCGGTGTGTACATCTTACGTTCCAGCTCTATTCCGCCACGTGCGGCATATGCCACGGCGTTGTTCGGGTGTTGCGCCACCAGCATGTTTATCTGGTTGAGTGCTTCAGTCGGTCGGTTGTCCTTCTGGTTGAGCAGCGCAAGCCCAAGCATAGCCTCAAAATGTCCGGGCACGATGCGCAGCAGGTTCTCGTAGTCGAGACGTGCAAACTTGTATCTACCCTGGCGTTCGTTCACGTAGGCGCGATAGAATAGGGCGGCAATGTTGCGCTCGTCGCATTTCAGCACAAAGTCGTACTCTTCCTGGGCGTATCGCCATTGTTCGAGTTCGATGTTCCAAGCCGCCTTCTTCATGCGTAGCTCGAGCGAGTCGGGGTGGAACGCCAACACCTGCACCGCTGCCGAAAGACTATCGCGTAGGTCGGAGCGTGTCTGTGCGGTGGTGTTGTGTGCGATTGCAATGCCCAGTATAAGTGTTATGATCAGTTTTCTCATATACATATATATAATAATGTGTGTATTATCGGTCTCCTGTTACAGACCTTTTGGAGCGTTTGCGCCAAGGCTTCGGGAAACTCGCTGCGAAATTATACAGAATAATTCATGCGTGCAAGTTTTTTATACATTGTTGTTTTGTTGTGTAAAATAATTAAGTTTATTTGTCGTTTCTTCGGTTTCTTGCATCGTGCTCCGTCCGCCGCCCGATCAGATTGCGTCCGCCGCCCGATCAGATTGCGTCCGCTGTCCGATCAGATTGCGTCCGCTGTCCGATCAGATTGCGTCCGCTGTTCGTCTGCTTGTCTTGATGTTTTATGGGGAAAATACTAAGCACTTATAGGGTAAATCCTATGCTCTTATATGAAAAATCCCTTGCTTTTATGTTTTCTTTGGCGTAATTTTGCAACATCGAAAAACAATAGTTAATAACTTAACAGCTTACGATTATGAAAAGATTAGTATTGACACTCGCCGTAGCTCTCGTAACGGCACTCTCAGCAAGCGCACAGCGACTCGCCAATATTCAGGTGGAGGCACGTTTTATAACGACAAGATGGTTCTCGAACTGGGACTCTCAAACGTGCAGCGCAACAACATCCTGCAGCTCAACCTCAGCTATCTCGATGCCATTAACAGCTATCGCGACATAAACGGCAAGGCATGGAAGCACCGCAACAAAGAGTTGCGCAGAATGATGAGCGACCGCCAATGGAAACGCTATAAGGAGTCTTATTACTTCTATCAGCCTATCGACTGGCGCAGCAACGCTTACGTACACAATATCTATGCAAAATATCCGAACAGAGTGGTTGTCGTACACGAGTCGAAACCCTGTAAGCACCATAAGCACTACAAGTCGTGCAAGCCATGCAAGCATCATAAGTATGACAAGCATGACAAACACCATAAGCATGACAAACACCATAAGCATGACAAGCACCATAAGCATGACAAACATCATAAGCACGACAAGCATCGTAAATACGATAAGGACGACCGGTATGAGAAGCATCCGTTCGGAAGCCGCCGTTAGTGGCATCAGTGACAATCAAGTGTTGCAGAGCTGTTCCACCTCCGCAATATGAGGTGCGGTTTTTGTAAGAATTGTTAAAAGAACACACGAAACAACTCTTGGTTTATACATAATAATTAACTTTGAATTCTTAATGGCGCAGAGTGGCGTAAGTCCTCTGCGTTTTAATGTAAGTATGAACCAATAATCTTGTAATATATGACTTGTTTCAAAGGTCAGTTTCTTCTGACTGCCACTATCGTAACTCCATTATTGTTCGCAGCGACCGAGACAACAGCCCAGACCGCAAAGCGTTTCGTGGTGAGGGGTGTAGTGGCTGATGCCGCTACTAAGGAAGGCGAGCAGTACGCCACCATGAAAATCACATCGCAAACCGACTCTACATCCACCGCCGCACTCGCCGTGTCGGAGGCTGACGGCTCCTTCAGCATGACTCTGAAGAAGGCGGGCAGCTATCGCCTCTTTGTCAACGCAATGGGCAAGCAGCCCATCGTGCGCAACTTTGTTGTGTCTGACAGCGAACCCACGGTATCGCTCGACACATTGTATATAAAGGAGGTTTCGCACGTGCTGGGTGCCGTGGAGATAGTGGCGCAGAAGCCGCTCGTGAAAGCCGACATCGACAAAATTACGTACGACATAGAGGAGGACCCCGACTCGAAGACCAACAACATACTGGAGATGTTGCGCAAGGTGCCGATGGTGACGGTAGACGGCGACGGCAATATCAAGGTGAACGGCAGCTCGGGTTTTAAGGTGTACGTCAACGGACGACCCAACAACATGATGTCGAAGAACCCGAAGGAGGTGCTGAAGAGTATGCCGGCATCTTCGATAAAGAAGATAGAGGTGATAACCAACCCCGGTCCGAAGTACGACGCGGAGGGCGTGGGCGGCATCCTCAACATCGTGACCGTGGACAAGGGCATCGAGGGTTACACCGTTACGACGAACGCCGGTGTGTCGAACACTGATACTGATGCCAGTGTGTATGCTACGGTGAAGCAGGGCAAGTTCACCGTCAGTGGAACCTACTCGTACAACTACTACGATATGCGTAATATGCATAGCGACTTTAGCAGTCTGTTCACGGGCGACCCTGCCACGCCTTCTGCTTCTGACCGCTATGCTACGAGCGACAGCCGTTCGTATAACCACTCGCATTCGGGCAACTTCGAGGCGAGCTACGATGTGGACACGCTGCGACTCGTGACTGCCTCGTTCGGCATCTGGACGAACAAGTCGAACGCGCACAGTCTGTCAAGAAGCAACGCCATGTCGCCCCTGTCTGGCGCAACGCTCTATTCGTATGCCAACGGCGGGCGCAGCGTCTCTGACAATATGTATATCTATGGCAACCTCGACTATCAGCGCCTGTTCAAGCTGAAAGGTCGTATGCTCACCTTCTCCTACAAGATAAACGGGGGCACCAATGGCGGCGACAACTATTCGTCTTATGATGTGGCTGAAGCTACCGACGAGTGGCTGCCGTTCGTGAAGCGCTTGTCTGACGAGCATACTGAAAGCAGCGGACGAAGCATGGAGCACACGTTGCAGGTAGACTATACCACGCCTATCGGCAAGGCGCACAACGTGGAGGTGGGTGCAAAATATATATTGCGTGACAACCGTTCGGATGACGACCGTTATGTGCGTCCGAACGGAACCGACGGCGAATACACGTTCGACGAACAGTATTCTTCGCACTATCGTCACGAGAACGACATCCTCGCCGCTTACTTGGGTTACGGCTTAAGATTAGGCAATCTGTCGGGACGACTTGGCGCACGCTACGAGCACACGTTCCAGAAGATAAAGTATGAGTTAGGCGAGGGCGAGAACTTCTCCACCGGGTTCGATGATGTGGTGCCGTCGGCAAGCGTGGGCTACCGCATAAACGACGAGAACAATCTGCGATTCGGCTACAATATGCGTATATACCGACCGGGCATCTGGTCGCTCAATCCGTATCTCAACCAGACTAACCCCGAAGCGCTACAGCAGGGCAACCCTAATCTGGTGAGCGAGAAGAACCATAATGTGCAGCTTACGTACAGCTATTTTGCGGCAAAGTTCTCCGTTAGTTGCACCATGCGCTACAGCTTCACGAACAACAACATATCGAGCGTTACGTCGCTCGTGGAGGACAACACTATCGAGAGCGTGAAGAATCCTATGGGCAAACTCGTCAGCTACACTACGTACCGCAACATCGGACGCACACAGACCGCGTCGTTGTCGAGCTATGTCAATTGGAACATCTTCAAGAATACACGCTTAACCATGAACCTCTGGGGCGACTATTCCGACTACAACGACCGTCAGCAGCTGCACAACTATGGCTATTACGGTTCGGCGTATGTAGGCGTGCAGCAGACGCTGCCTAAGAATTGGAGAGTGAATTTAGGTTTCTATGGCTGTACAAGTAATCCTGGTCTTCAATCGAAGACAGAGGGCATGTACAACTATAGCCTGAATGTGCAGAAGTCGTTCCTCAAGGATAGACTCAACTTCAATCTGTACGCAAATAATTTCCTTGAAGCGAAGCGCCACTATAAGTGGACAAAGACCGGCGAGAACTTCGCGCAGCACGGCGACTCGTCGTACAATCCGTGTCGCGTCGGCATAAACGTAAGTTGGCGCATCGGCGAATTGTCGTCGGGTGTAAAGAAGGTGGCGCGATCCATCTCTAACGACGACGTTAAAAGCGCGGAAGGTGGTGGAAAGTAAACCTATTCCACCATCTCGCGTCTCTTAGTCTCTTTCAGGCGTTGTTCCACTTCGTCGGGCGACACCGTGCCGGTTATCAAGCTTTTCACCCACACGCTGAGGGCGAAGCATACAATGGTGATAACCGCACTCACAATCCATTTGAGCAGCTCGTTCTGCAGCGGCACGTTGTTTATCGAAACGATGCCTGCCACTACGGGTATGCCAAACAGAATAAGATCGGCACCGGAGTGTATCTTGAAATTCTCTTTCGCATGGCGATACTCGTCGTTTTTCTCGAGTATCGTCATGCGATTTTCTTTCCAATAAGTCTCAAATTCCCTGTCAGTCATGCTATTGTACTTTTGTCATGTGATAGCCAAGGCTGCGTAACTCTACGGCAATACCCATCAGATACATCTGGTGAAGTGCTGCTACAAAGGTGCGGAACGCCTCCTTTGAGCCAGCCTCAAGGCGCATGCGGCAGAGCTTGTTGTAGGTGCGTGCAGCGCATTCGCCAACCACGTTGTTCACCACTTCGTGCTCTTTAGCATCGAGGCACAGCACCTTCTCGCAGATATAGTCGTCCATGTGGTCGAAGTCGATGCGGTCGCGCAGATAGGCATAGAGGTCGGTCACCTTCGAGTAGGTAGACCATTCCACGTCCCAATACTTTGCGAGTGCCATGCCCACGTACATTATCCAACCGAACGCCACACGCGGATATTCACCGTTGAACTCGCGTATGGCATCGGGCATGTAGCTCTGAGCTATTGGCTGCCACAACTCTTCGAGGTCGGGAGCTTCCGGCAGACGCTCATCAATCATGTCTACAGAGAGTAGAAACTGATGGAGGTCATCGCGGAAAAGCTGCTCCTTGTCTTCGTTGTTTGTCATGCTCATGTCGGTTTACATCTTGTTGAGAGCCTGCTTGATATCGTCGAGGATATCCTCAGGGTCCTCAATGCCTACAGAGAGACGGATAAGGTCGGGCGCAATGCCTGCCTCGCGCAGCTGCTCTTCGGAGAGCTGACGGTGGGTGTGGCTTGCTGGGTGGAGCACGCATGTGCGAGCGTCAGCCACGTGGGTCACGATGTTAATCATATCGAGCGAGTCCATGAAGCGGATAGCTGTCTCGCGGTCGCCCTTCAGTCCGAACGCTATTACGCCACAAGAACCGTTAGGCAGATATTTCTGTGCAAGTTCATGGTACTCGTCACCCTGCAGACCGCAGTAGTGTACCCATGCCACACGCTTGTCAGCCTTTAGGAACTCGGCAACACGCTGTGCGTTCTCGCAGTGTTGCTTCATGCGCAGGTGGAGCGATTGCAAGCCGAGGTTGAGGATGAACGAGTTCATCGGAGCTGGGATAGAGCCAAGATCGCGCATGAGCTGAGCCACGAGCTTTGTGATGTAGCCCATCTTGCCGAACGCCTTCACGTAAGTGAGTCCGTGATAGCTTTCGTCGGGAGTGCAAAGACCTGGGAACTTCTCTGCATTAGCCATCCAGTCGAAGTTGCCACTGTCTACAACTACGCCGCCGACCTGGCTCGCTGTGCCGTCCATGTACTTTGTTGTACTGTGGGTTACGATGTCTGCGCCCCATTCAAACGGGCGACAGTTGATAGGTGTAGCGAAGGTGTTGTCAACAATGAGAGGTACACCATTCTTGTGAGCGATGCGTGCGAACTTCTCGATGTCGAGCACAGCACAACCAGGGTTGCTGATTGTCTCACCGAATACAACCTTTGTGTTCGGGCGGAATGCCTTCTGTATTTCTTCCTCAGATGCGTTCGGATTAACGAAAGTGCACTCTATGCCGAGCTTCTTCAATGTTACGCCGAAGAGATTGTATGTTCCGCCGTAGATTTCGTTAGATGTTACAATGTGGTCGCCAGCCTCGCAGATGTTGAATACAGCGTAGAAGTTGGCTGCCTGACCAGAACTGGTGAGCACTGCGCCTATGCCACCTTCAAGTTGCGCAATCTTATTGGCTACAGCGTCGTTTGTAGGGTTCTGCAATCGTGAGTAGAAATAGCCCTCCTTCTTAAGGTCGAAGAGCATAGCCATTTCCTCTGAATTGTCGTACTTGAATGTAGTACTCTGTATGATTGGTACCTCAATAGGTTCGCCATTCTTTGGCTTGTAACCGCCCTGCACACAAAGTGAAGCGGTGCGAAGTTTCTTTTCCATGTTCTTATTTGTTTATTATATTAATAATTGGGTTGTTTATCTTTTTTACCTTTATATAGGCTGCGTGGTATGGGCAAGATGCCCATACCTCCTACTTTTTACCTTTTTACTTTTATCAGACTTTCATAAGGTTGCTCATCACCATATCGCTAACGAAAAGTCCTTTACGTGTGAGTCGCAGATGGTCGTTGGTGAGTTCGAGAAGTCCGCCGTCAATATCGCTCTTTGCAGAGCACAGAGCATAGTCGCGATACTCAGGTTTCAGACGTTTCAAGTCTACGCCTTCGTGGGTTCGCATGGCAGTCGTGATGATGTCGTCGTAGTGAGTGTCGTCGTCAATGCGCTCGCTGTCAGATGGCAGTTTGCTACTTTCGACGGTGTCAATATATTCTTTAATGTCAGCAACGTTCCAGCTGCGTGTCAGTAAGTTATACGAGTGGGCAGCTGCTCCAAAACCTAAGTATGGCGTATCGTTCCAATAACTACTGTTGTGTATGGCGCGATAGCCAGGTAAGCAGAAGTTGCTTATCTCGTAATGTTCGTAACCATTGGCTGAAAGCGTGTCCATAAGCATGGTGTACATAGCAAGGCAAGTATCATCGTCGGTCTGTTTGATCTTGCCGTTTTGAAGCAGCAGATAGAGTGGGGTGCCCTCTTCGTACATCAGACTATATGCTGATATGTGATTTGGACGTAGCTTCAAGGCTGTGTTCAAGTCGTTCTGCCAATCATCTAATGTTTCGTCGGGGAAGCCGAACATAAGGTCGATGCTAATGTTATCAATGCCTGCACGCCGGATTGTCTCAACGGCTTTTACGGCTTGCGCAGCGTTGTGGCGACGACGGATGAAGCGCAGGCGTTCGTCGCTGAAGGTCTGCACGCCAAGACTGATGCGGTTCACACCAAGCGTACGTACCGAGGTGATGAGTTCGGGCGTAACATCGTCGGGATTCATCTCCATCGTTATCTCGCGTGTAGTGCAAGGATAAACCTCTTTTATAGTGTTTATGATGCGTGCGATGTCTTCAGTGGAGAGTGTAGAAGGTGTTCCGCCGCCAATGTAAACAGTATCAATCGTACATTCGTTGTCAGGATAAAGGCTGCGTAACTCATCGCTGCGCATACGCATCTCCTTCAAAAGTGCGTCTACGTAGCGAGTACACCAGTCTTTTGCCGTTGTACTATAAAAGCCGCAGTAGATGCAACGGCTCTCGCAAAATGGTATATGTACGTATATTCCTGCTTTCATTCACTATATAATAAGGTGTACATAGTGTCACACTATGTTTTATGGCTACAAATTTACTAATAAGTTTAAAATTTTGATTAGTTTTTGTGCAATTCTTTTGGAAATACCATATAAATATATAATTTAGTAGACGGATAGACACCCGCCCCAAAGTCAATCCGCCTGAATTTATTATTAACCATTTAAAACCTGAAGAATATGAGGGTCTATCAAACAAATGAGATTAAGAACATTGCCCTTTTAGGCAGTGCGGGTAGCGGCAAGACCACCCTTGCCGAGTCTATGATTTATGGTAGTGGTATTATCAAGCGCCGTGGTACGGTGGAAGCAAAGAACACGGTAAGCGACTACTTCCCGGTAGAACATGAGTATGGCTACTCGGTGTTCCCCACAGTGTTCCATGTAGAGTGGAACAACAAGAAACTCAACATTATCGATTGCCCGGGTTCTGACGACTTTATCGGTGGTGCAATCACAGCTCTCAACGTAACCGATCAGGCTGTTATCCTTATTAACGGTCAGTATGGTCCTGAGGTTGGTACACAGAACAACTTCCGTTATACCGAGAAACTTCATAAGCCAGTCATTTTCCTTATCAACCAGTTGGACTCTGATAAGTGCGACTTCGACAATGTCATGGTAAACATGAATGCTATCTACGGCTCTAAGTGTGTTCAGATTCAGTATCCGGTAAGCACAGGTGCAGGCTTTAATGCTATCGTTGATGTGCTCTTGATGAAGATGTACACATGGGGACCAGAAGGTGGTATGCCTACAATCGTTGACATCCCTGCGGAAGAGATGGATAAGGCAATGGAACTCCATAAGCTTCTTGTTGAGGCAGCAGCCGAGAACGATGAGACATTGATGGAGAAGTTCTTTGAGGAAGGAGCTCTTTCTGAGGACGAATTGCGCGAAGGCATCCGCAAGGGACTCGTTACACGTTCTATATTCCCCGTGTTCTGCGTTTGTGCAGGCAAAGATATGGGCGTTCGTCGTTTGATGGAGTTCTTGGGCAATGTAGTACCTTTCGTAAGCGAAATGCCGAAGCTTCACAATACACGTGGTGAGGAAATTGTTGCTGATACAAACGGACCGGAGTCTGTTTACTTCTTCAAGACAGGTTTGGAACCGCATATTGGTGAGGTAAGCTACTTCAAGGTTATGAGCGGCAAGATTAAGTCGGGTGATGACTTGACAAACGCTGATCGTGGCTCAAAGGAGCGTATCGGTCAGATATTCGCTTGTGCTGGTGCGAACAGAATACCAGTGGACGAACTCGTTGCCGGCGATATCGGTTGCACAGTTAAGTTGAAAGATGTAAAGACAGGAAACACCCTCAATGGTAAAGATTGCGAATGGCGCTTTGACTTTATCAAATATCCTAACCCTAAGTTCTCACGTGCAATCAAGGCTGTCAATACAGCAGAAACAGAAAAACTTATGTCGGCATTGCTGCGTATGCATCAGGAGGATCCGACATGGCTCGTCGAGCAGAGCAAGGAGTTGCGTCAGACTATCGTACGTGGTCAGGGGGAATTCCATCTCCGCACATTGAAGTGGCGTCTTGAGAACAATGAGAAGCTCGCTATCAAGTTTGAGCCGACACGCATACCTTATCGTGAGACTATCACAAAGATGTCACGCGCTGAGTATCGTCATAAGAAGCAGTCGGGTGGTGCAGGTCAGTTTGGTGAGGTACACCTCATCGTTGAACCGTATGCAGAAGGAATGCCCGATCCTACATCATACAAGATTAACGGACAGGAGTTTAAGATTAATATCAAGGGTCGCGAAGAGATTAACTTGGAATGGGGCGGCAAACTCGTATTCATCAACTCTGTTGTCGGTGGTGCCATCGACGCACGCTTCATGCCTGCTATCCTAAAGGGTATTATGGAGCGCATGGAGCACGGACCATTGACTGGTAGCTATGCACGTGATGTGCGTGTTATCGTTTATGATGGAAAGATGCACCCAGTTGACTCTAATGAGCTTTCGTTCATGCTGGCAGCACGCAATGCATTCTCGGCAGCGTTTAAGGAGGCTGGTCCGAAGATTTTGGAGCCTATTTACGATCTCGAGGTTTACGTACCGAGCGACTATATGGGTGATGTGATGTCTGATCTTCAGGGTCGTCGCGCGCTCATTATGGGTATGGATAGTGAGGCTGGCTATCAGAAACTTCAGGCTAAAATACCATTGAAGGAGCTCAGCAACTATTCAATCTCGTTGAGTAGCTTGACAGGTGGTCGTGCTTCGTTCACAACGAAGTTCGCAAGCTATGAGCTTGTTCCGAACGATTTGCAGCAGAAGCTTATTGAGGAGCACGCAGCAGAGGCAGAGGAAGAAGAATAATCGATTATTATTTTATTGCAAAGACCGTTTTTGTACACTTTTGTACAAGGACGGTCTTTTTTGCGTTGTATTAATACAATTTAAAAATGTAATGATTTTTTGCCTCTTTGTCTATTTTACAGTAACTTTGCATTTATGAAGAGGATTTTTTACATACATATATATATCATATTAGGACTGTTTTATTCTTGCCCTGTATTTTCTCAAGACAATCTTGTGCAATGCGAAGACACCTGTGCACATGTGCATGGTATCGATTTGAGTCATTATCAAGGCGAGGTGTTTTGGGAAGTAATAGGCAATAATACAAAAATGGCTTATGTCTATCTAAAGGCTACTGAAGGTGGCGATCGTATAGATCACATGTACGAGCAGAATATTGATTTAGCACATAAGTATGGCTTGAAGGTAGGGTCGTATCATTTTTTCAGACCAAAGACCGACCTCTCAAAGCAGTTAGCAAACTTTAAGACCCAGTGCCGTCCCAGTCAACAAGATCTGATACCGATGATAGATATCGAAGTAAAGCAAGGGATGAGCACAGAGGCATTCCGCGATTCTGTTGCGAAGTTTCTTGTTATGGTAGAAAAGGCTTATCATCAGAAACCTCTTGTGTACACAGGCACCAATTTCTATAACAAATATCTTGTAGGAGTGTTAGATGACTATAAGCTGATGATTGCGCAATACTCTAAAAACGAACCAATATTGGCAGATGATAAAGACTATATGTTATGGCAGTATACTGGTAAGGGATACATCGATGGCATTAAGGGCTATGTAGATAAAAGTCGCTTTATGGGTAGACATAGTTTGCGCGAACTTAAATACCAAAGACGTTGAGAGTGAAAAGTATATAAATGACAGCTGCATCAGTAGATGAAAGTGTTTAATAGAATAATATAATTAATTTAAAATCATGGCAATAATTAAATGTCCTGAGTGTAATCAGGAAATTAGTGACAAAGCCCCAGTCTGTCCTTCATGTGGAGTACCTATTGCAGGACATGTTACAACTTGCTCGCAATGTGGGTTTACGTATTTTAATGGCAATGCGGAATGTCCACAATGCCATCATAAAACCACAGTTGATAATACTACAATGTGTGGAGACGAGAGTGATTGTAAAGTCAATCAAAAGGCTTCGGGCTCACGCAATAATCGTATTGTAATAGCAGTTGTGTCATTGGTTGTAGTGGTTCTGGGTGCTGTTTTATACGCTTTCTATAGAAATGCTCAAAGCGATAAGGAGGAGTCTGCGTATGAGTTCGCCCTTTCGAGCAACGACCCCCAAGTGTTGCAAAACTATCTGAATACATACACAGATGCGCCTGAAGCTCATCGCGATTCTATTTCTGCACATTTGGAATATTTTGCACAGCTTGACCGCGATTGGACTAATGTTGTTGTTAGTGGTTCAAAAAGCGACTTTCAACGATACATCGAACAACATCCAAACTCTCCGTTCTGCCAAGTTGCGCAACACAAGATTGACTCTATTGATTGGTCGAGGGCTGATGCGGCGAACACCCTTGAGGCTGTACAACTCTATTTGGAGCAGCATCCTGATGGTGAGCACTTCGATGAAGCTACAGATAAGATGAAAATGCTTAATGCAAACACGGTGACCCCAGAGGATAAAATACTCGTAGGAACAGTGTTTGATGGATTGTTCCAAAGTCTAAACAACCGAGATGAAAATGGATTGATGAATTCATTCAGTCCGCTGATTGCAAAGTTTCTTGGAAAGGCAAACGCCACACGCAGCGACGTAGTTACGTTTATGCACAAAATCTACAAGAGTGACGTGGCTTCGATGAATTGGATGTCGCTTGAGGATTACGCCATAACGAAAAAGGAAGTAGGCGATCAGCAATATGAGTACACTGTTGTCTTCTCTGGGTTGCAGAAAGTGGAACATACAGACAACAGTTCAAGCGAGACAAGATTTCGTTTTAATGCCAAGGTTAATCCTGATGGCAGAATTACGGAGCTGAATATGACAAAGATTTTAGAATAATTTAAGTGAAAAATAAGTGGCGAAAGGTTATTGTTTCATTTATTATAACTAACTTTGTAATATTAATTAGAAACTTAAATTATTAACAACGTTAACATACATTTATATTATGGGAGACAATAGAGAACTCATAAAGCAGTGTGAGGAAAGAGCACAGCAGTGGCTTACCCCTGCTTTCGACGAGGAAACACGTAATGAGGTGAAGGCAATGCTTGAGGCAGAGGACAAGTCTGCACTTATCGATGCTTTCTATCAGAACCTCGAGTTTGGTACTGGTGGTCTGCGTGGCGTTATGGGTGCTGGTACAAACCGTATGAACAAGTATATCGTTGGCATGGCAACACAGGGCTTTGCTAACTATATATTAAAGGCGTTCCCAGGCGAGGAGAACCTTTCTGTTGTTGTAGGTCACGACTGCCGTAACAATTCTCGTCTCTTTGCTGAGACTGTTGCTGCTATCTTCTCTGCAAATGGCATTAAGGCTTATTTGTTCGAGGGACTCCGTCCTACACCAGAGATTTCATTTGCTATCCGCCAGCTCGGTGCGAAAGCTGGTGTGAACGTAACAGCTTCTCACAACCCGAAAGAATACAACGGCTATAAGGCATACTGGAGCGACGGTGCTCAGGTATTGGCTCCGCACGATAAGGGTATTATCGACGAGGTTAACAAGGTGACTATTGATGACGTTAAGTTTGAGGCTAACTGGGATAAGATTAAGATTATTGGTGGCGAGATGGACTACGACTATATGACAGCTGTTCATTCTGCAATGATTGACCAGGATGTTATCAATCGTCAGAAAGACCTGAATGTCGTTTATTCTGCAATGCACGGCACAGGTCGCGTAATTGTTCCTCTCTGCTTGCGTTCATGGGGCTTTCAGAACATAAATGTTGTTCCGGAGCAGATGGTTGTTGACGGTAACTTCCCAACTGTCGTTTCTCCAAACCCAGAGAATGCAGAAGCAATGACATTAGGTATGAAGCTTGGTACAAAGCTCAATGCCGACTTGGTTGTTGCTACTGACCCCGATGCAGACCGTCTTGCTATCGTTTGCCGTGATGATAAGGGCGAATGGATGATTATCAATGGTAACCAGACTTGCATGATGTTCTGCTATTACATCATTGAGAATAAGAAGAAGCTTGGTAAGCTGAAGCCGACAGACTTCCTTGTTAAGACTATCGTTACAACAGAGGTGATTGCTGAAATCGCTAAGAAGAACAACGTGGAACTTCGCGACTGCTACACTGGTTTCAAGTGGATTGCACGTGAGATTGCTATCTCTGAGGGCAAGCAGGACTACATCGGTGGTGGCGAGGAGAGCTTCGGCTTCCTGCCTTACGACAAGGTTCGCGATAAGGACGCTCCTGCTTCTATCTGTCTCATCTGCGAGATTGCAGCTTGGGCTAAGGATCAGGGCAAGACACTCTACGACCTCTTGATGCAGATTTATCAGGAGTATGGCTTTAGCAAGGAGTTCACAGTGAACGTAGTTCGCCCGGGCAAGACTGGCGCTGACGAAATCAAGCAGATGATGGCTGACTTCCGTGCCAATCCTCCTCAGGAGTTGGGTGGTAGCAAGGTGATTCTCTGGAAGGACTATCAGGCTCTCACATCTACAAAGGCCGACGGCACTGTAGAGAAGCTCGATATGCCTACAACAAGCAACGTGCTCCAGTGGTTCTGCGACGACAACACTAAGGTTAGCGTTCGCCCATCGGGTACAGAACCTAAGATAAAGTTCTACATCGAGGTTAAGGATCCGTCATTCAAGTGCGCTGGTTGCTACGAGCGTTGCAGCAAGGCTGCCGACGAGAAGATTGAGGCAATCAAGAAGTCGCTTCATCTTGACTAATTAAAACACTGCTTCCTCGGAAGTTGCAATTTGAATATATAATAATAGATAAGTCCACTTAAAGATATGGCCAAATTGGACATTCCTTAAGTGGAAAATATTGATCGAATGCAATCAGAGGGGAACATAATTGAACATTTGGACAATGACGGTTTAAATTGCACATATTCAAATCTTCATATTTTATAATGATGAGAAAGACATTAATTTCTATTATTTTTTTGGCTGCTTGTACCTTACATACCACTACGTATGCCAAGGATTATGCTTCAAAAGTGAATACGCTTATAGGTACCGACTATACAGGTAATACTTATCCTGGAGCACAGGTGCCTTTCGGAATGGTGCAGCTAAGTCCAGACAACGGTTTACCCGGATGGGATCGTATTGCTGGTTATTTCTATCCCGACAGCACTATTGCAGGTTTCAGCCACACTCACTTGTTGGGAACGGGCGCCGGCGATTTGTATGATATCTCGTTTATGCCCGTAACATTGCCGTACAACGAGGCTGAAGAGCCGTTGGGCATACACTCGCGCTTCTCTCACAAGGACGAAACGGCACATGCAGGATATTACCAAGTGCGTCTAACCGACTATGACATTAACGTAGAGCTAACCGCAACGCCCCGGTGTGGAGTTCAGCGCTATACATTCCCTAATGATGGCAAGGAACGTATGGTCATCTTAGATTTGAATAAGGCGATGAACTGGGACGCAACGGTTGACAGCAAGATAAGCGTTGTTGACTCTTTCACCATTGAAGGCTATCGTTATTCGGATGGTTGGGCTCGCAATCAGCGCGTTTGGTTCAGAACACGTTTCTCACAACCTATCAAATCTGTAGAGATTGATAGTAAAGCGTTGAAGAATAATCGGGATGGAGTAGGCTGCATTGCTCGCTTTAAGTTTGCTTCAGAGGGTTTTGACAAACTTGTGGTAACAACAGCTCTTTCGCCAACAAGCCTTGCAGGAGCACAAAAGAACCTGCAGGCAGAAGCTGTGTCTGACGACTTCGACACTGTGAGAAGACAGGCTGAAAGCCTCTGGAACAAGGAATTGGGTAGGATAGAGATAGAGGGAGGTTCGCAGTCGCAAGAAACAGTTTTCTATACATCACTCTACCACGCCATGTCTGCGCCTACGTTGCTCTGCGATGTTGACGGCAGCTATCTTGGTGCTGATCGTCAGCTGCATAAGGCGAATGGGTGGTTCAACTATGAGACTTGCTCGTTGTGGGATACCTATCGTGCTGCCCATCCGCTTTATGATATCCTAATGCCTACACGTGCCAGCGATATGGTCAATTCGCTCATTGCGTTTAGTAAGGAGAACGGACGTTTGCCAATTTGGAATATGTGGTCGTCGGAGACGGATATGATGATTGGATATCATGCCGCTTCTGTTATTGCTGAAGCTATTCTGAAAGGTGTGCCTAATATCAACAAGGAAGAGGCTTTAGCAGAGTGCGTGAAGACAGCCAACTTAGACGACTATAGAGGTATCGGACTTTATAAGAAGTTGGGCTATGTACCCTATGATGTGAAGGAGCCTACGCTTGGCGATGACTGGTCGCTCTCTCGAACGCTCGAGTATGCTTACGACGACGCTTGCATAGCAGCTCTTGCAAAGTCGATGAATAAAACAGACCTTTACAAGGAGTTCAGTAAGCGTGCGCAAAACTATCGCAATGTATATTGTAAGGGCAATACGTTTATGCAACCACGTCATTCTGATGGCAGTTTCCAGCCGGCCTATTCGCCCGATGAGTACACATCGCACATTTGTGAGAGCAATGGATGGCACTATATGTGGTCGGTGCAGCATGATATAAAGGGACTTGAGAAACTTGTAGGCAAGAAACGTTTTGCAGAAAAACTTGATAGCTTCTTCACTTATACGCCAACTGCCAATGCCGAACTGCCATTGTTTAGTACGGGTATGATAGGACAATATGCACACGGAAACGAACCCAGTCACCATGCTGCATATATCTTCAACAAGATAGGTCAGCCCCACAAGACGCAGAAGTATGTTCGCCAAATACTGACAGAACTCTACAACGACACACCTGCCGGACTCTGTGGAAACGAAGACTGCGGACAGATGTCTGCTTGGTATGTTTTCAGTGCGTTAGGCTTCTATCCGTTAAATCCTGTTAGTTGCGAGTACGAGGTTGGTTCACCGCTCTTCCGCAACGCAACAATCCACTTGGAGAATGGTAATACGTTTAAGGTTGAGGCAGAAGGCTATTCGCCGGAGAAGTATCTTGTAAAGGAAGTACTGCTCAATGGTAAGCGACTTCGTAGCACGAACATTTCGCATGAAGATATTCTGAAAGGTGGAACATTGACATTTGTGATGCAATAATCTCGATAAATAGTGTAAAAAAACTGAACAACTCAGTTTTTTTACACTATTATTATTGTCGTATTAAAAGTTTTTGTATCTTTGCAAAAACAAATCATTACATTAAAACGTTAGCTTATGACAAAATATATACTTGTTATATTACTTGCTATCTTTATGGTAGGTGCTCCAAAATCAGCAATGGCTGAGTGTATGCCAGAAATTGAGCTCATTGACAATGTGCAGAAGCCCGTCATATCCATAGAGGATAACGTTGTGCGTGTCACAGATGCTTTTGGAATGACAATGAGCATCTACAATCTGGCAGGAGGTGCTCCAGTTATGTCTGTAAAGATTGATAGTCAGGACAAACGATTTGATTTGAACTTGCCAAAGGGTATTTACATTGTTAAAGTTGGTAAGATAGCACGTAAAATTGTGATTAAGTAACAAGTTTTGTCAATATCCAATTTGAATATTAGCAAGTTCTCATTGTTCCTCTTCTTTCTTATGGCTTTTGTTTTATGCTCATGTCATAAGAAAGAAGAACGTATTTATGTATCGTTAGACGATTTTGCGACGTTGCGAACATCCCGTTACGATATTTCTGCGGATAGAGTATTCTCTAATATCCGCACACTCATTCTGTCCGACAAGTCTAACAGTCCAGCCGACATGCACGCTCGCAAGCACTACAACACCAGTATGGAGGTGTTGTGGATAACGCGTGATGGTGTTTCTGCAAAAGCAGATACCTTACTTAGCTATATTTCACATGTCGACTCATTGGGCTTCTCTCGTGACAAATTCTATTATTCCTTACTGAAAGAAGATTTACAACGTGTACGCACCCTTGATTTCGATTCTATTAAAACAGCCGACAATTCGGCTGTTAAAGTGTTCGCACGCTTAGAGTATTATCTTACAAAAGCCTTCTTGCGCTACACAGAGGGGCAGCGTTTTGGCTTTATGAACCCTTACAAAGCGTTCAACCGACTCGATCAGCGTAAAGACGACACCCTACACGTCACATATCGTTCACTTTATGGTTGGCATACAAGTCTGCCCGATGACACCTATCTTGCAACCGCTTGTGCCGTGATAAAGGGTGATATGGATAAGTTTGCAGACTTTCTCGCAAAGTCGAAGCCCCACAATCCATTATACGCCAGATACATTTCTGCTTTGAACAAGACCAGGGACAAGGACTATCGCCGTCGTTTGCTTTGCAATATAGAGCGCTGTCGTTGGGAAAACGATGGCGACTACCCGCAGCTGCACAAGAAGTATGTGGTTGTGAACGTGCCCTCACTGTCTCTGTTTGCCCATGATGGTGACGAACGTCTGGTTATGAAGGTGGCTGTAGGTAGTCTTGAGACGAAGACTCCGCTATTAAGCAGCAAGATAAAACGTATGGACTTCAATCCACAGTGGATAATACCGAAAAGCATAGTGAAGACAAGCGTAATACACCATGTCGGCAATCACTCATATTTCGATAATAACAATTACTTTGTGAGAGATCGCAACACTGGTAAGATTGTAGCACCGGAGAACGTTACACGCGACATGCTCCTTAGTGCCAACTATTCCGTTGTGCAGTGGGGTGGGCGTGGCAATGCGCTTGGAAGAGTTATTTTCCGTTTCGACAACAATTATAGCATATACCTGCACGACACATCCTCGCCCAGAGTCTTCGCCCGTAATAACCGCATGGTGTCGCATGGTTGCATACGTGTAGAGAAACCCTACGAGTTGGCTGTTTTCATGTTGAACGATAAAAACGAGAAGCTGATGGAAAAGATGAAGTACTCTATGGCTGCCGATTTTAGCGAACGGCCACGCGAAGATGTGCCAGAAGCAGAACGTCCTAATCGTTCAAAGATGGTGCGTAGTTTGAAGGTAGAACCATTAGTGCCGATATACATCACCTATTATACGCTCTATCCTGATAGCAATGGCAATCTTGTTCGCTATGACGACATATATGGCTATGACAGTATAATCTACGACAACATACAAAAGTATCTTTAACCAAGATGTTCAAGGCAAAATGAAAGATACAGAAAAGAATAAACTGTTTACTGAATTGGTTGCCCAATATAGCGAAAAACTATATTGGACGATACGTCGTATTGTGCTCAATCACGACGATGCCAACGATGTAATGCAGAATGTCTTTGTAAAAGCATGGAACAACCTTGATCAATTTGAAGAGCGTTCGAAACCATCCACCTGGCTTTATCGTATAGCCATCAACGAGTCGCTCGACTTTCTACGCCGTAAGCGCGACTTCGTAGCTTACGACTCCGATCTTACCGATGGAGTTGGTTCGCACCTTGTTGCCGACGAATATTTTGACGGCGATGCCACGCAAGCAGCTTTGCAAGAAGCTATTGCAAAGTTGCCC
>ERZ773260.2135-NODE-2135-length-23045-cov-12.425924_pt1 | contig 23045 bp, 17 predicted proteins | sample MGYA00511387_ERZ773260 | MGnify/ENA primary metagenome ERZ773260 (study PRJEB29015, sample SAMEA2737745) | human gut metagenome | biome: human gut; feature: human-associated habitat; material: faeces | place: China | collected 2012 ... | reverse complement strand
AAACCCGCGTCAAGAACTTTTTTGCCATCCGGGAAAATTTCTTTTCCCGTCGCCCGTTCGGACGTGGCCAGCTCGTTGGCGCGAACGGCCTTATGCGCCTTTTCGACTCCACCGTCAAGCATTTTTCCGCAAAAAATCGAAAAAATGTTTCCGAACCGTCAAAAAGGCGCTTCCGCGTCGTGCAGCTCTGTTTTTCAACCAGCTGTTTGTGACAGTACGTCTTCCCCCAGAAAAAGTAAAGCGCTTCATGACATTTTTCATACAATATGTTTGCAGTACGGATAAATCAAATAAAAACATTATGATATGACATAAGAGCCAGCCTCCCGCAAACAACAGAAAGGCAGCCGTCACAAGCCGAACAGTGCAGTCCGGGACGCGCCGCAGCAGTCATGAAGTCCCCTGGCTGCCACAGGCAAGCCCGCATCCTGCCGGTGTGGACAGCCGCCATGCCTGGATTGGCATATCCCTCTCATGCCCTGCCTGTGCATCCATGCTCTCGAAGCACTCCAGGACCACTGGAATATATGGATTTTTCTGACCATATCACAGTTTCCAGGAACCTCATGAAGCATATAAAAAAGGCGCCCTGCCTTGCAGCAGGGCGCCTTCATCAGTTCCTGGGGTGCAGGATTATTGCGCGGGGCTTTCATCCATGTCGATGACACGGCCCTGCAGCCAGACATAGGCATCCACTTCATCGCCTTCCTGGGGATCGTAATCCCGCAGGACCATCTTGCTGGCGTAGATGGGCAGCACCATGTCCGGACGCTGGTCGAAGGGGAAGCGCACGTACAGGACCTTGATGTCCATTTTTTCCAGCTTCACGTCGTCCACGCGCTCCACCTTGGTGCGCACCTGGTATTCGGCAAAGCGGCGGCCGGGCATGATGAGCTGACGGCCGGTCATGGAGATCTTCAGGGGCGGCACGTCCAGGCGGGTCTTGCCGGGGTTCTCAGCCAGCCACTGGGCGGCCCAGGCTTCGTACTGGGGGCCCTGGGTGATGTTCACGTCATCCAGCAGGGCCTTACGCAGGGCGATGGCCAGACCGGACAGCAGGAAGGTCTGGGTGACGCCGGGGGTCAGGTCATCCTTGTCGCGCAGATACAGGGGATCATAGAACCACATGGGGTTCTTGCCCTCGATCATGCTCACGGCCACGTTGGCACCGCCCCCCTGGCTCCAGGGATGGATGTCTTCCACGGTCAGGTCATTGGGCAGGCCTTCCAGGAAAGGCACGGCGGACAGGGGCTTGAACTTTTCCCCTTCGTCAGCCTGCATGAGCACGGCAGCACGCGACGGCTGGTCCTTGGGCCAGGCCATGAGCACGTAATCCTTGCCGCTGCGCTTCCACTGCCAGGCGGGGCGGGTGCCGCCATCGTGCAGCACCGTACCCACCACCTGCGGCATGACGGCCATGGGGTTCTGGCCCAGCAGCACGGCCCAGGCATCGCCCAGGGCCTCGTCATGCTGGCGGTTCTCGCCGCGCAGCATGGCCTTCAGCTCTTCTTCCGAGGGCTGACGGGCAGCGTCGGCGCCTTCCATCTGTTCCGCCTGTTCGGCAGCGGGAGCAGCGTCCTGCACTTTTTCTTCGACCTGTTCGGCCTTGCTCTTCTTGGTCATGGCTCGTGCCTCCGATTAACGACGGTCGCCCCTGCCGCCACGGTCGCCACGGTCGCCGCGTTCACGACGGCCGCCACGATCGCCACGGTCACCACGATTGCCGCGGTCACCGCGATCGCGCTGGGGACGGGCGGTCTCTTCGGGGTTCCAGGGATGGCCCTGTTCTTCCAGCAGCACAGCCTTGCGGCTGGCGCGGATGCGGTCACCGTTGATCTCGATGACCTTGACCACCATGTCTTCGCCCAGACGGGCCACATCGCCGGGCTGTTCCACGCGGTTCACGTCCAGCTGGGAGACATGCACCAGGGCTTCCACGTTGGGCAGCACTTCGACGATGGCACCGATCTCCATGATCTTCTTGACCTTGGCGGTGTAGTTCTTGCCCAGTTCGGGACGCTGGTCATAGTAGGTGACCATCTCGCGGGCCTTTTCCAGGGCGTCGGCCGTGGGAGCGAAGATGGACACGCGGCCGGAATCTTCGATGTCCACGGAGGCGCCGGTGGCGGTGGTGATGGCCTTGATGTTCTTGCCGCCGGGGCCGATGATCAGACGGATGATGTCAGGATTGACGAAGATCTCGGCATGCTGGGGAGCGTAGCGCGACAGTTCCTTGCGCGGCTCGGGCAGGGCCTTGGCCATCTCGGCCAGGATGTGCAGGCGGCCTTCGTGGGCCTGCTGCATGGCCTGGCGCATGATGTCGGTGGTCAGGCCGGTGATCTTGATGTCCATCTGCACGCCGGTGACGCCTTCGGCGGTACCGGCGATCTTGAAGTCCATGTCGCCCAGGGCGTCTTCATCGCCCAGAATGTCGGTGAGCACGATGAACTTGTCGCCTTCCTTGATCAGGCCCATGGCCACACCGGCCACAGGGGCGCTGATGGGGATACCGGCATCCATGAGGGAGAGGCAGCCGCCGCACACGGCAGCCATGGAAGAGGAGCCGTTGGATTCCACGGTCTCGGAGACCACGCGCACGGTGAAGGGGAAGTCGGCGTCGGCCGGCATGACGGGACGCAGGGACTTCTCGGCCAGGGCGCCGTGGCCGATCTCGCGACGGGAGACGCGCACGGGCTTCACTTCGCCCACGCTGAAGGGCGGGAAGTTGTAATGCAGCATGAAGCGCTTGGTCACGTCGCCGCTCAGGCTGTCCATGCGCTGTTCATCGGTGGAGGAGCCCAGGGTGGTCACCACCAGGGACTTGGTCTCACCGCGGCGGAAGATGGCAGAGCCGTGGGCGCGGGGCAGCACGCTGGTCTGGATCTGGATGGGGCGCACGGTCTTGGTGTCGCGGCCGTCGATGCGCACGCCTTCGTTGACGATGCGGGCACGCACGATCTTCTTTTCCAGGTCGCCGATGATCTCGCCCACTTCCTTCAGGGCTTCGCTCTCGGCCCAGGCGGGGTCATTGAGCAGGGCTTCCATGACCTTGTCCTTGACGGCCTTGCGGGCGTCCTTGCGGGCCAGCTTTTCGGGCACGCGCAGGGCTTCTTCGATGCCGGCCTCGCGGGCCAGTTCCTGCACGCGGGCCACCAGCACCGGATCGTCCTGATGGGGGGTGAAGGGCATCTTTTCCTTGCCGGCCAGTTCGCGCAGCTTGAGCTGGGCGTCGATGAGCGGCTGGATCTCCTTGCGGCCCCATTCCAGAGCGTCGATGATGACGTCTTCGGGCACGAAGGTGGCTTCGCCTTCCACCATGGTCAGGGCATCGCGGGAAGCGGCGAACACGATGTTCAGGTCGCTGCGCTCCTGCTCTTCAAAGGTGGGGTTGAGCACGAACTGACCGTCGATGCGGCCGATGCGGCCACCGGCCACAGGGCCTTCGAACGGCAGGGGCGAGAGCATGACGGCGGCGGAAGCGCCGGTCAGGGCCAGCACGTCGGACTCGTTCTCCTGGTCGGCGGAGATGACGCTGGCCAGCACCTGCACGTCTTCGTTCAGGCCCTTGGGGAACAGGGGACGGATGGGACGGTCGATGAGGCGGGAGACCAGGGTCTCACGCTCGGAGGGACGGCCGATCTCGCGGCGGAAGAAGCTGCCGGGGATACGGCCGGCGGCGTACATCTTTTCGGAATATTCCACGGTGAGGGGGAAGAAGCCCTTGTCGAACTCCAGAGCCTGGGAGCAGACGGTCACCAGCACCACCGTGCCGCCGCACTGCACCCAGACGGCGCCGTGGGCCTGGTTGGCCAGACGGCCGGTCTCGAAAATGATTTCCTTGCCGCCCACGGTAGCCGTGACGCGGGTAGGATTGAAGATATCCTGGTTCATGTGGACCTCGTATGAAGGGGATTCCGGCAAAAGCGGGCAACAGCGCCCCGCTGTGCGGCCCTGGGCCACGGGTGCTGCCCGGTCTTCCCGGACCCCCCTTCCTGCTAAATGTTGTCGTGAGGCGAGATTGCAAAAAGGGGGGGCTTGGCCCCCCCTCTCAAACCATCGTAATTACTTGCGCAGGCCGAGCTTGGCGATCAGCGCACGGTAACGCTGAATGTCCTTCTTCTTCAGGTAGTTCAGCAGCTTGCGGCGCTGGCCAACCAGCTTCAGCAGACCGGTGCGGGAGTGGAAGTCCTTCTTGTGCACCTTGAAGTGACCGGTCAGGCCTTCGATGCGGGCGGTCAGCAGGGCCACCTGCACTTCCGGGGAGCCGGTGTCGCCTTCGTGTTTGGCGTGAGCGTCGATAACCACTTTCTTCTGTTCAGCGTCCATAGCCACAGCAGTTCTCCTTTACGGATGTAAGTTAATTCCAGAGGCCCCTCAGCACGGTCCAGCAGGGACCCTGGGGCGTTTCGGAACGGCGGGCCAGAGCCAGGGGCATGCCCTGACGCTGCAAAAGCGCCTTGTCGCCCACATCGTCGCGGCAGGGGATGGCCATGCCGTTACGGATGCGGGCCTCGGCGGCTTCGTCCAGCTCCAGCACCGGCCAGTGGGGCAGCGCCTCGGCAAGGGGGCGCAGGTGCTTCACCAGCAGGCCCGGATCGGCCGACAGTTCGTCCAGTCCGCAGGCCACTTCGAGACCGAAGGGGTGACTGTACTCCCGGGTCAGTTCCGTGAGCACGGCTCCGCATCCCAGTCGCATCCCCAAGCTGTGGGCCAGGGAGCGTATATAGGTGCCGGAACTGCATGCGACCCGAAAGCGTACAAACGGCAGCTCGACCTCGAGCACGTCCGCTTGCGAAATTTCCATGCTTTTGACCTTCTTGGGCACTTCCTTGCCCTTGCGCGCCAGCTTGTAGAGGGACTGGCCCTCGTGCTTGGCCGCGGAATAGGCGGGCACTTCCTGCTCGTGCAGGGTCAGCCAGTGGGCCACCTCGGCGCGCACATCGGCTTCGGTCACCTGCTGCCACGGGGATTCCGTCAACACCTCGCCCTGGATGTCCCAGGTATCGGTGGTGAGGCCCAGGCGCAACTGGCCGCTGTAGACCTTGCCGCCGTCGGCCAGAAGATGCGAGGCGATCTTGGTGCCCTGTCCCAGCAGCACCAGCAGCACGCCGGAAGCCATGGGGTCCAGGGTTCCCGCGTGGCCGATCTTGCGCTGGCCCAAGCGCTTGAGCGCCGAGAGGCAGCGGGCCGACGTGGGGCCGGAAGGCTTGTTGAGCACCAGGACGCCGTCCAGCTGGGGCAGCGGCGCCGGTTTGCGTGCGGCGGTGGAAGTCTGTTCGGTCATACGCAAAAAATAATGATAGCAAGCCTGCGGCATGAAGTCAAAAGCGCAGGCATATGGCGGCAGGCAATAGCCTGTTGCGGGCCAAAGGTCAAGCGATTTGTGGGTCCCCGCCGCGCGGCGGGGACGGCGAACTGTCCGGGAAGGCTATCTGACGCTGCCCGCCTTGCCGGACTTTTACGGGGATACCACATACGGCCGCCGGGCCAATCGGATGCGCGCAGGATCCTCCCACGCGGCCGCTTGCCGGGCCCTGCCCCGGGCCCGACCGAAAGCCTGTACCCGCCATCCGCATTGATGTAGCATCCGGCATCCAAGCCAGTATGGGGGCAGACCATGAACAACTACAGACAGATAGTCAGCATCGCCCTTCTCATCACGTCCGTCGTGCTCATCCTGACCGGAGGGCTGATCCTGCTCCACCTCGATTCGCGCACCGTCATGCATCTGCACAAATATTTCGGCGTGGCTTTCATGGTAGCGGCCCTGCTGCACATGGGCATCAACAGCAAGCCCCTGCGCCATTACCTGGGCATGCGCTCGCTGGTGGTCCCCCTGCTGGTGGCGGCCGTCCTGCTGGTCGCGGCTGTCGCGGCCTACGACATGACCCGGCACCACGGCTACGGGAGATATGCCCGCGACACGACGTTCTTCTGCCGCTAGACCGGACATTCGCAGCAGCCATCCGGCATCCCGATACGCCGGGACAGCCCCGGCACGCTGTCTGCCTAAAAAAACGGCCCGCCGGAAAGCATCCGACGGGCCGTCCTCTCTTTTCGGAAAATCGTCTGCGGGCCTAGGCTTCGGCCTCGGCCTTGAGGGCCTCTGTCTGGGCGGCGGTGGCCAGAGCCTCGAACAGGGGTTCGACTTCGCCTTCCATGATGCGGTCCAGAGAGTACAGGGTCAGGTTGATGCGGTGGTCGGTGCAGCGGCCCTGGGGGAAGTTGTAGGTACGGATGCGCTCGGAGCGGTCACCGGAGCCCACCTGGGCCTTGCGGTCGGCGGAAAGCTCGTTGTTCTGGCGCTCGCGCTCGGCGGCCAGGATACGGGAGGCCAGCACCTTCATGGCGCGGGCCTTGTTCTTGTGCTGCGAACGTTCGTCCTGGCAGGTCACCACGGTACCGGTGGGGATGTGGGTGATGCGCACGGCGGACTCGGTCTTGTTGACGTGCTGGCCGCCGGCACCGGAAGCGCGGTAGATGTCGATGCGCAGGTCTTCGGGGCGGATCTCCACGTCCACTTCCTCGGCTTCGGGCATCACGGCCACGGTGGCGGCGGAAGTATGGATGCGGCCCTGGGTCTCGGTGGCGGGCACGCGCTGCACGCGGTGGGTACCGGCCTCGAACTTGAGGTGGCTGTACACGCGGTCACCGGAGATGAGGCAGATGATTTCCTTGTAGCCGCCGCTGTCGGAAGGGGATTCGCTCATGATCTCCACCTTCCAGCCCTTGATCTCGGCATAGCGGGTGTACATGCGGAAAAGGTCGGCGGCGAACAGGGCCGCTTCTTCACCGCCGGTACCGGCGCGGATTTCAAGGATGGTGTTCTTTTCGTCCAGCGGGTCCTTGGGCAGCAGCAGCACCTTGATCTTGTGCTCCAGCTCGGGCAGCTCGGCTTCGGCGGCGGCGATCTCTTCCTGCGCCATGGCCTTGATGTCCGGATCGCTGTCGTGCAGGAGCTGCTTGTTCTCTTCCAGTTCCTGCGTGAGGCTGCGATGACGGCGGAACAGCTCCACCACGTCGCGCAGGTCCGCATGCGCCTTGGTCAGCTTGCGGTACTGATCCTGGTCGTTGTAGACGTCAGGCTGGGCAAGCGCCTGTTCAAGCTCCATATACTTTTTTTCAAGACCTTCCAGCTTGGCAAACATGCGAACTCCAGAAAATGTATGGCCCCGCCGGGGCGACTAGGCGTCGCGCCGGTAGGGAGCCGTGATGATATTGTCGCCCGCCTGGGCGCCCAGGGCTTCGCGCAGGGCCACCACCGCCACGTCGAGCTGGCGCTCGTCGGGCTCGGCCGTGGTCATGCGCTGCAGGGTCAGGCCGGGGGCCCGCAGCAGCGTGGCCATGAAGCCGTCGGGCATGCGGGCAGCGTAACGGATAAGCTCATAGGCCAGCGCGCTGATGGGCACCATGAGCAGCAGTTTGAACACGATGGTCAATGCCTGCTTGGCCACCGCCCCTTCCGGGCAGTAGATGAACAGCAGCAGGGGCACCAGCACCGCATGCAGGATGATGGAGATGCTGATGACGAACAGCAGGAACGTGGTGCCGCAGCGAGGATGCAGGCGGCTCATGCGGGCCGCCGTGGCGGCGTCCACGTCGCCCCCGGCTTCGAAGGCATGGATGACCTTGTGCTCCGCGCCATGGTACTGGAACACGCGCCGGATATCGGGCACGAAGGAGATGGCCCAGATATAGCCCATGAAGATCAGGCACTTGAACAGGCCGTCCCACAGATGGAAGGTGAGCCCTTCCACCCCGCCGCCCAGCTCCAGCCACTGCATGAGCAGCGACAGCAGGTGCGGCACGACCACGAACAGGCCCACGGCCATGGCCAGGGAAAGCAGCAGGGTCAGCACCAGATGCCAGCCCTTGAGCTCTTCCTCGGTGCCTTCGGCCTGATGTTCCGCGGAACGGTTGAGCGCCTTGATGCCGTTGACCAGGGTCTCGATGAGCACGGGAAAGCCGCGCACGAAAGGCTTTTTCAGCCAGGGATGCCGTGTCAGCGAGAACCAGGGCATGCGCCGGGCCACGATCTCGCCGTCGGGACGGCGCAGGGCCAGCGCGTAGGCGTCACCATTGCGCATCATGACGCCTTCCAGAACGGCCTGCCCGCCCACGGTGGGGCAGCCGGCCGTCAGCATCAGGGAAACAAGACGGGACAGGCGCATAGACTCCCTCAAAAAAACGCCAAGCCTCCGGCGGGAGCGTGAAACCAAAGATTCCAACGCCTCCGCCAGAGGTGGGATAACGTTCGCGTCCAGCAGACGCGGGGCAGCACACCGCTTGCGCGGCAGCGCCTACTTCTTTTCAAATTTGGCGTACTTCTTGCGGAAGCGGTCGATACGGCCGGCCGTATCCAGGAAGCGCTGCTTGCCGGTGAAGAAGGGATGGCAGGCGGAGCACACTTCGACGTGCACTTCTTCGCCCTTCGTGGAGAGCACCTGTTCCTGATTACCGCAAGCGCAGGTAATGGTGGCGTTGAACACCTTGGGATGGATATCTTTCTTCATGATCCTTACCTCGTATGGCAACGGCATATGCCGTCAATAGTCGTCTTCTGCGCGGCTTTTGCGCATCAGGGCCCAAATCAATAGCCCATAAACGCAGCTTTGGCAAGTCCCCTGCCCCGGCGGAAGGGCGTTTTCCCGGAGTTTTTTCCCGCTCCGGGCAAGGCCGGGCCGCCCGTCACGGCAGGGGCCCGAAGATAAGGACATTTGCTGCGGACAGCGGACAGCAGGCGAAGGCCGTGCCCCGGCAGGCGCATCCGGGAGGGCATCCGGGGCAAGATGGCCGGCCATCCGGACGAAGATACGGGGGCAGGGACCTCCACCGTCGATCCCGTCACACGGGGCCCACGCCGGCAATACCCACCGAAAAACGGATACGCCCCGCCCATGTCGGCGGGCCCCGGCCTGCCCCCTCCGCCCGGGGCCGGTTGCCAGCGCCGGGCCGACAGGCTACAGTGCGGCCATGTGTGCAAAAATCGCCCGCCAGCGCGCGGATCAACTGGTCTTCATGCAGGGCCTGGCCGAAAGCCGTGAACAGGCCCGCCGTCTCATCATGGCCGGCAAGGTGGCGCTCTCCTCCGAAGGACTGCCCCCCGGCGCCCCGCCCCAAAAGGTGGACAAGCCCGGGCATCCCTATCCCGAGGGCACGGTCTTCGAGCTGCTGGGGCAGGAGCGCTTCGTCAGTCGCGGCGCCTACAAGCTGCTGACCATCCTGGACAATTTCAAGCTCGACGTGAGCGGCATGGTCTGTCTTGATGCCGGTGCCTCCACCGGCGGTTTCACGGACTGTCTGCTCCAGCACGGCGCCACGCGCGTCTATGCCGTGGACGTGGGCAAGAACCAGCTGCACGAGAAGCTGCGTGCCGACGAGCGCGTCATCAATCTGGAAGGCGTCAACCTGCGCGCCGCCGCGCCCGAGCTCATCCCCGAGCCCGTGGACCTGGTGGTGGCCGACGTGTCCTTCATCTCCCTGACGCTCATCCTGCCGCCCTGCATGACCTGGCTCAAGCCCGGCGGTCTGGCCGCCGTGCTCATCAAGCCGCAGTTCGAACTGGGCCCCGGCGAGACCGTCAAGGGCGTCGTGCGCGACGAGGCCGCCCGCCAGCGCGCCGTGGACAAGATCGTCCGCTTCTGCACCGAGAACCTGCACCTGGAGAGCCGGGGCGTGCTGCCCGCCGCCATCAAGGGCCCCAAGGGCAACCAGGAATATATGGCCCTCTTCGCCCGGCCCTGACCGGAGCCGTGAGGGGGTGTTTTTTTGAGGGGAGGGGGAACCCCTCTGCTAGCGCGAGAGGGGTTCCCCCTCCCCTCAAGCTCCCCTCATCTTCCCCAGCGCGCTTTATTAGGAAATGGGAAAAGCAGGGGCCGTCCTGTGGTATCAGGAAGACCCGACCGGTACGGATGCTAAAAAGCCCTGCCTCTGTTGGAGGCAGGGCTTTTTGTGTTCATCGGGCTGGCGGGACAAGCATTGGGGGGTGATGGCGTCCCGCTCTGCTGTCCCTAAAAGCTGTACAGGAAGGCCGGAGTCTCGCGCCCCAGCAGGGCATCGGCATCAAGGCCGAACCAGGTCTTGAGGCTCTTTTCCCACCATTCGTCTTCGCTGGGGGGCGTCAGCAGGGGCTGGTCCACGGGCACCTTGCAGACATCGGCCAGCCAGCGGTGCGCGGCCTGCTGGCCGCCCAGCTCGTCCACAAGGCCCAGCTCCACGGCTTCGCGGCCGGTGAAGATCTTGCCCGTGGCCAGACGCGCGGCGCGGGCGCGATCCATATGACGGCCCTGGGCCACGATGTCCACGAACTGCTCGTGCATGTCCTTGAGCACGCCCTGGAAATAGGCCTTTTCTTCCGCGGTGAGCGGTTCCAGCATGGAACCGGCATCCTTGTAGGGGGCGGTGGTCAGGGTCTGGCGGCCAAGGCCCAGCTTGTCCAGCAGACCCCGGATCTGGGGGATGTCCATGCGCACGCCGATGGAGCCGGTCACGGTGGAGGCATTGGCGAAGACGCGCTTGCCCGCCATGCTGACCATCAGGCCGCCGGAGGCTGCCGTGCTGCCCATGCTGACGGCGATGGGCTTGTCCTTGCCCAGACGGGCCAGGGCCTCATACAGTTCCTGCGAGGCGGCGGCACCGCCGCCGGGGGAATCCACGCGCACCAGCACGCCCTTGACGCCGGGCATGCGGCCCAGTTTGTCGATCCAGCGCAGCTGGGCGTCGATGTCCATGATGGGGCCGGTCACGCGCACCAGGGCGATGCGCTCGCTGCCCAGACCGGTGGCCTGGGAGACCATGAAGGCCGCGATGCCGCCCAGCAGCAGGATCAGCAGGCCCCAGAAGATCACGGGATGACGTTTGCGGAAAGGCACCCGGAAAAGGTGCAGCCAGGCCTTTTGCGGCACATGCGAAAGCGGGCAGGACGTGGAGCAGGAGAAGGAAGGAGCCGCCGGGGCACCCTTGCCGTTGCGGACGCTTTTGCCGGCCGGGGCCTCGCCGTTCATGCTCAGGGGATGTTCCGTGAAGTCGTCGGCTCCGGGAGCATCCAGACGCAGCTCGGGCGCAGCCTGCCGGGTACGTTCGGGATCATTGATTTGCATGGGAGTGTTCGGGTAAAAAATGCCGGGATGGCCGCCAAAGTGCGGCCCCTGCCCCAGCGGGACAGGCTCCAAGGACACGCCGCCCGCGACGCACCGGAACGTGCCGTGCGGCAGGCGGGGAATGCGTCCCGACCCTAAGCCCATCCAACAGGAAAAACAAGGAGCCATCATGGAGACATTGTCCGTGGCCACGCGCAGCCGCTGCGAAATGCGCGACATCACCGCCCAGGTCCGGGAACTGGTGGCCCGCGGCCGCCAGCAGGGCCGCCGCAACGGTGCCCTGCTGCTTTTCTCGCCGCACACCACCTGCGGCCTGACCATCAACGAAGGGGCGGACCCCGACGTCCGCCGCGACATGGTGCGCTTTTTCAGCGCCATGGTGCCGCAGGACGCTGATTTCGACCATGCCGAAGGCAACAGCGACGCCCACATCAAGACCACCCTGCACGGCCCCAGCCTGATGCTCATCGTGGAGGACGGCCAGCTGCAGCTGGGCCGCTGGCAGTCCATCTATCTGTGCGAAGGCGACGGCCCCCGGCAGCGCACGCTCTGGGCCCGGTGGCTCCCCGGCGCGGAGGATGCACGCCCATGAGCATGCCGCACGACATTTCCCTGATCCTGACCCTCACCGGAGGTCTGGGGGCAGCCCTCGTCCTGGGCTTCGTGACCCAGAAGCTCCGTTTGTCGCCCCTGGTAGGCTACCTGCTGGCGGGCATCCTGGTGGGGCCGCATTCGCCGGGCTTCGTGGCCGATGCGGGGCTGGCCTCGCAACTGGCCGAGATCGGCATCATCCTGCTCATGTTCGGCGTGGGCCTGCATTTCCATCTCAAGGACCTGCTGGCCGTACGCGGCATCGCTCTGGGCGGGGCCGCAGTGCAGATCACGCTCACGACACTGTCCTGCATGTTCCTGCTCCAGTTCTGGGGCTTTTCCCTCTGGGCGGGCGCGGTCTTCGGCATGTCGGTCTCCGTGGCCAGCACGGTGGTGCTCACCCGCGTCCTGGCCGACAACCATGTGCTGCATACCCCTACCGGCCATGTGGCCCTGGGCTGGCTGGTGGTGGAGGATCTGTTCACCATCCTGCTGCTGGTGCTCCTGCCCGTTGTCCTGGGCGCCGGAGAAGGCAATATCTGGTGGATACTGGGCAAGACCCTGCTCAAGCTGGGCGCGCTCACGGTCTTCACCCTCGTGGCCGGGCAGCGCCTGATCCCCGCCCTGCTGGGCTATGTGGCGCGTACGGGCACCCGCGACCTGTTCACGCTGGCGGTCATCGTACTGGCATTGGGCATCGCCGTGGGGTCGGCCCTGTTCTTCGACGCTTCCATGGCCTTCGGGGCCTTCCTGGCGGGCATGGTGGTGGGCCAGTCCGATTTCAGCGCCCGCGCCACCGCCGAGGCCCTGCCCCTGCGTGATGCTTTCGCGGTGCTGTTCTTCGTATCCGTGGGCATGCTCTTCGACCCCGCCGCCCTGCTGGAACAATGGCCCCTTTTCCTGCTGGCCCTGGGCGTCATCGTGCTGCTCAAGCCCCTGCTGGCCTTCCTGGTCTGCCTCGCGGCCCGCAAGCCGCTGCGTCTGGCCGTTTCCGTTGGCCTTTCGCTGGGGCAGATAGGCGAGTTCACCTTCATCCTCATAGCCATGGGGGTCAGCTTCGGCCTGTTCGACAGCAGCATCAGCAACGCCGTCATCCCGGCGGCCCTGCTCTCCATCACGCTCAATCCGCTGCTCTTCCGGCGCGTGGGGGCCCTGGCCCGCCTGCTGGCACGCCTGGGCCTGGGCGCCCGTCTGCCCCGTATGGAGCACGGACAGACCGATGCCGACGGGCTGCCGCGTGTGGTGGTCGTGGGCTTTGGCCCCGTGGGCCGCAGCCTGTGCCGTATCGTCCGGGCGCACGGCATGCTGCCGGTGGTGGTGGAAGCCAATATCGACACGGTCCGTCGCCTGCGCGGGCTGGGGCGTCCGGCCGTCCACGGCGACGCCACCCAGGCCGAAGTGCTGCGCGAGGCCGGTCTGGCACAGGCGCAGGCCCTGCTGCTTTCGGCCCCGGCCATCCCGGCCAGGGAAGTGGTGCCCATCGCCCGTGCCATCAACCCGGATCTGCGCATCTTCGTCAACACGCCCTTTGCCAGCGAGGCCGACAGCCTGCGCAGCATGGGCGTAGAGGGCGCCTTCAGCGGCGAACGCGAGGTGGCCCTGAGCATGTCCCGTTTCCTGCTGGACGATCTGGGTGTGGGGCGTACCGGCCTGGAAGCGGAACTGGAACGTGTACGCGAAGTCTTCGCCGAGAGCCCCTCGACGCAAAAAAGCTGATCGACGCCGGGCCGTCTTGACCGCGGCCCGGCAAAGGATGCCTCATGCGGTCTTTGTCCGATCCTTTTCCCCGCATCATCCTGCATCTGGACATGGATGCCTTCTTTGCCTCCGTGGAGCAGATGGATCACCCGGAGTGGCGCGGCAAGCCTGTCATCATCGGCGGCGAGACGCGCGGGGTGGTCTCCACCGCGTCCTATGAGGCGCGGCGCTTCGGCGTGCATTCGGCCATGCCCATGACCACGGCCCGGCGGCTGTGTCCGCAGGCCATCTTCGTGCGCGGCAACCGCCGGCGTTATGTGGAGATATCCGGCCGCATCATGGCCGCCCTGCAGGACTTTTCCCCGCTGGTGGAACCGGCCAGCATCGACGAGGCCTATCTGGACGCCACCGGGCTGGAACGTCTGTTCGGCCCGGTGGAGCAGCTCATCCCGGCCATCAAGGCCCGGGTACGCGAGGTCACCGGCGGCCTGACCTGTTCCGTGGGCGCGGCGCCGGTCAAATTCCTGGCCAAGATCTGTTCGGACATCAACAAGCCCGACGGCATCTACATCCTGCGCCCGGACGACGTGGACAGCTTCCTGGGCGGGCTGGACGTGCGCCGTCTGCCCGGCGTGGGCAGGCGCATGGTGGCCGAGCTGGAGGCCCTGGGCATCCGCCGCGTGGAGCAGCTGCGCCGCTACGGCCCGGAGCTTCTGGAACAGCGTTTCGGCAAATGGGGACGGGAGCTGCACGCCCGGGCCCGGGGCATCGATCCCCGGCCGGTGGTGCCCGAACACGAGGCCAAGAGCGAGAGCGCCGAGACCACCTTTGCCCGCGATACCCGCGACCGGGAATTCCTCAAGACCATGCTCCTCGGCCATGCCGAGCGCGTGGGGGCCTCGCTGCGCCGCCACGGCCTGCGCGGCCGTACCGTGACCCTCAAGGTCAAATTCGCGGATTTCCGTCAGATCACCCGATCCCGCACCCTGCCCGAAGCCACGGACAGCACCGAGACCATCTACGAGACCGGTACCGCCCTGCTGGAAGCCGAAGCCCTGCCCCAGCCGGTGCGGCTCATCGGCCTGGGCGTGTCCGGTTTCGGCAACGCCCCCACCCAGGAGCTGCTGCCCGGCGTGTTCCGTGGCGTACAGGGCCGCGACCCCGAGCAGGAGGCCCGGCGCCGCCGTCTGGACGCCGCCCTGGACAACCTGCGGGACAAATTCGGCAAACAGGCCGTCCAGCGCGGCCGCCTGTTCCGCCCACGCGATGATGGCGAGGATGATTAGGATGATGTTTTGAGGCGAGGGGTTCCCCCTCCCCTTCCCCAGCGCGCTTTACCAGACAGGCCGCCCCTGACGAGGCGGCCTGTCATGCGTCGTTCTCTGGGGCATTCCTATAAGACGCAGAGTGCCTGCAGGATCTCACAGCGGCCCAGAATCCAGTAACTGTTGCTCCACGCATATGGACTGTCTGGCCCCTGTGCACTGCGATCCTTGCCGCCTACAGGCTGTCGTCCCGTGTATTGAGCGCGCCGCTTGGGCGGCGTGCGCCGAAGGCGCTGTGCTGCCCCGCCTACGGCGCGCCGTCACAGCACTGGGGACCAAGGCGGGGCACGGGGGTGCAGGGGGCCTGGGGGCGCCGAGCCCCCGGCCCCTTGCCGCCCGCCGCGCAGGCGACCCGCCCCTTCCCCCACAAAAACAAAAAAGGCCGGAAGAAGGAGAATTCTTCCGGCCGGGCCGCCCCCCAAGGCAGCCCCGCACTGCCTGCCCGCCTGTGCGTCGGGCGCAGGTAGTCGGCTGTGGAGAAATATGTGTGCGCTGTCAGGCCATCTCCGCAAAAAGATGCCCGGCAGGGCGCAATGGCTAAAATTCAAAGCGTTCCAGTTCCGGCACGGAAAGATCGGCATGGAACAGGGCCGAATCCCCGGCATCGGGCCGCAGCAGCAGGCGCAGGCACAGGGAGACCATCAGGCAGGCCACCCCGGCCGGGGCCGTGGCGATGACGCCTTCGTGGCGGGCACTGCCCGCTTCCTCGCTGGTCAGCCCGGAAGCGTAGAGTTCCCGCAGATGCAGGCGCCCGGAACGGGCCGCGCGTGCGAAACCCTCGGCCCGCAGCACGGAGCCGTGCACGAACGGCACCCCCGCCGCGGCGGAACGTTCTTCCAATAGCATTTTCAGCGCAAGGTCGTCCAGACAATCCAGGGCCACATCCACATCTTGCAGCATGTCCGGCAAATTTTTTTCATCCGCTTCCACATGCCGCACATCCAGGGCCAGATAGCCTGCCATGTCGCGCAAACCGCGCGCCGTGGCCACGGCCTTGGGCTGGCCCAGCGTGCTTTCCGTGCAGAAATACTGACGATTGAGGTTGCTCTCCTCAAAGATGTCGCTGTCGCACAGGCGCAGGCCCCCCACGCCCAGCCGCGCCAGCAGGGAGGCCACATGCCCGCCCAGACCGCCGCAGCCCAACACGAAGACACGAGTTTGCAACAGACGAACCATTGCATCAGCGGAAAAAACACCGTAGTTTCTACGGAAGCGTTCCGGCCAGATGCCGTCTTGCAGGAGCGCGACCATCACCTCCCGTTCGGGAAGGACGGCCCCTGCGGCCAGCTGCCGGATGGCAGTGCCGCCGACGAAGGGCGTACCGTCCGCAGCCCGGCGCAGCACATGCGGCCCGGCCCATGAGGCCAGCGAGCCGTCGTGCAGGAACGCGCCGAGGCGCTCCCGTATCCTGGACGCAGTCCAGGGCGGGAACGCCGCGGAACATGCCCCTTCCCCAGGGGATGGCGATGTGATGGGTGTCATGATCAACGGGCGTCTAACCTCCTCCGACAGCAGGAAAAAAGGCCACACGAGCACCGTCGCATATCTTGCTCTGGACCTCTTTTTGACGCCCGTTGATCATGACGATTTTTATCTCTTCCAGCGGCAGTCCCACCATCCTTGCCACATCGGCAGCCGTGGCGTCTTCGGGCGCATCAAGCGTTATCCCCGCTTCTGGGTCATATCCCGGTACATAGTCCCGCAGGGTCGTGCTCAGTTTGACGAGTATGCTCATGCTGCCTCCGATGATGGCGTCCGCCGGTCAAGAAAAAGTGTGACGATCCGGGCCCGCCCCAAAGGCGGGCCCGGTCTCAGTCTATGCTACTTCTTGATCCAGTTGAAGACCGTCTTCAGCTCTTCGTGCGAGATGTCGAAGGTCGTGTTGTGCGGGGCCACGGGCTCGTCCACGAAGAAATCGGGCAGGTGGTCGGCGGATTCGGTGATGCCGGCACGACGGTTGAAGTCGATTTCGGTGGAGAGGATGCGCTGGCCCAGGGTGACCACGTCGTCACCGGTCAGCTGCCAGCCGAACTTGGCGTTGAGCATGTCCACGATGGCGGCCAGGGCGTCCGGGATGTCCAGGATGGCGAAGGCCGTGAACAGGCACAGGCCCACGGAGTCCACGGAGGCCGTGGCGATCTGCAGATTGCGGGAAAGCTCGATCTGGCCTTCGGGCTTCAGCGGATCGACCTTGCCGCCGCAGCTCAGGATGTTGGCGGTCACGGCGTAACCGGCGGTGTGGTCGGCGCCCATGGGCGTGGTGGCGTAGGTCACGCCCACGCCCTTGACGGCGCGCGGATCGTAGGCGGGCAGGCTCTGGCCCTTGACGCAGGGCACGCGGCGCACGCCGAACACGCGGCCGGTGGTGGCGGTACCGCAGCCGATGATGCGGCCCAGGGGGGTACCGTCGCTGATGCCCTGCATGGCGGCCTTGACGGCTTCCACATCACCGTAGGGGATGCCGCCGCCGGCCATGGCGACGCCCACGGCCACGCCCACGTCGATGGTGTCCACGCCGATGTCGTCGCACATGTAGTCGAAGCGGCTCACGGCGTCGATATCGCTGATGCCGCTGTGCGGGCCGAAGGACCACAGGGTCTCGTACTCGGGCCACTTGCTCTGGAACTTGCCCTTCTTGTCCGGGAAGAGGCCGGAACAGCGGATGATGCAGCCGCTCATGCAGCCGTGGGCCACCGCGCCTTCACCGCCGCGTTCCTTGGTCAGGCGGTTCATGGTCTCGCCGGACACGCCTTCGTGCTTGTCGAACTGGCCCACAGTGAAGTTGGCCGTGGGCAGGCCGCCGGCTTCGTGCAGGATGTTCACCAGCACGCCGGTGCCGTATTCGGCCAGGCCCTTGCCGGTGATGGGATGCTCGGTCAGGGCCTTGGCGAAGCGCTTGGAGGCCTCGCGGAAGGCCTTTTCATCCACCAGCGGATGATTCTTGCCGCCCTCGGGATTGATGATGATGGCCTTGAGGCCCTTGGAGCCCATGACGGCGCCCACGCCGCCGCGACCGGCATGGCGCATGGGGCGCAGCTCGCGGTCGGTGAAGGCGATACTGGCGGCGGTCAGCTTGAACTCACCGGCGCGGCCGATGGTCACATAGCTGCACTTGTCGCCGTAGGTCTCCACCAGCCTGGCCACGGCATCGAAGTTGTTGAGGCCGGCCACGGTGGAGGGCACCAGCCTGGCGGAATCCTTGCCCAGCTCCAGCTGCCACCATTCGCCTTCGGTGGCCATGTCTTCCACGATGATGGCCAGGATGCCCAGCTTGGCCAGATGGCCGCCGGGCTGGCCGCCGGAGTTGGCTTCCTTGATGCCTTCGGTGAGGGGGCTCTTGCAGCCCACGGAAATGCGGTTGCCGTTGGGGCTGTTGGTGGCACCCAGCAGGCCGGGCGCGAAGACCAGCTTGTTGTGGGGTCCCAGAGGCGTGCAGATGGGATTGACTTCGCGCGCCACGATGGTGGAGGTCAGGGCACGACCGCCCAGACCGGCGTATTCTTCGGGGATATCTTCAAACACACAGGTCTTGGTGGCCATGTTGACCCGCAAGAAACGGAACATGCGATTCTCCTTTGATTGATGCGGACAAGGCTGTTGGCAGTACATCCATCCAGTTTTGCCCCACCATAACCACCGGAGAAAAATCCGGTCAAGAAAAGCAAAAAACAGACACGCTTCCGGCCCCGGCCCTGACGAAAACGGACACGCTTCCGGCAAAACCGGCCCTCCGGCCCCGGCACGGCCCCACCGGCAGGACCGCGAGCGGCAAAAAAACACGCTTTTGCCCAACGGCATCCCTGCCGGGAGCAAAAGCGTGTTTTTCAGCATCGGCGACCGTCAGCGTGCGGACCGATGACGGCCTGCGGTATGGGGAGGGGGAATGGCACGGATCACGGCCGGTTCCCCCACTGCCAAAGGCCGAGTTGCAGCAGCAGGCCCCCTCAAGGCAGCAGATGGCGACGCTGGCCGCCCAGATGCACAGCAGACGCCTGCCCGTCTTCCGGGGGCGGTATTGCGCCAGTATCGCCTTGCGGCGCTGCCGCGTGTATCTGAGACGGCAAAAGATGACGGGAAAAAGCAGCAGCACCGGCAGCGCAAGAGCGTAGAACATCCAGCCGGGCAGCCAGCCGCGGCCCAGGGTCAGCAACGGGAAAAGCACGTCCAGATACCAGCAGGCCATGAGCAGCGTGCTGCCGTCGCCCGGCGCATGTTCCCGCCTGTGGAAGGATTCCCCCACGGACCAGAGACGATCGACAAAGCGCAGCATACACCTCCCCATCATAATATTGCGACAACCACGGCACCGATCTGCCGTCATGACATCCCGCCTATCTTTTCCTGCTTGCACAGGGGGCACGCCAGGGAAAACAGCGGGCCGCGGCCTTCCCCCAAGAGGCAGAAGGCCGCGGCGGGGCCCGTCGCGGCCCGTGTGCTCTCTTGCCCTTGTCCACCCCAGGACCGGCAGGGACGCGCAGGCAGGACGACCGGCCCGGAAGGCAGGCACGTACCGGGAGCGCGGCCTTTTCTCCCGGTGCGAAAGCCGTCCGCTGCCCTGTCCGAAGTCCTGCCGATGGACAAAAAAATATGCAGCCATCCCGGCATTGAAGCATTATTCCAACCGGCACGATTTTGCCGCCGTTGTGGCCTGCCGACGCTGTTCCCTAGGATGCGGGAAAGCAACACAAAGAAAAACCAGAAAAAAATCCTGCCTTTCTCACATGCGCCACTGCGCCGGCGCTAAATGCGTCTTCCTGCCGCCAATAGTAAAGCATATTTCGGAATAAAAAAATATCTGTATCCTACTATATTCATCCATGCAGAAATTATTTTGAATAATGACACACGTCCTGATTTTTATAAAGAGAAATTTTATAAAATCACGGATAGTTATATATGGCAATATTTTTGTGTCACAGATATTTTATTAAACTATTTATTTTTTTATATTTACATTAAATAAAAATTCAGTCTATACTTACAGCAAGTGATAACTTTTTTGTAAAGGGCAAAGGAAAGAAGCTGCCACGCGCTGGCCCTGCCCTGCCGGACAAGGACGGCGGCCTTTCCCCGCATGAAAACTTTCGGCCCGGAACGACCGGCGCTACCGCTATGCACGCCGGCCTGCCTTTTTCACGTGAGCGCCGACAAAAAGGCCAACAACGCAGGAGGATCTATGGCCCTGTTATTTGACGAAAGCTATTACCTCAATGCCAAGCTTGAACAGCTCCATGCCAAGGGGGAAATGGACGCCAGCGGCAAGCCCTACACCATGGAGTCCTTAGTCAAGGCCATCAGCGATGCCGGGCTGACGCCGTACAGCCACTACAACCAGTACGGCTGCCGGGAAGGGCTGGACCCCTCCTCCGCCTTTGACCAGTCCTATTATCTGGCATCCAAGCTGGCCCAGCTGCACAGCACGGGCGAAACGGATGCCAATGGCAATGCCTACACCATGGCGTCCCTGACAGCCACCCTGGCTGCCCAGGGCATGTCTCCCCTGCAGCATTACCTGCAGTTCGGCCGGGACGAGGGCCTCAACCCCAATGCCTGGTTCAACGAAAGCGAATACCTGAACGCCAAGCTGGCCCAGCTGCACAGCACGGGCGAAACGGATGCCAACGGCGATCCTTACACGCTGGCCAGCCTGCAGCAGGCCATCAGCGATGCCGGCATGACCCCTCTGGAGCATTATGAGCAGTTCGGCTATGCGGAGACCAACGCTGACGGCACCCTGATCAATCCCTCCAATGCCTTTGACGCCAACGCCTATGTGGCGGCCAAGCTGTACCAGTTGCAGACCGCCGGCAGCAGCGCGGAGCAGGCCGCCTGGGCGGACAAGAGCCCGGCCGACGTGCTGGCGTCCCTGGAAGACGCCTCTCTGTCACCCGTAAGCCACTATGTGCAGTACGGCGCCGACGAGGCCAATGCCGCCGGGGTGGCCCTGGTGCAGACCGTGCCCTCGGAACAGCGCGTGAGCAACGACCCCCTGCGCAACGACCTGGGCCAGAACGTGCCCTCCAACTACAACGATCCCACCCCCGGCCCTGACGCGGCCGAGGCCGCACCGGTGACCAAACCGGCGGACATGGGTGGCCTGGCAGCGGAAAGCATCTCGCCCGGCGTCGTGCCGCCCGAGACCCCTGTGGCCGTGCCCGGCGATGACGCCTACGTGGCCCCCACGCCCGGTACGGTGGACACCAATGAGGCCCCCGTGGTGCCGGAAACCGATCCGGACAGCGGCCTGCAGGTCTTCCCCGACGTCGAGCCCGAACCCGAGCCCGAACCCGAACCCGAACCGGACACCCCTGGCGGCGGTAGTACCCCCTCAGCTCCCTCCTTCTCGGTGACTGTGACTGAGGATGGCACCCTTTCCTTCACGGGCGTGAAGGATGGCAGCATCTCCCTGAGCGTGCAGGGCGACACAGCCACGTTTATGAGTGGTAGTGACTCGCAGCAGGTAGAGAACTTTTCCACCATCACCGCCATTAGCTTGGCGAGCGGCCAAACGCTCGCGGCCGACCTTGCTGACCTGGATGAGCTCACGGTGACCGGCGGGATTGTGGAGGGCAGGCTGCCTGGTGAAACAATCACGACCAATGAGTTCGACGCAAAGGGAGATTTGAAGGACTGGACGAAAGACCGGGCAGAGCCTCAGAGCTTTATGGTCAACGGCGGACAGCTCCAGCAAGTCATCGAAGCGCCAGCTGATGGGGCGACGAACAATACGTACTACGCCGTGCAAGGATACAAACTTGTGAATCTGGGGGGTGGCAATGGTGTCTCCAGCATGTCCATTGACCTGACGATCCCGCAAGAGTGGTTGAATCTTGACGTCCCTGACGATGTCGACGCCATCCGTCTGGCCGGCTTCTGGGGACGGGGCGGGAGCTCTGCCGATGACTACCCGCTCATTGATGTTACGGTCAAGAAAGATGAGAGCGGCAGCTCCGTGCTGGGCTTCTATGCCTGGGATACGGTGACAGGAGACCTTTCCCTCCTTCAGCAAATCGACAATCCGGGCACCTACAAGCTGGGCATCCAGGTCGCCAATGGTATGTATGCCTACTCCATCGATGGTGAAGTCCTGGGCTCGACTCCCATCGATGAAACCTCGACCCTGCCCCTGTCCACAGTCTATTTGCAGGGATACAGCTATGCCTCAGAGAAGAGCACAGCGAATGGTGTGACGTACGCGACTGTAAAGGACGCATTTAAGGACAAGTCGTACACCATCACCTGGGACAATTTCACGACCACGACAGCGTCCCCCGTGACTGGGGATCTTGACTTGAGCGGCATCTCCGGCCTTAAGCTCAACGCCCCCCTTTCGGTGGGTGAGAGCGCCACGCTGACCATCAATGCCGATCAGGCCAACGAGTTGATCATCATCGGCGAGGGCACTGTGAAGATCAACGCCGCTGACGCGATAAAGGGCGTCAAGGTCGACACCGTTGAATGGGCCGGATACAGCGGCAACTGGTATAATGACAAGGGCTTCGCGGACGGCCAGCTTGCCGCAGTCACTGGCAGCAGCGAGGACGATTTCTTCTCCCTCGATCTGGCGGACATCGGCACGCTGAGTGAGGATACTACTGGATCTTCTGGCACCGATGCTTCTGGCCGCGATGCTCCTAGCGCCGATGCTCCTAGCGGCGATCCTCCTAGCGGCGATCCTTCTGGCGGCGATGCTTCTGGCCGCGATCCTTCTGACGACGAGAGTGCGTCGGATAACACCATTAGCTTCACCGCCCGTAACGGCTTGTCCCTTGATGGCAACGACGGTGATGACACCCTGATGCTGACCTGGTTCGCTCCCAAGGGGGCTACGACCCATACGCTGACTGAGCTGAATGCTAACAATCTCTTTGACCGCATCTCCGGCTTTGAAACCATCATCTTCAACAAGGGGAATCAGTCCAACAACTTGCGGATAGACGCCTCCTCGCTGAGAACGGAAACCAACGATGTCACGAACCTGACCCTGCAGACCTCGGCAACCATCACCGGGATCAATCAGGGGCTGACCATCGGCTTCGCGGAACCAACTCTTAAAAGTGCCGTGAATCTTGACCTTCGCCCTGACGACGATGTTGATAATCTCACCCTTGCTATCCAAACAACGGGCACGGGGTATATCAACTTGACGGTCGCCAAGAGTGTGGAGACAATCAACTTCACGGAGTTCGACACTATTCGCTTGCAAGACTCCACCATCATAGGCACCAGCGACGGTAAGGAGTGGAAAGTCAGACTGTCTGGTGTTACCGGCGACCTCTCTGAGGATGGCACCCTGACCATCAATAACGACGCAGGAGCATAACTCCTGCTG
>ERZ773260.2131-NODE-2131-length-23085-cov-4.820234_pt1 | contig 23085 bp, 21 predicted proteins | sample MGYA00511387_ERZ773260 | MGnify/ENA primary metagenome ERZ773260 (study PRJEB29015, sample SAMEA2737745) | human gut metagenome | biome: human gut; feature: human-associated habitat; material: faeces | place: China | collected 2012 ... | reverse complement strand
AGAAATCCGCCAGAATGAAGAGACTACCATCTCCCTTCCCTATGTGAACAAGGGCAGGGGTCAGGTGTACAATGTAGAAGCCAGCCTGGAAGGTGATATCCAGGTCATTGACAGAAGCATGAACCTGGGGAACTTTGATGCCGGAAAGAGCGGAACCATTGATTTTATCGCAACCCCGAAAAAAGCAGGAACCTTTGAAGGCAAAGTGAAGGTGACATATGAGGACGAGGCCATGGAGGTAAGGACAATGGAAATTCCCGTGACATTTGAGGTAAAGGAGGGAGCTGCCGAGGAAACGTCCGGCTTTGATGGAATGGATGGGGAAATGGACGGAGGAAGAGGGGGAGACTGGAAATTGCCGGCGGGTATTCTTACCGCAGCGCTGCTGGCAGGGGTTTTGTGGATAAAGAGGAAGAAATCCAGGGGATTGAACGGCCAGGACAGGAGCCAGGGACAGAATGGATGGGATCTGCTGGAGAGCGGCCAGGAACCGGATGACTGGGATCTGCTGGAGGACGGCCAGGAACCGGATGACCGGGATATGCTGGAGGACGGCCAGGAACCGGATGACCGGGATGAACCAAAGGATACCCGGTCAGGGGACCGGATTTCAGGAAATGAGGAAGATTAGCCATGAAAACAAAGGACTTACTCACCATATGTATCCAGAATCTGACCCGACACAAGAGCAGGACCTTTCTCACTGTATTGGGAGTCATCATAGGCTGCTGCTCCGTGGTCATTATGATATCCATTGGAATCGGAATGAAGGAGGCACAGAAGAACATGCTGGCCCAGATGGGGGACCTGACCATCATTAATGTATATCCGGCGGGCAAAGGGAGCCGTTCGGCAAAGCTGGATAACAAGGCAATCCGGCGCTTAAAGGAAATGCAGTCAGTGGAAGCGGTCACTCCAAAACTAACGGCAGAAAACATACCCATTACCCTGTATGCAGGAAGAAACCGCCGGTACAGGTCCACCTACACCACCATTGTGGGCATTGACGTGAAGGCGGCCGGAGCAATGGGATATAAGCTGACAGAGGGTTCGTGGGACAAGGCGGGAAGGGACGGCGTCTTTGTGGGTGAGAATTTTGCCTATATGTTTGAGGATACCAAGAGGCCTTCCGGCAGGAATACGGTTGATATGTACAGCGGATATGATGACCTGGATGAAAGGGGGATGCCTGTGAAGCCCCAGCCGTATTTTGACGCCTTGAACACATCCTATACATTGGATGTCAGCAGCGATAAGGAGGATGATAAGAAAATCACGCGCCAGCTGGAAGCCGCCGGAAGAATGAAGGAGGATTACGGAAAAGGGGAGGAGACGTCAATGGGACTTGTCATGGACCTGGAAATGCTTAAGACCATATTGGACCAGCAGGCCAGGCTGAGCGGTAAGAAGCCGGAGTGGAAAAAAGGGTATTCAGGCGCCCTGGTTAAGGTTAAGGATATGAATCAGGTGGCAGCGGTGGAGGCGGGAATAAAACGTATGGGATTTCGGACCAGTTCCATGGAAACCATCCGCAAACCCATGGAGCAGGAGGCCAGGCAGAAGCAGATGATGTTAGGCGGCCTGGGTGCGATTTCCCTGTTCGTGGCAGCCCTGGGTATCACCAATACCATGATTATGTCCATATCTGAGCGGACCAGGGAAATCGGTGTCATGAAATCCCTGGGATGCTTTGTCAGGGACATAAGGAAGATATTCCTGCTGGAAGCAGGCTTTATCGGATTTTTGGGAGGAGTGACAGGGACTGTATTCAGTTATGCCATATCTTTTATCATGAACATGACTTCAGGAGGCATGGCATCCTCATCCATGGTCATGGGAGGCACCATGGACGCGGACATGGCGGGCGCTCCTTCCAGGCTGTCCGTGATACCATGGTGGCTGTCCCTGTTTGCGGTCCTGTTTTCCATTGCGGTGGGCGTGGGGGCAGGTTATTATCCGGCCAGCAAGGCAGTGAGGATTTCAGCGCTGGAGGCAATCAAACATGACTGACAGGCAGGAAATAAGGACAGGAAAACTCAGAACGAAATAGCGGGATGAAACAGCCGGATGCATCTGACTGTTTTGGTGGAAGAGACAGCGTATCTGAGCTATAATGGAAGATAGTTTACCAAGACAGGACATCCATGCCAGGAACATGGATACATAATATGCGGATTATGGAGCGTGGTTATGAACCGCAATTATGAAGAGCGGTTATACAGCGGGATTATGAAGAATGGATAGGAAGAGAGGTGCCAGGTTGGACAGGCGGAAGATATTATTTGCAGATGACGATCCGGAAATACGGGAGGTGGTGAGGATTCTGCTGGAGAGCGAGGGGTACCAGGTTATGGAGGCGGAGAACGGGGAGCAGGCAGCGTCCATGGCAGACGATACATTTGACCTGATCATACTGGATGTGATGATGCCGGGACGAAACGGATTCTCAGCCTGCGCAGAGATACGGAGAAAGTTAAATACCCCCATCCTGTTCCTCACGGCCCGTACCCAGGATTCGGACAAGACCATGGGATTCGGGGCAGGAGGTGATGACTATCTGTCAAAGCCATTTTCCTATGCAGAGTTGGCGGCCAGGGTAAAGGCCATGATACGGCGGTACCATGTCTATAAAGGAAAGGAGGAGGACGGAGAGGAATCTGTAGCTGTCAAGGACCTGGTGATTCAGAAATCATTTAACGAGGTCATGAAAAACGGCCGGGAAATCCTTCTCACGGATCTGGAATACCGCATCCTTTTACTGCTGGCGTCCAACCGGGGTAAATTGTTTACCATTGAGAACATCTATGAGAGCGTTTGGGGGGAAGCCTATTATTACAGCGCCAATAATACGGTGATGGTCCATATCAGGAATCTCCGCAGGAAACTGGAGGCTGACCCGAAGAATCCCAAGTATATTGTCAATGTTTGGGGAAAGGGGTACCGGATTGAGTAGGAGAAGAAATTTCAGCAGGCTGGGGACAGAGCTTGCCTTGGCGGCAGTGGTGTCGGCCCTTGTTTCACTGGCTCTCTACATGGCCCTTAATGCATTGTTTTTTGGAATCCTGGACAGGGCGTTTTTCAGTGAAGCCAGGATAATCATGAGGGAACAGGCGTGTGTGGGGCGGCTTCAGGCATATGTGACGGAAAACGGACTGTCCACAGATGACAGTAAGATGCTGGACAAGTGGGCGTCAGGAGAGAAAAACCTTCTCATAACCATTTATAAAGACGGCAGGTTCAGGTACAGCAATGACGCCAAGGTGATGGTGATGGTCCCGGAAATGAATGAATGGGAAGATACTTCATGGCTCTATGAGGTGAGATTTGCAGACGGGACAGCCCAGGCAGGAGTCAGTTATTATGCGGAGTACGGCTACTATACTGTGGCCAGTGTGCTGGGCGGCGTCATATCCATGGCAGCATTTGCCCTGATCCTGGTCATGATGATCCGCGGGAAAATCAGGTACATAGATTTGATGGAACAGGAGATACAGATACTGAAAGGAGGGGACCTGGATTACCGGATTACAGTGAAGGGAAAGGATGAGCTTGCCTCCCTGGCATCGGAAATCGATGCCATGCGCTGTGCCATTAAGGAACGGCAGCAGAAGGAGGAGGAAGCGGGAAAGGCCAACCGTGAACTGGTCACTGCCATGTCCCATGACCTGCGCACCCCCCTGACTTCCTTGTTGGGATATGTGGACATTCTTCAGATGGGGAAGGAGGAAGACAGCAAAAAGCAGGAAAAGTATCTGAATTCCATCCGGGATAAGGCATACCGGATTAAAGAACTTTCTGATCAGTTGTTTGAGTACTTCATTGTGTACGGAAGAGAGCGGGAGGCGCTTGAGAAAGAGGAGGTCAATGGGGCTGAATTCCTGGGCCAAATCGTGGAAGAGAGTCTTTTTGACATGGAGAGCGGGGGCTTTGACATCAGGCGCAGTTCCAATGAAATCAATTGCAGGCTTTTGGCGGACATCAATCTGTGCCGCCGGGTATTCGGGAATATTTTTTCCAATCTGTTAAAATACGCGGACAGGAACCGGCCGGTGACCGTATCCTATGAACAGCGGGAAGATTGTCTTATCATCTGTTTTGGCAACTATGTGGCAGAGGATGCAGAGGCAAAGGAGAGTACCGGAATCGGCCTTAAGACCTGCGCCAAAATCATTGAGGACCACGGCGGAAGCTTTTACAGCGGACAGAAGGATGGATTTTTCCTGACACAGATAAGCTTTCCGTTCATCCATTCCAAAAAAGGGCCGGAAAATTAAGTTCGTCCAACCTTATTAAGTATGTCCAACTCCATTTTTCGCGGCCCTACGGCATGTCGATGTTCAGTTTTTGCAAAACCCCTGGCGGGGCATCCTGTAACTTAAATCAGAATGGGTTCCGGCCTCACTCCGCGTACGGCAGATCCACAACTGTATAGGGATGTCCCATGGCAGGCAGTATTTTATCAACTAAATCCCTGGTGCGCAGCAAAATGCTGGACGTATTCATACAGGGATGGCAGCCAAAGAACCCGCTGTCCAGTACATCCTTATCAATCAGCAGCCGGACCCGGTTTTCCTTATCGTTCATCAGGCCCAGGACCGTGACGGAACCAGGCGTAAGGTCCATGAACTGTTCCATGAAATCAGGTTCCCCAAAGGAAAGGCGGGCGCTTCCAATCTGTTTGGAAAGCACGGCGGTCTTGAACTTTTTATTCCCTGGCATGAGAAGCAGGTAGAACTCGGTTTTCTGTGCATTGCGCAGGAACAGGTTCTTGCAGATTTCAGCGCCCAGAAGCCGGTCCACCTCCAGACATGCCTCAATGGTGGGAAGGGCATCATGGTCCACCCGGGTATAAGGCACGCCAAGGGAATCCAGCAGGTCATATGCGCGGATTTCTTTCTCCAGACGGCCGGAAAGGTCAGCCGGACGGCCCTGGTATAATGTATGGTCAATGTGATAGAGCGGGAGTGATTCCGCGGTTTTATTGGTATCTGTCATTTCTGCACCTCTTATTATATGGATTATATGGATATTAGGTTATTTCAGTTGAATGTAAGGACGCAAAAAATCAGTATCATTATAGCACCGGAGGATATGGATGTCCATAAAAACAGAGGAAAAAACAACGTATTTCCAATTGTCCTTGCAGACAGGCGGCATATCTGCTATAATGAATACAGTTGAATGTGAACGCGATAACATAACAAATGCAGGAGGAGGTATTTTAACATGGACATCATCAGTACAGAGAAGGCGCCGGGCGCAATCGGACCGTATTCCCAGGGCTTTGAGGTGAACGGCCTGGTTTATACGTCGGGGCAGATCCCGGTGGATCCGGCTGACCAAACCATCCCTCAGGGAATCGAAGCACAGGCAGAACAGAGCTGCAGGAACGTGGGCGCCATCCTGGAAGCAGCGGGCAGCGGTTTTGATAAGGTATTTAAGACCACCTGTTTCCTTGCGGACATGGATGATTTTGCAGCCTTTAACCAGGTGTATGCAGGTTATTTTGTGTCCAAGCCGGCCAGGAGCTGTGTGGCTGTAAAGACATTGCCAAAGGGCGTGCTCTGTGAGATTGAAGCCATTGCAGTAAAATAGTATAAATAAAAAGGGGTGTTGCAGGATGGCAGCCTCCACCGCGGAATCAGTACCTGCCATGTGGCAGATAAAGCGCAGTGTGGAAGGACCGCCTTTTGCAACACCCTATTTTGGCATATGGATACTATGCAGGGGTCATTTATTTGTGATAATAATCATAACACAGGCCGTAGGGCTGGCATTTCTGCCATTGTCCCCCTCCCTGTCCGCCAACGAACACACCATTTTGGGCCACCAGCCTGCCGCGCAGATATACCTGTTCAGGGCGTCCCTGGATTTCAAATCCTTCAAATGGCTCATAATCAATTCCATGAAGGCTGTCCTTGTTGGTAATCACGCCCTTCCATTCAGGGTCGAAGATGACAATGTCCGCATCAGCGCCCACCCGCAGTTCGCCTTTGCCGGGAAGCCCCACCACCTTGGCGGGATTGGTTGCAAATAATTCCACGAATTTCTGGCGTGTAATCTTTCCCGCACACACACCATAGGTCCACAGCAGGGCCAGACGGTCCTGGACACCGGGGCAGCCATTGGGGACATTGGAGAAATTGGTTCCCTTTTTCTTGGCCCCTTCATAACCGCCGTCCAGGGCGCAATGGTCGGAACCCACGGCAGTAAGCCATCCTTCGCGCACGGCATGCCACATGGCGTCCACGTGCTCCTGGGGCCGCAGAGGCGGCGAACATATGTATTTGGCGCCTTCAAAGCCAGGCTTGTCAAGATAATCAGTGGTAAGGGTCAGATAATGGGTACAGGTTTCTCCAAAGATGGGCCAACCCTGGTTGTGTGCTTCACGGATTGCCTCCATGGCTTCCTTAGCGCTTACGTGAACCACGAAAAGGGGGCAGTCAGCGGCCTTGGCCAGTGCGATTGCACGGCCGGTTGCCTCTTCCTCCGCAATGGGAGGCCGCGCATGATAGTGGTAGACAGGGGATGTTTTTCCCTGGCTTAAATAATGGTTTGTCAGGATGGTTATGATATCTGCATTTTCCGCGTGGACCATCATGGTTACACCCGCTTCTTTGGCGCGCATCATGGCGTTTAAGATTGCCTCGTCGTCGCAGTAAAAAGAAGTGCCTTTGTATGCCATGAACAGTTTCAGTGTGGCCACGCCCACTTCCGGCAGATGCCTGACTTCCTCAAAAACAGATTCCTTGGGGTCCATGATGACTGCATGAAATGCAAAATCCACAGAGGAGATATGCTCCGCCTTTGCGGCCTGCCGCCGGATGGCGTCCAAAAGAGGCACATCCTTTTCCTGCGGTGCAAAGTCCACAATGGTTGTGGTCCCGCCCACGGCCGCTGCCTCGGCGGTTTCAAAAAGCCGTCCTCCAAAGGAGCCGTAGTGGACATGTTCATCCACGCCTCCCGGCAGTATGTATCTGCCTGTGGCATCCACAATCCGGTCAGCATCCGCCTTTAGGTTGTATCCAATCTGTTGGATGGTTTCTCCTTCAATGTAGAGGTCGCCTGTGAATTCGCTGGTAGCTGTGAGAATGGTTCCATTTTTAATCAGAAGGCTCATGTTAACTCCTTTCATGGATGCATGATGCGCCAGGAATCAATCATTACTGGTCCAAGGACCGTTCGTGTTTGGTGTATACGCTGGAATCAATTCCTTCCAGATACCTGACCACCTCGTCAATAGGAACCACGTCCGCAAATTTTGCTTCCATATCAAACAGGTTCCACTCAATCACACCCGGAACACGGTCGCCCACGGTTCCTTCGGGTATAATGGTCTTAAACCCATAACCGGTGGAATCCATGACCGTGTGGCGCACACAGGCACAGGAAGTTGCACCCATGACAATCAGGGTGTCCACGCCCAGGAAATTAAGGGTCTGGGCAAGATGGGTCCCGAAGAAATTCGACGCGTATTTCTTATGGATGACCGGCTCCTCGGGAAGAGGTTTCAGTTTGGGGTCAATCTCCAGCCATTCGGAGTTGATATCCAGGGCGCTCATGGGGATTTTCTCGTCCCAGCGCGGAAGGTCCCACTGCTGTTTTCCGATATATCCTGTGGTAGTATGGAAAATGGGGACGCCAGACTTACGCCCGGCTTCCAATACCTTAAGGGCATTGGCGCAGACCTCTTCGGAATGGTCGCAGGTAAATGGATGACCTTCACTCATCCATGCCCTTGCCATGTCCACGGTGGTGATGGCAGGCGCCTTTCCAAATCCCATCTTGCGCATGAAACCACGCTCTTTATAGATTTTACGTGCCTCAGCAAATGCCTTTTTAAGAAGTTCCTCATCAAACTCATAATGGTCCACAAACTTATAATCCTTATTTTCTGCCATGTAGTATGTACTCCTTTCTTTTTGGGTGCATAGTATTGACACATATCTTTTAACATATATTTTTCACAGATGACTGGCGCGGTGCCTGTTCCGGACCAGGCGCACATGTGGTAAAAATAACGAATAAAAGCCGTTGTATGAATAACGTTTTGTGCATATCGCCGTCATGTCTATAGTATAACAATGTGAAATTCATTTGAAAAGGGATTTAAGGCTTTTGTCAGGCCCTGTACCGTGACAGCTGTCTGCCATGTGAAAACAAAAATATCATGAGGAGGAAATTACCATGACCGAAAAGAAACTGTCAACCCTGGGGTATCTTATGGACAGGCTGGGCCTTTCCACGGCAGGCCTGGCGCGCAGGCTTCATGTGGATGCCAGCCTGGTCAGCAAATGGCGCAGCGGGAACCGCCGCCTGCATGTAAAGTCCGTGTATTTCGAGGATATCTGTGAGATGTTCCTGGAGCAGGACAGGGCAGCCCTGTGCGATGCCCTGCGTTCCCTGATTCCCCTGGAGGAGGCAAAGGCGCCCATGGATACGGCAATCCTCTTAAGGCGGGTCCTGACTGACCGTCATTTTACCGTACCCAGGGCATTTACCCTTAGGACAGAGGCGGTATGTACGGCGGAAATAGCTGTCTATACCAGCACGGAAGGAAGACGGCAGGCAATATCCGACCTCCTGGATGTGGCCGAGGCCATGGAGGAGCCTGGCGAGATGTTATATGTGGATTCTGAACAGAGCCGGTGGCTGCTGGAAGATACTGCCTATGCCAGGACCTGGGTCAGACGGATGCTTAAGCTCTTGGACCGGGGATTTACATTCCGGGCAGCATTGCACTTTTCCGTTTCCGTTGACAGGTTTGTATCATTTTTCCAGATGTGCAGCCCGCTTATATTCCATCGCAATGCGCATTGGTATTATCATCAGTATTATGATGAAAACATATACTGGTTTTCCTTTTTCATCCTGGAACATGCAATGAGTGTTACCGGGATGTCAATGGCCACGGACCAGACCTCCACCACGGTCTTTACGGATGCATATTCCATCCTACAGCACAGGAACGTGTTCCATATGGTGCTCACCAGCTGCCGCCCCATGTTCACGGAACTGACCATTGATATGGAACATGAGACAATCAGCGGCCTGGACTGCCTGGCCCGGGAAGGGGAAAAGCTTTTATCCTATCTCCCGGCGCCTGCATTCATGACAGTGGAAGAATCCCTGATGAATGATATCCTCCAGGAAAATGGGATATCAGGACTGGCCGCGCTGCGGTGCAGGCAGGTGAACCGGTTCCTTCGCCGGATGACGCAAGGGCAGCTGGCGGGGGGACATCCGGCAGCAGGGCGGGGGGAGGAAGGATGCCTGGCAGAAGGGCAGTTGGAGGGCGGGTTTTTGCCGACTCATCCGCCGGGAACAGGGGAGGAAATCATCCAGATCCTGCAGCTGGGTGAAATGAAACGCCGTATCCGGACACGTTTTGTAAGCACCAGCCTGTCACTTATCTGCGGCCGCCAGGTGGTTATTTCCCCGCTTCATTATGCCAGGGGGCTGGAGGAATTAGCCGGCCGTATGGAACAATTCCCTTCCTACCGTCTGTTTCTTGCGGACGGGACGGATGATATCTGCCTGCCGGACATAAACTGCTGGTGCCACGGCACTTCGTGGATGGTCCAGATGGATGCGCAGGGATTTAGGGTCTGCCGCGAGTCCACCCTGTCCGGCGCAGCCTATATCACCCTGGAACAGGGATGGCGCAGGGTCCCGCCTGCCCGCAAGGACAGGGATGCCGTGCTGTCTGTCCTTCGGTCATTGATTGGCTACATTAAGGATTGCTTTTTATAATGCATACTGTTATAATAAGTAGTAATCAATACTACATGTTAAAAACATGGAAAAGAAACCGGAGGACTTTTGTATGACCTACAAAATAATTGGAGACAGCTGTCTTGACCTGACAGACGAGTTAAAGAAGGATTCCAGATTCCAGATGATACCGCTTACACTGCAGGTGGGCACTGCCACCGTGGTGGATGATGAGACATTTAATCAGAAGAAATTCATAGATATGGTAAAGGCCTGCCCGGAATGCCCGAAGACAGCGTGCCCTTCACCGGAGACATTTAAGGAAGCATATGAGGCAGCGGATGCAGAGGGCGTGTTTGTGATTACCCTGTCCGGACATCTGAGCGGCAGTTATAATTCAGCGGCGTTGGCCAAGAAGCTGTATGAGGAAGAGCAGGCGGAAAAAGGCGAACAGGCACAGAAAAAGCAGGTAGCTGTCATAGACTCCTTATCCGCGTCCTCAGGTGAACTTAATATCGGGCTGTTCATCCAAAGCCTTTGTGAAGCCGGGCTGGAATTCAGCCAGGTCCTTGAGAAAGCCCTTGGGTTCAGGGACAGGATGCATACCTATTTTGTCCTGGAGAGCCTGGATACACTGCGCAAGAACGGAAGGCTTTCAGGACTGCAGGCATTTTTCGCAACCGCACTTAATATCAAGCCGGTCATGGGCGCTGATTCAGGCGTCATCATCAAGCTGGACCAGGCCAGGGGAATCAATAAGGCGCTTCAGCGCATGTGTGATATCGCGGTAAAAGAGGCAGGCGATACAAAGGATAAGGTGGCGGTGGTCTGCCATGTGAACAACGCGGAGCGGGCAGAGTATACAAGGGCAGAACTTATGAAGAGAGGGCAGTTTAAGGATGTGCTGATTACAACCGCAGCCGGGGTGGCCACTGTCTATGCCAATGACGGGGGAATCATCCTGGCAATTTAACGCAAGAGGTTTTGAATGGACAAAAGGAACATAATGCTGACAGCTGTGATTATCCTAGGAATCATGCTGGCAGGAATAACAGGATATCTTGTGTGGAGCACTGTACATGACAGATACGTGAAGGCAGAGGATATAGGCGCCTTTAAAGACAGCGCGCCGGATATGGGAGTACCCGGCGGATCAGGGCATGGGGGCCTGGCAGAGGGCAGGCCGGAAGATGGGGACAGCCTGCATGGAAACCGGGGCGGGAACGAACCCTGGGACAGCAGCGGGCCATGGGACCCTGCATCGGACGGACAGCCGGCAGATGCAGGGGACGGACAGGGGCCCGGAACGGCCGGGGATTCCCTGGAAAATGGTTTGGGAACAGCCGGGAGCGGGCAGGACATGGGCGATAAGGGCGCTGGTGCGGATGGGACAGATGATTCCACCATCCATTTTGTATTTGCCGGGGACATACTATTATCAGATCATGTGCTGGGCGCCTATAACAAGGCTGGGGATATAAGCGGTGTGGTGGATGGGACATTCCGTTCCGTCATTGACAGCAGCGATGTATTTATGGCTAATGAGGAATTTCCCTTCAGCAGCAGGGGGACGGCTGCTGCGGATAAGCAGTTTACGTTCCGTCTGCCACCTGAGAAGGTATCCATATTCCAGGAATTGGGAATTGATATCGTGACCCTTGCCAATAACCATGCCCTGGATTTTGGGACCGATGCCCTGTTGGATACATGCCATACATTGGACCAGGCCGGAATATACAGGGTAGGTGCAGGCGCCAACCTGGATGAGGCCAAAAGGCCGGTCATCATGGAAATAAAAGGAAAGAAAATTGGATTCCTGGGGGCATCCAGGGTAATCCCCGTGGGGTCGTGGAATGCAACTGCCAATGGTCCGGGCATGCTGACCACCTATGATCCGGCCCTTCTGCTGGAAGAGATAAGGAAAGCCAAAGAAGAATGTGATTTTGTTATCGTGTACGTGCATTGGGGAATCGAGCGGGATGAACGCCCCCAGGACTACCAGAGGACCATGGGAAAGCAGTATATCGATGCAGGAGCCGACATGGTAATCGGCAGCCACCCCCATGTGCTTCAGGGAATGGAATATTATAAAGGGAAGCCAATCATATACAGTCTTGGCAATTTCATATTTGGCAGCAGCATCCCCAGGACAGCGCTTCTTAAGGCTGACTGGGACGGCGTGACCCTTTCCCTTGAACTGGTGCCTGGCACTTCCTCAGGCGGATATACGCGCGCCATGACCGATGATGCAGAAAAGCAGGGGTTTTACCAGTACATGACCAGCATATCGTATGATGTGGCGGTGGATGAGGAAACAGGGACATTATCCGGAGAATAGTCCGGGAAGCAGTGTTCCCAGAGCAGTCCGGGGGTAGGAAGGCAGTCCTATCCCCGGACTGTTGTCTTGCATCCCGGTCCATTGCTTTCTGTCTCCGTAGGGTTGTTTTGTATGAAAGGAACGTTCGTTTGGTCCGTGATGTGTCCGGGCCTTTTTATTTTGTTCAGGTTTCCCAATCCACTTTCTGACACTATTCTTTCAATTTCATTAAATCCATAGACAGGATCCCTGCATAAGATTACAATGGAAAGGCTGGTCTAGGGTCTGTTTGAAAATTCATTCCCGCCATCTGCGCGCCCCACTTCGCGGCATATTTGGTCCCAATTCGGTCAACGTAGCCCGCTACGCCTCCCTCATCGGGACCAAATCTCCCACAAAGTGGGACGCACAGCTGACGGAAAGCAATTTTCAAACACACCCTAAAGCAGCATGAATTTTATGAATGTGAAACTTTTTGGCATCTAATTCCGTCTAATAAAGTAAAGTGATTAAATTACCCTGTACAGGAGATAAATATAGATGATTTACAACACAAAAAAAAGGGCAGATAAACATGCCGGTGCAAAATCCTTATATAAGAAAAGGCCTGCCGGCTTCAAAACCAGGAGGCGGCCAGGCAGGACACGCCGTGTCGGCATGGGCAGGGAAGGCTTCCATTCAACCCTGCGGTTTGGTGGAACCCTTGCCATTGTTCTGGTGGCAGTGTTCTGTATGGTGCAGTTGTTATATTATGGAAAAAATTTATATGCCGGTAACCGTGGCCTTGCCACATCCGGCTGGACAGCTGTGATTGGGGCAGGCAGGAACAAGGGGGAAGGAACTGGCGGAAACGGGGCTGCAGGGCCGGGTGGAAGCGGTGAGGACAGGAATGGCGGCCCTGACGGAGAAAAGGATATAAATCAGACAGATCCATATGGCGGTGGTTCAGACAGCACGTATGTAAAAAACGAAGGCCCGTCAGATGGCAGGGGCAATTCCCCGGAACAGGCAGAGCTCACAGGTCCTGGACAGAATCAGACCCTTCCGTCGGTTCCCGGCGTCCTCCAGGGAAACGCTGTTTCAGATGGCGCAGGGAAAGCCCTGGCACCGGACCCTAAGACCATTGAGCCGCTGGGAGGATTGGGCAGTGAAAGCGGGCCGGCCGTGGCCGCAGGCCCGCCGGCAGCCGCATCCTCGGCAGGAAGCGTTGATATGGCAGGAAAACTGTCATCCATTCCAGGGCCTGTGGATGGGACAAAACCCATGATTGCATTTACCTTTGACGACGGTCCTTTTACCAAGGTGGATCAGAGGATCCTGGATGTATTGGATACGTATGGAGGAAGGGCCACGTTCTTCATTGTGGGAAGCCGTGTCAATGATTATAAAGATACCCTGAAACGGATCCACGATTCCGGGTCCGAGATCGGTAATCATACATATAACCATAAAAACCTGGAAAATCTGGCTCCGGAGGAAGTCATTTCCCAGATTGAGATGACCAATGACGCAGTGGAGGCAGTGACCGGCTTTCGGCCCAAACTGGTCCGGGTGCCTTACGGCGCATTTAAGGGCCAGGTATCAGGGCTTGTATCCTATCCCATGATTCAGTGGAATATTGATACGGAAGACTGGTCCAGTAAGGATAAGGATGCCATTCTTTCCGCCTTGTTATCCCAGGCAAGGGATGGAAGCATCATACTGATGCATGACCTTTATCCCTCAACGGCGGAAGCATTTGAGGCCGCAATCCCCCAACTGGCTGCCCAGGGTTACCAGTTTGTAACGGTCAGCGAGATGTATGCTGCAAAAGGTATTCCCCTGGAAGCCGGGCAGGTATATTTTAATATTCATAAATAGGAAGTATATGGAAAACAGGAGGCCGCTGCAGGCCTCCTGTCCATTTTCAAACAAATCCTAGGCATCACCTATTCCTGTCCATCTAAAAACTGTTCCCCGTAACCATAATGTTCAACCACATAATCAATATCCTTGTCGCCCCTGCCGCTTAAGCATACCAGGATGGAGCCCTGCCTCATTTCCTTTGCCCTGCGCATGGCGTAGGCAACGGCGTGGGAGCTTTCAATGGCCGGGATGATTCCTTCGTACCGGGATAATTTGAAAAATGCTTCCATGGCTTCCTCATCACTGACCGTCTCATATCTCACCCGTCCCAGGTCATGGAGGAATGCGTGCTCCGGTCCAACGGAGGGGTAATCCAGGCCGCTGGCAATGGAGTAAACCGGGGCAGGCTCGCCATTTTCATCTTTCAGCATGATGCTTTCAAAGCCGTGCATGATGCCTTTTTCGCCAAACTTCATGGAGGCTGCGTGGTCGCCCAGCTTTTCGCCTCTTCCCAGAGGCTCGATTCCGGTAATGTCAACCGGGTCGTCTAAAAATGGGATGAACATACCGATGGAATTGCTGCCTCCTCCCACGCAGGCGCATACTTCATCCGGTTGCATGCCTGTCATCTCGTAGAACTGGTCCCTGGCCTCATATCCCACAACTGACTGGAAATCCCGCACCATCAGTGGGAATGGATGGGGACCTAAGGCGGAACCGATGCAGTAGATGGAGTCCTTATAGTTTTTGGCATAAGATTCAAATGCCGAATCCACTGCTTCCTTTAAGGTTTTAAGGCCATGGGTGACCGGTACCACCTTTGCGCCCAGGATCCTCATCCTGGTAACATTGGGCGCCTGCTTTGCAATGTCCACCTCGCCCATGTGTATCTCGCATTCCAGGCCAAAGAAGGCGGCGGCCGTTGCCAGGGCCACGCCGTGCTGTCCGGCGCCGGTCTCTGCAATCAGACGCTTCTTGCCCATGAATTTGGCAAGAAGGCCCTCGCCCATACAGTGGTTCAGCTTGTGGGCGCCGGTGTGGTTAAGGTCCTCCCGCTTCAGGTAAATCTGGCAGTTCCCGATTTTCTTGGACAGCCGCTCGCAGTGGTAAACCGGTGTGGGCCTGCCCTGGAACTCCTTGCGTATCCTGCGCAGTTCATTGATGAATTGGGAAGAGTGGCAGATGGTCTGGTAGGCGTCTGCAATCTCCTCAAAAGCAGGGACCAGCTCATCGGTCAGGTAAGCGCCCCCATAAGGGCCAAAACGGCCGTCCTTATCGGGATAGTTCTTTAAATATGTCCTGTAATCCATATCTTTCTCCTTTAACGTATGGTGATGTTATCCATTATAACTTTATTTAGGGGACATTTCAATCGCATTTCAGCTTGAAAACAACTCCTGTCAGTAGTATCCTTTTATATATAAGCATAAACAGCCTTATTTCCGGCATGGTCAGCCAATCATGGCCGCCCGTCCGGATAGGGGCGTGTCTGACAATGGCTTTTAGCTGCATGCAAGGTCTGCAGGGCAGGATCAAAGGAGGTATATGCCATGAAAAAACTAGGGCTGGTGGGCGGAATGGGACCGGAATCCACTGTTCCCTATTACCGGGGGATCATCTATGGGGTGCGTGAGAGGATGGGCAGCAATGTACTGCCTTTTCTTTCCTTGGAAAGTGTGGATGTGTTTGACATCCAGAGGTTCTGCAATGAAGGGCGGTACGATGAACTGACCGGGTATCTGCTGGCAGCAGTCAGGAATCTGGCGGCGGCAGGGGCAGAGTTTGCCGCATTGTCTGCCAATACGCCGCATATTGTCTTTGACCAGTTAAAGCAGCAAACGCCCATTCCGCTGGTAAGTATTATTGAGGCTGCCTGCGAGGAAGCGGAAAGACGGGGACTGTCAAGACTGGGGCTGATGGGGACTATATTTACCATGAAAGGAAGCTTTTTTAAAAAGCCCTTTGAGGAAAAGGGAATCCAGGTCATAAGCCCCAGGGAAGAGGAGATGGCATATATCAATGAGAAGATATATACGGAGCTGGAATTTGCGGATGTCAGGGAAGGGACCCGGGAAGGGCTTGTGAGAATCATAAGAAGAATGGTGGAGGAAGATGGGATACAGGCCATCATCCTGGGCTGCACCGAACTGCCGCTGGCCCTGGATGACCGGATTTGCCCGGTGCCCTGCCTGGATACCATGAAGATACATATCAGGACATTGGTAGATGGCATAGTCGGCGGACCTTAAAAAACGGATAATGGATTCAGGATGGTCATCCTGGATGGATGAAACAAGATACTCCCTGACTGCTGTCAGACCCCATGGTCCTGCCAGCGGTCAGGGAGTGCTTTTATTCTTAGGTAAAGCATCCTGTCCTGCAGGCGGGCCCATGTGAGTGGTTGAAGATGAATAATTAATTCAGAAATTAAATATATCAATATTTATATTAAAAATATTAATTACAATATTGACATTTACAATATATTGGTAGTATAGTAATAACAGACAGAGAAAAGAAAGGGCGTGACGATATGAAAAAGGTCATCAGCCGTTGTCCGGTATGCAACAGTGAGCTGACAGTGGCAAGGCTTAAATGTGATTCCTGTGACACTGTGATAGAAAACAGTTTCCGGCTCAGTAAATTTGACTACTTATCAGAGGAGGAGTTATATTTTACTGAAACATTCATCCGGTGCAGGGGCAATATCAAGGAAGTGGAGAAGGCGTTAAGGATATCTTATCCAACGGTCCGTTCCAAGCTGGAGGCAGTGATAAAAAAGCTTGGTTATGAAACCGGGGATGAGGAACAGGGAACTAAGAAAGAAGAGATACTGCGCGCCCTTGAGAATGGTGAGATAACAGCAGAGCAGGCCATTGCGCGTTTAAGATGATGCCGTTTTTTTCCTGTCGTGGTTTTTGTACAGGTAACGTGGTTCGTAAAAGAAGGAGAGATTAATCATGGATGAGAGGTTAAGGATTTTAAAGATGATAGAAGAGGGAATCATTACAGCAGAGCAGGGGGAGGAACTGATATCGGCCATGAAACTGGATTCACCTGCATCGGAGGAAGTATCTGATACCATAAGCTATGATAAAAAGATGCTGCGCATCATAGTGGACGGAGCCAACGGGGACAAGGTTAAGGTCCAGTTTCCGGTGGGTGCCATCAAGAAGATACTGAAGGTAACCGGTAAGCTTCCCATACCGGAAAAGGACCTGCAGGGCGTGGACCTTACCAGTTTGATGGATGCCATCTCGGAATGTCTGGACGATGGCCTGGATGGGGATTTTGTCAATGTGGAGGCCGCAGACGGTTCAACCGTAAAGGTCTTTGTTGATAAATAGAGGTTAAGCATATGACGGTAAGAATCAGTTCAAAGAATATCCGGTTTTTCATACCCCTTCCCACGGCCATGATTGGCCTTGCCATAAGATGGATGCCTGACCGGGTTTTGGATGAGATAAGGGCCGGGGCGCCGGAACCGTACCGCAATCTGATTACAAAGGAGTATGTGGGTATGGTGCTTAAGGAGTGCCGGGATGTCCTGAGAGGGAATAAAGGGCTGGAAATCATTCACGTGGAGGCAGGGGATGGGACATATGTGTCGGTGAAGCTATAGGAATCCGCACAGATGATAGAAAGAGGATAAGCAGACTGCATATACCTGCAGGAAGCATGGCAGCCGGGGAAAACTCCCGGCTGCTGCGTTTATGGTTAATATGAAGGGATAACAGGCGTCAATCACAGCCTGCGCGCAATCGCCTTTATAAAGTCCCCGCTGTTCAGCACCACCGGATTGGGATTGGTGGTTATCAGGGCCAGGTCCTTGGTCATCTCACCTTCCTCAATGGTATCCAGGGTAGCCTTCTCCAGCCTGTCGGCAAATTCCATCAGTTCCCGGTTGCCGTCCAGCTCCCCGCGCTTGCGCAGGGCGCCTGTCCATGCGAAGATGGTGGCAACGGAGTTGGTGGAGGTCTCCTCGCCCTTTAAGTGCTTGTAGTAATGACGCTGCACGGTTCCGTGGGCAGCCTCATACTCAAAGTTACCGTCCGGTGACACCAGGACAGAGGTCATCATGGCCAGGGAACCGAAGGCTGAGGAAATCATATCACTCATCACATCGCCGTCATAGTTCTTGCAGGCCCAGATATAACCTCCCTCGGACTTCATGACACGGGCAACCGCATCATCAATCAGGGTGTAGAAATAGGTGATTCCCGCATCCTCAAATTTCTTTGTGTATTCCGCATCAAAGATATCCTGGAAAATATCCTTGAAGGTATGGTCATACTTTTTGGAAATGGTATCCTTGGTGGCAAACCACAGGTCCTGTTTGGTATCAAGGGCATAGTTGAAGCAGCTTCTGGCAAAGCTTTCAATGGACTTGTTCACATTATGCATGCCCTGTACGATGCCCGGGCAGTTAAAGCTGTGTACCAGTTCACGGCTCTCTGTTCCATCCTCAGCCGTGTATACCAGTTCTACCTTTCCGGGTCCCGGAATCCTCATCTCAGATGCCTTATAGACATCGCCGTAAGCATGTCTTGCAATGGTGATGGGCTTTTTCCAGCATTTCACACAAGGTTCAATCCCCTTTACCACAATGGGGGCGCGGAACACGGTGCCGTCCAGGATGGCACGGATGGTGGCGTTTGGACTTTTCCACATTTCCTTCAGATGATATTCCTCCACACGGGCAGCATTGGGGGTGATGGTGGCGCACTTGACAGCCACACCGTACTTCTTGGTGGCGTTGGCGGAATCAATGGTTACCTGGTCATCGGTTTCATCCCTGTATTCCAGGCCCAGGTCGTAGTACTCTGTCTTCAGGTCTATGTATGGCAGAAGCAGGTTGTCCTTAATCATCTGCCAGAGAATCCTTGTCATCTCATCGCCATCCATCTCCACGATGGGGGTGGTCATCTTAATTTTGTCCATACTGTGTCCTCCTGATTTTTCGCATTATGTTATAGTATACGACGAATTGCTTTTCAACACAAGAGCTTCGTTCCCTAAAAATTGGGATTTATAAAGGAAAATGCTTACCCTGCCACGTATTCCTTTCCTTAAATCTCCGGTGAAGGCTGTTGAGGACCAGTCGCTTGTTCCTGCTCCACAAGGGAGAGAGCAGAAGCTTTTTGGGACCGTCCCCTGTAATCCGGTGAATGGTCATGTCAGGGGGAAGCAGTTCCACGCAGTCAATCACAAGGTCAAGGTATTCCTCCATGGCAAGTACCGGAAAGGGCGTATCACGGTAAATCCTGGCCAGGTCAGTGCCTTCCAGGATGTGGAGCAGCTGAAGCTTTATGCCGTCAGCTGTCGGTCCGCGGTTCCGGCTGCTGCCGTCGTTGCCGCTGCTGTTCCAACTGCTGCCGTCGTTGCCGCTGCTGTTCCAGCTGCTGCCGTCGTTGCCGCTGCCAGCCATATCGCTCCAGCCGTCTGCATCCCTCATATTCCCCGCCAGATACCGCACCGTATCAAGCATCATTTCCCTGGTTTCCCCGGGAAGCCCCAGGATGACGTGGACTATGACCGTAATCCCGGCCTCCTTAAGCCGGCGAAGGGCGGATTCGTAGACAGGCAGGGTATAACCCCTGCGGATGAACCGGGCTGTGGACTCATGGATGGTCTGCAGGCCAAGCTCCACCCATACCGGTTTTATTTGATTAAGTTCCCTCAGCAGGTCCACCACGTCAGGCCCCAGGCAGTCCGGTCTGGTTGCAATGGACAGGGCCGCTGTGTCAGGGTGGAGGACAGCGTCCGTAAACACAGTCCTGAGATGGGAGAGAGGGGCATAGGTGTTGGTATAGGACTGGAAGTAGGCGATATAGGAGCCAGGGCCGGACATTTTCCTTTGTACCTGTAACTTGGCAGCCTCAATCTGTTCATGGACGGAATCCATCACAGGCGCTGCAAAGTCCCCGGAACCTCCTGCGCTGCAGAAGATACATCCGCCTCTGCCAAGGGTCCCGTCCCGGTTAGGGCAGGTCATGCCGCCGTTTAATGAAAGCTTGTATACTTTATGTCCGAATTGTTTTTTTAGCTCATAATCCAGGGAGTGATAAGGTTTGCCGTTCCAGTCCATACCAGGTGCACCGCCTTTTTGGTTTTCTCATTTTTGGATTATAGCAGGAAACCAGGGGCATTTCCATAAAAATTAATACAAAGCCATAAAATATCCTATTGTGGGCAAAGGCCATGCTGTGATAAACTAATCCCATACAGGGGTGGCATCCCCTGATTTTGTGTATGATAAAGGAGAGGTAAGGCATGAAGGTAAATGAGACCATTCAGATGATGGAAAGTGAAGGCGCTAAAACACTTCTGGCTAAATTATACGGAGAGGATGCCGTGGCAGGGAACGTGGCGCGGTATCAGGAACTGCTGAAAGGGTATGAAAAGGCCTTTGGGGACAGCGGTGACGTCCTATTATTTTCCTCACCGGGACGCACGGAAATCAGCGGAAACCATACGGACCACAATCACGGCAAGGTGCTGGCGGGAAGCATTAACCTGGATTGCGTGGGCGTTGCCGCAAAGAACAGCTCCAGCCATGTACATATTGTAAGCGAGACTTATAACCAGGACTTTACCATTGACCTGAACCATCTGGAACCCAGTGAGAAAAAGGCAGGGACAGTGGACCTGGTAAAAGGCCTTTTAAAGGGGTTTGAGGAATCCGGATATTCGGTCGGAGGATTTAACGCATATATAACAAGCAATGTCATCAGTGCGGCAGGCGTCAGTTCATCCGCATCCTTTGAGATGCTTCTGTGCTCCATGCTGAATACATTTTTTAATGAGGGCCGTATGGATACCGTGGCTTATGCACATATTGGCAAATACTCCGAGAATAACTACTGGGACAAGGCTTCCGGCCTTTTGGACCAGATGGCCTGCGCGGTGGGCGGACTGATAACCATTGATTTTGTGGAACCAAGCGCGCCAGCAGTGGAGAAGATTGATTTTGACTTTGGTTCCCAGAACCACAGCCTGATCATCGTACAGACAGGAAAAGGCCATGCGGACCTGAGCGCGGATTATTCTTCTGTTCCGATTGAAATGAAGAAGGTGGCCCAGTTCTTTGGCAAGGAAGTGCTGTCACAGGTGACGGAGGAAGAGGTGATTGGCAACCTTTCAGAGGTGCGCCGGTTTGCCGGTGACCGTTCCGTGCTCCGCGCCCTGCATTTCTTTGAGGAGAACAAAAGGGTGGAAGCAGAGGTGTCTGCCTTAAAGGAGAACCGCTTTGGCGATTTCCTGGCCAATATCACGGCTTCCGGCAATTCCTCCTGGAAATGGCTCCAGAACTGCTTTACAAACAGCAATTATCAGGAACAGGGAATCACCGTGACCCTGGCCCTTACGGAACTGTTCATTGCCGAGAAACAGAAAGGCGCCTGCCGGGTCCACGGAGGCGGGTTCGCCGGTGTCATCATGGCCATGCTGCCCAATGAACTGGTGGATGAATACATCGGTTACATTGAAGGATGCACGGGCAAGGGAAGCGCATTCAGGATGGGCATCCGTCCTTACGGAGCCATCTGCGTCAATGAATACATAAAATAAAAGGCAGTCCTGTCCGCGGATTTTGTCGATGAAAGGGCGGTAAATATTGTAAAATCAAGTGGTCACCAGGGGGACATTGCGGTATAATGAGACTCAGGAATGATATAGGGAGGAGAATCGGTATGATAGGTAAGGAAACATTGGAACTCCTGAAAGAAGCATTGTCTGAGAGCAGTTATACGGTAGCTGTCTGCGGTTCCGGAATGCTGGAGGAAGGCGGTATCCTTGGACTTAAACAGGAGGGACGTGCCTGTGAGATTGAGCAGGAGTATGGGCAATCCCCGGAGGAACTGTTCCACATATCCTGTTTTTCCAGGAGACCGGAACTGTTCTATGATTTTTACAGGCGTGAGATATTGGAAAAGATACCAAGGATGACCCCGTCCGTGGAGGCGCTGACAGAGATGGAAAGGCGGGGGATGCTCCAGTGTATTGTGACCACCAGCATTTACGACCTGCCCAGGTCCGCTGAGACAAAGAATGTAATATACCTCCATGGGGGGATATATGAAAATACATGCACCCATTGCGGGAAGCATTATTCCATGGAATACATAAAGAATTCAAAGCACGTTCCCCTGTGTGGGGACTGCGGCCATATTGTCCGCCCCGGAACATTCCTGTACGGGGAAATGGTGGACAGCCAGATGGTAAGCCGCACCACACAGGAGATATCCAGGGCCGACGTACTCCTTGTACTGGGAACAAGCCTGCGCTCCGATGTATACAGTCATTATATCCGGTATTTCCAGGGAAAGAAGATGATTATCATCCACAGGTTGCCCAGGCCGCTGGATGAGAGGGCAGATATGGTGGTTTATGACCTTCCCCAGAATGTGCTGCCGTTGTTGGTGGGGGAAGGGTAACGATTAGACTATATGGAGTATTCGCCTTAGGCGGACAAGGCGCAATCGGCAATCGACGTTTGTGAGGAAAGTAAAGAAATGCTCAGCACAAAAAAATTTGCTATTTTTTTAGTTGGCATTATTAGCGCTGTCAGCTTGATAGCGTGTCAAAAAGCCAATGCTAATCAATCAAATACATCAGATACCGAGGAAACACAAAAAACCGTTCTTGAAATGGAAATGAATGAAAATTACAGTAATTCAGATCCTTTTGAGAATGGACGCCTATTTTGTGTGTCTGAGGATACAGAAACTTTAGACGCAGAGGTTTATTTTCAGATGGATGGCGAAAGTGGTATTGTGGAAATAAAAGACAGAAATGCAGACGAGGTCTTATGGAGCAATACATGGGTTGAAAACGCTAGTGGTGATACCGTTACAGTTTCGTTCAATCATCTACAAAAAGGGAAAGAGTACGATGTACGGTTTACTGGAACTAAAATAAAACATGCTGTTGTAAAAGTTACTTTTGAAAGTGGATTGGTTCAAGAAAAATCAAGGCCTTCAAAATAAGCTTCCCGTTTATAGGGCTGATTAAACTTCGCCTTATTGGTAAAATGCACAGATACGGATACAGGTAATACAATAGCGGCAGGCAGGGTAACCCACCTATACCCTCAGAAAAGGGTTTCCCTGTATAAAAAATAGGTAATTGGCCTTTCACTTGCGCCCTAATGGACATTTTCGCTATTCTGTTATGGCTTGTCCCCCCTGTTAGGGGACATGTCAAAATGG
>ERZ773260.2114-NODE-2114-length-23246-cov-9.546807_pt1 | contig 23246 bp, 15 predicted proteins | sample MGYA00511387_ERZ773260 | MGnify/ENA primary metagenome ERZ773260 (study PRJEB29015, sample SAMEA2737745) | human gut metagenome | biome: human gut; feature: human-associated habitat; material: faeces | place: China | collected 2012 ... | reverse complement strand
GTGCAATTTTGATTGCTTCTGTTTGTGTCTGGGTTCTCGCTGTAGCGCGGGAGTTTCCTTCGCCTTTTACCTGCCACCCGCCATTGGGGTGCGGAGTTACATGCTGATTTTTTCCTTTCATACTATCATCCTTTCAAAAAATGAAAAGGATGAAACCGCCAACATCCTTTTGTGGTTGTTTACTTTCGAGTTTTTACGGGAATGCAAAATGCTTTCAAGCCATACTGACTGGCGTAAATGCGCTTGCCATTTTTAAGCGTAACAAACGCAGTATAGATGTACTCTACGGCATCGTTATGAGTTTCTCTCATAAACACAGCACCTCCTTCAAACGGGATTTTTCCGAAACGAATTTCGGATTCGCTTGAAAAAGGTAAACACAGCCGTTATACTTAACTTGTTACGGAGAAGTATAGGCGGTTTGACCGTATTTACTTTTCAAACTGGGGCTTATTCGAGCTGGAACTCGAATAAGCTCTTTTTTATGTCATACAGCCAAAGCTGTCGGACAGCGGACTACTTCAATTCACTTGCGTGGGTAAGATCGAACAGCATGGCCTGATCTTCTTTAAGTAATACTCCATCAACTCGATAACCGCATTTGGACAAATCCCAATGCGTAATTTCTTGAATCGTATTAAGAAGATCGCGCCCATTCCAACGTACAGAAAGCGTATTGGACTTCTTTTCCCTGTTATAAAAAACCGCAGCGTTTGGTGTGTCTTGTGTGCATGTTTGTACGGCTATACGCTTTGTTTCTTCATCAATAAGGAGACGAACACGTTCCGGGTACTCCAATTTCATTATGACTGACTTATTGAAAGTCATACCGTTATTCGTTATCGAGACGTATGGCACACCTTCGTTGAAATTGAATGGTTTGAAGTTATCAAGAAGCGACATTTTTTGCTCCACTCCTTTCCGTGAAGAATTATATCATATTTTTATTGCTCTTGCAACATGTGCGCTTTGATTTCTTGCTTAAATTTGCTTTGAAAAAATCTTTTGCAGCAAGATGCGTGCTGACAAGTACGAATCAATTGTGCTCTAATTCATTCTTCTGGTTTAGATGGTTAGAGAAACGCAATCCTCCGCAAATGCCGAATCTGCCCCTGCTCATTTTTGCGTGTGTTGAATTGCTTACGTTCTCCTCTCGCTTTTGATTCTTTGAGCGGTTTGACGTTGCTGCATTCAAGCATGAACGCTGGCAGTTTGCATCAGCAATACACACCGATTTTGAATTGATATATTGTACCGTCAAACGAAGCAGGCAGTCCAAAGGGCCACCTGCTTCTTGCGTGCAATATGTTCCTATTCAGAACGCCTATAAAATAAGCAATTCTTTTCTGAACTTTATGAATTTGCGGTCAATTTGCAATTCTGCTAAAGCGAAATTTAAGTATTCAACACTTCCATTAAATCAGCTGCCGTCTCAAACGGCCCGTACATTTTATCGGTTTCCGCTGTCTTGCATTCGGAAGCGGCGTTCTCGATTTCAGTACAAATCTTATTGGCTGAACCCTCATCGCGCTCGGAAGCTGCTGTATTGCTTTCCAAACGGGGGTTCTGCATGTCAAATTGGCTTTCTTTCATAGCTTGTTTCCCTCAATTTTCATATTTGTTTCATCATACATGATTGAATTGCGGCCTGCAAGCACTATTATCATACTCGCCGGGAAACCAGACCGCTTACAATCTCATCACCAGTCAGCTCGCTAGTCCGATAGATCTTCTGACAAAACGGCGTCAGGCTGAAATCCATGCCGGGATTGCCCGCGTCCAGCAGGATGCCGGTTACGGTGAATTTTCGTGCAGCTTGCGCTTTATGGAGTTTTGCCAAATAGTCCTCCGGCAGTTCGCACAGACCATCGGTCAGAAACACAATGTCGGCATTCTCAAAGCCGGTGTCCATGAGTTGGATCGCCTCATCCAAGGGCTGTTTGAAATCTGTGCCGCCGCCCAAAAACGTCTCGGCGGCATTCATCTTATCCTGCATGGAATACTGTCCAGGCAGAAAAACGTCCACCTTGCAATCGGAAGAACCGGCAAAATGAATGAGCGCGAATTTGCGCCGGTTTTCTGCGGCAATGTCCAGCAGCGTCAGCGCTACGGCCTTGCCCCATGCGGCAGCGTCGCCGCGCGTGGAGCCGGATTCGTCGAGGCAGCAGATGATGTCGCCCATGCCCTTGTGGACGGGCTCACGCCTGCGGTACTGCTTGAGCCGCCGCTGCTGATACTTCTTCACAAACAGCGGAAGCGTCTGCGGCGAGGCAAGCATGGCATACTCCGAGCCGATGGCGCGGGAAAGATCATTGCCCAGCTCCAGCGCGTAGGTTTCCCCGCGGCCATAGGCGTAGCCGTTGCGCTTGCCCTGCGCGAAGATCTCCCGAAAACGTCCGAGATACTTTGAGATATCCAGCAGCGCGGGACTTTGCCGCACCTTTTGGAGAAGATCGGTGTTCACCGCGTTTTTCTCCATCGTGCCGGCGTCATCGCTCCACGCGCTGAGGATCGTCTGGACTTCCTTTGCCTTCTCTGCGGCCGCACCGACGGCGGCAGAAACGCTCTCGGATATAGCGGCTTTGTTTTGCCGTGCCGTGGTATCTATCATTTTTGCGACGGCTTCGGCCTGCTGCGTTTTGCTTTCAGCCTGATTTGCCGCGTCGATCACCGCCTGTTCCAGCGTGGGATTCTGCACAGAATCCCGCATCTGCTCCAACATTTCCGTAAGCTTCTGCTGCGCCTGATTCCGCGCCGCTTGCAGCTTTTCAAGGGTTTTCAGTGTGCCATCTTTGCCGCCAAGCTCTGGCAGCAGATCATCCAGCTGCGCACCGATCTTTGCCGTAAACTCGGACGCGGCTTCGTAGGCGGGCAGCTCCCGCCCCTCGCAGATCGACTTGATCGTCGGATAGTCTGCATCCTCGGTCACATGGTCGAGCAGCTTCGCGTTGAATTTCTGTGCTTCTGCCGTAAGTCTGTCCGCGTCGGTTCGCCGTGGAAACAACGAATAGAATGATTGAAAAATATCTCTGGACAGCGCGGGGAAGCTGTGCAGCTTGGATGCGGCCATCTGCTGAATGACTTCCAAATTTTCATCATCCCTGCTCAGATCGCGATAAATGCAGTCCTCCAGTTTAGAGCTTTGCAGAATACGGTCTGTTTTCTGTGCTGCGGGCGTTCCAGCATACTGAAAATTGCACCAGCGGGAATCCAGTACGCTTTGTATCGTGCGAAAATATTTCTTCATCATGCACCTCCATAGAAAAGGCAGGGTGGGAAGATCCCACCCTGCGCTGTCAGTTTAATAGTTCCCGCCGAAGTTCGGCACAAAGCCGCCGGGCTGTGCATTTCCAAAGGTAGGCGTAAAGCCGCCCGCCTGCGCGGGCACGCCACCCATAAAGGTTTGCGTGGAGCCCTGCGTAGAAGCAGAACCGCTGTCGTCCTCCTTCTTGCTGTCGCCGAAATAGATGTTTTCGGCAAGGATTTCCGCCGTGCGGCGCTTGTTGCCGTCTTTGTCTTCCCAGTTCCGGATCTGCAGGCGGCCGGAAATGACGGCCATGCGGCCTTTCACAAAATACTTTGCCGCAAATTCGGCCGTGTTTCTCTACGCGACGACATCAAGGCAATCCGTTTCCTTCTGCCCATCCTGCGAGAAATCGCGGTCTACCGCCACGGTAAACGATGTGACGGAAACGCCGGCGGCTGTCTTACGAAGTTCCGGATCGCGCGTGAGTCTGCCCATAACTACAATGTGATTCAGCATAGTTTTTCCTCCGTTTTTATGATATTTGTCTTTTACTGCAATGCTGCCAGCTGCTCCAGCGGCGTATAGGTGAATCCAATCGCCTCATGCGCCGTTTTGCTGATGCGCTCCAGATCGGAAAGCAGTCCATCTGTAAGCGCCTTTTCGCTGTTAGACGCGACATTTGCGGCCATCTCGGTCTGCATCTGGTAGTGAATGGCTGCTCTAAAAAGAGCAAGCAGTGGGGTCTGGATAGACCAACGCTGGAAAAGGAACAAGGCTATAAAACAGGCCCCAAAAGCGGACCGAGGCGACTGCCACAGTCGCCTCGGTCTATTTTTTGGTAAAAGGAAAGCACGAAAGAATTTGCAAAAGCTTGCGCTTTGAACCGGTAATAAGGCGGTGAAAAGGTTCTCCAACGTTCGAATCGACTCCTCTTTTTTTCGTTTACTATTCGAAATAGTTTCAGGATGCTGCAACAAAAACGTTATTTTTGAGCAACGGAAGCCCTTTCAACGAGTTCCACATCAAGCACCATGGATTGAGCAGGAAGGGACGAATCAGTAAGGCGCTGAAACAATGTAGACACTGCGAAGTGGGCCTTTTGATTAAGATCCTGCGCGATGGTAGTGAGCTGGGGAGATATTTGGCGGCATATTTCCAGATTATCAAATCCGATAACGGACATTTCCCCCGGTACGGACACGCCCTCCGAGATGAGTCCTTGCACAATATAGGATGCGATCTGATCGCTTGTGATAAAGATTGCGGAAAACTCCTTCTTCATGGATGCAATGCGTTTGCCCAGAGCGATAATTGTATCTTGGTGCACATCTGACTTGATCTCAAAGATATGCTCAGAACGGACCTCCATGCCATTCACGCGCAGAACAGAGGCGAATCCATCAAAACGGTGCCGGATAACGCCATTATACTTCATGGTGGGGCCAATGAAGGCAACACTGCGGTGCCCACGAGAAATAAAGTAGTTTGCAGCAAGCTGCCCGCCCTTAAAATCGTCGATTCCAATATTTGAAAGTTGACGCACGTTGCTATAGCTATCGACAAAGACCATAGGTACATCGCATACGGAATACATTGCCTCTATCTCATCATCAAAGAGCCCTAGGAATATCGCACCGTCCACATTCCATGTGCGAAGACTCTGTACAATATCCTGACGAGACTTCATTATGTTCACCATCGCATAATAGCCGCGTTGCTGAATTTTCTGAATCATTGCCCCCACCATGGCGGAATAATACGGGTTCAGCATAGGATTTTCGTTTTCCTCTCCACGCATAATAACGGCAATAATGTTGGTTTTGTTTTTCGCGAGACTTCTTGCAGAAGCGTTCGGAACATACCCCATTCGACTGATGATTTCTTGTATATGCTCCGCCTTTTCTTTGGAAACCTTAGAGTAGTTGCCGTTTACAATATTTGAAACGGTCATAACGCTGACGCCAGCTTCCTTTGCAATGTCCTTCAGTGTAACCATATACTCAAACTCCGATTGGTTTAAAGATAAACCAATAATAAACTAACAACTGCAAAAATGCAAGATATTGAGAAGAAATTGCACTAACCGTGCAAATTTACATCTCCTTCGCAAAGTTTAGCGTTAAATTTAATTGCAATTGAGGCTGGGAATAATGCACAAAATTTTAATGCAGTTTTTATCATATTGTTATGAAAATGCGGTTTATTATTGACAAACGCACAGAAAAATTATATCATCCAATTAGTATAGCGATACACCTAACGACGCTAACAATAAATTAAAATGGAGGAAGAAAAATGTCAAAGAAAATCATTGCACTTTGTCTCGCGCTTGTTCTGGTTCTCAGCATGGCGGCCTGCAGCGCACCCGCTCAGACCACTGAGTCTGACCAGACAGCCGAACCCGCAGCGGAAGCACCTGTAGCCGAAGCATCCACAGGCGAAGAAACTGCAGCCGAAACACCCACAGCAGATTCTCTCCCCGTTATCGGCTCTACTATCAAGTATGACCCCAATGTCGCTATTAACGACGGCAAGGACATCGAGGTTGAGCTCTGGTTTTGGTCCGGTGCAGCAAATCTGTTCCAGTCTCTTGCGAATCAGTATACCGCAATTCACCCCAATGTAACCATCACTCTCGTCGAAAATCCTTGGGATGATTACTTCACCAAACTGCCCCTCGCTCTTCAAGGCAATGATGGCCCCGCAATTTTCAATGTGCATAACAGCAAACATGACTTGCTCATTGACTACATGGCTCCCTACGACATTCCTGTCGAGGATATGGAAGCCGACTTCGTCGGCGTTTCCGGACACCTTGTAGACGGAAAGGTTTACTACACCGACTACGGCCTTATGACCGCAACCATGTACTACAACACCGACATGTGGACAGCCGCTGGACTCACCGAGGACGACATCCCCACCACCTGGGATGAGTTCCGCGAGGTTGCAAAGAAGCTCACCATCCGCGATGAAAATGGCGACCTTGTTCAGGCTGGCTTCAGCTACAATGGCGGCATTCAGGGCGACGTTCTCGGTATGCAGTACCAGTATGGTCAGAACCTCTTTAATGAGGATGGAACAGCTTCCATCAACAACGAAGCTATGAAGAACGTTATCACCCGTCTGCACGATATGTACGTCGTTGACAGGGTTTGTGACTACAGCTTCGGCAACAATTCCGGTGACAACTTTGGCCAGGGGCTGGTCGCAATGTACCTCGGCTGGGGCTTCATGACCGGCGTGTTCAACAACAATTTCCCCGATACTCACTACGACTGCTTTGAGATTCCTACCGTTGATCCTTCCAACACGTACGCATATCACAGATACAACGGTGAGTCTACCTTTGGCATCAACAAGAACGCTCCTGCCGACCAGCAGGCTGTTGCTCAGGACATCGTTCGCTTCTTCCTTGCAAACGACGGCATCCAGAAGGAATTCTGTGCTCAGAACGCAGTATTCCCTATGAAGATCTCTTTGCAGAGCGATACAGATCTGCTTGCCTCGCCCAGCATCAAAGTTCTTGCAGAGCACATTGACCGCTACATTTGGCCCGGCCCCATGCCCAGCACGCTTGAGGACAACATGAAGATTGCTCTTGAAGAAATTTTCTACAATGGCAAGGATATCGATACTGCTCTTGCCGATTGTGAAGAAGCTATCAACGAAGATCTTGCGACCCTTGACTTTGAGTCTCGCGAGCCTCTTTACAAGTACTATAAGTAAGCAATCGTTTTCAATAAAGGGCACTGGCATTTCTGTGTCGGTGCCCTATTTTCCCCTGAAAGGATATTAGATATGAGAGGAAATATAAGACTGAATAATCCTGCTCAGAGCAAAAGCGAGATCGTAATGCGCGACATTGTTGTTGCTGCACTCATCATTTTCTTTCTTGTCTTCTTTATTCTCCCTATTATTGCTGTGCTGTTCGGCAGTTTTTACAGATGGAACCCACTGAAAAACCAGATGATCTACCTGGGACTCGACAACTGGAAAAAGGTCTTTACAAGCGACCTGTTCTGGCTGTCTATGAAAAACACCTTCGGTTTCGCAGCCGTTGCAACTATTTTCCGCATAGTTATTGGACTTGCGCTTTCATGCGCCATATTCTCCAGGCTTATTAAGCATAAGTCCCTTTACCGTGTCCTTTTCTACCTTCCCACAATTACCCCTCTTGTGGCGGTAACGTTTGTGTGGAAGTTCATATTTGATCCTCAGATTGGCTTTCTGGATCGGGTACTCAATTCGAATATCAACTGGCTCTATGATGGCCGTTATGCCATGATAGCTATTCTTATATTGACAATATGGAAAGATTTTGGATATGCAGTGATTCTTCTGCTGGGCGCAATGTACTCGCTGCCCGTGGAGTGCTATGAGGCCGCAGAGACTGATGGTGCGACCGCATGGCAGAGATTCAGATTTGTAACGCTGCCGCTTCTGAAGCCTACGATTGTTTTTATCGTAATTACTTCGCTTATCTCCTATTTCCAGACCTATATTCCGGTAATGGTTCTTACAGGAGGAGGACCCGGAACACAGACATATCTGGCATCTTATCTCATCTATCAGGAGGCATTCTCCAAGTATAACTTCGGATATGCTTCGGCGCTTTCCTTTGTGCTGTTTATTTTTATTGCGATACTGACGGCAGTATCCTTTAGGATTTCGGGTCAGAACGAAGGGCAGGTATAAGAAAATGAAAAAGTTGAGTTCTGTGGTCTTAAACGCCATTTTGCTGTTCTTCTGCCTTCTAGCAGTGTTCCCGTTTATCTGGATGTTCTGCTCATCCTTTAAGAGCAATGCCGAGATCAGTTCCCTTGCGCAGACGCTGTTCCCACAGCATTTTTCCGTCCAGAATTATGCTGATGTTCTCAATAAATTCGACTTTTTTCGGTACTTTGGAAATAGTCTAATTTATGCTCTGCTCATTACGGTCATAACCGTGTACACAAGCGCCATTGCAGGCTATGTCCTCTGCAAATATAGATTCAAAGGACGTAATGCGTTGTTCACGATGATACTGATGACGATGATGATTCCTGGTGTTGTTACCCTAATTCCCAGATACAGCATTATGCAGTCACTGAAATGGATTAATACTTATCAGGCTCTTATTGTTCCAAGCATCTTCACTGCCTTTGGCATCTTTTTGATGCGCCAATCTTGCGCAGTTATTCCCAACGAACTTATTGAAGCGGCTCGAATGGACGGAGCAAATGAGTTCTATATTTTCCATCGCATTATCATTCCTCAGTTGAATAACGCGATTGTTTCAATGTCCGTTTTCCAGTTCCTCTGGGCGTGGGACGATTACCTCTGGCCGTTCCTGATGATCCGAGATACGGAGAAACAGCTCTTGCCTGTGGCGTTGAACCTCTTCAGCGGGCAGTATTCCACAGACTATGCTGGCCTATTCGCTGCAACAAGCATCGCAATCATTCCAGTCGTAATCTTCTATATCATCTTCCAAAAGAAGTTTATTGCGGGTGTTTCCTCGTCTGCAATCAAGGGCTAAGGAGGTTTTTCTATGGCTGTCGGCACTCCTAAATTCTACAGAAACCAGGTCATGTATTCTATTTTCGTGCGTAATTACAGTGAAGAGGGAACCTTTAATGGTGTTAGAAGAGACCTTGACCGAATAAAGGCACTTGGTACCGATATCGTGTGGCTTTTGCCAATTCATCCCATTGGTAAAAAGGAGCGCAAGGGTGCGCTAGGCAGCCCTTACGCCATCTCTGATTACCGCAAGGTCAATCCTGAATTTGGAACAATCGACGATTTGAAGAGACTTGTCGCCGACATTCATGTGCGCGGCATGAAGTGCATCATTGACGTTGTTTATAACCACACATCTCCTGACTCGTGGCTGGCCAAGAATCATCCCGAATGGTTCTATCATAAACCGGATGGACACTTCGGCAACAAGGTGGGTGAATGGCCTGATGTTATTGACCTTGATTATAACAACCGCGGCCTCTGGGATTACCAGATAGAAACACTCAAAATGTGGGCTGGTATTGTAGACGGTTTCCGTTGTGATGTTGCGCCGTTGATTCCTCTTGAGTTTTGGCTGAAAGCAAGAGAGGAGGTCGCGAAGGTCAGTCCAGATTGCTTCTGGCTGAGCGAGTCTGTTGAACCTGTATTTACTGTTGCAAACCGCGCACGTGGAATGGTGAGCCTGTCTGACTCAGAAGTTTATCAGGCGTTCGATGTCAGCTATGAGTACGATGTATATTACCGCTTCAAGGATTATCTCAAGGGCAAAATTAGCCTTGGGCAGTACGCAGAAGATATCAACCGTCAGGAAGCTATCTATCCAGACAACTATGTCAAGCTGCGTTTTCTTGAGAATCACGACAACGCACGTGCGAGGTTTCTAATCTCCGATGAACTTAGTCTTCAAAATTGGACGGCGTTTCTGTTTTTCCAGAAGGGGATGACGCTGATTTATGCCGGGCAGGAGGTGGAAGCGACACACTTGCCAAGTCTATTTGAAAAGGACACCGTTATGTGGCAGACGGGGGCAGATATTTCATGGCTGCTTGCCCGACTGTCTCAGATAAAAAAAGCCCCATTGTTTACAGATAGCAGATACGAGGTAACAGCTATGCCGCATGACATTATGCTTGCCTCGCATTACAAGGACGGCCAGCAGATGCTTGGCGTTTTCAGTCTGCGTGGAAAGAGCTCCCTACTACAGCTCAACGCGCCCGATGGATTCTATCAAAATCTGATCAACGACCAAAAAGTTGAAATTCATGCGGGCATGCTTTGTACGGATGGGCATCCAATCATTATCAATATCAGCAGAAAGGAAATGTGACGATGAGTACAGCAGAAAAAAAACAAGGATTGGATCCGCGCTGTTCTGCACAAAGTATGATCGTCGGTTCCTGTTATCGATTTAGCCTTCTAACGGCTAGGCTGGTTCGCATGGAATATGATCCGGATGGCGTATTCGAAGACAGACCTACGCAGATGGCGGTCAATCGGTCTTTTCCGCCAGTAGAATATGCGGTATATGAAACGGATCAACATCTTGAGATCATTACGGATGCGCTCAATATTTTCTATGACAAGGGACCTTTTACAGTGCATAGTTTGCAGGTTAAGGTGCGTAGCGAATGCTGCGGAATTTATTGTACATGGAATTATTCCGAGCCGGTGATGGAGGGGCTTGGAGGTACGGCGCAAACATTGGATCAGGCAGATGGAGAGATCCCGCTGGAACCGGGAATCCAATCGCGAATCGGTGGATTTGGTGTATTGGATGACAGCCGATCTGCGGTTATCCAGCCAGACGGCAGTGTATGCGCCAGAAGAAGCGGTGTGCGAGACGTATACTTTTTCGGTTACGGTTTTGCGTATCGTGACTGCTTACGTGACTTTTTTTCCCTGTCTGGTTACACACCGCTGATTCCAAGATATGCGTTGGGAAATTGGTGGAGCAGATTCCATCCCTATACCGATGAGGAATATTTGCAGTTGATGGATCGGTTTCGAGCGGAAGAAATTCCGCTTTCTGTCGCGGTTATTGACATGGACTGGCATCTGCGTAATATCGATCCTCGATACGGGAAAGGCTGGACTGGATTTACATGGAATCGTGAACTAATAAGAGAACCGGCGAAATTCCTTGCAGAACTTCACGGCCGGGCTTTAAAAACAACTTTAAATTTACATCCGGCAGAAGGGATACAGCCACATGAAAGCATGTATGAATGCATGGCGTATCAGCTGCAGCGGGATCCCAAACAGCATCAGCCAATACGGTTTGACTTTTGTAACGCTGCATTTATCCATGCATATTTTCAGTATGTGATACATCCGTTGGAAAAACAGGGCGTGGATTTCTGGTGGCTTGATTGGCAACAAGGGTCGATTTCGCGGATACCGGGACTTGATCCGCTCTGGCTGTTAAATTACTATCATTTTTTGGATGCAGATCGTGGTAGTCGCAGACCAATGATTCTCTCTCGGTATGCCGGCCCTGGAAGCCAACGTTTTCCGATTGGTTTTTCCGGTGACAGCATCATCAGTTGGCGGTCACTGGATTTCCAGCCGTATTTCACTGCAAATGCGGCGAATATCGGTTACGGTTGGTGGAGCCACGATATTGGAGGACACGCTGCCGGCTATCGCGATGTTGAGTTGCAGACCAGATGGATACAATTTGGCGTTTTCTCACCAATTCTACGACTGCACAGCACTTCCAATCCGTTTAACGGGAAAGAACCCTGGCGTTATCCGGAACCTGCCAAAAGCATTATGGCAGAGTTTATGCGTTTACGACACAGTTTAATTCCGTATCTGTATACAATGAATTGGCGCTGCCATGCATTCGGCGAGCTGTTGGTTGAGCCAATGTATTATCAATATCCGAAAGAAAACTTGGCATATAGCGTTAAGAATCAGTATCAATTTGGCAGCGAGTTGATTGTTTGCCCAATTACACAACGAGGCAGCCCAATTACAGGCCGAGGTTGCACATCTGCATGGTTGCCAGAGAACGACTATTTTGATTTCTTTTCTGGTACACATTACAGAGGAAAGCGAAAGATGAATGTGTATCGACCGCTGCAGACAATCCCGGTATTCGCAAAAGCAGGAGCGATTATTCCACTGACAGGCAAAGTGGAAGCATGCAAAAACGGAACGAATCTTCCCCAGACCCTTATAATCAGAGTGTTTGCAGGCAGTGACGGTAAGTTCTCACTGTACGAAGATGACGGGTTGACAAAGGCGTATCGGGATGGTCAGGGCGTGACTACAGAGTTTCGCTTCAGTTGGAAAACGGATACGGACGCATCCGTACTTTCCATTGAGCCTGATCACAGGGCCGCTTCGTTCCTGCCCGTGTCGAGACAGTACACAATTTGTTTTACTGGTGTCAGGGATAAGGAACACGTTATCGTCACGAGTAAATCAAAAGAGATTACTGCGAAAAAGGAATATGATGTACAGAGCAGGACGCTTTCAATTGTGATTCCTGCCCAGCCTGTGAACGCATATGTCGAGATCTGCTTCCCGGAGGGACTGTCTCTTGCAAAAAACAGAACAAGCGAAAGCCTGTATGAGCTGTTAAATGATTGTGCAATTGCATACGAACAAAAGGAGCAAATTTATCATACCATTCTTTCTGCGGTCGATCCAACGTTGGCAATCTGTGAATTGCAGACGATGCAGCTTCCAGCAGAACTAATGGGTGCGTTAATGGAGGTGATGCTGGCGGAATAGATCGTGCACAGTAAGTAAATTGTCTTTGAGGTACCTTCATATGTTACTGGAGAAAGGAGAACCGAGAGTATGCGAAAGTTTTTAAAAAAGATGTGCGCAGTCATCCTTACCCTTACAACATTATGTTGCGCGATCCCAACCGTATGTGCAAGAGACAGTGAAAGCACAAGAAAAGGAACCGGCATATATCCGCTCTATTGGACTGCATATGAGCCTTGCTTTACTGCGGATGCACCACTCAGCGAGACACGTTGGAAGGCAAATATTGATTGGGTCGCGGAAAACCTGTTGCCATATGGATACAACATGGTTACAACAGACGGATGGCTGGGTGGCTCTACACAGACTACGGAAAATGGATACCTTTTAAAGTATAACGACAACTGGGAGCACGACTGGTCTTACTGGGCGGATTATTGTGCGTCCAAGGGACTTGAAATGGGCGTATACTATAACCCGTTGTGGATAATCGATTCCGTCGTCAATGATCCAACAAAAACGGTGATTGGCACGAATATTCCAATTTGCGACATATACACTGCGGGCTTTGCCGACAATACAAAGCTCGGGGCAAAAGAGTATATTCAGGGATATGTCAATTACTTTAAAAATATGGGAATTCGCTTTCTCCGCGTCGATTTCTTGTGCTGGTATGAAACAGGCGCTGGTTCAGGAGGTGCCCCTAGTGGTGTCCCCGCTTGGGGAAGCGATAACTATGCTACCGTATTACAGTGGATATCTGAAGCTGCGGGAGATGACATGGAGGTCAGTTTGGTTATGCCAAACTCTCTGAATCATGCATATAACGAAGCAAAATATGGCGATCTTATGCGTGTTGACACCGACACAACGAATGGAGACTGGACATGGTTGAATTACGGAAGTTTTGGAGACGAGCGTCAGACTTGGAACTATAATTTCTGCCAATGGGCAAATCCATTTCAGGGGTTGACGGGATTTTCCGATGTTTCTGGCAGAGGAAATCTGACGTTGGATGGAGATTTCTTAAGAATTCACAATTTTACTGGCCAGTATGCAGACAATGAGAAACGCACCGCAATTTCTTTGTTTACAATGGCCGGAGCACCACTTGCTGTTGCGGATCAGTATGATACGATTGGAAACAATCTTTCCTATTATACAAATCCGGAAATTCTAGCACTGAAAAAAGAAGGATTTGTTGGTAAGCCTATTTATTATAATGGCACTCCGTTTGAACCGGAATATAGTGGACAACCTGACACCGGCAGCAGGGACTCAGAGCGGTGGATCGGGCAGACCTCTAAAGGAGACTGGGTAGTTGCCCTTTTCAATAGATCTGATTCTACAGTTACGAAATCCATTGATTTTGAGAGCATTCTGGGCCTTTCGTATGGTGGCTATGTACATGATGTTTGGAAGCATACGAATCTCGGGTCTATGACAAGCTACAGTGTGAGTCTGCAACCACATGATGTCAGCATGATAATTATTTCGCCAGACAGGACAAACGCAACAGCGATTCGCTTTGAAGCAGAAGTCGCATCTTATCAAAACGGAGCTCATTTCAATAATGACCATACTGGATGTTCAGGCGAGGGATTTGTTGATCAATTGAGCGGTGAGCATACTGGAGCTGATGTTCTCTTTGGCGTGTATGCAGATTATACGGGCTCACACCGAATCACGATGAGGTATGCAAATGCGACTGGAGCAGCCAGTTCAGCAACGATAAAAGTGAAAAGTGAAACCAATGCGCAAGTAGATACAGCAGTCCTTTCTTTGCCGGCATTGTCATCTTGGGATGACTGGGGGACAGCCTCTGTAAGTGTAGAGCTAAATCAAGGACTAAATTTGATTAGTGTTGGTCGTGAGACTACAGATACAGGCGCATTCAATTTGGATTGCATTGATGTGTATATGGCAGAAATCAACAATGCAGGGTTTGAGACAGGAACTATAACAGGATGGGCTGCTGAGGGGAACAACTATGGCATAGACAACAGCGACGCATATCGCGGAGACTATAAATGCTATTTCTGGTCGGAGAATGAATTTGATCAAAGGATTAGTCAGACAGTTAGCTTGCCTAACGGGACCTATCTTGTATCTGCAATGGTAAAGCAAGATACTGGTACACCCAATGTATGCCGGATGGAGTTAGGCGGATTTGGTGGCACTACAAAAAATATTTCGATCCCGCACAGTAGCAGTTATCAGCAGATTACGGGGACTGTTTCAGTTACAACCGGCCAACTCACGATAGCATTTTATGAAAATGCAGACGGAAATGCGAATTTGCAGATTGATGAAATTGCTATCATCCCGTGTATGGACACTGAAAACTTTGGGTTTGAAACCGGAACAATCTCGGGATGGACGGCAATCGGAAACAGCTATGGTGTTGATGGCAGTGATACTTATCAGGGCGATTATAAGTGTTACTTCTGGAACAGTAGTGTCTTTGAGCAAAAGTTACTCAAGAATTATACAGGGATTCCCAATGGCCTGCATACGGTTACTGCGTGGGTCAAGCAAGACTCAGGAAATCCCGCAATATGCCAGATGTCTGTATCCGGTTATGGCGGTCCAACGGTAAATAGCATTGTTCCACATGGAAACAGTTATGTACAGATATCCGCAACAGTATACGTAACAAATAATCAGCTGTGTCTTACATTCCTCGAGAATGGATCAAATTGTAATCTGCAAATAGATAATGTAGCAATTCGATGAAGCAGTATGCTTCACGAAATAGTAATGGACGACGGTGCGGTGTCGTTAGTGGTATAAGTTCGATTCACAGCTATGTGGGGCAATCTGCCCCACATATACCAAAGGAATATATTGTGTGCTTTTGTTGATCCTTTAGTATAACACGCACGTGCGAAAGACTAGTTTGAAATGGACAGTTTAGGCAGTTTGAAGCGAACGAAAGAAAGTGAGGAAAAAAGATGAACACTAAAAAATCAAGTCCAAACCGCATCGCTCGAAAAATAGTCCCCATACTGATTCTAGCGATACTCGTCTCTCTCTTGGCAGGTATTCCTACGGTTTCTGCTGCGGAGAGTTCGTTGGGAAATGTTATCGGCGCTTCTGTGAGCGGTTCGAAGGTGACATTAACGGTTGATAATGGAACGGAGGCCAGCGATGACCTACTGACGGTTGAGGTTTGCCAAGAGAATATTTTGCGCGTGGATTTCCAGCCCAATTCTGTTCAGGTAAGTCCCGATACGCCAATAATTGATCCAGATTTATCATGGACGCCGGTTGACGCAACGATTCAGATAGCAGGGGATCCGATTACGATTCAAACCTCAGATATGTTGATTGAGATCGCACGGACACCCTGTAGAATGACTGTAAAGAAGGCAGATGGAACGACACTGTTTTGGGAGCCCGCAAGTGGCGGAGTTTTTAATGATGGAGTGCGTTTTGTCCGCGCTGAGGCAACAAATATGTATGGTATCCATAGTTTTGATTGCTTCAGCGATAATGGGAATCTGTTGAGAAATGACAACACTAATACAGCAACAGCTGGACAGCAAGGCAATTCGGGCGGACCATTTATGTGGTCGACCGCAGGATATGGCCTTTTAGTTGACTCGGACGGCGGATATCCTTATACGAATGCTTCTGATAAGAAAATGGAGTTTTACTACGGTGGGACTCCCGCAGAAGGCAGACGCTATGTTAAAAATGATGTCGAGTATTATATTATGCTTGGCAGTCCAACTGAGATAATGACTGCGTTCTCTAAAATTACGGGCACTTCTCCTATGATGCCCAAATGGTCATTAGGTTTCTCAAATTTTGAATGGGGAATTAATGAGAACGAGCTGAATCAAATGGTCGATACATATCGTGCGAAAAATATACCCATTGACGGATATGCGTTTGACTATGATTGGAAAGATTACGGAGAAGACAATTACGGAGAGTTTAGATGGAACACCGATAATTTCCCCTCGGCATCAAGTAATGCACTACAGCAGACGATGTCTGCCAAGGGCATTAAAATGATTGGAATCACTAAGCCCAGAATCGTTACGACCTTGGAAGACGGCACACAGACCCAGCAAGGCGCATATGCACAAAACCATGGCTTCTATTATCCGGGCCATTATAGCTATTTGGACTATTTTGTGCCTGTAACTGTACAGAGCATTGATCCTTATCAGGCTGCTCAGCGGACATGGTGGTGGGAGCACTCACAGGATGCATTTGATAAGGGGATTGTCGGATGGTGGAATGACGAAACGGATAAGGTGTCCTCCAATGGCGCTGAATATCTGTTCGGTAATTATACAACATTGCATATTTCGCAGGCAATGTATGAGGGACAACGATCTTATACAAATGATGGGGTTCGTGTCTGGCAAACGGGCCGTAATTATTATCCTGGAACGCAGAGGTATGCCACATCGATTTGGTCTGGAGACGTCGCGGCACAGTTTTACAAAGGAGAAAGCGTATCTTGGGGAGCGGGCCTGAATGAGCAGAAGGCCACGATGCTTTCCACGATTATCAACGGTCAGCCTAAATGGGGCTCAGATGGAGGCGGTTTCAACCAAAATGTAGGCGTCGTTTCAAATCCTAGCCCAGAACTATATACAAGATGGCTGCAGTTTGCCTCGGTTACGCCTGTCTTCCGTGTGCATGGTCAGTATAATCAACAGCGTCAGCCATGGTATTTTGGAAGTACGGCAGAAGAAGCGGTCAAAGCGGCAATTCAGCAGCGCTATTCGTTAATACCGTATATGTATTCCTATGAGCGAATGGCATATGAGACAGGATTGGGTCTGATTCGGCCACTTTTGTTTGATTATCCGGAGGATTCAAACGTTGCGGATTATTCTGATGCATGGATGTTTGGCGACTCGATTCTTGTAGCACCTGTTACTGAGAGGAATCAGCCGGTAAAATGGATTTATTTGCCCGCTGGAACATGGATCGATTATAACAGAGGCACGCAATATTCTGGCGGTCAATACATCCCATATAGCATCAACAGTGAACAATGGACAGACTTGCCGATGTTTGTTAAATCTGGAGCAATCATTCCAACGCAGTGCGTTCAGGACTATGTTGACGAAGATGACGTAGAAACAATTACTGTTGACATTTTCCCCAGCGCTTCCTCAACGAGCTTTGACTACTATGATGATGACGGAAGCACATATCAGTATGAATCTGGCGTATATTTTTCGCAGGAATTCTCTGCGTCGAAAACAAACCAGACAACCTCTGTCACTGTTGCCGGGAAACAAGGGACGTATTTACCGGAACTCAGCTCGTACTGTATTGCCGTTCACGGCCAAGCGGCAACTGCAGTTAGTAAAAATGCTTCAGATATGACGCAGTACTCTACGCTCAATGCGCTAAAAAATGCAGTTAACGAGGGGTGGTGTGTCGGAAAAGATATTTATGGCGATGTTACTTATATCAAGACTACAGCAGGTTCAAATACTTCGTTCAATTTTACGGTAAGTGGAAATACAACGGTCTCCGCAACTTCGCAATTCTTTGAAGCAGAAGACGCATCCCTTTCCGGCAGCAGTCTTGATACACAGGCTGCGACCGCAGTGGACCACACCGGGTATTCGGGTACGGGTTTCGTCGATCACTTGATCACAGATGGCGCAGCAGTTACATTCTATGCAAAAGTTGCAAATGCCGGAGTGTATGATACATCGTTCCGTTATTCGAATGGATCGGGTGATGGAAAATCCCTGTCTATTTATGTGAATGGCGAATATGTCGGAAATCTGAATATGCCCAATACCGATAACTGGAACACATGGAACACGGTTAGCAAGGAGCTTGAACTTGCAGCTGGAAAAAATGCTATTACGGTAAAGTATGATGATGCTACCGGAAGCAGCGGAAATGTGAATTTGGATTATATGGAAATCCCTTTTGCTCCAATTCAAATCACTGTCGAAGCTGAAAACGCAGCGCTCTGGGGAAGTGCAAAAACGAATCAAAACCACTGGAATTACAGTGGCGATGGTTTTGTCGATGGCATGGAGAGTGTCGGTGCCGGTGTAGAGTTTGAGGTTATCGTTCCAGAAGATGGTCAGTATTCATCAATCCTTCGTTTCTGTAACGGCACTGGAAGTACAAAGAATTTGAATCTTTATATTAACAATACATATGTTGCCTCGGTTAATTTCGCAAGCGATGGAGACAGCTGGAATAACTGGAAAGAGCAAGCGCAACTGCTTTCGCTGTCTAAAGGGCGAAATGTTATAGCATACAGATATGAATCAGGTAATACAGGCTGTATAAATCTCGATAAACTTGAGCTTAGCATCTCTGGCTTGCGTAATACAAATCCAATCGTAGATAATGGCGGTTTCGAAAGAACGGCGTTTGATTCTGCATGGACGGAATGGCATCCAGAAGGACAGGAGTTGGCATTTGGAGTTGATTCCGGTTCCGGCACAAATCCGCCAGAATCAGCGAAAGAGGGCGATAACAGAGCATATTTCTATAGTGCAAGTGCTTATCAACAGAGCATCCACCAAGGAATCAGTCTTGCAAATGGAACGTATGATATAGAGGCGTGGGTAAAAGTAAGCAATGCTGCACCGACGATTGCCAGAATGGAAGTGACAGGGCACGGTGGAAATGCAATATACTGCAATATGCCCGCGAGCGGAACCGGTTGGATGTTAGTGAAAGCTGAAGATGTCTCTGTCACAACAGGATACTTTGATATTGGTTTCTATTGTGCATCTTCTGGAGGAACGACCGTGCATATTGACAGCGTTCGTGTAAATCGAAAGGCCTGATTTGAGCGTAGAGTAGAATAATCAGCGGCTGTAAATTTGTACTAGTACTAAATACAAGCGTAAAGCTGCCTCCTGATGGTGACATCAGGAGGCAGCCTCAAAGTTTGGAGAATTCAAGTATTAGAGTGAAAAATGAGCAAAAGAAGACAGCTGGGAATTAGTTTTAGAGATAGCATGAGCGGCAATTCGGCATTATTTTTTTGTGCATAACGCATAGAGGAAAGGTAATATCATATATGAATAGATGTTGTGGTGTTCTGTTGCCCGTTTTTAGCATTCCTTCCCCATATGGTATCGGGACAATGGGAAAGGCAGCCTACAATTGGATAGATTTTTTGCACCAAGCCGGTCAACAACTGTGGCAGGTTTTGCCGATTGGGCCAACAAGTTATGGAGACAGTCCATATCAGAGTTTCTCGGCATTTGCAGGCAATCCGTATTTCATTGATTTGGAAATGCTTTGCGAAATTGGGCTGCTTAAAAGAGATGAATGTGTCAGTTTGAACGGACTTGGTTACAACATTGTGATTGACTATGAAAAGCAATATCGTTTTCGTTACGATATTTTACGAAAAGCGTTTGGGCGTTTTCACGACTATAAACGGCTCCAAGACTTTTGCGCAGAACACGAGTGGGCAAAAGACTACGCTCTGTTCATGGCAATCAAAGACGAGCAAATGGGGGCACCATGGACACAATGGCCGCTGCCGTTACGAACACGCAATGGGAAAGCGCTTGCAAAAAAGAGAAAAGAATTACACGAAGAAGTCGATTATTACATCTTCCTTCAAATGATATTTTTTGAACAATGGAAGCAGTTGTCAAAATACGCCAAAGAGCAGGGGGTCAGTATCATTGGAGATATCCCAATTTATGTTGCTATGGATTCTGCGGACACGTGGGCAAATCCAGAATTGTTCCAACTTGATGCGCAGTGTCGACCAACAGCGGTTGCTGGGTGCCCACCAGATGCATTCACAGCGGATGGGCAACTGTGGGGAAACCCATTATATAGGTGGGATGTAATGGCGCGTGACGGATATCAGTGGTGGCTTGATCGAATTCGTGCATCTTTGGAACTCTTTGACGCTGTTCGCATTGACCATTTTAGAGGTTTTGAAAGCTATTATGCCATTCCTTATGGAGAAGTAACAGCTAGAAATGGGAAGTGGGTAAAGGGTCCTGGGAAAGGTTTGATTGCGGCAATCAAACAGTCATTTCCTAATGTGCAGATTATTGCAGAAGATCTCGGTTTTTTGACGCAGGAGGTCAAAGAGCTGTTGTCCTATAGCGGCTTTCCCGGAATGAAGATTATCCAGTTCGCATTTGACTCGCGGGAAAAAAGTGACTATATTCCTTTTAAGTATTCAAGAAACTGTGTGGTTTATACAGGAACGCATGACAATGAGACAACACTTGGATGGATAGAGAGTGTATCTGCCGAGTCGTTGCAATATGCAAAATCCTATTTGATGTGCGAGGATGCCGACAAAGATAGATGTGTGGATCTGTTAATCACGTTAGCATTATCTTCTGCCGCCGACTGGGCTGTGATTCCGATGCAAGACTGGCTCCATCTAGGGCGTGAGGCACGAATCAACACGCCTGCAACCATAGGAGAAAATTGGCGTTGGAGAATGAAGCCAGATGTATGTGATGCGGCACTTGCCCATAAAATGCGAGATAAAGCAGTCGTTTACGAACGATTTGCTGAAGTACAACAACGACACTTTTATGAGATACCTATTTCAGCAATATAAATGTTAAGCCGAATATATTCCCTTTGAGTAGCGGAACGTTGTAAAACGTTCCGCTACTGCGTCCAGTGCGTGTCTGCATGACCTTGGATGTTATATTTGTCAAAACAGCAGAAGGGCAATATATCATCTTATAGAAAGCTAGATATGTTACGTGCGTACGCCGCTCTGCAAAATCAGCTCGACCGGCGAAATTGAGCAGCGGTTCCGCGTAAATTGAACAATGGGACCGCCCGGATTGAGCAGTCCCACCGCTCAGGTTGAATATGGGCAGCACAAAACTGTCAAGGTATCATAAAAATGGTCGGGCTTAGATGTCTTGCAGCCCTTTCCGCTTGCGCATGGATTCCTTGTCTCCAATGACCACGGTGTAGGCATCGTGGACGATTCGGTCGCAGATGGTATGTAAGTATCCTCAACTGCTTCAAACTCATGCATTTATGCAACCGAGCCGCCATGTACCAACTGGTACGCACGGTAGTGTGGTAGACCGGCTCATATGTATGAGAAATGTTCCTCTTCGATTTAAGTTGTTTTGAATCTTTCTGCTTTTACACGCGCTGCGTAACCAAACCCCTTACGATCTCATCACCGGCCAGCTCGCTTGTCCGATAGATCTTCTGGCAAAACGGCGTCAGGCTGAAATCCATGCCGGGGCTGCCAGCGTCGAGCAGAATGCCGGTCACGGTGAATTTTCGGGCAGCCTGTTCCTTATGGAGCTTTTCCAGATAGCCCTCCGGCAGCTCACACAGGCCGTCGGTCAGAAAGACAATGTCGGCATTCTCAAAGCCGGCGTCCATGAGCTGGATCGCTTCACCCAAGGGACGCTCGAAATCCGTACCGCCGTTCAAAAATGATTCGGCGGCATTCATCTTATCCTGCATGGAATACTGGCCGGGCAGAAAAACGTCCACCTTGCACTCAGAAGAACCGGCAAAATGAATGAGCGCGAACTTGCGCCGATTTTCTTCTGCAATATCCAGGAGCGTCAGCGCCACAGCCTTGCCCCACGCAGCAGCATCGCCGCGCGTGGAACTGGACTCATCGAGGCAGCAGATGATGTCACCCATGCCCTTGTGGACAGGTTCACGCCTGCGGTACTGCTTGAGCCGCCGCTGCTGATACTTCTTCACGAACAGCGGAAGCGTCTGCGGCGAGGCAAGCATGGCAAACTCCGAGCCGATGGCGCGGGAAAGATCATTGCCAAGCTCCAGCGCGTAGGTTTCTCCGCGCCCATAGGCGTAGCCGTTGCGTTTGCCCTGCGCGAAGATCTCCCGAAAGCGCCCAAGGTGCTTTGAAATCTCCAAGAGCGCGCGATTTTGCCGCACCTTTTGAAGAAGCTCGGTGTTCACCGTGTTTTTCTCCATGGTACCGGCATCATCGCCCCACGCGCCGAGGATCGTCTGGACTTCCTTTGCCTTTTCTGCGGCTGCGCCGACAGCGACAGTAACACTCTCAGATATAGCGACTTTGTTTTGCCGTGCCGTGGTATCTACCATCTTTGCAACGGCCTCAGCCTGCTGCGTTTTGCTCTCGGCCTGATTTGCCGCGTCGATCACCGCCTGTTCCAGCGTGGGATTCAGCGCAGAATCCCGCATCTGCTCTAAAAGCTCTGCGAGCTTCTGCTGTGCCTGATTCCGCGCGGCTTGCAGCTTTTCGAGCGTTTTCAGCGTACCGTCCTTGCCGCCAAACTCCGACAGCAGCTCATCCAGCTGCGCGCCGATCCTTGCCGTAAACTCGGATGCGGCCTCGTAGGCGGGCAGTTCCCGGCCTTCGCAGATCGACTTGATCGTCGGATAGTCCGCATCCTCGGTCACATGGTCGAGCAGCTTTGCGTTGAATTTTTGTGCCTCTGCTGTGAGACTGTCCGTATCGGTTCGCTTCGGGAACAGTGAGTAGAACGACTGAAAAATATCTCTGGACAGTGCGGGGAAGCTATGCAGCTTAGATGCTGCCTCCTGCTGGATAGCCTCCAGGTTCTCATCATCCTTGCTCAGATCGCGGTAAATGCAGTCTTCCAGCTTGGAGCTTTGCAGCACACGATCCGTTTTCTGTGCTGCGGGCGTTCCCGCATATTGAAAACTGCCCCAGCGGGAATCCATGACGTTTTGTATGGTACGAAAGTATTTCTTCATTTTGCACCTCCATAGAAAAGGCAGGGTGGGAAGATCCCACCCTGCACTGTCAGTTTAATAGTTCCCGCCGAAGTTCGGCACAAAGCTG
>ERZ773260.2106-NODE-2106-length-23329-cov-7.759904_pt1 | contig 23329 bp, 30 predicted proteins | sample MGYA00511387_ERZ773260 | MGnify/ENA primary metagenome ERZ773260 (study PRJEB29015, sample SAMEA2737745) | human gut metagenome | biome: human gut; feature: human-associated habitat; material: faeces | place: China | collected 2012 ... | reverse complement strand
TCTCGTTTGCAAATATACGAAATGGAAAAGCCCTTGTCAAGTCCTTCACCGTAACATGTTGAAAACCAATGTAACTTCAAATTCATTAAAAACAGTTTCATGCGGACAATCGTTTTTCAGTGAAATTTCGGTGAAAGATTGGGAGGTAGAAAGTTCACCTTAAAACGTTGGTACAGAAGAGGTCTGAAGGAAGCGAACCTTTTCGGGCGAAAAACGGTTTGTGGGAGGTGGGGCAGGGCGTACGGTACGGCAAAGCCCGTAAAACAGATGTCGGCATACCTGAAAATCGTTCTCTGCAGATTGAAAAATCGTTTGGCTTAGAACGGAAAATCGTTTGGCGCAGAATCCATGGGCGGTTTGGGATATGGCTTTGCCCCAATATATAATAATGTGGCATTTGTAGCCGACATTTATATAAAGAACAAGAAAACATTGGATCATGACATCTATAAAACTAAAATTCAGGCCGTCAACGACTCCGGGCAAGGAAGGCTCAATTGTGTTTCAACTGATATACGGACGCACGGTGCGCAGGATAACGAGCAGGTATAAAATCTTTGCCGGGGAATGGAACGGCGAGGTTGGGAGGATAGCCCTGCCCACGCCGTCCTCGCCGCGTTACGCCCACCTTGTTTCGGTAGAATCGGCCCTACAGTGGGAACTGAACAGGTTACAGCGGATGGTACAGGAAAGCGTCCCGGTAAACCTTGACGAAATCGCTGCCAACTTTTCGTCCGGCATAGATGCGATGGACAGCGTGTTCAACTTCATCCGCAGGCAGATACATCACAAGGAACAGATAGGAAAGGTACGCTCATCCGAGACCTACCGTTCGATGCTTAACAGCTTCACGTGTTTCCGTAAGGGGGTTGACCTGACGTTCGACATGATGGACGGCATGCTTATGGAACTCTACGAGGCATGGATGCGGAAATGCGGATTGACACGCAACAGCACCTCTTTCTATATGCGTATCCTGCGCACCAACTACAAGTTGGCAGTAGAAAAGGGGGTGACACCCGACCGTCATCCGTTCAGGAAGGTCTACTGCGGTATAGACAAGACTGTGAAAAGGAGCCTGCCGTTCAGCGAAATCAAGAAAATCAGCGCTTTGGACCTGTCGCGAAAGCCGAGTATGGATTTCGCGAGGGACATGTTCATGTTCAGCTTCTGCACGCGCGGAATGTCCTTCATAGATATGGCTTACCTGAAAAAGGCCGACCTGAACAACGGTTGCCTGGCATACCGCCGCAAGAAGACGGGACAGCTCATGATGATAGAATGGACCAAGCAGATGCAGGACATCATAGACAAATACAAGTCCGATGGCACAAGTTATCTCCTGCCAATCATTACCCGTGAGGATGGAAGCGAGCGCAGGCAGTACCAGAATCAGATGAGGAAAATCAACAGGCTCCTGAAAGACATAGCAAACCGGGCAGGACTGCCGTTTTCATTGTCAATGTATTATGCGCGCCACAGCTGGGCCACCATCGCACGTGGCAGGGACGTACCGTTGGCAGTCATAAGCGAAGGTCTTGGGCACGATTCGGAAACGACCACACAAATCTACCTCGACTCGATAAAGTCAAGCGAAGTGGACAAAGTAAACCGTATGATTTTGGAGGGGCTTTGACGCAAACGACTGTTTCGAAAAATGTTCCTCTCCTAATATGAGATGGATATTCAGCTGCAAAGGTAGTAAAAATAATTAAACATCAAGTGTTTTGACAAATTTATTTGCGCTTATTTTTCATGAAACGGCAACGGATTAAGCAATTTATTGACGGAATCTTTTTATGAAAACTTTGTAAGCTGTTGGGATTTAGCTGTTCTACAAGAATATCCATCTCATATTAGGAGACGGACAAAAAACGTCATGAAAATCAATATCGACACAAACGCTATTATGAGTAGTGACAGCGATGGAACAATCTTATGGACTTAATAGAAGTCAATAGCTTGGTTTTTGTAACTGCTTGTTGCCGTGTGAATTACGATAGCTTGCAGGATTAGAAAAGATACCCATACCTGAAAAATGAACGACTTCCATACCCCTGTACAAGACCGTCTGCTATGGTTCGTCATGCGCGACCTTAAGCGGTGCAATGCTAAGCAGCCTGCATACAAACTGTTCAAGGATTTGGGGATGGAGGTGTTCACACCCATGGTGTGGAAACTTTCTGTGAAGCACGGGAGGCGTTGCCGGGAAGAAGTGCCCTTCATTCAGGACTTACTTTTTGTGAATGGCACGCGGTTGGCAGTTGACCCTATAGTCGAGAAATACAATACCGTGCAATATCGTTACTTGCGCGGTGGCTACAAAATCCCGATGACGGTCAGGGAAAGCGACATGCAACGCTTCATCCATGCTGTTCAGTCCTCCGAGAATCCGCGCTATTACACGCCTGAAGAAATATCCTCCGACATGATAGGCAGGAAAGTGCGCATCGTGGGCGGTCCGTTGGACGGATATGAAGGGAATTTGCAGAAAATCCAAGGCGCACATGTCAAGCGTCTGTTCGTAGAACTTCCCAATCTCCTTGCCGCTGCCGTGGAGGTACAGCCTGAATACATACAGTTTTTGTAGTTGGCAAGCGGAAAGGGGTAAGTAAACAAGAAGACTTGTATTAAGTTGCTGACCTCATGATATTCAGGCCGTATAGCCTCAAAACAGTATAACCCAACAACCGCACAACCATGTATATGATAGAAGAATTTATATACGAATGGAAACGCCTTCAACATCCCTCAATAGTATCATTTAAATTTGATTGCTAACTTATTTGAAAACAGTTTGTTAAATCAATATTGACAATAGTTTGAAAACAGCTATGAAACAAAAAAGGATAACAGAGGAAGATGGTAGCGATTCTATAAAAGCACCTAATACGGCAATATGGTGGCTTATTGCCTGTGCGATATGCCTCTCTGTCTGTATAGGAGGATTTTTCTTGATAAAACATCTATCCCCAACAATGTGTATATTCTCTACGGGGGGGGATGATTGTACGTCCGCATTGTTTAGCGGCAGCTTTGGAGTGGTGAACGTCCTTCTTATTTTCGCATTGGCTTTTGCTAGTATGATTGTCACGTTTGGTTACCTTTACACTATTCTGAAGTTCATACAACAGAATGACTGGTTGGGTGAGCAAGAGCAATACAAGTATGCCACTTTCGTAAGGGCAACCTTGTCAAGGTACGAATTTGTCATGCTTTATTATAATGGCTTTCTCCATTCCATGATGAAAAAACTGATGTACGGGCATGAAAACGAAGTGAGCAAAGGGTTGAGAGGGTGAAAGGGGTTGAAATGGTTGAATATCAATAGGTTTAAGTGTTAGGGTGGAAATGGGGTGTTTGAAACGAAACGTGCAAAAGGTTGAATTGGCTTTAATTCGGGTTGAATTTTGGGGCTTGAGCGTTTAATGGGTGTTTAAATCCGGTTTAATCTCCTTTTAATTGGCTTTAATATTTAGCGGCTGCATGGCTGGTTTATTCCGGCTGTGTGGCCGCTTTTCTTGTATGCGTGGTAGAATGTACCAGAATAGGGCAAAAGGCGTGAAATAAGCGTGTTTACGGCTGTTTTGGGGCAATATTGCCGCAAGCCGGCAGAATGGGGCAGGGTAGAGGGGGCAGCACATGTGAACGAGTGATCCGGTGAGCTGGGCGGGTGCTTACAGGTGTTTAATGGGGTATTAAATGGCTGTTTGGTTCGGTCCGTTTTGAATGTTTAAATATGGGTAGGGGAGTGGTCGGAATTTTGTACGTTTCGTTTTTTTTGAGGGGTTGGAGATACAGTTGGGGATACATTTGGGGGTACATAGCGATATACATTCAAACCCCTTTAAGGACAGAATTTTTTAAAAAATCGGCTTTTTTCGGGCGATTCGATACCCTTTAATGCCTAAACACACCCCTTTAAAATATAGGTTGAAAATCGTTTAAGTTGCTGATAATCACCGTTAAACGCATTAAATGAGAGAAAAACGCATAAAAAATAATATAAATGCCCTGATTAGAGGGTTCAGGGCATGTATTACGGGGGTACAAGTGTGAACGCAGGAGCATACCCTCCTATCCTGCATTTGCAGTACCTCCAATGTTGGCATCTCCAGCAGTTTTTCCCAACTGTTGCTCAAGTTGTCTTATACGCTCCTTAAGTTTGCCAATTTCTTCAGCCTGCTTAACTACCTTTTCAAGAAGCTTTGAGTTAGTACCTTCCCAAATATCAGTGCCATCTATTGGTTTTTGTTCTATTCCCGTTAGAATCCAATTTATGTCAGTTTCTGGAAATGCGTCAACTATTTTTGTCAGTTTGTCAGAACCTATGGCACTATTAGGTCCCATGTTACTGATATTGCCACGACCAAGACCACATCGTTCTTCAAATGCCCTGATAGACAAGCCTTCAAATTCAGCCATTTTGATTAATCGTTCTTTTATTGTACTCATATATACGTTTAGATAAAACAATAAATGACATAAATAAATGCCATAATATTATTGCGTGTCAAAAATAAGTGTTATCTTTGCAACGTGTTACTACTTTAACGGGCTTCAAAAATACAAAAAAAGCGTCGGATGGGCAAGTAATACACTAACCCATTAAGTAATAGAATTACAAATCATATAAAGTAAAAGGATATGGAAACAACCTCAAAACGTTACGTAGATGTAACCAATGCAGCAAAAACCAAGTTGGCGAAGCTGTTCAAGTGTACTGAAACCTTTGTGTATATGGCACTGACCTACCGTAAAAATTCGGATTTGGCGCGTAAGGTCCGTTATGTTGCCGTTCGTGACTATCAGGGTAAGCCGATGCACCACTGCCCTGAATGCGAAACCCTGCACAATACAACCAAAGACGGACGCAGCGTTATGGTTCAGAATTTCGATAATGGTGTGCAGTTGATTGTTGACAAAGGTAATGGAAATGTGGACCTGTTCAACCGCAAAGGTGAACGGCTCAACCATTGGGATAATGTGGATTTTCCGAAGCTCTCAGAAATACAAATAGAGGCGGAGGCTATGTAATGGAGGGCAAGTATGGAAGTAGTAAACGGAAAAATATGTATCAGTTACGCGGAACTTACAGGGCGTATTATAACGACCAGTAACCTTAAAGCTTTGGTGCGGAAAGGTCAGGTCGAACAAGCCCAAAAGGGAGGTAACGGACGTGCAGCCCTTTACGAAGTTGACAGCTTCCCACTGAAATGGCGCACGGAGATATACAAGCGCTACCCTGATTTGCAGGAACAGGCAGACAGTAAGGAGTTTTTAGACACCATACAGCCAGACGGCAAAGCATTGGACTATTACCAAGGCTATACGCTGGCAGACGGCCGAAAATTGCCCGATGATAAGGTTCTGGAGTATGCCAATAATTGCGCTGTAATGAATGCTTTCCGCCGTTGTATCGAGGACTGCCAGAGCAAGCGCAACAGAGCCGGAAAGAAACGCCCGCCCCTGGGTGAGTTTTGGCGCAAGGCTGCCAATTCGCTTGAATACCTTGCGGACCGCTTTCCAAACTCATTGCCACGCAGTGCCAGACGCTTACAAATGAAGTTCAGCGAATACCTGGAGCAAGGTTATGACTGCTTTATTTCCGGCAAGTTCCTGAACGGTAACGCCGGCAAGGTAGTAGATGAGTTCCAACGCAGTTATATGTCGGCTTTGGTCTGCCACCCCAACAACTTACCTGATACTAAGATTGCAGGGCTTTACAATGCCATGGCAGAACAACAGGAATGGGAACCAATCACCGCCGCAACTGTTGGCGTATGGCGCGAAAAGTTGGGCGCAGTGGTAACAGCCGGACGCTTGGGAGTGTCGAACTTCCGCAACCATGTAACTATGCAAGTGAAGCGCAGACGACCGAGTACGCCGTTCCTGATGTGGTCGCTTGACGGTTGGACGGTTGAACTTCTTTACCAGTCCACCAAGACCGATAAAAAGGGGCACAGCGTAACCACCTACACCAACCGCCTGACTATGGTTGTGGTTCTGGACGTGTTCAACGATTACCCTATAGGTTATGCCGTTGGTTCGCATGAGTGTCCGGAACTGATAAAGGCAGCATTACGCAACGCCGCGATCCACAGCCGGGAGCTTATGGGCGAAATGCTCAGAGCTTACCAGATTCAAAGCGACCGTTACGCAATCAAGACCATGCACGACCTTTACGCCGTCATGGGTGGCAAGGTGACACCGGCACAGGCTCACAACGCAAAGGCAAAGCCCGTAGAGCCTTATTTCAACCACCTGAATACGACTTACTGCCTTCTGTGCAATAATTGGTCGGGATTCGGTATCACTTCAAACCCAAAGCGACAGCCCAACAGTGACGCACTGAACCGGAAACGCCACAGTTTCCCCGATGAAGCCGGCGTAAGGGCGCAGATTGATGAAATGATGCGGCTTGAAAGAAAGTTGAAATATGGGGCCTACGTTCAAGGTGCTGCCAAACTGAAAGACGAACACCGTCTGCCGTTGAGCCGTGAAACATATCTGCTGAACTACGGAGCGGAAACAGGGTTTAAAAATGTGCTGGAGGGTTGCGGGTTGCGCCCCACCATTTTGGGAGTTAAAAGGGATTACGATTGTTTCGACCTGACATTCCGCGACCACGCTTCTGAACGCTGGACGGTGAAGTATGACCCTGACGACCTCAGCCAAGTGCTTGCAGTGAATGCCGACGGCAGCCGCCGTTACATGCTTGAGGAGAAATACGTGCAGCCTATGGCACTGGCAGACCGCCAGCCGGGCGATGCGGAACAGTTGGCAAGGATCCGAGAGTATAACAAGCAACTGGAAACAGCTAAAGCCCAGCAAATGGCCATAGACCTGGAACGAACGGAGCAGCTTATCCACGGAACCCCAGCACTGCGCGGAAGTGTTGAAGACCGCCTCCTGCTGACGGACAGCCGGGGACAGCACAAGAACAACCGAAGCCTCAAACGTCTGGCAGCCGCTGAAATTGAAGCCATAGAGGTGGAAACAGTGGAAATGCCGATAAGCCAAGGAGCCAACCGGACAGACGCGGCCGAATACAGCGCCAACGATTACTCGATATTCTAAAACATTGATTTAACAGATACTTAAATACTTTTTAAATATGATGCAAAAGGACCAAAAACAACAGATTTGCGACCAGCTGCGCGCATATTGCGACCAAAAAGGTAGCCAGAACAAAGCAGCCAACAGCATGAACGGAGTAAGCTCTGCCACTATCAGCAAAATACTTGCCGGTTCATGGGAAACAATCAGCGACGAAATGTGGCGCACAGTAGCCGCCCAGACCGGTGGAAAGGTAGAGGGTTGGCAGGTGGTCAGTACACAAGCCTACGATCGTATGACCTTCACCCTGACCAATGCCCAGGCTGATGCCCTGGTGCTTGCCGTTACCGGTGAGGCAGGGAGTGGCAAAACGGAAGCCATTAAGAACTATGCAGCCGGACACGCCAACGCCTACCACCTGACCTGTTCGGAATATTGGAACCGCCGCACTTTCATGCACAAACTGCTCAAGTGCATGGGCGTGGGTGTCAGCGGTACCACGGTGGGCGAAATGATGGACGATATAGTGGACACGCTCAAACGCAAGGACGCGCCCCTTATTGTACTGGATGAAGCCGACAAACTGACTGACCAGGTGCTTTATTTCTTTATCAGTCTGTATAATCAGCTGGAGGGACATTGCGGCATTATATTGACCGCCACCAGTTTCCTTCAAAAGCGCATAGAACGCGGTGTGCGCCTGAACCGTAAAGGCTATGCAGAGATATACAGCCGTATCGGCCGCAAGTTCGTAAAACTGCCTTTGCTCAACAGCGAGGACATAGCCGCCGTATGCGTTGCCAACGGATTGAACGACAGCAAAGGTATTAACAGGATTATAAACGAAAGTGAGGGCGACCTTCGCCGCGTTAAACGCAGTGTATGGGCGACTTTGAAAGGAGGTGAAAGATGAAAACGAAAGTATTATTAAAGAAACTTTGTTTGGTCGTGGCTTTGGTTCTGGCGGTCGTTGCCTGGGTGGCTGTTTACCTGCTTTACCTGCCTTTCGGAATTGCCCGCGCATTCATAGACATAGACGGCTTTAAAGAGTTTTGGGAGTGTCTGGATGATTGCTTCCACAGTATAAAAATTTGGTTTTTGAAAGGATGGGCAAAATGAGTTACAAGATAAGCCTCGGGCTGGAAGCCGCCAAGGTACCCGATTTTATGGCCTTGTGGCTTGAAAAGGATCTGCCGGTGGATATTGTTGCAAAGCAAGGCACCCACAAAGGAAAGCGAATAATAGAAGTGATAATAACAGGCACTGGCTTATATGATATAGACCGTAAAGAAAAAGCATTTAATAAGGTTATGCGTAGCACCGGTTTCCTTGAAATAATGGAAATAGAGTCAATACAAATAAAAAATTAAATGATATGAGCAGAGCAATAAGTAACATGAATGTGCTTGCGGCACAGTTTGAGGTGGCCGATTTTGACGGGCCATATTTGGCCAGTTTCGGCCGTCCCGAGCTGCGCGGTTCCTGGTTTATCTGGGGCGGAAGTGGCAGCGGTAAAACCACTTTCACCCTGATGCTCTGCAAATACCTTTCTAAGTTCAAGCGTGTTGCTTATGATTCGCTCGAACAGGGTTTGAGCCTGTCCCTTCAAAAAGCCTGGGAACGTGTAGGCATGGCCGAAGCCGGTAATAACATTGTGCTACTTAACAAAGAGGAATTACCGGAACTGCGTACACGTTTGGCAAAGCGGAAAAGCCCCGACATAATCGTAATAGACAGCATCCAGTATCTGGATAAATTCTATAAAGACCAGTACAAGAAATTAAAAAATGACTTTCCGGATAAACTGTTCATCTTCATAGGTCAGGAAAAGACCGGTAACGGTGAACCTGCCGGAACAATGGGGGTACACATTCGGTATGATGCAGATATAAAAATCCATGTAGAGGGTTTCAAGGCTTTTTTTACTACCCGTTACGAGGATTCAGACAAAGGCGAGGGCGGCGCAGACTTCATAATTTGGCAGGAGGGTGCAGACGCATATTGGTTAAATCAAATCAAGAAATAAAGACTATGGGAGAAAATAAAACAATGGACCAGATCCACCGTGGATTGCTTAAGAAGTTCCACACCCTTTGCGGTGTGCTTCACATGACAGAGGACCAGAAAAAGGACCTTTTGTCGAGTTGGGGCGTGGAAAGCAGCCGCGACCTGGACCAACACCAACTAATAGACATTTGCGCGAAATTAAGCGAAATGGTCAACAAGAAACAAGGCAGAGCCACGCTTGACCAGTTGCGCAAACGAGTGATAGCGGCGATAGGCAGTTGGTTACGTTCCACCTATCAAAGCCAAGGAATAAATAAAATCAAGGGCATAGCCTGCCGGGCTACCGGTTACGATGACTTCAACAAGATACCGAGGGAGCGACTTTATAACCTGATAGCGACCTTCAACAACAAGGTAAAGGATTCGCAGTCGGTTGACAGTCTGACCAATGCCATGCTGATGCAGTCGATAATGGGTGGTTCAAAGGGCGAAGCCTGATAAGTTAAACCATAAAAATAACGACGATGAGCTGGATTACAGAAAGCAACAGGCAGAAACATTTCAAGTATGCCATTTTGTGCGGCTTTGTAGGCACATTTCTGTTTGCCCTTGGCGTTGCCATGGGGCTGGAGTATAAAGATTATGCCTATGGCAATAAATGGGACTGGCTGGACATAGCCGCCACCCTTTTAGGCGGATTGGTCGGTCAACTGTTACAGGTGCTGCTCCTGTTCTTAATTTATTGGTGCTGATATGGTAATAATGAATGAAGTAAAGCAGGTTATTAAAGAAATGACCTGCTCAATGGAAAACGAAGAATATATCGAGTTTATGCGTGAATTGTCAGACTGGGCGGGTTCACAGGCCGATATGGCGGAATTTGTTCCCGACTATGAACCGGAGGACGATTAAACGGTATTTAATAACTGATTAAAAACAGATAAAATGGAAAAAGTAGAAATGACAGCGGAAGAACGCAGAGAATTTGAAGCGTTCCGCGCAGAAAAAAGGAAAAAAGAAGCCGCAGAGCGTCGCAAACAACAGCGTGCCACCTACCAGCAAATGGTCGATGACGAACTGGCACAGGCAGTCCCGGAACTTCGCAGATTAAGCCAGGACATACGCACCGTAAAAGGTGCGGTTTTCGGTAATTTCCAGACCGTGTTACAGATGAAAGAGGAGGTCGTAGGATTCAAGGAAGACGGGCAGTTCAGCCACACATTTACCAATAGTGAAAGCACCTTGCGTCTTACTTTGGGTGTCAATACGGTGGACGGCTGGTCTGATATGGCAGAGACAGGCATCGCAATGGTACGCAAGTATATTGAAAGCCTTGCGACAGATGAAAAGACCAAAACCCTTGTAAATACTGTGCTTAGGCTGTTGAGCAAGGACAAACAAGGCAACCTCAATGCAAGCCGTGTGCTCCAGTTGGCAAAAATGGCGGAAGAAAGTAAGGATGAGCAGTTCATTGAGGGCGTTAAAATCATTCAGGAAAGCTATATGCCCACTGAAACACGCCGTTATATCAGAGCGCAATATCGTGATGAAACAACCGCCAACGGCTGGCGAAACATTCCGCTTGGGATAACTGACGTTGATTTGATAGAAACGGAGCCGGAACCTGCCAAACCGGAGGCTGAGGTATAAAAAAAGGGAGGTGTAAGTTCATTTGCTTTGCCCGAAAGCCCACGACCAGACACCGCCCGATGTAAAAGGACGGTGCAAAGGTAGTAAAATTCGGGCAAATGGCAATGAAAAAAAGGTTTAAAAGTACTGTGGCGCGTGCGCAGAAAATTAAGGAAATCACAGCCTTACATTATGAAGCCGGGAACCAGGCAAGATGTTACAGGGCAGTTTGGCGGCATTGGATAGAGCCCGAATTTCGGATCTGTTACCGCACCTACCTGAATTATTTAGGCATTTTGGAAGAAGAAGCAGAGAAAGCCCGGCAATTTGAATTACCCCTCTTTTCGGAGTAATTGAAAACAATACCCCTGACAGCGTAAAAACTGCCGGGGGTTATTGTATTACTTTGGTGATGAAATGGCCACAGAAGCGACAGAAACGGGCTTAAATGGCCTCATGGCGGTGCAGTCTTGTGCAGACGTTACCAACCGTTCCACATTTTCCACGAGTTCGGTGTGGTTATGGTTCGTTGCTGAGGTCGTAAGCTGGAAGCCGGCGAAGCCTTCCCCGCGCAGCCCCTGCATTTTGGCGTTAATGCTGTTGATGAGGTCGAACACCGCCAAAGCTTCGGCCATTCGCTTGTCCTTATGGCCATGAACCGGAACAGCACGGGTAACAATGTGGAGGCGCACGGCGATATCGCCCCGACGTGCCCCGGTATTCTGCTGGTGCCAGTCGATTTGTTCAAATTCCACGAATATGGCGGGTGTTTCAAAGACAGAACCACCACCGAGGAGGTTTACCTGGTCGTTCCAAAGGTCAATATAAGGCACCCCTTCAGGAAATGCCGCGGTCGGTTCAATGGACGAAAGAGCGTCCGCAATGGCTAAAAAAATGGCTTTTCTCATTTCTTCAAAAAATTGGTTAGTGACAAATTATATTTTTTCAGGTTGTCCTCAATCACGTTTCGGATCAGGCGTTGGGTTTCCGGTCCGTCTCCGATAAACTGGCGTTTGGGCATGGTGAATTTTCGCGTATGGGCACGGACCGTGTAGGTTTTCCCCTTCCTGCTTCTTCGGGTGTGTGACTTTACCGGTTTCCTGCCTGTACCGCCTTCGTTGTGAATTTCCGCGTATGCGAGTGCAGACGAAAAGCGGACACCGTTACCCTCTACACGTCCCTGAGTGGAGCGGCGCATGGCACCGGTCACAATCAGGAGCGAACCCCTGGGGTAATCGTGTGCGCGTGGCTTCCATTTCTCTGTAAAAAAAGCCTTCCGCTCAAAGTTGCGGTCGAACTCATCGGATAGCTCCACCCGCATGTCGTTAAGAATGTCGTTTTTTAATTCGTTGGCACTGAGCATTTACTTTGTTTTTAATGATTGATTTTCAAAATAAAAATTGTAATTTTGCGACATGGCAAAAATTATAGATAAAATAGAGGAATGCCCTTATATGTGCGAGCACTGCAAGCACTTCATAAAAGGTTTGACTTGTGCAGCGTTTGACATTATCCCGATTGAGATTGTGCAAGACGGTGCAGAGAGCCACAACCATATATTTGAGGGGCAAAAAGGTGATTATGTCTTTGAACCAGCAAGACCACGTGATACAATGCGTGTTTATGTTGATTCAGACGAAGCCCCAGAGGCTTGATGCTTTTTTGCATATAATTTCCTTATTAAAGTACCAACCGCAACCGCAATAGGTCGCGGTTTTTCGTTATTGAGATATTCAGACCACGCCTCTGCTATAAATTCAGCTGCATTTTTATGCCCGTATGTGGACAGGTTTTCCACAATATGCTCTTTGCCTTTTGCTCTTTCTTCATTATACATTTTCAGAAAATCAGCATGAGTTCGCAGGCCAAGCAATCGGTCTATTTCGTGCCCGAGTTCATGGTCGAAAACAGCCTTTAAAGTGCCTGTTCCAGGTGGGTGCCATTTGCTTTTTACATCAGAAGCCAAAGAGTCGTCTATTTTTTCACCTTTCCACATGGTATTAAAAGCAATGCCGGCAAGCCCCCATTCACTAAAAGCCCCATGTGAATAGGCATATACATTTTTAGAGGGACCGACTTTATAACTTTTAATAAATTTTTTGGCGTATTCCATGAGATAGTCATCCCCAAGGCTTTCATATCTGGGGTCTTCTTTTAGTTCTTTGAACTTCCTTTCTACAAGCAACTCAACACGCCCCTGAATGGTGCCGACATACTGTGTTGTTTCTTTTAATTCAGGGTAACACTGGAAATGCTTTTCTGCACTTCGGAATATAGCCTCAATTTGCGCCATTTGTTTTGACGTGAAGCCTTTCAGTGAGCAGTTAACGCCCAATTTATCACGGAAAAACTGCTCTGCTTCCGCTATTGTTTTAGGGGTCCATTCCGCAGGTGTATAGCCGTCAATCGCTTGTTTGAGTGCTTCCGCTTTAGGTCCTTTGTAATATGGGTGCTTAGGCGGGAACAGAGCCAGTTCCTTACCCGGATTGAACCGGAAAATCTGCTGTTTTGCCGTTTCGGTGCAATTATCACCCCGTTTCATGGATAATTCAGGGTCAGAAAGCGGATATTTCCCTTTTCTGACCTGCACGGCTGTACAGCGACAGTTCCACCCATTTGGCGGCAGGTATTTGCCCCAAAACGGGTCGGACGGCGGCAGGGTCGTACCGTTCAGAATGGCGTGATCCTCACGCACGCGGTCATCTTCGGCCGTTCTGTACTGTAGGTCGTATTTGTCGCCGTCAGCTTCAAACCGGTGCCAGCGTGCAGCCATGAGGGAAGCGCCGACCGCGTGGTTATATTCCGCGTACAGGTAGTTATGATTATACCTGTTGTTAACCTTTACCGCATCCTGGTGGAACGCTTCAAAGGACTTTATGTTTCCTTTCTCATCGAGCAGGGAGAGCCCCACTTCGCGGAGAGAGTGAAACGCCTTCAAGCCGGAGAAAATAAAGGCGTTGTTTTCGAGCGCATATCTGACCGTTTCCGGAACTTCATGCGGAAGCCCTGAACTGATACCCGTTACCAACTGTTTTAATGTTTCACCGATAAGCCGGCGAGCTTCGGGGGTATTCATTTGGGCATTATCGAATCCACCGGCATGATAAACCATGTCGGCAGCGTCAAAAAATGCCGTATCGTCGAAATCAGGGCGTTTGTCGCCTTCCGCAAGTTGCAGGAGGTCTCCGCTATACAAGTCGCCCAAAGCGCGGTTAAACGCAAGATATGAGCCCCGCAGCCCGGCATCAGGGGCGGGGCTCAGTCGAAAAAACGGTCCGGCTGTGTTTTCGCTTCGCGTGCCCCGGAAATCTGCACGCCGTATTTATCCGTGAAATATTCCGGTGGAATTTCGTAATACTCCAGGAGCAGGCGTTCAATTTCGCGCTGTTCGGCAGGCGTGTAACTGGCCGCGTTGTTCCATTGGAAACGCAACCCCTGGACCGGGAAGCCGTGGCGCACCATGAGCGGCAACAGTCGCCCGTTAACCACGTTGGCCACCATGGCCGCGTCGCTTTCGGTGACACGCTCAAAAATTTCAAGATGCACCTCCGACTGAGACAGGGACGAACCCGAATCAATGGTCATGGTTTGCATCAAAATGGCCTTTGATAGTTCCGAGTTGCAGCGATCTACCCGTTTGTCATATACGTTGTAAGCATCGCCCCTGCTTGTTTCTTTAATTTCAATGTCGGTGCCTTCCGGGAACAGTCCCCAGAAAGCCGTACCCATGGTTTCGAGTGCATTTTCCACCCTTCTGCGTTCCTCTTCGTCAGGACTGGAAGTGTGAGCCACACGCATAGGCAGCCCGAAAATTTCGCCGAACATATCCCAGAACGCCAGCATATTTTTTTTGCTGATGCAGGACGGGCAGCATTTCAGCAATAAACCGAGGTCGCGACCCTTACCCACAGGAATAACCCAGTTTGCAAAGTCCCCCTCCACATAGGAAATACCGCCGCGCCAGTCGTCGCCCGGTGATTTGACCACGACCCCATATTCGGGTACAACATGTTTGCGGGGCACGAGTTCCACCCCGTCATAACGCATAATGCCGTTTTCATCGTTAACAATATCGCCCAGCTGTATAAGCGTAGGACCCCAGAAACGTGAGTCCAGGGCAAGATCCATAAAATCGGAGAACCATTCCTGTTGCAGCAGTTCCGTGGCTTCTGCGTTTTCCTTGCCGTCCTGACCTACCAGACGGAAGTCCTTTTGCAGCGTTTTTCCTTTGCGCTGGCCGATACAGCCGGACAGGTGAGCGTCCAACACGGCATCTCCGTAAATGTCATAAAGCCGGCTACGGTTCGGGTTTTCGTAGTCGATAGCCATTTGGTGAGCGTTGCGCCAGTCCGCTATATCTTTTTTTGTAAGCGAGTCGGATTGCTGGAGCAGTTGTGCCGTCAGCTTCAAACCTTTTCTGCTTGAAGCTTTCCGAGCCAGGGTCATTGTTTCCGACCGTGTGGGGCGGTCGAACCAGTCCCGTATATTTGATATTAAATTAGCCATTGTTCTGTTTTAAGTTAAACGTAAATTTCCTTTCGCATCGAGGCGGAGCCTGTCAGGAGCTGCCAAGCGTACAGCCGGGGCAATTATTGTAAGCCTTACCGTCTTGTAGTGTATTGTGTTGTTTGTGGGTATCACATGCACCCTTGCGGTTCCCGGTTCCCTTGGAACAATGCGCCCGTCCGGTTCAATGTAGGCAGCCGTTCCGTCCGTTTGGTAAATGATGTTTTGCAGGGCAGAATATGGCAGTACCTTAGCCTCGATATAACGTGGCACAGGGTTGCCGATAGTTACGGGTTCCGGTTCTTTTACACGTAAGCCGGAGGGAATGGGACGCGCCACCATTTCCGCACGCTTTGCCACTTCTTCCACTTTCTGGCGTGTTTGTTCCGTCAAAGCCTGCTCCGTTTGTGCACTGACGGCAGCGTTTTGGGCGTTCTGTGTGGCTACTTTGGCCGCTTCGGTAGCTGTGTTGGCTTTACCGGTAGCCGTGGTGCAGTCAGCCACTGCCTTGCTTGATACTGTCTCCAGTTCCTGTGCACTTTTTAATACGTTTTTTGTGGCTTTATTGGCTGCGTCGGTGGCTGTATTGGCACGGCTTGCCGCTTCGTTTGCCGGCCGTTGAAGCAGTTCAATTTGAGCCTCTGTAAAATCTGCGTATGTAAACGGATCCCCTTTGTCCCCTTTGATGCTTAGTAACTGTTCAGGGGTGAAGTCCTCAAACGTGAACGGCAGACCACGTGTGTAAGCTGCGAGCGCGTCACATTCTATCACGCCGTCTGTATCGGTGGCAAGGTGCCAAAGGTTCACACTGATTTTTTCCGGATAATAGACATTTTGTAAACCGTCCGGCATAAGGTCGTTAATGAGCTGGAGATGCAGTTCCCTTGTCAAATCACCTTCACAAAGTCCGTGGTTTTTAAAAATAACCAGCAGTGCGTCCCCGTCCGGGGTGCAGTTCTTATATATTCCTTTTGTTCGCGAAGCAGTAAAAGTGTTCCCGTGCTTGGTGCGGTATTCAATTTTGAAATCCACGTCAGGCAAAGCAACAAAGCTGCCGTCACCATTGCGGAAGCGTTCGCGCAGGATAAAGTCGCTTTTGTAGTTAATATGTCTGATCTGTTCCATTATGTAAATCTTAAATATCCGTTAGCATCGAGGCGGAGACCGTCAGCGGCGCAAAGCCTGAGACGTGGCGGAACCACTTCAATGGTCAAAGTGCGGTAAATGCCGGTGTTTCCGGTAGCCACCGCGTAAATGCGTGCCGTTCCTTCTTCCATGGGAACAATTTCCCCGTCCGGTGTCACTCTTGCCGCCGAATTGTCGGCATAAAAGAAAATCGAACCCAGCCCAAAGCGCGGGAACAGTTCCGCCTTGATTTTCGGCAGCATGGTGTTTGTAACCGTGACAGAGCCCGGACACTGTTTAATATCAATACGAATCGGTGCGGCCAGGTTCTGCGAGGACAGCGAAGCCACCAGCGACTCCACCAGGGCGCGGGCAGCTTCCGACTTCTGGAGTTCCGCGGCGGCTTTTGCCACGGCATCATCCACCCCGGCCAAACGGGTGTCGATATCCTGCTGAATTTCCGGGATATTCGTTTCAATGAACAAAGCGAGCGCATCGCGCACATTACCGCAGTGTTCCACCAATTCAAAGAATAGTGACCCCACCTGCTGTGCTGTCACCGTCTTGGCCGCCACCGCGTCGCGAATGGCAACGGCACGGGCCGCGAGTTCGGCCGTATTAAGCTGCGGAACTGGGATAGGTGTAATATTTTTCATTCAGATAAAAATTAAAATTATGCGAAAGTATCGTCAAACGGATTTTGGAAAATACGCGTGAGGTGAATCTGCGTATTTTCTTTCGGTGGCCGTCCTGCCATAATATCTGCCAGAGCATCCTCCAGCGGGTTAATGAGCATTTGTCCGGAACGGTGAGGTCTGACGACGACAGAACCGGTAACTTTGCCCGGAGACGTGGAGGACATGAGGTAGGTAAATTCCAAACGGCCGATATCGGTTGCCGGTGCGAGTTTTCGCACGCTGTAGGCTTCGCGAATGGTCGGGGCTACTATGTCGTCGGCTTCATATTCCAGAACCCGGCCGTCCGACAGGGTGTCGGTCAGTGATAAGCCGTTACGCCTTATCAGGGAGAACACCCCCTCGGCAGAACCAAGGGCGATAATGGCAATATCTATGAGCGACTGGCGGTCTTTTACTTTTATTTCCATAGCTATGAAATTGTAATTACGCCGTTATCGGCAACAGTTATATTTGCGACATCGAGACCGACGGCGCGCAGCATCTTTTTCGTATTTCCCGGCCAGAATTTGTCGCGGTTTGCGGCAAGCATTCCGGGAGCGTCAGCCCCCAGCAGCGGCATTTCCTTGAAATCTCCTGGCATGGCGCGGAGGACCGTTTCGGCAATGAAGCCGGAAGCCTCTGCGACGACGGCAGCGCGGTGATGAACGAGCAGGTCCGCCGTTTCCGTGTTGATTTGAAGTCCTGTAATAATCATTGCTTAATCTTTGTATTTTCGTAATCTGACTTTTTAAACGGCTTGGCCGTTTGGGCTTTGCTTGTTGTCGGGCTTATCGTGCCGGTTGGCCCGGTTCCAACCGTAGCAGTTGTAATGTGCGTATGGTTGTTATAGGCATTTATAAGGCTGTTAACCGTATCTTTCAACTCATTCAGTTTGTCGGTGAGTTTCTGGATAATGACCAGTCCGTCCAATTCGCCCCCATTGAAAATAATATCTTCTTTGTTTATGTCTGCGGACATTTTGGCCGTTTTTATCCTTATCCCTTCCGCGTCGATAGCGGCGGCCGTTTCCCCAATCACCATTTCGGCCGACTCTATTTTGTCGGTGGCCAGCATCAGCCCGGCGGCACCGTCAGCCATAAAACCGACCACAACAAACGCCCCTTTTTCCGGATAAATGACCTGTCCGAAATCAGAGCCCTGGTTAGCCTGTAGGTTCACCCCGAGAAGCGGCGCCCCCTCATTAACCGGGGTGCAGTCAATGGTACGGGCTGTTTTATCCACGTCGTCCACGATGCAGACCAGGGCAACGGTTTCACCGTCCTGCTGTGCCAATTTCCTTATCGCGTCTTTGATATTGTCCATTACGTTAGAATTTAGCCGATACGCAGCCCGAGGGAAATTTCCTGCCTGTAGCCGGTATCGCCGTATTTAATTACATTCTTTTTCACCTGATACACGCCCATCTTTGTGCCGTCAATAATAATACCGACAGCATCCAGACAGTCGACCAGCGTATGCCCAAACGTGGTAAACGAGCCGGAAAGCCCGTCCCTTTTGAGGCGTTTTATTTCCTGCTGTGCCCACGCTTTCAGTTCGCTTTCCGTCTTGTTATATGTGTGCAGCGTGCGTTGTTCCCCGTCCGCGTCTCCTGCTTCGACCTTTATTTTCTTGTTGTCCGGCATGAGACTGACAGCTTTAACACGCAAGCGCATATTTTCTGCTTTCTGCTGTTTCAGATTTTGGTCGGAAATGATGTTAAACCCGGTTTTGAAAACCTGTGAGGGCTTGTTGTCGCGTTCAAACAATACACCGCAGTACAGAACCGGTTCCCCTTCCTCATAGCGGAAAAATGAGCGTATGCCTTGCTGGGAAAGTTTGCCGAGCAGGGCGGCCACAGTGTCAGCCGTTACACGGTAAGCCCCGAGCGACTGTTCCCCCATGACATTGAGCCTGTAAGAAATGCCCTGGTCCTTGAGCAGTTTTTCAAGCGTTACAGAACGGTAAGCCATTTTCTTTGCCGGCATCTGTTTCAGGTTGAACATATCATCCTCGCAGGTTATGACTACCGGGGTTTTGAATCCCACATCACGGACAAACCCGGAAAAAGCCGTTTGCAGGTTATCATCGTAGCCCAGTGATATGGTTACTTTGTCGCCGCGCTTGACCGGTATCTTTTCCGAACCGTCCCACTTTAATTTTTTGGGCAAAGTGATTTTTGCTTCGGTCGTCAGTTTGTCCGTGTCCCGCACAATTTCCACAGCCGTAACGCATTCAACGGACCACGTGCGGTCGCTTTGAATCTCTATTTTTGCGGATAGTCTGAACATTGTTTAAACAGCGTTTAAATGGTTTTTAATAATCGTATCGGTTCGGTTTCATGCAGCCTGTGCGTATCGGGTTGTGCGTGTCTGTTTCCCCGTCCTCACTGACATAGACAGGCAGGTCGGGCGAAGCTTTGGAAGCCTGTACGTCGCGCAGCCATTTTATTGCGTCATTATACAGACATTCCCGACGCTCATGCCCCATGTTCTGCGGCAGCCTGTGCACCATTAGCCACAAAGAAATATTAACGGCACACTGCACGACCATGGGGTTGCGGCAGGAACCCGAAGCGGAAAACACGCGGTCCATGTCATAGCGGGCACGCAGGTATGAGGAAATTTGCTCCAGGGCGGCAGCTTCGGCAGCCAGGCGCGTATCCTCATTCTCTGTTATCTGCTCAAATTCGTAGGTGTCGCAGACAGAGCGGTAATCTTCAACAGTCAAAAACATAGGCACATCATTTAGAGGGGTTCGCTTCAAAAATGGCTATCTTTCTGGCCGTTTCGGCAGTGAAGCCACGGGCAAAACGGTGTTTTCTGATCAGCGTTTTAATGGCTTGCATAGATACACATACAGGGCGCCCGTTATGTACGAGCACCAGGTATTTTTTACCGTACAGGTTGGCATCTCGTTTGGCTTGTCTGATAGCCTTCTTTTTGCGCCAGTCGAAAACACAGGCGCGTAAATAGTCCATAATTACCATGATACATTTTTTGCATTTGTCCTCCTGCCGAAAGAGGGGTTAAACGATTTAGTGCGTGTGTCGCGCTGTAGCATCCAGATAGCGCCCTCGTCGGCATCGGGGGCATCATCGTGGCCGCGCATTCCTTTTTCAAATGAAAGTGTCTGTTCAATACCTGTCAGCATGTCCGGGTCGTCGCGTTGTGTCTCATCATATACCACGAAGCCACGCTCCCAAAGGGGGCTGATAGCTTCAATACGCTGGAATTTATCCGGCTTTTTACGTTTGTCCCCTGTAATGGGCAGCTGATAGCCGCGGAGTTCCCCTTCACGTCGGAACTCGTCCAAAATGGTGTCCTGCATGAAGTTCGCCTCCATGTACCAACGCACGGCAATACCCTGTTCCCTGCACCATTCGTACAGGTCATAACACCAGCGCACCATTTCGGCCACGGAAGCCTGCCGGACAAAGGCGCGGAGGTGATAAAGTGTCGTTCCTGCCTTACCCCACAGTTTTGCCGCCTTGAAGTCGTTTTTTGTCGAGCCTTTGAATGAGGGGTCTATGTACAGAATAATTTCCGAGAACTTGTTCCATGCCGGGCGTTTGCCCCAGCGGATCCACTCATTTTTGAACACGGCACCCTCTATTATCGGGTTGTTCATGTATTCCTTTTGAAATTCTCTGTAGCCGGCCACCTCTTCAATTTCGCGCACTTCCTGGGGTGTCCATTTGGAAGCCCAAGAAACATTACCCTTGCTGTCGTAGATATTTACGCGGGTAACATGTACCGATTTAATTTCGCACCACTTGGCCAGTACCGAATTTTTGGCAATGAGGTTGCCCACCATGATGAAGCGGCCACGTCCGCCGTCGAGCGTTCCGAACAGGGCCGAGCGTAACCAACTAAATAATTTGTTGACACGTGCCGGGCTTTCCACCAGTTCGTCATCGTCGAGGTCGTCAATAATGACGTAGTCCGGACGGTGCGAGCGGTAGCGCAGACCACGCGGAGACTGACCACGGCCACGGGCAAAAAACGCCACTTCCGAGCGTGTCACAAATTCGCCCTCTTCCCAGGATCCTGCATTATACTGTTCGCCAAAGTCGTGTATATAACGTTGGTTATACTGTAATTCGGCCTGAATGTCACCGAGCAAGGTCTTGGCGTTGCCCTCAGACTTACCCACCAGTACCATAACATTTATTTCCCTTCGTTCCTGAATCATCAGCCACATGGGTACAAATACGTCCATGTTGGTGGATTTTGCAGCCCCGCGGTGCCATTGGAAAGCCGCTTTAAGGTTTCTGTTTTTTAGAATTTTGTTAGCGGCGGCAATATGGAACGGGGCGCAAGGTGTTGATTTGCCGGTTTCCGGGTTTACGGTCCAGTGCGGGAAATAGTAGTCTACAAAAGCGGCATAGTCTGCGCGTAAATGCCTGATACGTGCCAGACGCTGCGCTTCCGTTTCATTGATATTAACGGCCGTTGCAGCCTGTACCGTTTCACAGTGCTGTTTCCACTTTTCTTGAGCCTTAAGTAATTCCGCTTTTGTTGTCATAGATTAAAAACCTTTTTGGAGCTGTTCGGAAATGAACAGGTCATGATATTTGTTTATTGTCTGTATCAGTTCGGGAGTTACATTCGGGTCGAAGCTCATACGATATTGCAGCCATTTGCTGAAAGCCATAAAGACCTCTATAATATCTACTACGGACGTTTTCTTATCCAGTCTTTCAATGGTAGCGGCAAACTTCACCAGTTTATCCGCTGCTGCCGCCGTCTTTTCCGGGCTTGGCTCGTTTACAAGGTCCTCGACCAATACATCTATACTTTTCAAAATTTTGTTTACAAGTTCCGGCCGTGTAATGTTAGCCGCAGAGCGTGCCGCCTGCCAGTCTCCGTCATTTACCCATTTTGTAATCGTCTGTGCAGATACGCCCACCTTTTCGGCTATGACCTTTTGCGGTTCCCCTTGCATGAAGAGGAGGCGTGCGTGCTCACGCATTTTTTCCAGTTCCTTTTTAGTTGCCATTCATGTTTAAAGATGATTTATAACGATTAGCGCACCCACTGCGGGCGCGCTTTCATGCTGCAAAATTGGCCTAAAATCAGGGTATCATAAAAAAGAGTGTAAAGAGTTCACACCCTTTTTTGCCATGGGTTAAAGTAGTTGCAATTTTGCAGCATTGAACGACATCGCGGAGTAGAGCAGAGGCAGCTCGTTGGGCTCATTCCCCAAAGGTCGCGGGTTCGAATCCCGCCTCCGCAACAACAATCAGGTAAGGTAATAAAGATTGATTAACAAGCCGGTGCCCCGAGCGCATACCACCCTCCATCACCATTGCGGCGTTACGCGGGCCGCCGGCTTTATTTTTTTGACGAATGAAAGAAGTAATAATATCCACTGAAGCCGTAAACTCATACGGCACGCGCATACTGACCGACGGTATAGACCTGGAGCAGTTCAAGCGCAACCCTATACTGCTGTGGATGCACCGCAGGAACTACCAGGGAACAGCAGGTCCCATCGGCAGAATCGAGAACCTGCGCCGCGACGGTGCCAAACTGATAGGCACCCCGGTATTTGACCAGAACGACCCTTTTGCCAAGCAGGTAGAGAGTAAATGGGAAAACGGTTTCTTGCGCATGGCTTCCGCAGGTCTTGAACCTCTGGAAGTAAGCGACGACCCCGCCCTGGTATTGGACGGCCAGACCCGTGCCACTGTAACCCGCAGCCGTCTGGTTGAAGTCAGTATCGTTGATATGGGCAGTAATGATGAAGCCTTGCAGTTGTACGCTTCCGGCCAACTGCTGACCCTTTCAGCCGGAGAAGAACACCCGAACCTCCCCATGCTCAAACTTGAAAAGAACGACCCCGCCCCTGGCGAGGAACAAAACAATAAATCAATAAAACAAAACCAAATGAAAAAGGAATTTTTAATCCTGCTCGGCCTGCCTGAAACAGCGACCGAGGAGCAGGCGCTGGCAAGTCTGCGTCTGCTCAAAGAGAGAGCCGACCAGGCAGAAACCATCCAGTTGGCGGCGGTTACGTCAGCCGTGGACGCAGCCATCGCCGAAAGGCGTATTCTGGCAGAGAACCGCGACCACTTTATCACTCTGGGCAAGTCAGCCGGGTTGCAGAACCTGACCGACACGCTTAAGCTTATGGCACCGCAGCAAAAGCCTACGGAAGTAATCAACCTTAAACGAGAAAGCGCACCGGGTGGCGCAGCACCGGCCAAGGAGTACACCAAACTCAGCGAGGTGCCCGAAAATGAGCTGCTGACCCTGAGAAAAGACGATCCGTCTAAGAGCCTGTTTAAATTTTATTCAATAACATCCTAATGGATGCCAGTTTTA